>Ga0182738_1000412_pt1 | contig 62791 bp, 61 predicted proteins | sample eDN5th30CBELigMG_FD_128876 | JGI IMG/M metagenome (GOLD analysis project Ga0182738, IMG submission 128876) | Enriched Miracle-Growth compost microbial communities from Emeryville, California, USA - eDNA 5th pass 30_C BE-Lig MG (version 2)... ... | reverse complement strand
TGACCCACGCTGAGGCACCACGCTAAGTTTTTAAGGTTGCTATCGTGGCTATTACCGCAATAGGGCCGGTTTCGTGCGCGTAACGGTTGTCAGAATGGCTATTGTCGCTCCATGGGCCGGTTTCAAGTACATTTCGTGCAAATAAGCCTATGTACAACCTTTAATGCTCGAATTGGTGCATTTTCGCCATATTAAGCATGATTTGCAACCGTTAGCGGTAGTAGCAATGGGTGGAGCAGGTGAGCGACTAGGCGATGCGAATGCCCCTATAACTTACGGGTTCAAAGGGGCGAAGCCCCCTTATCCGGTCGAGCATCAACCAAGAGCGTGTCCCGCAGGGACGACAAGCGGCTATACGCACGAAATATCGGTCGAGCTGAGAGTCCCCCCACACTGTCATCAACCGTATCTAGATACATTCAACGTAAAGCTTGTCCCGACCAGGGACTTAAGCGATCCTTACTCTACCGTACCTAGACCAGTCCTGCGGGATTCCAAAGGGTTGCAACCCTTGGAGCCCTCCCTCTCGGGAGAGGGAGGGTTTGGTCGGGTGTGCGAAGTTTACTTATGCTTCTTCCAGTCTAACTTACTATTGTTCAGCAAATACTCAAAGTCGTTATCCAAACGTTTCTGCTCTGCTTTACGAGCTTCCTCTGCACGGATACGTTCCTGTTCCTTACGCTTATCTTCATCGGCCTTCAACTGCTCCTGCTGCTGCTTCAGTTTGCTGAGCACATCAGAACCAAGCAGGTCCTTAAGCGTAGCCGGTTTATCCGACTGCTGTGACTGCGATTGTCCGACTTGTTGGCGTTGCTGCTTCTTCTTCATAAGTAACCCCTCTCCCTCTTCGGTATTGTACGAACTATCGTCTCGTGAATATCTTACTTCGCGAGCAATCCCATCTGCTCCCGCTGCGACTTCGTCAAGCCGCGCACGACGAGATCGTACGAGTGATCGATCATATCTTGCATCTCTTCTTCTGATATAGTCAGGCTGAACATCACCGTATTCCAATGTTTTTTGTTCAAATGATATCCAGGCTTGATCGCCCCTGGATTCTGTTCCCGGAGATTCAGCGCAATCGCCGGATCACACTTTAGCGAGATGGAGTCCGATGAGATCAGCGCGAACATTTTACCTCCGACCTTCACCACAAGTGGTTCAGAACCAAACGGATAGGTTTCCTCTGTATACGGCTTTGACAAACTGTATGTTTTCACTAACTCATAATCGATCATATTGCCTCTCCTCATGAACGACATGGCTACCTTTTCCCGGGAAATATTGTGTCGAACGTATATGGACTCTCAGGTGTGCAAAAACGCCGGCAGTTATTCTGCCGGCGCTTCAAGGCTTATGCGCATGTGCGATGATGCATTACATGCCGAGCCATTTTTTGAACAGGTGCTTCGTCGTATCTTTGTTGATTGCAGCGATGGACGTCGTCAGTGGAATACCCTTAGGGCAAGCGCGTACGCAGTTTTGCGAGTTACCGCAGCCTTCGATACCGCCATCCTCCATCAGTGCATCCAGACGCTCTTCCTTGTGCATCTCACCCGTTGGGTGTGTGTTGAACAAACGAGCCTGCGAGATCGCAGCTGGACCTATAAAGCTGCTGCGGTCGTTCACGTTCGGGCAAGACTCGAGGCAAACACCGCAAGTCATACATTTGGACAGCTCGTATGCCCATTGACGCTTCGTCTCTGCCATACGAGGACCAGGACCCAGGTCATACGTACCATCGATTGGGATCCATGCCTTCACACGTTTAAGGGCGTTAAACATGCGTTCACGGTTGATAACCAAGTCACGTACAACTGGGAACGTGCGCATTGGTTCCAGACGGATTGGCTGCTCGAGCTTATCGATCAGCGCGCTGCACGCTTGGCGTGGCTTGCCATTGATAACCATCGAGCAAGCACCGCACACTTCCTCGAGGCAGTTCGATTCCCAGCATACAGGAGCTGTCTGGGAGCCGTCTGATTTCTTCGGATTACGCTGAATTTCCATCAGCGCACTTATGACGTTCATATTGTTACGGTATGGAACTTCGAATTCTTCCGTGTACGGTGTCGCATCCGGACCGTCCTGACGGGAGATGATAAGTTTTACCGTTTTGGCTGCAACAGTCGTTTCCGCCATCGTTATCCCCTCCTAAAAGCAATTTGTTGCTTCTTTGATGCTGCTTACATGCAAATTGCTTGCTTCGAAAGCATATGCTTAGCAATTTGTTGCTTCTTTGATGCTGCTTACATGCAAATTGCTTGCTTCGAAAGCATATGCTTAGCAATTTGTTGCTTCTTCGATACGGCTTACTTGCAAATTGCTTGCTTCGAAAGCAGTCGCTTTAACTTAGTGCTTATTGCTCGAGTAATCGCGTTTGCGCGGCTTGATCAGCGAAACGTCGACATCTTCATAAGAGATCTTCGGACCTTCCTTAGTCCAGGACGCGATCGTTGTTTTCAAGAAGTCTTCATCGTTACGATCCGGGAACTCTGGCTTATAGTGAGCGCCGCGGCTCTCGTTGCGCAGCAATGCGCCCAGCGTCATGGACTCAGCAAGCTCGAGCATGTTCCACAGCTGACGTGTGAACGCAACGCCTGCGTTGTTCCAACGCGCCGTATCGTTGATGTTGATCTTCGTATAACGCTGTTTCAATTCTTTGATCTTATCGATCGTTTGCTGCAGACGATCGTTATAGCGAACAACAGTCATATTGTTCGTCATCCATTCGCCGAGCTCTTTGTGCAGAACATAGCTGTTCTCCGTGCCATCCATCTTCAGGATGCTTTCGTACTTCGCAGCTTGCTCGTTCTTCGCACGATCGAAGACGGACGATGCAATATCTTCAGCCGACTTCTTCAGACCTTTAATGTACTCAACCGCTTTCGGACCCGTGACCATACCGCCGAAGATTGCCGACAGCAGCGAGTTCGCGCCCAGACGGTTCGCACCGTGATACTGATACTCGCATTCGCCGCAAGCGAACAGACCCGGAATGTTCGTCATCTGGTTGTAATCCACCCATAGACCGCCCATCGAGTAGTGAACCGCTGGGAAAATCTTCATCGGCAGCTTACGTGGATCATCGCCTACGAACTTCTCATAAATTTCGATGATGCCGCCGAGCTTAACGTCCAGCTCTTTCGGATCCTTATGAGAGAGGTCAAGATAAACCATGTTCTCGCCGTTGATGCCAAGCTTCTGGTCAACGCAGACGCTGAAAATTTCACGCGTAGCGATATCACGTGGTACAAGGTTACCGTATGCAGGGTATTTCTCTTCGAGGAAGTACCAAGGCTTACCGTCTTTGTACGTCCAGATCCGTCCGCCTTCACCACGTGCCGATTCAGACATGAGACGGTTCTTGTCATCGCCCGGAATAGCCGTTGGGTGAATCTGAATCATCTCACCGTTCGCGTAATTAACGCCTTGTTGGTACACAGCGCTCGCTGCTGTACCTGTATTGATAACCGAGTTCGTCGTTTTGCCGAAAATAATACCAGGACCGCCCGTAGCAAGAATAACTGCATCCGCGCGCATCGTAACCACTTCCATCGTACGCAGATCCTGCGCCGATACGCCGCGGCATACGCCGTCGTCGTCCAGCACCGCACCAAGGAATTCCCAGTGCTCGTATTTCGTTACGAGACCAGCTGTTTCCCAGCGGCGAACTTGCTCGTCCAAAGCGTACAACAGCTGCTGGCCTGTCGTAGCGCCTGCAAAAGCTGTACGGTGATATTGCGTACCGCCGAAACGGCGGAAGTCAAGCAGACCTTCTGGCGTACGGCTGAACATAACGCCCATACGGTCCATCAAGTGAATGATGCCAGGTGCTGCATCGCACATTGCTTTAACTGGCGGTTGGTTCGCCAAGAAGTCGCCGCCATAAACCGTATCGTCAAAGTGCTCCCATGGGGAGTCGCCTTCACCCTTCGTATTGACTGCGCCGTTAATGCCGCCCTGCGCGCACACTGAGTGCGAACGCTTAACAGGCACGAGCGAGAACAGGTCGACGTGAACGCCGGCCTCTGCTGCTTTAATCGTCGCCATGAGGCCTGCGAGACCGCCGCCGACGACAATGATTTTATTTTTAGCCATATCGAATCGCTCTCCTTATCGTGTTCCTAGCCGATCGGATTCCATGTAGTCGTTATCGATGCTGCCGCTTCCTTGAACTCATCGCCCGTGAATGCTACGATCGACAGCAGGAAGAGCGCCGAGATAATGACGAAAATAACCATGCAGATCGTAGACGATACACGCTGCGCACGTGGTCCAACCGTAATGCCCCAGCTAATGAGGAATGCCCACAGACCGTTGCTGAAGTGGAATACAGCCGATACTACGCCAATAACGTACAGAATCAAGCTGACCGGATGTGTGAAAATATCGTGCATAAGCGCGCCGAGTTCTTCGTGTGTCACATTGCCCAGTGCAACTTGGAAACGCGTCTCATATACATGCCAGAAAATGAAAATAAACGTGATAACACCCGTTATACGCTGTATAACGAATGCCCAGTTACGGCCGTAGCTGAAGCGGCCTGCGTTGAAATTCGATTGATATGCCATGTACAAGCCGTACACGCCGTGGAACAGCAGCGGCAAGAAGATACCGAAAATCTCCAAGAAGTACACGAGCGGCAGACCATTCAAAAAACCAACGCTGTCGTTAAAGCCTTCTACCCCGTCCTCGAACGCAGAGTAGTTCGTGATGGCATGTTCAATGAGGAACAAGCCGAGCGGAATGACCCCAAGCAGGGAATGCAGCTTCCGCCAATGGTACGAATTTGCTTTCATAAGTGGTGCGTTCTCCTTTCATAACTTCCCTTGTGGATTACGGTTAACAAAACATGTTTCATTGTACTCCTGAGCCCGTACAGCGTCAACAAAAGTCGACACAACTTAGCCACACTTTCCATCCTACTCCTTTTGAGCTTATAATGGAATTGCGTATTGTTGATAATTTCTTATAACAATATTGCATAAGTCCGCCCATACCACTGATTTCACCAGAATTGAGGGGTTCAATTGCTCGAAGATATGCTTGCATTCGCCATTGTCGTTGAACAATCGAGCATGAATAAGGCGTCTGTGCAATTAAATATGTCACAGCCCGCGCTGTCTCGCCGGATCGCCAAATTAGAGGAAGAGCTTGGTGTCGAGCTGTTCCGCCGTATCGGCAAACGACTGGAGCTCACTCGTGTCGGCCAGCTGACTTACGAATATGCGCTAGAGCTTCGAACGCTGCATCAGCGTTATTTGCACACCGTATCCGGGTTTCGTTCGGAAGGCGCAACGGAAGTAACGATTGGCGCCAGCTTAACAACGCTTCAAACAACGCTCCCCGATTTCATCCGGTTAATGAATGAGGAGCGCCCCGACCTCGACATCAAAGCGGTAACCGGCAAGACGCACGAGATCGTCTCACTCGTTAGAGAGCGCAAGGTTGACTTCGGCATTGTCGCCTCACGCATTCAGGACCCGCAGCTTCACTGTGTGCCCATGTTCGATGACCATCTTGTCCTCGTCGCACCGCGTAATCAGATTGTAACGGACCGCTGGCCGCTTACCATCGAACAGATGAATGGACTGCCAATCATTTTGTTCACCAAAGGTACCTGGTACCGTTCGCTAACCGACGAAGTGTTCGAGAAGTACAAGCTGGAGCCCGATGTCCGCATGGAGATCGATTCCTTCGAAGCGATCCTGCGGCTTCTTGTTACATGCAGAGCAGCCACCCTGCTGCCGCAGTCGTATGTACGTCCGCAAATGCTTGACGCTAACGAGCTGACCATTGTTCCCGTTCGAGAGCTTGCAGAGACGAAACGGACAACATCGCTCATTTACGCTGCTCCATCTGGGTTAAGCCCAGCCACCCGATTATGGATCGACAATCTTGCTGCGACTTATCCAACCCGAATATAAACGCCACTTAACTGGTTATACAGGAAATCACGGCTCCTTCTCATGCATGCCGTGATTTTCTTGTATAGGCTTTGAGTAAACTTTCTCATAAATGTAGTATGAGCGTATTTACTGGCACGTAGTCACCAGTTCGCCCATCCCCGTTAACCATATGCAGGCTGCCGCGTTCAAACATGCGAATAGCCGCGGCAATTCGGGACGAACCCTGCCGCGGCTGTAATATAGAATAATATAAAGTGCAGATATCTAGTCCGACTAACCTCTTGCCACTATCCAGCCGCGTTCTCACCTTCAAGAGAATTATCGTACGATAGCCTCTTCGAATTGTTCGATTTGTTTGTTCGTGCCGATAACGACCATTACATCCTTCTCCGCCAGCACTTCGTTGGCAGCAGGGGCAATAATAACGCCGCCCTTCGGTTTATTGATCGCCACAATGCTGCAGCCATAACGTGCTCTCGTGTTAATATCCTGAAGTGATTTGCCGTTCAGACAGTTCGGTACAGCAAGCTCCGCAATTGTATAATCTTTGGAAAGCTCAATGTAATCAAGCAGGTTTGGCGACACCAGCTGATGCGCTACGCGAATGCCCATATCCCGCTCCGGATAGATAACGCGGTCAACGCCCAGCTTCTCGAGCACACGTCCGTGCAGCTCGCTGAGTGCCTTGGCGACGACCGATTTCACGCCAATATCCATCAATTGAATGGTGGCCAGAATGCTCGATTGAATATCGTCGCCGATAGCCACGATACCACAGTCGAAGTTGCGAACGCCCAGCGCGCGCAGCGTTTCTTCATCTGTTGCATCCGCTGCAACCACATGCGTCAGCTCACGGCTCATATCATCAACCGTTTCTTCATTCTTGTCGATGCCAAGCACCTCATAGCCAAGCTTGACAAGCTCCTTGCCAAGGCTCGAGCCGAAACGGCCCAGTCCGATAATGACGAATTGTTTCATTGGGTTTCTCCTACCTCTTATCTTTATCTTTATTTATCTATTAGCCAATAATAATCTTGCCTTCAGGGTATCGATATAGATCCTTCTCCGCCTTTGGGCCTAGCGCGTATGCAAGGGTGAGCGGCCCAAGTCGTCCGGCAAACATGGTGAAGCAAAGGATGATTTTGCCGAAATCAGTGAGCGAAGGCGTAATACCTGTAGACAAGCCTACCGTGCCAAAAGCCGAGGTTGCCTCGAACAGCAGCCTTAGAAATTCGCGGTCTTCCGTAGCGGTCAGCAGCATCGTGACGGCGATAACGAGCACCAATGACAGCATCGTAATGGTCAGCGCCTTGAAAATCCGCTCTCGCGCCAGACGGAATCTAAACATGACGATATCTTCCTTGCCGCGAATCATCGCGATAACGGCGCCAATCAGCGTCGTGAACGTCGTTGTCTTAATGCCGCCGCCGGTCGAGCCTGGCGATGCGCCGATAAACATAAGAATGACAATGAAGAACATCGTCGCTTGCCGCATCATACCGATATCGAGCGTATTCATACCGGCAGTGCGCGGCGCCACTGACTGGAACATGGCCGCCCATATTTTGGCCTCCCAATCAAGCGATCCTAACGTCTGTTTATTCGAGAACTCGAAGATAAAGATAACAATCGTCCCAATGACAAGCAGAAACCCCGTCGTCGTCAGTACAACCTTGGAGTGAAGCGACAGCTTTCTGTTCTTTCGGAATTCGATCAGGTCAGACATCACAACGAAGCCCAAGCCCCCAAGAATAATAAGTCCCATGGCCGTTAGATTCACGATCGGATCCCCCACATAGGCTGTCAGGCTGCGGAATCCGCCAAATAAATCAAAACCAGAATTATTGAACATCGAGATGGAATGCCAAATACCGTAATAGACGGCTCGGCCTATCGGCATGTCTAGTGCGAATCGGCTCGCGAGCAGCACTGCGCCAGTCCCCTCAATCGCCAGCGAATACACCATCACTTGGCGGATCAGCCTGACGATGCCCTCCATGTTCGTCTGATTCATCGCCTCTTGGAGTATAAGCCGTTCCTTAAGTGATATCCGCTTCCGAAAGACAAGCGCGACCAGCGTCGCCATCGTCATGAACCCAAGGCCGCCAATCTGGATTAACACCATGAGAATGACTTGTCCGAATATCGTAAAATGCGTACCGGCATCAACCACGTCGAGTCCCGTCACGCAGGTCGCAGATGTCGCGGTGAAAACAGCCTCTAAATAACGCAAATATTGTCCGTCCGCATTCGAGATCGGAAGCGAAAGCAAGAGCCCGCCCAGCAATATAATGAGCGCAAAACCCGTCACCAGAATACGCGGCGGCGACCACTTGAACAGCTTACGTCGGTTAACGTTAATCATCGTATATCCCTCTCCATACCCCATGAACAGACCGTTCTATACGCACAAAAAAAGACATTGGAAACCCAATGCCGTCTGCGATGAGTTCTGTCCATGCAGCCTACGAGGTTAGCTGTCGGATTCGGGCCCGGATAGATCGCCCTATCAGCGCAGGTGAGGCACTACTCCTCCCATGCTGCTGAATTCACCCCAAGTTGCCGCGTACGGCCGATGCAATCGGCAGCGTCTGCATAGACGGCAACATTATGGTTCCCCCGTTTTCCTTCGGAAATTCGGCTGTTGAATATTCGGTTAATGTCCAGTAACTCATCAAATTATATAGCGAAAAGGAGAACGACACCAACAAGGGTTTGTCTTCAATTGAGACGATTTAGCCCGAAAAAAATCGAATCTCTGTGGCAAGCTTGTCATTAGCTGGATGCTGATCGTTATTTTACACGCTTGCTACTATTCTCTACCTTTTCAGTAAAGTGCCGATCGAGACATTGGCTCGGCCAAGCGATCATATGCTAAAGTAGCAGAGGTACAATCTTATTAATGAAGAACAAGCTGTTGCCGCTTTCGGCATACAAGGAGGGCCTTATGTCTGATTATCCGCAGCTGCCTCAGCGCATCCCGCGCTCCATTTGGTTCGTTGGCCTGCTTGGCCTCATCATCTTCTTCCTGCTCCAAATCTTGCCGATCTTCCTCTCCCCTTCCGAGAGCGGCAGCGCAGAATCAGCATCTATCATTTCACGTAAAGAGGCAGCAGCCAAGGCAGCCGCTTTCGCCAAGTCTCGATTTCATGAACCGATTATTACTACCCATACCGTTCATCAGTCCGACAGCTTGCTGTATGGCTATCTGTCGAAGGAGAACAAGCTGAACGATTATGCGAAAACGTATGATTCCAAGTTTCCAACGGATACCTTCCAGACCGAAGTTGCAATGGAATCCGGCACGTTGTTCGTGCAGGCTCATATGGAGAGCGGACAAGTAACAGGCTGGACCTACCTGCCTGCGAATACCGGAGCCAAGACGAGAAGCAATTACATGTCCGACTGGTCGCGGTTGATGACTGCCAGACAAGCAGCTGTCTCAGCGAGCGGCTTCCGCCTTTCCGATCTGAAGGATGCAGCCGTAGCAGGCAATGTTGTGACCATTCAGCCCAAAGGCTACGCAATCGGCGACGCCGCTTTAGTGGTTAAAGTTACGGTTGATTGGCCTGTTGCTGCATCCAATCCGGTTATTTTGAAATATGAGTCTAAATTCATCCCACCCGATAGCTATACCAGCTATGTTCAAAAGCAGAAGAGCTTGGCAAGCACCTTGTCATTGTACGGCAGCATGCTGATGAATGCCCTATTGTTCCTGCTTGCCATCGTTACGGCGATACGTATTCGCAAAATAGCGTTGTTCCGACGCGGCCTTGTCCTATGCCTGCTGTTCCTCGGCTTCTATATCGTGAACAACTACAATATGGCCGACGGCATCCGAGCAACGCTGGGCGCTCGTGCGAATACGGATAATTTGACGGCTGGCGGACTCATTGTCTCGAATATTTTCACCATTCTCATGGGTCTAGCTATATGGTTCAGCCTCGTCAGCGGGGACGGTCTATGGCGCAGGTTCGGCAAGCCGCTGTGGCTCCGATACGGCGAGCCTGCTTATGGCAGTCACGTGTGGAGCTCGATGAAAATATCGTATCCAATCGCCTTCGCTCTGCTTGGTGCACAGACGATTCTGCTGCTCGGGATCGATCAATCGATCGGCTCTTGGTCGACCACAAGCGTGGATTCATCCCCTTACAATATGGCGCTGCCACTGCTGTTCCCGCTGCTTGCATGGTGCGCCGCGATATCGGAGGAAGCGTTGTACCGATTGTTCGGTATAGCGGTGTTTGAGCGGCTGTTTAAACGCCGTTTCCTGGCGTGCCTGATGCCGACCGTCATCTGGGCGCTCGGGCATGTATCCTATCCGGTGTTTCCAGCGTACAGCCGGTTGATCGAGTTGACGATAGTAGGCCTCCTCTTCTGTTGGATTTTTATTCGCTTCGGTTTTATTACGGCGGTTTTCACGCATGCGATATTGGACACGGTGCTGATGTCGTTTGATCTGTTGTTCATGGGAACGGCGATTAATGTGATCGCCGCGCTAGTGTATCTGGTGCTGCCGGTTGCGGTCGCTTGGGTCATCATGAAGGTGGCGCGACGGCGCGAGGCTGTGGATATAAAAAGCTGATCGCTGTGCATACGGTCGCTCCGCCTGAGCTGCGCAAATTGATAAAGCGTGGCTTTGCAGAAATAGCGGGCATTTCGGGGGCGGACAGGTGGCTATGAACCATAATAACAACAATAGCAACCGCTAGCGCGAAGATACGACGAAATTCGAGGCAATAGCCAGATAACCGTCTGTCCTCGCTTAGTCAAGCGATTTCTGCTGCACCACCGGTCCGCCCATCCCGTCACATTGCACACATAACGGTTATAAACGAGCTTATTATACACCAAACGGGCTTCTTCGCTGACTAAGGGTTGCCATCGTGCTTAATCCCTCAGAATGCTGCCGTGAGACCCCCATATTACTCCAATAGCCCCTTTAGCAACCGTTACACCGCCAAATGCCAGCATTTCGACGCAATAGCCACGATAGCAACCGTTACAATTCAACGTTCGGAAACTCGCATACAGGGACCGTACTACGATGATGATTAGCTGGTGTAAGCAGTTCTTCACAGAGCTTAGTTACTTTGGCTGACGGACTCTCGGTTGTAGGAAGTGCTTACTGCGTGCGTATGGCATCATTTTCAACTTTAACGGTTGTTGGCGGGGCTATTGGGGCATTTGGGGGGAGCGAACAGGTGGCGGCGGGCCTCAATAACACCAATAGCAACCGCTAGCGCTCAGATACGACGAAATTCGAGGCAATAGCCATTATGCGTATTATCTCGCTGCGGCGGCGGGCGCTTATGCGGCATTGAAACAATAGTCGTTACTCTTCATTACTAAAAGCTGGCCGCCCTGTCTATACACAAGGCTGCCAGCTTCTTTACCATTATTATGGAAATACAATCGCAATGAGTTCCTCTAGATCATCAATAACAGCATCGGCATGCTCGGCAGATTCATAATGGGGCGATCGCTTCCAGACCGCCCTCATGCCAGCCTCACGGCTCGCTCGGACATCGTAGTCCGGATGGTCGCCTACGAACAGCGCATGCTCAGCAGCGACGTCTAGCCTCGTCAGCGCGCGGTGGAAAATAGCCGGAGCCGGCTTGCGCAGCCCTTCCCACTCCGATATCAACACCTCATCAAATAGATGAGCAATGTCGAGCGCCTTAATATTATCATATTGGAACTGACCAAGCCCATTCGATATGAGCGCCAACTTCATACCTTGCTCCTTCAGCTTCGTCAGCATGTTGTGCAGATTCGCAAAACCGACGCAGTGCTGTTGAAAGCCGCTCACATAGTCGTTCAAGCAGTCCGCCCAATCCAAGTCCACAATCCCAAACTCTTCGATCAGCTGCTGATACACTTTGTCCTTCCACACGTAACCGTGGTTATCGAGCTCAATAAACCGTTGGACGAACGGTTCCTTCTCCACTGCCTGCAGAGCCGGAATTCGGTCATGCTGATGACTGACAAATGCAAGCAGAGACGAATCCCGATCAAGCAAAGTTCCATCCAAATCAAACAGAACAGCTTGAATCTTCATTCCATCCCTTCCTCCCAATTAGAAGCTATGAGGCGCAATACACACAGAAAGCTGTAAATTGTACATGAATATCGTAACCCTATCGCTCAAAAATGACTAAAACCTGCAATCACTGCATGTATTTCGGGCAACATCTGTCGCTTCAGCGATTTCGACATGGAATTCCTGCACCAAATGCAGGAACGGTTCGAGTTAATGATGACAAGAGGTAAAAGCATGTACGTTCTGCATGTACGTTCTGCATGTTCGTGCAGCACTTCCCCCATTACTTCATTCAAACATTCTTGTTATCTGGAACCTCAGGCGCTTCAACCTCCGCGTTCTCTTCCTCCCGCAGCGCCTGCAAAATCTGCGTCGCAAGCTTCTCGCCTATGGACAGCGGCTTGAAGTCCTCAACGGAAGCCTCACGAATCTTCTTCAGCGAGCCAAAATGTTTCAGCAGCGCCTTCCGGCGCTTCTCGCCAATCCCCGGAATGGAGTCGAGCCGCGAAGCGACCATCGACTTGCCGCGCTGCTCGCGGTGGAACGTGATCGCGAAGCGGTGCACCTCGTCCTGGATGCGCTGCAGCAGGTAGAACTCTTGGCTGTCGCGCGGCAGCGGCACGACCGCCGGCGGATCGCCGGTCATGAGCTGCGCCGTGCGGTGCTTCGCATCCTTGACAAGTCCGCATACCGGAATGGACAGGCCAAGCTCATTCTCCAATACGTCGAGCGCTACAGCAATCTGGCCTCGGCCACCGTCGACAACGATAAGATCCGGCCGCTGCAAATCCTCCTTGAGCACCCGCTCGTATCGGCGGCGGATAACCTCGCGCATCGTCTCATAGTCGTCCGCGCCAACGACGGTTCGCACTTTATATTTGCGGTATTCCTTCCGATCCGGCTTGCCGTCCGTGAAGACAACCATCGCCGATACCGGGTTCGTACCTTGAATGTTCGAGTTATCGAATGCTTCAATACGATGCACCGATTCAAGACCAAGCCAGCCTGCAAGCGATTCGGTCGCTTTCACGCTGCGCTCCTCATCCCGCTCGATCAGCTTGAACTTCTCGTCCAGCGACACCTTCGCATTGCTGCAGGCCATCCGAACGACATCCCGTTTCTTGCCCCGCTGCGGCACGAATACTTTGACGTTCAGCCACTTCTGCAGCGATTCGCGGATTTCATTCGCCCGGGAACCAGCAGGAGCCTGCTCCTCGCCCTCCTCGGCTTCAACAATAGCAGAGAGATTTTCCTCAGATCCCCCATCTGCTGCTTCCTCGGATACAGCTTCTCCAGCCTGCGCATCGGAATCATCCGACGCTTTCGCTGCTTCCTCGCCCTGCTCTTCTGGCGGCGAAGGCAGCAGAATCTCACGCGGCAGCGCCGGATTGTCGCTGTAATATTGCGCCACGAACGTGACGAAATCGTCATACGCTTCGCCGTAAAACGGGAAGGACGACGAGCGGCGCTCTACCATTTTGCCCGAACGCATGTAAAGAATCTGTACGCTCATCCAGCCCTTATCAACGGCATAGCCGAAGACGTCGCGGTCGACCGCGTCCGCCAGCGTAATCTTCTGCTTCTCGACGATGGCGTCGATCGCCATAATCTGGTCGCGGAACTCTTTGGCGCGCTCGAACTCAAGCGACTCGGCGGCCTCCTCCATTTTGCGCTGAAGCTCCGCCTTGACCTCGTCCTGCCCGCCATTCAGAAACTTCGTTATTTCATGCACCATCCGGTCATATTCGGACGTCTCTACCGGATACTCGCATGGTGCGATGCACTGTCCGATGTGGTAATACAAACATACTTTGTCCGGCAGCGTGTTGCATTTGCGAAGCGGATACAGGCGATCGAGCAGCTTCTTCGTCTGCTGGGCCGCGAAAGCGTTCGGATACGGGCCAAAATATTTGGCTTTGTCCTTCAGCACTCTGCGCGTAACCTCCAGCTTCGGATGGCGCTCGTTCGTTATTTTGATATAAGGAAAGGTCTTGTCGTCCTTAAGCAATACGTTATAACGCGGATGGTACTGCTTAATCAGATTGCACTCAAGAATAAGTGACTCCATGTTGCTGCCAACTACTATATATTCGAAATCTCGGATTTCGGAGACGAGTCGCTGCGTCTTGCCGTTATGCGAGCCATTGAAGTAGGAGCGAACCCGGTTCTTCAGCACCTTCGCCTTGCCGACGTAGATGATCGTCCCTTCGCCGTTCTTCATTAAATAACAGCCCGGCGCGTCCGGCAGCAGCGCCAGCTTGCTCCGGATCAATTCCATAGACGCATCCCGTTCCCCAGTATTTCCTCGCCGATCCATCGTTCTCCCTCCGAACATAAATTCATGCATGATTTCAGGCGCAATGCGCCATCCTGTCTATTGTAGCATACGATTGACCGAAGGTTTGTCTGGTTTTTGCTTCATGTTCATGAACCACCTCTTTACAATTGTTTGCACAGTTGGTTATACTACAACTATATATGTATGGTATCGTACGAGGGGGATTTGAAAGCGATGAACAACACGCAATATGCAGTGGAAGACCCGCGCGCACACGTGAACCAAGAGCCACGCGATGACCTGAAGGACGTCGTATTCGGCTTCGGCGGTATGCTTGCATTCATGACCATCGTATTTTTCGGTATGGTCATTATCAAGTTCGTGCAATCCTAGTTGACGAATGTGAGGGCTCCGATCGGCTTACGCCGGTACGGAGCTTTTTGCATTTATAGCGGATAAACGCCAATCGGCTCATACGAGGGCTTCACTCGCGTATTGCTTCTATATAACGTTATCGCATCTGCCCGCCAGTTCCACTCCTTACTAGACACAGCTTCACCAGCTTGCAGCGTCTCCTGTTCGAACGGCACTGCTCCGGCGTAATTGCGCGCAAGTGTAAGATGGGGTCTGTACGGCCGCTGCTCCGGCTCAAACCCGAGAGGAAGCATCGTATCCACAACAGCACGCTGCAGCCTATCTAGCGCAGCCATATCCGTGTCAATGCCTGCCCACAGCACCGAAGGCCGTTCTGGTCTCCCGAACACGCCTAAGCCACTGACACCTACCGTCAGCCCTGGCGAGCTAACACGAGCGGCACACGCACGCAGCGCGGCATCAATGTCCGCAATCCGCTCCTTTGCGACATCGCCAAGAAACTGCAGCGTCACATGCAGATCCATCGGATGCACCCAACGCTTGAACGGCAGCTGCTCCTTTATCTGCTCCATCTTCACGCCGAACGACTGCTTCAATGGCTGCGGCAGTGCCAACGCGATAAACAAACGTTCCTGTGACTGCACCTGATCCAAGCTTTTGTTTCCTTCCATCTCTCGCCCGCCTCCATGCCTGTCTCAATAACCCTTATTGTACCCATAGAACCGTTTGGACACAAAAAGAGCCACCCCGCCCCTCAGCGTACAGCTGCTGGACACAATGGCTCTATCGCATGGACAACCGTTAACCGTTCGCAACCTTGCTGCTGCGCGAAGCGGTTTTGACCGGTTGAGTCGCCTTCTTCTCCGATTGCGCTTCCGACTTCACCGCTGCAGGCGTCACACCTGCGGAAGGGTCGAACCGTTTACGTTCCGTTCGGTCGATCTGAACGATGCGTCCGTCATGTACCGTAATAAGCACGGAGCCGTACTCCATTCCTTCTAATTGATCCGAGATGCGCTCCTGCCACCATTCATTCAATTCTACTTGCTTTGCCATTTCGATCCCCTCCACTCAATTAATTTCTTGGCCACCAATGTGACAACCGCCAGCATCACGAGCAGTGACGCTACAGCGAAAGATGCGGAAAACTGATATTCGTTATATAGGATTTCTATATGCAGCGGAAGTGTGTTCGTCTCGCCGCGGATATGGCCGGAGATGACCGACACCGCACCGAATTCGCCCATCGCTCTCGCGTTGCACAAAATAATGCCGTAGAGCAAGCCCCACTTAATATTCGGCAGCGTCACATGCCAGAACAGCTTAAAGCCTTTAGCACCCAAGCTGACAGCCGCCTCTTCCTCTGCGACCCCTTGCGCGTCCATTAACGGAATAAGCTCGCGTGCCACGAAGGGGAACGTGACGAATACCGTCGCCAGGACGATACCTGGCAGGGCGAATACGATTTGAATTCCATGATCATCGAGCCAAGGGCCGAAAAACCCTTGCGCACCGAATAAGAGTACATAGATAAGACCCGAAATAACCGGCGATACGGCAAAAGGCAAATCAATCAGCGTAATAAGAAAATTACGGCCGCGAAACCTAAATTTCGTAATCGCCCAAGCCGCCATAATTCCGAATACGGTGTTCAGCGGAATCGCGATCAACGATACGATGAGCGTCAGCTTAAGCGCTGACTTCGCATCCGAATCTGTCAACGCGGCAACGTAAACATCCCACCCTTTCTTAAGACCCTCATAGAATACCGTAATAAGTGGCAGTATGACCATTAAAGTCAGAAACAAGAGCGCAATGCTAATCAACAAGAATCGCACAAAACCAGATTCATTAATATGCCGCGGTCTGACCGAGGCTTCCTCGGACAGATGTGCAGTAATTGCTCCAGCCATCTTCAATCCCTCCCCTTCAACTAATCATTCGCCTATGCCGATGTTGTCCGCTTGCTAATTCTAGACTGCAGGACGTTAATAATCAGCAGTGCAATGAAGGAGAAGACGAGCATAACGAGAGCAATCGCGGTTGCTCCTGCGTAATCGAACTGCTCCAGCTTCGACATAATAAGCAGCGGCGTAATTTCCGTCCGCAGTGGCATATTGCCGGAGATAAATACTACCGAGCCGTATTCGCCGACACCGCGGGCGAACGCAAGCGCGAAGCCCGTCAGCAGCGCTGGCGCAATCTCCGGCAATATAATGCGGGTGAACGTCCGCCAGCGGCGAGCGCCCAGCATGACGGCCGCTTCCTCCGTATCCTTCTCAAGATCCTGCAGAATCGGCTGTACCGTTCTCACGACGAAGGGAAGACCGATGAAAACAAGTGCTATCGTAATCCCAAGCGGCGTGAACGCAACCTTAATCCCAAGCGGCTCCAGCTTTGAACCAATCAAGCCGTTCTGCGCATAGATCGTCGTCAATGCAATACCCGCAACCGCTGTTGGCAGTGCAAAAGGCAGATCGACGAGACTGTCGATGATGGACTTGCCCGGAAACTTGTAGCGCACGAGCACCCAAGCGATCAACAGTCCGAACACGGCGTTGATGCCTGCTGCGGACAATGCAGTAAGGAAACTAACCTTGTACGCCGCAATGACACGCGTATTCCAGACCGTATGCCAGAAATCCGCCCACCCCATCCCGGCGGTCTTAATGAACACGCCGGAGAGTGGGATAAGGACGATAACGCTTAAGTAGAAGATCGTATAGCCGAGTGATAGGCCGAATCCCGGAAGAACCCGGCGGATAGCGGAACCTTTCATGTGAAGTCAGCTCCTTGCGAAATAAGAATTGCTGTAGCGAATATAGCTGCTCGATTAAGAGCCTGGGACATAGATTTTATCGAAGATACCGTTATCTGCAAAATGCTTCTTCTGAGCTTCCTGCCAGCCGCCGAAGTTCTCATCGATCGTCAGCAGCTCAAGCGGTTTGAATTGCTCCTTGAACTCGTCAGCTACCGATTGCAGACGCGGACGATAGTAGTTCTGCGCCGCAATGCGCTGGCCTTCTTCCGAGTACAGGTATTTCAGATACGCTTCCGATACTTCACGAGTGCCGCGGGAGTCTGCCACTTTATCGACAACAGCGACTGGCGGTTCAGCCAGGATGCTGAGCGATGGATACACGATTTCGAATTTGTCCGGGCCAAGCTCATTGATGGACAGGAACGCTTCATTCTCCCAAGCAAGCAGCACGTCGCCAATGCCGCGCTCTACGAACGTCGTTGTGGAGCCGCGTGCGCCGGAGTCGAGCACTGGTACGTTCTTGAACAGCTTCTGTACGAATTCTTGTGCCTTCGTTTCATCGTTGTTGTTGTGTTTCAGCGCATAACCCCAAGCTGCGAGGTAGTTCCAACGCGCACCGCCCGACGTCTTCGGATTCGGCGTAATGACCTCGATGTCGTCCTTGATCAGATCATCCCAGTCCTTGATGCCCTTCGGATTGCCCTTGCGAACGAGGAAGACGATCGTCGAGGTGTACGGCGAGCTGTTGCTTTCGAACTTGCTTTGCCACCCTTGATTGATAATTCCTTTCTCTTGAATCGCGTCGATATCATAACCAAGCGCGAGCGTTACAACGTCAGCCTTCAAACCATCAATTACTGCCAAGCTTTGTTTGCCGGAGCCGCCGTGCGACTGCTTGATCGTCACCTCTTGGCCCGTCTCCTGCTTCCAGTGCGCAGCGAAAGCTTTGTTGTAAGCTTCATACAATTCACGCGTCGGGTCATAAGATACGTTCAGAAGCTCGACCGGCTTAAGCGGCTCTTTCTTCTCCGTATCTGTCGTTTGCTCCGTCGTCGAGCCTGTCGATGCCGATTTATCCGAGCTTGCTTTATCATCTTTATCTTTAGATCCGCAAGCTGTCAGCACCAGTGATACTGCGAGAATAATCGAGAACCATTTCCATGTAGACCGTTTTGCCATAGACCATACACCCCTTAAGATAATTTCAACTAATCCCTACCTGTTTAGTCGGTTATTATTTGATGTACTGATTCTATCAGGGAACAAATGCCAGTGTCAACGGTAAATTTCAATAAATCTGATAAGGATTATAAGATTAAATGATTTGGACGATCCGATGCATGAAAAAAAGCAGGCCTTCAAGCGGCTTTGCCGCTGCCGTGAAGGTCTGCTTGTATGAGGATTAGACGGTTGCCGCTAGCGGCTTTTCACACTTATCGGCTTATCTGCCTTGGGCGCAACGACGCTGACATAGTCAAGCGGGATCGCGTTATTCTTCCGTGTCGGCTTCGGCGTCGTATAAGCGAATTTCAGCTGATACGGTCCCCTGCGGTACACGAGAATCGTCTTCTTGCCCGACTTGCGCATGGAGAATGGTTTGCCGAGCGTCGAGCGCACTTCTGCAGATGTAATCTTCGCCCCATCCTTGATCGGGTCAAGTCCCGTCTCGGATATGCGAATTTCTTTCAGCAGGCCGCCTCGGCTGATGCCGAACGCGATCGTTCCTTTCATCATGCCCGGCATGTACTGATGAAAGCCGCCTTCCTTGCGGTTTGGCTCGCCCCAAGCCTTATGCACTTCATCAATGGTTGTTTTTCCTACCGCAAAATTATCAGCGTTCACCATCTGTCCCTGCTTCGCAAGCTCATTGATCCGCTCAATGAACTGATGGTGAATTTGCTTATTCGTCGGCTCGCTCGTCTGAAAGCTGCGGCTGCGACTGACGGTATTCGTTGGCGGAGTCGACTGATACGTATTCATGTTTATCCGTTGTTCCGTATTGCCCTTTGAATGAACCGTAATTGGACTTGGGCCATTGATCGACTGCGCAGCGGCACGCTCCTGCTGCTCGTTCGGCTTCACGTTCTCACCGCATGCCGTTAGCATAAGCGCGATAACCAATGCTGCCGCTGCTCCGGCTGACTTCACAATCCTATATTGGCTTACTCGATATATCGGCATGGGACCGGCTCCTTTATCGCTTTGGAATACATACCAGTCCTTAGTATGAACATAATCGAGCCATTTTTCTCACATCAAGCTAATCAAAGTTGGCTGCTGCCATCGAACATAAGAAAAACCAGGCGCAGAACACCTTTGTGTCCGTCGCCTGGCGCGCATGATAATCGTTATTTACGTTTACGTTTATTCGTACCTGTTACGCGAACGACATCCACATAAGGGCGGATTCGCTCCATAATCCGCTCACCTTTATGACGATCATCGCCTTCCTTGCTCGTAAAGCTGAAGTGCTGCTCCAGCGCATCAAGATCAAGGTTCGATGTGTAGAACGTAGGCTTCCGCTGCATCCGATAGTTCAGAATGCCGCCCATTACGTGATCGCGCACCCATGGACTTAAATTCTCCGCCCCGATATCGTCAAAAATAAGCAGGTCGGTCTCCTTCATCATGTCGACCGTTTCCTTCAGCTTGCCTGGCTCATGCATCATCGCCTTCAAGTCTTCTACGAAGTCCGGCATGTATACGATCACGCCGGAATAGCCCGCCTTCGCAAGCTCATGCAGCAGATAGCACATAAGGAATGTCTTCCCAGTGCCGAAGTGGCCCTCTAGATATAGACCAGCGGTCTGCAGCCCCTGCTCCTTCGTTCGATCGATATACTCGAGCAGCTGACCGACTGCTTCCATTCGACCCAAATCATTCGTAATAATTTCTTCGGCGGAATAACCGTTCCGCAGCGCCGTCTCGTCGACATAGAAGCTGCGGACACGGCTGCGGATCTGCTCCTCATTCTGACGCGCAAGAAACTTCTTGCAGGATACTTTACGATCATACAGACGCACTTCGCCGTTCACGTTCTCGCAAGAAAGCATCGTGTAATGGCCCTCGAAATCATTAGGGCACAGATCAAGCCCTGGACACCGCTCGCAATTGCGATATTCCTTCACATATTGATAGAACCGATTCAGATTAAGACGGATCGTATTGGTGTCCAGCTCTGGGTTCTTCGCCCGAAATCGCTCTACGAGCGGATCCGCAAGCAGTTCATCCATTAGTTGTGCGGAACGCCGCAGGGCTTCATTCCCCATTGGCGTTCTTTTAAGCAATTCGCCAAGCGATTCCATACTGGTTCATCATCTCCATCGTCGCCGTCAATGTTCTTATTTCTTACCATCCAGCTTGCGCGCTAACCGCCGCAGCTCTTCCAGCTTCTCAGCCGACGGTGCGCCGCTCTGCTCCTGCGCTTGGACAATCGGGATCGCCGGTTTCCGCGCCGCTCCTGACCCGGCTCGGCCTCTTCCACGTCCGCCGCCTGCTCCGCCTGAGCGCGAAGGCGCTGCTGCGCCAGCCTGCTGCTGGCGCGACCGGTCCACTTCCAGCTGCTGCTGTTCACGCACATAACCGATTGCTTTCTCGAACGTGTCGATACTTTTCAACAACATGTTGGAGGCAACCGCCTCGATGAATGTTTTCGTAACACGCTGCGAATCGTTCGCTCCGATCACATAATGTATGAGTACGTTAATAACAGACGGAGGAAGCTTATAATTCAAGTCGATTCGCTCGAACGTCCGGTCGATCCATTCCGGCACCGCACCTGGGAAATATCGTTGTAAGAAGCGAGTATGCGGCTCATTGCGCATGAGCATATTGTACTGTGGCACATCACAGCGCCCTTCGAGCTGCTTCGGCACCGGCATAAACAATTCCTCGGGCACGCCGAACTCATTGTCTTCGTCCTGATCGGCTACTTCCTCTGGCGCTGACAGCATGTTCGATCTAGCTGTTATGCGCTGGCGATCCGCTTCGCGTTTCTTATCTTGGCGGTACATCTGGTTCGCGCGCAGCTGGAGCTCGTCCACCAGCAGCTCCCCTTGCGGGGTGAACACGCCATCCTCATCGAGCAAGCGGCAAATATCCGCCGCGCCGATATTGTACTTGTAAGCAACATAATTAATCTGTGCCATTGTATCATCATCGCCGCGCAGCCGCTCTACAAACTTGCGGTTGGCAGCACCGCGCGGAAATCGCATTAACAGCTCGCCAACGGTGAGCCCTGCCGTCTCGGAAGGAGGCGGCTTCGGTACGGTTGACTGCCGAGATGGCGCCACTTCACTGAGCGCCTGCTCCAGCTCATCATCAATATTCGACGTGTTCAGCCGGAACAGCTCGTAGAATGGTACCGAAACATTCTCTTTATTCCAGCGAGCCTCTGCCAGCTCGTCCGGCTCCTTGCTGCTAAACGATTCACGCAGCGCGATTACTGCATATTTGCCGATCTGATCTCGAAGCAGCAGCGACAAATGCTGATTGCGAAAAAATTCTTCCGGAGATAACGGCGCCAGCAGCTCGTATTCATATACATAATCATCATTATCCGATACAGCGAGCCGTGACGTCTGGAGCAGACCTACCGCTTCCAGCCGCGAGGTATCGTTCAGCAGCCTCTTCCGCCCGTTCTCATTCATCTGCAGTCCAAGCGCCAGAAACAGCATCCGATGCGGTTCAACCGACGAATAGCCAGTCCGTCCTTCCATAACGCCGTGGTACAGCAATTGATAGAGTCCGATCGCTGAAGCGCCTATCATAGGCTGATAAATAAGCGAGAGCATCCGCGTATCCAACGGACTTAGCGAAAAACCGCGAAACGTGTAGTATCGGTGGTGTTCCGTAAACTGCATCAAATGACCGATGCGCATTGCATCCACCCCATCCGTTCTATGTTTCCTCTCATTCTATCACAAATGATACACCGCTTGGCAGACGTCGAATAATGAAAAAACCTCCATCGAGAGCTGTCGAGAGGTGAAAAAATTCCCCCGATGCACGCATCAGGGGAATCATGAAGCATTTGGAACGATTTAGAACATTTTGTAACCGCCGCGGCGAAGCGCTTGAATCGCCCAGCCACTGACATATGCGCCAACAAGTGCCGTTATCGCAGGCAGCACATCGACGAATGTGAAGGAAGTGAAGTTGTCGCTGAACGAAAGCTTTTTATCCCATGTTCCCCAAATCATAAGCGGCAGAAGCACGATAATGAACAAATAAATAGGGAACCAGGTCGTCTTCATAAGCATATTCAGAATGAACCCGATGCCGAACATCATAATAAAGAACAGCACCATTGCCACAATCAATTGAACCATATGCCGTATAACCCCTTTACTCTCCGTAAACGGATATGTAACGTATCCGTATTCTAGTACATATCGTTATTATTCTAATGAAAGCGTGTCCTTAAGTCAATTTACTATGCTCAAATGTCACAAGTCCGCCATTTGCCGTATGACTGCTCATTACGCTACAATGAAAGCAAATGCAACAAATAGGCAGCAACGGAGGTTATGAACAATGAGTGAAGCAGCACAAACGTTAGAGGGCTGGTACGCCCTTCACGATTTTCGTTCCATCGACTGGCAGGCCTGGAAGGCTGCAAGCGCAGCGCAGCGCGCCTCAGCAGAGGACGAGCTCCAATCGTTCCTTGCCGCTTGGGAGCAGACGGGTGAGCAGAAGCAGGGCAGCACGGCCTTCTACTCGATCGTCGGCCAGAAAGCCGATTTCGTCATTATGCATCTTCGCGAGACGCTAGAGGAGCTCAACGAGCTGGAGACGGCATTCAACAAGTCGGCATTCGCCGCATTCACGAAGTCGACGTACTCGTACGTCAGCATCGTCGAACTTAGCAACTACATGGGACAACCTGGCGTTGACCCTATGCAGATTCCTGAAGTTGCTGCACGTCTGAAGCCAGCGCTGCCTAAGGCGAAGCACATTTGCTTCTACCCGATGAACAAGCGCCGCGACGGCGGCGACAACTGGTACATGCTCAGCATGGATGAGCGCAAGGGCATGATGCGCAGCCATGGCATGATTGGCCGTCAATACGCAGGCAAAGTGAAGCAGATCATTACGGGTTCCGTCGGCTTCGACAACTGGGAATGGGGCGTTACGCTGTTTGCAGAGGATGCGCTTCAATTCAAGAAGCTTGTGTACGAAATGCGTTTCGACGAAGTAAGCGCACGTTTCGGTGAATTCGGCGACTTCTATGTCGGCAATTTGCTGGATAACGAGAAGCTGTCTAAGCTGCTAGCTCTATAAAATGATAAGAGGACGGGGCATCAAGCCCACGTCCTCTCTTTATTAGGTATGACGCGTTATATCTGTCTTACGCTTTGAACTTCGCGATCATCTCCGTCACCTGATTCGCCATCCCCGACAGCGATTCTGATGAAGCAAAAATATGGCGCATCGACGCAGACTGCTCCTCTGCCGATGCCATGACACGGGCGAATTGCTGCGATGCAAGCTGTATGCTGCTCGCAAGCTCCGCTCCAGCAGCATTCGCCTCCTTCGAGCCTGCAGCCATTCGCGCTGCTACGTCAGATAACTCGTCCATCTGCACCGACACCTTGCCGATCTCCTCCATAATGGATGCGAACGACAGCTCCGCTCGCCGTGCGATGATAAGTCCCTGCTCTGCTTCTTGATTCCCCGTGTTGACCGATTCAACGATACGCTCAATACGGCTCAGCATCTCGGTAATCAGCTCTGCTACAACGCGCGACGATTCCTCTGACTGCACAGCCAGCTTGCGTACCTGCTCGGCGACAACGGCGAAGCCGCGGCCTTCCTCTCCTGCTCTAGCCGCCTCTATCGCAGCGTTGAGCGACAGCAGATTCGTCTGTGAAGCAATCCCGCCGATCATCTCCATGACCGACCGGATTTGATCCGAGCGCTCCGACAGCTTCTCTACATCCTCCTTCATCTGCGTTGTATTCCTATGTATCGATTCCATCTGCTCGAGCGCCTGCTGAACCGATTGGCCACCTGCCGCCGCCTCTGCGGCTGTATCATGGGAAGCTGCTGCCACTACATTCGCAGCGCTTGCGATACGCTGCGCGGAGGTATCGGTCTCCATGATCGCCGACATGACTTCCTCCGAGCGGCTGGTCTGTCTCATGCTCTCGGCTTCGGTTACGCGGATTAAATCTGCAATCTGATCCGCATTGTACTGCGTGTGCTCTGCGCTTGCCGTCAGCTCCTGCGATGCAGAGTGCAGCTGTGCTGCATTGTCGCTTAAGCGGGTAATCATAACCCGCAGATCATCCACCATCGATTGAAAGGCGACTGCAAGCCGGCCGGTCTCGTCTTTGCCGCCTGCGGTTACACGTACAGTCAGATCCCCCTGCTGCACGCGCGCCATTTCGTGCGTCAGCCGTTTCAGTGGGCGCACAAGACGCTTCGCGAAAAACAGCGTGCAGATGAGCGAGATGAACAGAACGCCAATTCCAATAGTAAGCGCCGTCGTACGGTTGCGCTTCATAAGCGCGTACACATCCGTCGCATCAAAGTCCGCACCAACGACACCAATCATGTCGCCCGCTCCATTATGAATCGGAACATAAGCCGTAACGGTTGCACCATACTCTTCATCATTGGTTAGCTCACCAACGACTGACTGCTTATCAGCAAAGGCTTGAACAAGTCCGGGGAAATACTCCTCTTCCTCCTCGCCAAGCGCCGATACATCCTCTGTCTGATCGAGCGGAGCGCCATCCACCATGTAATAAAACCCGGCTTGCCCATCCTTCTCCTCTCTGCCCATTGTATATAGATATTTCAGCCCATAGGCCTGCTTCAATTCATCCAGCTTCACGCGAAGCTCCGCATAATACCCGTCGGTGCCGCTCTCAGGCGTCAGCGTTTCGTACTTCGCGGGATCAATCATACTAGCAGCATGCTCGGCAATGGTCTGCGCTTGTGTTCCAAGCGAATGCACGACGAGCCGCTGCGCATCATTCACAATGGTGAAGCCTAACACCGCGGCGGAAATCGTAATAATAATAGAGAATACAAGTACGATGCGTGTCTGTAAGCTGTTCATTCATGAAACCCCTTCCAAAGTGTGTGCACAAAAAGAACGCCCACCTACAACATAACAAAGTCATGCTGTAGGCGAGCGCTCTTGATGTATCGTTACTAGTTGTTGTAATCGTTAGTCATCGTCTTCGTTGTCGAGCTCCGCAAGCTCCGCAGCGAGCTGCTGACGGCGCTTCTCTTCCAAATACTCAGCTGTTGCCCGGTCACGCTCACGGCTCTTATCCTTCAGCCGTTCGATAGCGGGCATAATGAGCAAATCTACTTCCTTCTGGACATGATAGGCCAGGTCGTAGCGATCATTGGATTCGAGATAGGAACCAACTTCCATAAGCGAATTATATCGATCAAGCTCGTCTCTTGTCAATAAACCTCGAACTTGCACGCTGCAGTGACGCATTATAGGAATTTACCTTTACGGAACACGAGCGGTATACCGCCGATAATGAACAGGTAACGGATGTCGATCAGCTTCTTCAGCCATGCTGCTACGCGGCCTTTGTATTTCTTGCCGAATGCAATGCCGACAGCTTCTCCCTTACCAAGCGATGCAACCGTGCCTTTGTTGCTGAACACAAAATTTTTCAATGGCTGATTACGAATCGAGGCGACAAGATTGTGTGCGCACACGACGCCTTGCTGCATTGCAATTTGCGCTGTTGGCGGATAAGGACGGCCTTCAGGATTGAACATCAGCGAGTTATCGCCTACTACGTAGACGTGATCGCTGCCTGGCACGCGCAGCTGATCGTCGACCTTCACGCGGCCGCGCATCGTCTCGAAGCCAGCTTCTTCGATTAAGCGGTTGCCGCGAACGCCACCGGACCAGATCACAGTCTGCGAGCGGATCTCTTCTTGTGGATCTTCACCCTTCTGAACGACAACGCCGTCTTGTGAGCATGACTTGATTGCCGTACCGATCTTGAACGTTACGCCCTTCTTGGTTAGGACGTTCATCGCATATTCGACAAGCTCCGGATCGAAGCCTGGAAGCGCAGACGGGCCTGCTTCAACGTTGTAAATCTTTACTAGGCTCGGATCAACGTCAAACTCTTTGCACAGCTCTGGAATACGGTCAGCAAGCTCGCCAACGAATTCGATGCCCGTGAAGCCGGCGCCGCCAATCACGAATGTCAAATAGTCCGTGCGATGCGGCTCGCGCTTGAAGCGCGCGAATTGATATTCAATATGCTCGCGGATTAAGCGAACAGAGTTAATGCTGCGAATGTTCATGGCATGCTCAAGCAGGCCTGGAATACCGAATGTTTCCGGCTCCCCGCCAAGGCCTATAACCAAGTAGTCATACGACAATGTGCCATCCTCGAGAATGACCTTCTTATCTTGAGGGCGGATTTGAACGACCGTTGATTTGACGAAATCAATTTTGAATTCATCGATCAGCTTCGAAATGCTGACGCGAGCATTCTCCGGATTGTCCGTTCCAGCAGCCGGCATATGCAAATGTGTTGTAATGTAATGATAATCGTGCTTATTCACGAGCGTTACGTCTGCTTCATTATAATTCAGCTGCTTCTGCAGACGAAGTGCCGTCAGTACGCCGCCATAGCCAGCGCCCAAAATGACGATTTTCGGAATATTGCTCATGATATGTCCCATCCTATCCGTTTGTTTATATGTGTATTTATCTATTTATAGAGGTCGTTCGAGTAGTCTAATAAGTGATCGATAACCTTATCTATGTGAAAAATTACACAAGGCTAAAATAAAAATATAAAGCAAGCCGCGTCTCTTCTTTTATAAAGTTGTCCGTCGCTTTGTCGACAGAGAATGTCGAACGTAATATTCATGAAGAATGATACATAGTTTTCATTAAAAGTTCAATGGTTAAATATACGAAAATGTTCGTCATAAGTTCCAATCGGCTGGTTCCTGATGGCGCCCTCAAGCGCTATAATGAAAACATAATGCCGACCATCTTTGATTTCTATTTTACTTGAGCGGCAGGACTGTGACTCCCTTATTTAATCGTATGCTCAAGCAGCATCTTTTGCCCATGCTGATCTTGAATCTTCCCGCCTTATCGCTTACGTATTCAAATTTCAGGAGGTGCACCATGTCCAATCCATCTCAGCTGCAACCCGATACGTCCGTCACTGATATTATCGTGATTGGAGGCGGTCCCACAGGGATGTTTGCCGCATTCTACTGCGGGATGCGCCAAGCCTCGGTCAAGATTATTGAAAGTATGCCCCAACTTGGCGGTCAATTGGCAGCCCTTTACCCAGAGAAGTATATTTATGATGTAGCCGGGTTCCCGAAGGTAACCGCTGGCGAGCTCGTTCAGCGGCTGCAGGAGCAGATGAAGCTGTTCGATGCTGAAGTATGCTTGGAAGAGAAAGTGAAGCAGGTAATCAAACGCGATGAACGATTGTTCGAGGTACAGACGGATAAAACGGTCTACTTCGCCAAATCCATCATCATTACAGCCGGAGTAGGCGCATTCGAGCCAAGAAGGCTGGAGCTGCCAGAAGCAGCGCAGTACGAGAAGCGCAACCTTCACTATTTTGTGAACGACCTTCAGCAGTTTGCAGGCAAGAACATCGTCATAAGCGGCGGCGGCGATTCCGCAGTCGACTGGGCGCTTATGCTGGAGCCGATAGCCGCAAGCGTAACGCTTGTCCATCGGCGCGATAAATTCAGAGCTCATGAACATAGTGTAGACAATTTATATAAGTCAAGCGTTCGGCTTGCAACCTCCAATGAGATTGTTTCCCTGCGCGGAGCAGATGCCATTGAGAGCATTACACTCGAGCATGTGAAAACAAAAGAACAACAAGTGCTTGAGGTCGACGCCGTTATCGTCAATTTCGGTTTCATCTCTTCGCTGGGTCCTATTGCAGAATGGGGGCTGGAAATCGACGGCGGTTCGATCGTGGTCGACTCCCGGATGGAAACGAGCGTTCCTGGCATATTCGCAGCGGGTGACATTGCAACTTACCCCGGGAAGCTGAAGCTGATTGCCGTCGGCTTCGGTGAAGCCCCTACAGCGGTGAACAATGCTAAAGTATATATCGATCCGAATGCCAAGCTGTCGCCGGGTCATAGCAGCAACATGAAATTATAGATTTCCTGCATAATCGACGAAAGAAAATAGGGTATCCTACCTTGAAGAATAATACTTGTACACCAATCGGGTGTAAGTGCTCAAGGAGGATACCCTTATGTTATTATGCGCAGTATGCAATGGCATCCGATTGCTTGATCTCGTCTGCCCTGCTTGTTCCGGCATTGCTGAAGACTATGGCAGAGCTAGTGATTGGAACGGACCTTATGCGCCCTATGAACCGATTCATATCGAAGAAGAATATGCAGCTGCTACTCAAACAGAGGACGTACTTGTATGCCGTCATTCAGCTTATTGCCCGCATTGCTCCTATTCGTTCGTCGTCGATGTCATGATGGAGTGAGAAACCACTGTCGAGGCAATTCGAAGATGTGCGACCTACAGCTTTGTGGATCAAAGCTGCTTCGTAAGCATGAGAAGGTTTCACGCCAATAAGAATTTGTTCTTCCTATGGATTCGGAGTAATAATCGATTCTTATGTGGTGAGCCTTCTAGCGAAGCTTCCAACTGGCCGCCTTACGCTCCTATGCGGTAGCTGTCTGGGTTGATTCCTCTGCGTTCCATCTCGTTAAGGAGCAATCGTATGAACTCCGCTTCGAGGTGTAATTGCACCGCCATATAATAAGAGTCAACCAACAGGTCATCAGACAGCAACTCCATGTCCCACACTCCTTTCCACTTGTTTCCGTTTTTCCTAACCCATCTTAGCATGGGCCTATTAACGGAACAAGCGTTCCGAATATCCACAATATCGTGTGGACAGCATGTGTACAAGATGTGGGAAAACAGCAAAAAACAAGCAGGAGCTAAGGCTAATATGTGGATACTCTTATTCACAGCCTTGGGACAGCCATTTTGGATAAAAAACTTTAATCGTCGGCAACCGGCATAATTAACGTTTTGTATCATAAAATAACCATTTGTGCTCCAAAATGAAGCAGGAAAACCGCACCCGCTTATTGCGGGCGCGTATTTACCTCGAAGATCCAGATCTTGCCGTTCTTATCAATGCCATAGTCGAAGCCAAGCTGTCCGATGCCTGGAAATTTCGTCTCCAGCACTCGCGTTGCTGTTACGGTCAGCGTACGCATTTCCTGCTTCTTGCTTGCCACCATGCCAGAAGACAAGGAGCGGCTAATCCCCTGCGCTGCTGTCATCATCGTTCCGCCCCTGCACAGATTCGTGACGAACAGTCCTGGCTTCGCAAGCCGTCCAACCATCGAACGATACACCCATCCCGTATCTGTCTTTACATATTTCACCCGATAATCGATGGGTCGTCCGCCTATCGTCGCAAGCCGAATCCCTTTCTGAATCAAATACGAACGTTTCTTCTTCACTCGACTCAGAGCCGAGTACAGCCCGCTGAACGAGGAAGCATAGCCTTTTTTGGAATAATACGTATAAGTATACCCGCTGCCTTCCTTCTGCACCTTGATCACGCCATGACCGCCCGCTCCACATACCGGTTTAATCACGACCATCTCATGCTCGTTAAGCATCGACTTCAAATTGTCAGCCGAGTAAATCCGTGTTGGCGGAACATGCGCTGCCAGAAGGGTGTTGCTGAGAAGTGCAGCTGTTTTGACCCATTTGCTAGCCAGCTGTCTGCTGTGCGACTCTACCATGGCAATCTTCTCCCTCTTCCAAACGTAATACACTATCATATGACGGGTAGATAGGAGTCTCTTGGATGAATGACGCTTGCGAAGTGCCTGTTTTACTAGTTGATAGAGTGGGACAATAGAAGGGGAAGGACATCTGCTGGCACAAAATAAAACCGGCAAGCCCATGGCTGCCGGTTACGCTTTATTATTTCATTATAGACCAAACTGCCCAGAGAACGTCCGCTCCATCTCGAACTGCTTATCCTGCAGCGCTTCGGTTGGCTGCCGATTCGTACGTTCGAATTCCGCAAGCCGAGCAGCGCTCGTATTTTGTTCCGCCAGCGCTTCGCTCAATACAATGGCAAGCGTATCCGCGTCATTCAATGCGCAGTTCAGTCCGAAAGCGCCTGTCGGACTCATCGTATGGGCAGCATCGCCCATAATGACGAAGCCATCCCGTACCCAGCTGTCGGCTCTGCTGCTGTGGACCTTGAGCAGCACGAAATCGCTCCAGGATTGCAGATTCGCGCGTGCCGTCGTTTCCAAATCAGGATAAGCCGCAACAAGCGCATCGATCAGACCATCGATCGGCTGCTTCTTCATCTCGGCATATTTGCCTTCCGGAATGCTCCATCCAATCTGAATATAGCCGCCCTGCTGAGTGAATAAAGCAAGCTGAGCATCCTGCGCCAGCGTCATTCGTATGATCGGCTCCCAGCCTTCAGGCGACGGAATGCGCGCCCAGAGCAGATCATAACCGTGACTTAACATATCAGTTGGGATACCCGCAAGCTTGCGTACCGTGGAATAACGTCCATCCGCGCCTACCGTGATCCGGCTGTTGACCGTAATGGTCTGGCTGCCATGACGGCCGCTGACACCTTTGACGGTGCCATGGTCATCCTTCAGCAATTGCGTGACTGTCACACCCGTAAGCAGCTTCGCATTAGGGCTGGCCTCCAACCGGTCGAACAGCACCTGCAGCAAATGCTTCTGCGGCATATGAATGCCGACATGGATATGACCCTCGCCAGGTACAACCGTTCGGATTAGCTTTCCGTTCTCCATATACTCAATGCGCTCCAGAAGCAGCATGCCGAGCCGCTCTACTTCCTTCAGCACATGATGTTTGTTTAATATGCGCTCGCCATCTTCGTTGACCAGCTCGCCCCGAAACTCCTTGAACACACTGGCGTGCCGCTCCAGCACAACGACTGACAGGCCCGCTTCCGCCAATAGTACGGCAAGCAGGGCGCCACCGGGTCCTGCTCCTACGATACATACATCTGACTGTAGATCCATGCTTCATCGCCACCCGTTTCTCATCATGTCCATCGTCCGTCACTACCATGCGGCAGGTCGATACGTCACATATCCACGCTGCTGTTCTATGCCAATGCGACTTCCGGGATCTTCGCTGTGATCGAATCCGCAGCACGATCTCCGAAGAATGCTGCGAGTTCACGATAGCGCTTGGACAACGTCGCCGGCGAAACACCGTATTTGGCCGCAAGCCCCTTCTGGGTAGTCGACAAACCATGCGCCTCGCTCATCAAATATTCGATGGCCGCACAATAAGCTTCGGGCTTCGCATAAGCCGGCGCCGTCTCATCTGCATAGCAGTGCCATACCCACACTGCACGAACCACGATCGATGGGTCCATACCGTGCATATGCTCGACGAGCAGTTCCGCAAGCTGCTTGTCTTCCGTACGCTTCCATGGAAGCTCGCGAATCCATTTGACCATGCCTTCTGCCGTAACAGGTACTGCATGCTGACCTGCCGCAGGAGCAGCCGATTGATTCCCTTCTGCCGTCTGCCGTCCTCGTTGCTGATCCTTCTCCAGACAACAGCGCTTATACTTAAGACCGCTGCCGCATGGACAGCTTTCATTGCGTCCAATTTTGTTCGATGCTTGAATCAATTCCAATTCACTCCTAACTTCTTTCCTTACAAGCGTCTATTATAACGCAAAATAAGCTAGGATGCTTCCTCCAATTCATCATCTTCCATCAAATGGAAATTCTCGTGTCGATGTATGAATGTCCTGGCCTTTGTACATCATACTAAACGACGGTGCGAATGAGAGGTGTGGCTCCATTGTCCCATTAATGGTACAAGGACTGCAGGAGACATTTAGTTGATCACGAAGCTAAGGAAGCGAGGGGTTGTGTCGCAGAGTATCTCTGATTCACACGCGCTTTAACAAGCGTTACCCGAGTAACAACGCGAAGTGTTGATCTTAATGAACTCAATTTCTAACCACCGTCAAGAGACCCGCAAGGGTCTCTTTTTCTGTTTATGAGGTAATCGAATCGAATGCTGCAGCAAAAATGATTTTTTATAATGTTGAATAGACCTGCCGCCTGGCGGCCATAATACTAAACGACGGTGCGAATGAGAGGTGTGGCTCCATTGGACCCGATAATGGTACAAGGACTGCAGGAGGAAATTCGATAACCACGAAGCTAAGGAAGCGAGGGGTTGTGCTGCAGAGTATTCTCTGAATCACACGCGCTAATAAGCGTGCCCGACTGACAACGCGAAGTGTTGAAATGAATGACTCAATCAAACCACCGTCAGAAGGAAGCCTGTAACAGGGCTTCCTTTTCACGTTGTATAACAAACAAAATAGCCGCGGTAAAACGGCTTTTTGAAAAGCTGCGTATGAATTTAGGTCGTACCGGCAGACGCAGAGCCATTAAATACAGCAGGTCCCATCAACGTGACTCCCGTATCTACATCTGCACTGATAAACAAGCTGTAGCGGATTTCCCCCGCTGCTACGACACTTGCTGGCGGAAAATCCCCTGCCACAACGCTGATCGGCGGAATGTCGAACGTGCTGTCTCCGATAAAGAACGTATCCATATAAATGACGGTCCCCGTACCTGCTGTACCCGTTCCATTACGTTCAATCGTTAGCGTAATGTTGGCCGTCTCTTCAATACCAAATGCAATTCCAGCAATCCCTGTTAATGCAACACGCACCAGGCCGCTATTACCTGCCGAAACCGCCGCCACTGTCTGAAGCCCAATATCGCCAATGAGCAGCGGTGTAGTCGTAATCGCTTCTGTTCCGGTGCTGTTATTACGGTGCACCGACAGACGCTCGTCTAGAAACTGTATAGCCAAGCTAACCCCTCCCTTGCTGCTAAACTATTCTATTATATGCAGCTGTTAATAGAGTTGAACTAGGCAGTGATATACAATAATAGATTAGATTCAGAACAAAGAAAAAGCTCCCGCGCTTCACGTACGATCCCGTACAAGAAACGCTGGAGCTTAATGCTAAAAGCTGTTTATTGTTAGTCTTAGCAAGGATCAGCCGCAGGGTTGCCAGCTTCCTTCGCCGTGCGGAACGAGCTGCCGCAGCCGCATGTTGCGGATGCATTCGGATTGAAGATGGTGAAGCCGCCGCTCATGCCTTCTTCTTTCCAGTCGATCTCAAGACCATTCAAATATTTGATGCTGTTGCTGTCGACAACGACCTTCAGACCTTTCGCGTCCAGCTCCTGATCGTCCTCATGACGCTCATCATCGAAGCCCATCCCGTAGGAGAAGCCGCTGCAGCCGCCCTCCTTCACGCCTACGCGCAGGAAGAGATTTGGCGTTTCCTCCGCTTCGAGCATTTCTTTTATTTTATCGATAGCCGTATCGGATACATGAATCACGGCAATCCCTCCTCAAGATTAGAATCATTATTATGGATTGCCTTTAGTATACTCCGTTTGCATCCTGTGCTCAAGGGTACGATTATCCCGCTTCGGACAGGCATTTGTAAGGCTTCTCGCCTTGCGCCAGTCAGCCAGCCCATTCTTTTTTCATGACACATTCATGTCACCTTGCTGACTTTTCTTGTTGCCGCCCATCACCGTGAGGTTTATAATGAGTACAGTCATTTTTCAAGGGAATAACAAGTTCCTTTTTTCACAAACTTATCCACATAGCAGCCTCTGTCGACAGCAGGGACTATAAACACAGCAATGAAAGCGAGGGAAACCGTATGAACGTCATATTACCGACTGATCAATCCCGCATGCAAGAGATTGCAGACAAAGTACGCAATGGCGAACGTCTATCGCTCGAAGACGGCGTTTTTCTGTACCAATCGGATGACCTGCTGACCATTGGCCAGCTCGCGAATGAAGTCAATCTGCGCAAGAACGGCCGTAAGGTCTATTTTATCGAAAATATGAGCCTTTACTTCACGAACGTCTGCGAAGCGCATTGCGCGTTCTGCAATTTCCGCAAGGATGAAGGTCAAGAAGGCGCATATACGCTGTCTGGCGAGCAAATGATCGAGTACGTTGATCAGCACTATCATCCAGGCGTGCGCGAATTCCATATTGTAGGCGGCCACAATCCGCATGTACCGTTCCAATATTATGTGGACTCGCTTAAAGCGCTGAAGGATCGTTATCCGGACGTTACGCTGAAGGCATACACAGCAGCGGAGATCGATTTCTTCTCCCGCATTAGCGGTCTTTCTTATACAGAAGTATTGCAGGAGCTCATGAAGGTTGGCCTCGCATCGCTAACTGGCGGCGGCGCTGAAATTTTGTCCGATCAATATCGGAAGAAAATGAAAGTAACGAAAGCCGATGTAAGCCAATATCTTCAAGTGCACCGCGCTGCGCATAATTTAGGCTTGAAGACACATACGACGATGCTGTATGGCTCGGTCGAAAGCAAGGAAGACCGCATCCGCCACATGATCCAAATCCGTGAGCTTCAAGACGAGACCAACGGCTTCCTCGTATTTATTCCGCTATCGATGCAGCCGATCAGTCCGAAGGCAAGCATCAAGCGCCGCAACTCGGCGTTCGAGGATTTGAAGACAATAGCGATCAGCCGTCTGATGCTGGATAACTTCCAGCATATCAAAGCATACTTCATCAACATCGGTCTACAGTTGACGCAGATTTCCCTCACGATGGGAGCCAACGACGTGCATGGTACGATGGTTAAAGAACGGATCAGTCACTCGGCTGGCGCATTGACCCCAGAAGGCATTACGCGTGACGAGCTGATCTGGCTTGTTAAAGGCGCAGGCCGAATTGCGGTTGAACGCGACACGTTGTACAACGAAATTAAAGTATACGAATAGTAAGCTGATTCATGCTGTCCTGTACGACAGGATAAACTATAGCTACAAATAGGGACATGGAATGGGTGCTAAACAATGAAACGAGTCATCATTTTGGGCGGTGGCTACGGCGGGCAAGCCGTAGCCAATGAATTAATCGAACGCGGCATTCCAAGCGACACGATCATTACGCTTATCGATCGCATGCCGTTTCAAGGCCTTAAGACGGAATACTACGCGTTAGCAGCAGGTACGGTCAGCGATCACCAGCTGCGGGTTGCTTTCCCAAGCGATCCGAAATTACTGCTGATGTACGGCGAAGTGCTGGACGTCGATATGGAACGGCAAGTTGTTGTGATGGAGGACCAGAACGAGCTGGAATATGACAGTCTTGTTATTGCGCTTGGCTGTACCGATAAATTTCACGGCATTACGGGCGCCGAAGCGTATGCCTGCACGATTCAAACCTTCAGCGCTGCCCGCAATACGTACCGGCAGTTGAATGACTTGAAAGCATACGGACAGGTATCGATCGTAGGCGGCGGATTAAGCGGCGTTGAGGTTGCAGCAGAGCTGCGCGAGAGCCGGCCAGATTTGAACATTCGCATTATTGACCGGGGACCAAGCGTAATGTCAGCTTTCCCGGAGAAACTGCAAAATTACGTTGCAGACTGGTTCCGTGAACATAATGTTGAAATGATGGGCAACGTATCGCTGAATAAGATCGAGCCTGGCATTCTGCATGACAGCCACTCCGATAAGCCGATCTATACCGATGTTACGGTTTGGACAGCGGGTATTCAGCCCGTTGAGCTCGTGCAGCGAATGGATCTGCCGAAGGATCCGTCCGGTCGTCTCGTTATTAACGAGCTTCACCAGCTGCCAGCCTATACGAATGTGTATATCGTCGGCGACTGTGCTTCGCTTCCTTTCGCTCCAAGCGGTCAAGCAGCGGGCGCGCAGGGCAAGCAGGTCGCTGAAGTGATCCATGCAGTCTGGAACGGACATACACCTAAGCTTGGCCGAATCAAGCTGAAAGGGACGCTCGGCTCCCTTGGCAAAAAAGCCGGCTTCGGCTTGATGGGCAAAACTGCACTGATGGGGCGCGTTCCTCGTCTGTTGAAGACGGGTGTTCTCTGGAAATCCAAGCATCATATCGGGTAATCCCGATTTTCGTAGAGCTTGATAATAAAAACGCCTGTGGCAGGAGCATGAATCATGCTCGCTTGCTTCAGGCGTTTTATTTTACATATCGTCCAACAGCTTATCCAGTGCTTCTCGATTAGCGCGATGCTCTTCGATATTTTTGACAATCGCATCATATAACTGGTCGGCCGTTTCAGCGGCAACAATCTCACCGTCAACGAGCGCGAATGGGAATAGATAGCATTCCCCGCAATTACCCAGACAGCCGTACTCGATCACTTCATAGTCAGGATCACTTTCCAACCGCTGCATAATGGCGTCGGTGCCATGATGCATGTTGCTGGCGCAAAATTCAACGATCGGTTTCAGCATAGTTTTACCTCCGTGCTGCACATGTATGAGAAGTTATAAATTCACGAATGCTAATAATCGCTGCGGACAAATCCGCATGATCAATTGACTCCAATTCAGCCTCGAATCCATTTTCATTTCAAGCGCTTTGTACTATAATAGGGGAGAAAGGAGTTGATTGCAATGAGCGAAACAAACCAATCGACGACGTACGACGAAGTACTGGACGTACTGGATAAACTGCGCCCGTTCTTGCAGCGCGACGGCGGTGACGTTGAGCTGGTAGACGTTGAGGACGGCATTGTAAAGCTTCGTCTGGTAGGCGCTTGCGGCAGCTGCCCAAGCTCGACCATCACGCTGAAGGCCGGTATCGAACGCGCACTGCTTGAAGAGGTAGAAGGTATCGAAGAGGTTGTTCAAGTATTCTAATCAGCCTTTACACGAGCCTGATACGATGCAAAGAGTCTTGCCCGCAGATCTATCATCTGCTTCGGCAAGACTCTTTTTTGCCTGGTGCCAAGTCGTATGTGATGCCGTTCGTTAGCGGTCATTCCAATGTCGATGGCAATACTGAAAAGACAACACGAGCGCTTCGATGATAAGCTCCAGCCCCTGCCTCATATCCTCCACCTGCGTCGCCACATTCTCAAGCACCGGCTCTTCCCCATGCCGCTGAAGGCTTTGCTGAAGATCGTCCTGCAGTTCCGAGTTCATCAGATGAATTTCTACATTACGCCTGCGCCGGAGTCGGTTCATCGGACTCTTGTAACGTTCCTTAAGCGTATCCAGCGCTAGTCCAAGCGCGGGGTGCTTCCGATTGAGCCGCATATTGCGAAGCACCGTAAAGTACGAAAAATGCGGCTTCATCCGCTCCGTCTCCAGCTCCAGCACATCATTAAGCAGCGTACCAAGCTTATCGAGCAGCGAGAACATTCGAATAAACCCGTTTTTGTCAAAATACACATACCGATGATAATCGATCTGCTCTTCAGCCGACATCTGACTAACTGCAGCGCTCGTTATGCGGGAGGCCAATTGCTCCGCTGCATAGCAGCTTTGCTCAAGCTCATCGAGCGAGCCGATCAAGCCTCGCGTCCCGATATGATATTTGCGCAGCTTGCTTGCGGACGGCGTACCCGCTTGAATCCGCTCATTCATCAATCGGGAGAAATTCCACATCTCGTTGAAAGCATCCGCCAGTCTGCCCTTCGGCACTAACGGTGGTTCTCCGAACATCGCACGCAGCATCGACATAGCTCCTTTTCTAATCAGGTTGCGACAACGCCGCCGTCACATGATGTGCCGGCGGCGTTCGTTGATTGTTCATTCGGGGTTTATCTTACCTACCTGCGGATATCCCGATGCATCCGACTGCGAATCAGCATATCGAGCATGATCGTGAACAGCCCTGAGATAATTAAATTATGGACCAAGCTTGTGAAAACAAACATATTCTCATTCGTCAGCTCATGCGTAAGCCATGCGCCGCTGCCGATCTGTGCGATAACAAGTACGAGGGACCAAGCGCTTGTTGCACGCAGCATCTCTCCCTTTGCTCCACTGCGGCGAACCGCAATGAACACATACAGCAAGATGCAGAACAGAATAACAGCTGCAATCCGATGTAAGAATACCGGCAGTGTAGCACCCTCCAACGCGGGAACGATTTCCCCGTTGCACAATGGCCATCCGACACAGCCGCCAGAAGATTCGGTATGCCGAATATAAGCACCTAAGTACACAACCCCATAGCTGTAGATGGTCGTAAACAGCATAATGCCATAAAATTTTCTCGGTATCGGCGTCGCCCAATTGCTGGTTCTGCCCGTGCGTCTAACCCGCCCGGTCCAAATGACAAGCAGCATTGTTGTTGCGAATGCGAGCAGCGAGATACCGAAGTGAATCGCCATTACCGCGTCCGATTGCGGCCACAAAACAGCAGCCGCGCCCATCAGCGCTTGAACAATCGTGAGCAATAATGCACCGCTTGCATAAAACACAGCTTCACCGTATTGTCTGTAGCTCTTCATGGTCATCAAGAATGTCAATAACGTTAAAATGCCAGCCAAGCCGCTAATGGCACGATGCGAGTATTCAATCATGGATTCCAACGTATAGGCTGGTACGAATTTACCGTTACACAGCGGCCAGTCGTCACCGCAGCCTCTGCCTGAATCCGTATTCGTAACAAGCGCACCCGCGAGCAGAACAAGAAGCATAACGATACAGGAAGCGGTAGCAACCGCACGATAACGTCCCGTAATCACTACTATCACCCAATTTCTAATAATTGTGAAGCTTATGACCTGTCAACATTATGTTCATTATAGCCTTAAGAATTATCTAATACTATGTCGAAAATGGGACACTTCATGGGACCCTCCAAAATCCTCCTTGTAGGAGGACTCAAGGGGATGGCCCCTTGGGTGGCGGCGAGACTGAGGGGCACGGTAGATACTGCGTGCGACGAGTCGCGTGCCCTGTGGGGCACAGCTTTTGTAATCAGCTCGCCTCGCGGCCTTGTGGGTGAAGAAGCCTTAGGATGAGTTTACTTAGTGTGCGTGTTCATGGTTGAAAATATAAAAAGCCCGTGCCGGACACAAGGCGTGGAGCCTTGGTCCGACACGGACTTAAAGGGATGATACGGTTACGCTTGCGGCAAAGCTGATGCGACGGCTTCGGCGCGGTCGAGGAATTGCTCGATCTCGTCGCGTGTCTTGCGCAGCTTGCTGACGAAGCGGACTAGCTCTTGGCCGTTCTTGAAAGCGATAAAGCTCGGAATGCCAAGAATGTTAAGCTCGCTGCACAGATCGGGCAGATCATCACGATCGATCTGTACGAACTTGATGCGACCCGCATAAGCCTGCTCGACTTCAGGCATGAATGGATCGATAAAGTGACAATCCCCGCACCATGTCGTCTTGAAGACGGCGACTGTCAGATCGCCTGCAACGGCTTCGCGGAACGCTTCATCGGTTGTAATGATTTGCATGGCGTTGTCCTCCTACACAAACGTAATCCAAGTATACCCTTTAGTTTATCCGACTTCTCGTTCGATTGTAAAATTATATTTGATGTTGTCACCGTAAGTGTACCACTTCACAGATGCCTCTAATGCTCGGGCGAAATCACGAGCCGGTACATAAGTATTGCCGTCAATCACTGTAACTGGATATGACCAGTTTACCGCTTTACCATTCACGATCGCTTTCTTGCTTCCTTTATTCACGATCACTGATGTACTTGTTGCCGGGTCATACAAATGAATGCCGTCACGTTGAACCGACAGATTCAAGCCAAGCTGCGCTGCAGCGTCACGAAGCGGAACAATGGTAACGCCGGAGGCTGTCACGATGACTGGCGCTTCTTCCTCCCAGATGAACCATTCGGCGGTCTGCTTGCCGATGTGGAACTTGTTGCGAAGCAGTGAGTATGCATCAGATGCCGGATCGAACAGGCGAAGCGTTTGGTAGCCTTGCTGGCTCTCCAGCGTATCCAGCGAGATCGCCGATTGCTTCTGCTTATCTGTCACCTTGTCAGCGACAACATCGCCGTTCACATTCCAGCGCTCTTGATCGATTCGAAGCACGATGCCTTCGAACGGCATTTCCTCTTCCTGCATCAAGGCAGGATCTGGCTTATACGATGCTTCGAACGACAGCTTGCGAATATCAAGCTTCGCATCAACATAGACGTCTGCTGTTACTGAGCTGTCGTCATTAATAATGTCGCTGAATTCGTCTTCCTTCGCCAGTTCGGTCATAGACTCGTTCAATTGCGTCAACTCATATATGATTTCATCAACGGTCTCATCAATCTCTTCATCTGTTGGCTCGTATACCTCTCCATCCTCATCCAGCGCGATCGTTTCCCGCAGCTCAGGATCAGCAAGCACAAGGTCAACGATCCCTTTCATCATCGAGTGCAAGCCTTCGCGATCGCTCGTCAGGGCGGATAGATACGATTGAACCCATGCCCAAGCCTGCTCCGCATCCAGCTTCACATTCAAATGCGCAAGCGACAATGATTCGCCATTAACGGTTTCCGTCACGAGCGGGTCGACCTTCAGGCTCGTTGGATTCGGCATTTTATTAATGAAATAACCGCCAGCCCGGTCAATCACCTTGTATCCGAAATCCAACAGCGATGTCTCCTCAGGCCATGCGGCAGCCGCAGTATCCGGACCTAAATCTTCCACTTCCATGCCATAGTTATAAGCATCGAGCAGCGATTGTCCTGCCATATCAAGCACGAAAGGACGGCTGGCACCTTCTACTGTCATCAGCGCAGTCTCGCCATCCAAGATGAGCGAATAGCCAATCGACAGATCGCCAAGCTTCAAAGCGCCTTTCATCGACATATGCTTGCTGTCCTGCTGTTTAGCCTCATCAACCTGCAGCGTTATATTCGATAAGAGCGACAACAGCTCTTCTTCTTCGTCAGACAAGCCTTCTGCGTAATCCGCTGATTCATTACGAAGCAGCTGGAACGAAATCGAACTATTGCTTTCCATCTTCTGCACCTTCAGGCTGTTCAACAGCACACGATTCAGATCAATGCCAGAGACGGCCTGGCAGCCTGCGATAATGACGACGACTGCTGCTAGCAGAACGACCGACAAGCGTTTCATCGAGAACAATTTCCACTTATTCACGAGTATGCCCCTTCCAAATGATAGAAATAGACTGCAATCTCATTCTATCACAGGGAGGAAGCATATGGTAGGAAACTAGGATTGCGTTTCCGTTTTTTGACGATCTTCACCGTGACCTCTGCCGCCACCGTCAAATCCGCCGCCGAAGCCGCTGGAGGCTTCGGTTACGCCTGATTCATTCACCCACGTAATGGTTGAGGAGGCTGTGAACGATACAACCTTCGTTCCACCGCTGTATTCGCCGCCTTCATAGAGACCGTTCGTCTCCGTGCCATTCGATGTGCCGCCCGAATATAGCGTATAAGCTGTATCCTGCTTCATATCTGGCGAGCTAATGTAGACCGCTTGATAATTTTTTGATGGCGCAAATGTTACGATCGTGCTGCCTGCATCATCCTCCAGATGAATAAGTGTCCCTGCCCGCTGCGTCTCTGGATACGTCATCAGAATGCCTGCCTGCGTCGAGCTGTCGGATGCCGCCTGCACCATGCCGGAGCTGCCCGCTGCAATGATCACGCCGCCTGTCATGTCGAAGGTGCTGTCATAGTCGAGCGATCCGTTGCCATTCTGAGTCGGGCCGTTGACGATAACCGTGCCGCCTGACATAACTATTCCTCCGTTCGCATCCAGTCCATCGCCTTGCGCATCAACACTCAGATAACCGCCGGTAATCGTCAGCGTGCTGTTCGAAGCTCCTTCTCCTCCCGGCATGCCGCAGCCACGAGGTCCACCGCCTTCCGCCATATCTGCTGGCGCCGTGCCATCCTGAGGCATATCTCCTTGCGGCACTCCGCCTTGTGCTTCGCCGCGATCTTCACCTTCCGCATCGTTGCTGCCGCTTGCCGCATTCACCCCATCATCGCTGGACACCACATGCACTTCGCCTCCTGCAATCGTAATCGAGCCTGCTTCAAGTCCTTCATTGCTCTGCGTAATGTCGACGGTTCCCCCAGAGATCAGCATTGCAATCTCCGCGTGGATCGCGTCATCGCCGGCCGCAATATGCAGATCGCCGCCCGAGATGCGAAGCCCGCCCGTGCTGTGGAGCGCATCCCCGCCAGATTCGATGCTGAAAATGCCGCCTTCCAGCGCGATGAGGCCCTCTTCGCCTTCCGTATCATTCGTTGTTTTGACACCGTGGCCCTTCGCGTCGATTACGAATTGTCCATCCTTCACCGCGACCAGATCACGTCCCATAACCGCATCATCTGCCGAATGAATCTCGAACGTGCCGCCCGTAATTTTCAGCTTATCCTTACTCGCAATGCCGTTGTTGAAGTTTCCTTGTACCGTAAGCTTACCAGTACCGTTAATCGTTAGATCATCCTTGCTGAAAATCGCTGCGTTCGGCTCGTCCGTCGAAGCATCCGCGAACCCATACGCCGTTCCGTCCGACACGACATTGTTCGTGCCCTCTTGCAGTGACAGAATGAGCTTGCCCGCCTCCTCTACATAGATCGGAGAGCTCTTGCTGGAGTGAATGTCTGCGCCGTTCAGAATCAATCGAACGACACCCTTGTCCGCTACGTTTACGACAATTTGCCCATCATCCAGCTTGCCGCTCACCACATAAGTACCGGCTGCCGTAATCGAAATCGAGCCATCCTTCACTTCAGCGCCAGTCCCTTCAACCGCTGCTGTGGTGCCATTCAGCTTGATCGCTGTCGCTTCCGATGCATTCCAATCGGTGTAAGCATCATCCCTGTCGTATTCGACCTGGCTCGTTAGATCAAAACTTGCGGTCTGAACAGAAGCGGATGTCGTCTCGCTTGTGCTGCTGCTCGTGTTCGTTGTTGCCTTCGTATTGCTGCCGCATGCTGCGAGCATTGCCGTGCAAAGGACGATGACCGCCAGCTTGGATAGTCGATTCTTACGGTTCTGCTTAATCGTATTCATAGCGTTTATTCCCTTCCAGTTGAATGACAGATGCCATTGTTCGCGATTCAATATTCCTACACCGTTGGTGTCATCGTTAATGAGATATCCAGATTGCCGTTTCGAACACGGATAGCATCCAGAAGCTCTTTCTGATCCGTATCCGGACTGAGCGTGATGGCATAGACGAGTTCATACAAGCTGCCCAGCTCCGTCGTTCTAACTTTCAACAATTCATATTTCACGCTGAAAATGTTGAAAACCTCGTCAAACGTACGTTCATAATTGAGGTTTTCCGGAATCGTTACTTTCAACAGCTTCTGCGTGGACGTCTTCGCTCCGAACTTAATCGCTTTGAGGAAGAACATTAGCAAGCAGAGAACTACGGTGAACAATACAGCATAGCCATAAGCGCCGACGCCGCAAGCAAGACCTGCCGCCATCGTGAATAGAACGAATGCGATATCCTTCGGATCACCAGGAGCGCTTCGGAAGCGGATAATGGAGAAGGCGCCCGCTAAGCTGAACGCCCGTGCGATATTGCTGCCGATCAACAGAATGATAATAGCTACAATCGTGGGCAGCACGATCATGGTGAGCGCAAAATTTTGCGTATAGGTCGCTTGTGTCTTCATATAGGTAAAGCTAATGATTCCGCCTAGGGCGAAGGATAAGAATAAGGTCAGCAGCGCATCGCCCAGTGATAATTCCGTTACCGATGCAGCAGCTGTTGTGAATAATGAATCTAACATAGTTGAAGTCGCTCCTTTATTTGTTGTTCATTGCGAATATTCATGCGATATTCATTGCCGTATTTGGAGAAGCCCGTCCGGAACATACGCAGCTCGGACAGCAGCTGTGCCAGCCATACCGGAACCGTCTTCTCGGCTTTCACTTCCATCAGCCATAGATGAGGGGCCATGAGCAAATCCCCATGATCGCCATCCTCCAGCCTTACATCTTCCCGTCTTGAGCGAATGTTCGTATCGAACGTCATTCGCAGATCCCGATTGCCCTTGCAGAACATCGCGATCCGGTCATAAGCCAGATAGACGGCAGGCTGCAGCTCATAACGCTGAAGAAAGTATTGGATTTCATGAATGACCTGCTTGTTCATATAAGGCATAAATTCCGGCACGTTGCCCGTCTGAACAAATTCATAGGCTTCATCCAGCTTCATCGCCGTCCTTCGTTTGTTGACGAGACCGAACACCTTTTTCTTCAGCTCCACATACACCTTGTCATCCCGCTTCGGTACACCGTAAGCCCGAACCCTCAGCTTCTCGCGGTACTTCGGCTTCGCGAGGCTGTTGCGAATAATAGAATGCTGCGGTGTATCGTAATAAATGTTGCTGATCGTGTAGAATTGATTGTTCTGGTTGTGCTCATCCAGGTCCATATATTGAAGCAGCCGATTATAAATATCTTGAAATGACTCGCTGTCCATCAGATACTTGTTTTCGTAACGGTTGAACACTTCAATGGCCATATTCGGTTCCTCCTATTCCTGTTCGCAGCATGCATCGCCTGTTCATGACTGTATCTTAGGACGTTAACCTTTAACGAATCTTAAATAATCGGAGCGGATTTTTGGGACTGCCTCTCGTTAAGTTTGATTAAAGGTTCGCTGCTTATAATAGGTTCACACGAGCGTTACAGACCTTAGAAAAGAGGAAATTTCATGCGAATATTAATTGTTGAGGATGAGGTCAACCTTGCTGAAGCCTTGTCCCAGATTTTAAAGAAAAATAATTATTCCGTTGATATCGTCCACGACGGTCAATCGGGACTCGACAACGCGCTCTGCGGCATCTATGATCTGGTGCTGCTCGACATCATGCTGCCGAAGATGGATGGCATCAGCGTGCTGAAGGAGCTTCGCGCTGAAGGCATTGCGATCCCCGTCATTCTGCTGACAGCCAAAGGCGAGGAGCATGATAAAATCTCCGGACTCGACTATGGGGCGGACGATTATGTGGCCAAGCCATTCTCGACAGGCGAGCTGCTAGCCCGCATTCGGGCGGTATTAAGAAGAAGAGGCGAGGTCGTACCGGACGACAGCCTGAAGTTCGGCGATCTGGAGCTCAACACGGCCAATCTGAAGCTGACGTGCGGCGGCAAGGAAATGAAGCTGATCCTGAAGGAATGCGAGCTGATGGAGCTGCTCATTCTGAGGAAGACGGCGATTACTTCCAAGGAGCTCATCATCGAGAAGCTGTGGGGATTTGATTCAGATGTGGAGCATAACAACGTAGAGGTATACATTTCATTCCTGCGTAAAAAACTGACGTTCTTGCAGTCTTCGGTCCGGATTTCGACGATCCGAGGCGTTGGCTACGTACTGGAGGAGACTTCCTGATGTTCAATCGGCTGCGCAACCGGCTGCTTATTGTGAACTTGGTGATCATCAGTTTGATCATGATTGTGGCCTTCTCAACGATCTATACGATTACCTATCAGAACAACCATAAGTCGATCAATGATGATTTGATGCAAGTGTCCGAGTTTTATCGCAAATCCGGCGGGATGAACGAAGGCGGCAAATTCGGCGGCGGCAATAACCATGGGCCGAAGGAACCCGGCAATGAACTGAAGTCGCCTAATGGAAGCCTTGGCGCTATTGTCGGCGGCGGCAAATCCGACCCTCCGCCGGAACGTTCCGTGTCGTTCTCCATCAATACGGATGCCAATTGGACCATTACGAAGACCGACTCCCGCTACGATATGGACGAAGAGTTCTATAAGCTTGCCGTTCAGCAGGCTGCGTCCAGTGACGCGACTCGTGGAAATTTCACGTTGGAAGGCAACAGGTGGGCCTATATGGTGAACAAAACAATGGACGGATACTCCATCGTGTTCCTGGATGTAACGAACTCGTACAAGTTTCTTCGAAACCTGTTATATACGTTCCTTGCCGTTGGTCTCATCATGCTCATTGTGATTTATTTTACGAGCCGCTATTTCGCGAATCGCTCGATTGCACCCGTCAAGGAAGCGTTCGATAAACAGCAGCGTTTCATCGCAGACGCGTCACATGAGCTGCGCACGCCGCTTGCCGTCATTAATACGAATGTAGATGTACTGCTCGCCAACAGCGATGATCCCATTCGGACGCAGGAGAAGTGGCTTCAGCATATCAAGTCGGAGACCGAGCGGATGCGGACGTTGACCAGCGATCTGCTCTATTTGACCCAAATGGAGGACGCACGTGAGAGCATCATCACCACGTCCTTCAACATGAGTGAGGCAGTCGAAAGTGTGATTCTAACGCTGGAGGCCGTTATTTTCGAGAAAAATATGGAGCTCAGCTACGACATTACGCCGGACTTATATACAAGAGGCAGCAGTGAACAGATGAAGCAGGTCATCCTCATCCTGCTCGACAACGCTATGAAGTACACGAATCCTTCTGGCTCCATCAAGCTGACTTTGAAGAAGCAGGGCCACGATGTGCTGCTGACCGTCACCAATACGGGAGAAGGGATACCGCAAGAGCATCTGGCAAGAATCTTCGACCGATTCTACCGCGTCGACGCCTCCCGCTCCCGCAAGAACGGAGGCTACGGCCTTGGCCTTGCTATCGCCAAAACGATCGTCGAGCAGTCCAAAGGCCGCATCTACGCGAAGAGCGTGCTGAATGACAAGACATCGTTCTATGTACAGCTTCCTGCAGACTCGCAGCCTCGGAAAGCTTAGCAGTACGTAAAACGAATAGGCCGCAGGCACAAGCCTGCGGCCTTTCATTTTGCACCTATTAATCGCCCCGCTTGATTGCAGCGTCATGCGCCTGCGAAAATTTGATCGGCGTGGTTGCTTTGCCGAACAGCGCTTGAATCTGATTCAGATGCGTCTCTGCTGCATTCGCTTTCATCTGAACGTCTGCGAATAACGTGATGCTGCTAGCCTGGTTCGTCTCATGCAGCAGATCAATATACAGCTGAGGCAGCTCAAGCTTCGACGTATCCACCTTCGTTGCCGGGATGACGCCTGCTCCCGTAACTGATTGCTCGCCCCATTTGGCCACAAAATATTCGACGAACTTCTTCGCTTCCGCCTTCACGGTTGAGTTATCCGCAATGAACAAGCCAACGCCCGGTCCGCCGACCCAGCTGTCCTCTGTGCCCTTGCCGCCTGCGATCGGAGGAAACTTGAAGAAGCCGACGTTCTCGCGGAATTGCTGCGGAATATTCTCGTTCGTCGTAAAGTTCGGCAGCTCCCATGCCCCCGTCAAGAACATTGCAGCCTTGCCGTTTAGAAATTGGTTCTTCGCTTCCTCGTTCGATAAGCCGTTAAAGCCTTTCACGAACGCGCGGCTGTCGACAAGCGATTGCACTTCGCTTGCTGCCTTCACCAGACCTTCATCCATGAAGGAGACTGTGCCATTAATCGCGTCGGCCAGTGCATCCTGACCTGCATAACGGTCTGCTAGGTACATGTACCAGAGCGAGCCCATCCAGCGATCCTTGTTGCCGAGGGAGATAGGTGCTACTCCATTATCAGCAAGCGTCCTCACGATCTGCTTCAGCTCGTCATACGTTTGCGGCGTTTCCAGGTTAAATTTTTCAAAGATCGCTTTGTTGTAAAAAACAGGCGCTATGTTGAACTCCAGCGGCAGCGCATACGTCTTCCCCTCGATGGCGTAGGCTTCCGTAGTGCCTGCTATGAACTTGTCCTTCAAATCGCCGCTCAGCAGATCGTCCACGGGCGTGAACAGGTGTCCTTCTACATAAGGCTCCAAGAATCCGGCTGCCCACGTGACGCCGACGTCCGGCAATCTATTGGTGGCTGACAGCACCTTCAGCTTATTCTTGTACTGCTCATTATCAAGCACATCTTGTTTTATTCTGACATTCGGATGCTCTTTCTCATAGTCATGAATAATCTGATTGACGATTCTATTCTGGCCTGCCGCACTATCGCTAGGCCATTGGTGCATGAAAGTGATCGTTGTCTTGGAACCGTTCTCAAACGAAACATTAGCAGCAGTGCCTCCCTTGCTGCTGCAGCTTGCTGCGACCAATACGAGGCCCAAGGTTAACAACAATGCCGTCCATCTCTTGAGCACGTTCACAACCCCTTATCCGCTGTTATTCGATCGTCTCATCGCGATGCGAGACGCTCTTCCGATATTGTCCTGGGCTCATATCTTCCATCGTACGGAACACCTTGACGAAATATTTGGCAGTCTGGTAACCGACACGCTCTGCAATTTCTGCGATCGTCATCTCTGAGTTTGTCAGCATTTCCTTCGCTCGCTGCACTCTTCTGCGCGTCAAATATTCGCTGAACGTAAGTCCTGTCTGCTCCTTGAACAACACGCTGAAGTAACTGGCGTTCAGATGAAGATGATCGGCAATATCGCGCATCGTAATCGGATCCTGCAAATGCTGATCTAGATAATGGATCGCCTCTTGCACTTGCTGGTTGTACCGCTTCTCATGTTCGACCGTCTCCAGCAGCTTCTCATCGACCAGCCGCTCCATTCTTTCGATCCGGTGAAGCTCCTCTTCCCGCTTCAGCGCCAGCTCTACGGCTGCGACCAGCTTAGCTTTATCCAGCGGTTTAAGCAAATATTCCACTACGCCGAATTGCAGCGCACGTTGTGCATAATTAAAATCCGGATGACCTGAAATGATAATAACAACCGGCGCATGCGGCATTGCCTTCAGCTTCTCAACCAGCTCCAGCCCGCCAAGCTCCGGCATTCGAATGTCCGTAATAAGCAAGCTTGCTTCATTGTTCTCCAGCCAAGCGAGCGCCTCGACGCCGCTGGCCGTCACTACAATACGGTGGCGGCCAGCCGACCACGCCTCCAGCACCTTGCGTATCCCTTCCCTCGTTCTTGGCTCGTCATCGGCAATCAATATCGTCTTCATGTCGTTCCACCTCGTCTTGTGCGTTCATTACTTCAACGCCCATATATCATCTGGGATCTCAAAGGCCATCGTCGTTCCTTGACCGACCTCGCTTCGAATTTCCAGACCTTCTGTCTCCGACTCATAATAGAGCTTCAGCCGCTTCTGTACATTCGCGACCCCAACGCCTGTCCCTTTGGCCGATGTTTGGTTCCGACCCTGCTCCATTGCCGCATATAGCGAGTGGATTTTATCCGCGTCCATGCCCGGACCGTTGTCAATCACTTCAATTCGCGTATAGCCTTCACGAGCCGAAGCTCCTACTCGCAAGGTGACGGCGCCTGGACCAAGCCGCTGCTCGACACCATGCAATATCGCATTCTCTACCAAGGGCTGAATAAGCAGCTTCGGAATCGGCACCCTCCGGTAAGCTTCATCAACCTCAATCGACCAAGACAGCCTGTCCATCATCCGCATCACCATTAGCTTAAAATAACGTTCCGCATGGTCCAGCTCATCTCCGATCGTTACCCATTCATCCTCGTCCGCACGAGAGATGACATACCGGAATAGGCCTGACATCGCAACGACCAGCTGCGCCAGCTCTTCTTCGTCTTTGTCCTCGAGCGACCAGTAGAAGGCTTCCAGCGTATTGAATAGAAAATGCGGATTAATCTGCGCCTGCAGCGCCTTCAGCTCCGCCTTGCTCTGAATGATTTCCTTCTCATAGACGACCTCGATCATCTCATTCAATGAGACAACCATTTGGTTATACGTATTGTTAAGCTCATTGATCTCCATCGTCGACGATGTGACGGGGATCGGCTTTAACGTACCAAATTTAGCCCCTCTCATCGCACGTATAAGTCTGAGGATAGGACGTGTAATCATAATAGACAAAATGAACGTTAACACAAGGAACAGAAGTCCGCCAACCGAACCTGAAACAATGACAGCCGTTCGCAGTACGGCTATGCCTTCCGTTGCATACTCAGACGGCGTCAGAATAAGAATTCGCCACCCTGTCTGTGCGGAACGCTTCTGCACAACAATATAAGACTTCCCGTTCATCACTACAGATGATTGATTTTGCAGCAGGATAGACTCCACATCCACATCGGACGAGAAGTCAGATGTAATAACCTTCCCTTTATCATCAATAAGTCCCATTGCTTCCCGCGAGTCATCGCTATCGCTTGCATCGCCGTCCGTATCGGTTAGCTCAAAATATTTTCTATCCACTTGCACCATTAAATAGCCCGACGCTGTGAAGGAACGGTCGATTAACCGAACCTGTCTCATTGCAACAAGTACGCCTGGATATTTGGGGTCCACGCCATACCAAATCAGCCGTCCCTTGTCGCGATTCGCTCGACCAATCCAATCCGTTGATACGCGATCGAGCAGCGTAACATCGGTTAATGGGAACAGCATCCTATAATCATTCGTGTACAGCTCAACCGAACGTATTCCTGTCGAATAAGCCTCCTGCTTGCGCACTACCTGCTGCATCAGCTGCCGTTCTTCGAAGCTGATCCGCTGCCCCTGAAGCTCCTTCATCATCAGCTGCTGGATCGTACCGTCCGTCGTGACTTGCGCCGTAAATGTCTCGATCTGGCGCAGCAGCTCGTCCAGCTTGCCAGACGCTTGTACCGCAGTCTGTTGGATGTGCTTCTCCGCATTGTTGCGCAGCAGCACGGAAACCTGATCATAGGTGAACAATCCGGCGGTGGCCAGTACAATAACCATAACGAGCAAGAAACCGAGAAAAATTTGATTGCGGAGCGTGTTCAATCTGCCTAGCCAGTTTCTCACTGCGTATCCTCCCAATTATAGCAATAAGCATGAAGTATCAATTTTCCGAAAATATGCCACGAAAATAATATACACAATTCGGACTATCTCTGGCGAATTTTCTTATTATAAATGAATGTTACGATAGCGCAAAAGATGGAGGCCAAAAGACCTCCATCTTAATGGTAATGAATAAGTCAGCCCCGCTGAGCGGATGGCGCAAGCCGCATGAGCGGTCCGAAGAGCTTGCGAAGCGGACCTGGGAACGAACGCACATCCGCAGGCTGCACGACGCGCAGCAGCACAAGAAGCACAAGATATAGAATGCCTGCTGCAATACCGGCAGCACAGCAGCCGAGGAAGTAGACGATTTTGTCAGGCATCACGTCCAGCAGCAATGTCCGTACGCCGATTTCCGCGCCATAGCCAGCAGCTGCAGTCACAACAATGGTAATCAGATAACCGATCCAACGTCCGCCGAGCGTCTGAATCGGAACGATCTGGCGAATCGAACGAAGATTAAGCAATGTCGTGACGATGAAGCACAACGTCGATGCAACGATAAAGCCGTACAGGCCCATAACAGGAGCAAGTGCGATACTGCCGATGAGCTTGATCGCTAACCCGATAAGCGTATTGTACATCGGTATTCTCGGCTTCCCGAAGCCGTATAGAATCGAGTTGCTCGTCATCATCGAGATTTGGAATATCGTGCCGGCGGTCAGAGCCGCAACGATGCCGCTGCCTGCTTCTGTTTTGAATAGGAGACCTGTTACCGAATAAGCAGCCACAGATAGAATAAGAGCTGCAGGTACACCGGTGAAGACGACAATTCGCATGACGAGCGACGATTGACGCTGCACCTCATTCATATCCCGCTTTGCAAAGGCTGTTGAAATAACCGGAATAATCGATGAGCTGAGCGCGATCGCAAGAATCGGCGGAATGCCTGCAATGGAAATCGCCCTTAAGCCATAGGCATCAAGCGCATGCTTGGCCGTCAATTCGGTATAGAAGTCTCCGCTCAACCGAATAAGGAACGACGTATCGAACATATAAACCAGGTTGACTGTCATCGCTGTTACAACAATTGGCAGTGACATCATGAAGATTTCTTTGTAGATCGACTTAAAGGATAGATTCGAGCGCTCGAATCGCAGACGTCCTGCACGAACCTCCGCTGCATCCTGTCTGCCCAGCTTGCGACCGTACCAAATCATGACGCACAATGCGCCAATGCCGCCAACGAAGCTGCCAAAAGATGCAGCCGCCGCTATCCAGCGGTCTCCCCAGCCTGCTGCCACAACGGCAACCGCTAGACCGACGCCTACGAGCACGCGAAGAATTTGTTCAATAATCTGAGAAATGCCGCCAGCTGCCATCAGCTGTCTACCCTGGAAGTAGCCGCGCATCATCGCGATGGTCGGGAACAACAACAGTGCTGGTGCAATCGCCTGAACAGATGCATCTGCCATCGGCAGCTTGGCCACATGAGTCGTGTACCAAGGCGCAATGACATACAACAGAAGTGCCAGCACAGCGCCGGTAATGACGCCGAACAACAACGCTGCTTTGTAAACCCGCTGCGCTTCCCCTGCTTTGCCTAGCGCGTGGCGCTCGGATACCATTTTGCTGATTGCGCTCGGAATACCGGCCGTTGCAATAACCAGCAGCCACATATACACATTATTGGCAATCGAAAGTGCTGCACCTCCGCCGGTTCCCATCATGTAATCGAGCGGAACCCGCTGGAAGATACCGAGCACGCGCGCGACCAGCGCAGCTGCTGCTAGAATGATCGTCCCTTTAATTAATGATTCCTTCTTAAGCATAACGTCAGCTTTCGTCCTCTCCTTCATTGCATGAACATGCGTAGAAGCAGCAAAGGCACTATCCATCCTCAGCCCCGGCATTGAACGCCGGAAGCCGATGGACGAACAGTGCCGTCATTGCTTCTGCATGTAAATAACCGTTATTTTATTTTACCACATTAGAATACTCGAAAAACAAATTGTTATTGACCCTTGCCGCCGATTGGTTCAAGCGGTTGATGATTGCCGCGTACCGGGGCCGCTGCGCGCGAAGGCGCTGCCCATTGAACAGCGTTGCGGATCACTTGCAGCACTTGCGGGTTGTAATAAGTCGGATACGTCTCATGGCCTGGACGGAAGTAGAAGATTTTGCCCTGACCGCGATAGAACGTGCAGCCGCTTCGGAATACTTCGCCGCCCTCGAACCAGCTGACGAATATGAGCTCATCCGGTGCAGGAATATCGAAGTGCTCGCCGTACATCTCTTCATGCTCAAGCGTGATGTACTCTGGCAGGCCCGCTGCGATCGGATGCGCAGGGTTGACGACCCAGATGCGCTCCTTCTCGCCTGCTTCACGCCATTTGAGATCGCAGCCGGTTCCCATCAGCTTTTTGAAAATCTTCGAGAAGTGGCCGGAGTGCAGAACGATCAGCCCCATGCCTTCCATTACACGCCGATGGACGCGCTCAACAATATAGTCCTCCACGCGGTCATGACCCATATGTCCCCACCAGATCAAAACATCTGTATCAGCCAGCACGTCCTGTGTCAGACCATGCTCCGGCTGTTCAAGCGTCGCTGTTCGGACTTCGATCGACTCGTTCTGAATGCCCTTCGCCAGCGCTTGATGAATGCCTTCTGGATAGACTTGACGAACTTCCTCGTGAACATGCTCATGCAAATATTCGTTCCATACCGTTACCTTGACCATTATGACAGCACTCCTCTTCATTATCGGTTAAATGGTTGTATGCACTTTATATAAGCCAAATGAAGAACAGGATGATCATGAGCGATTGAAGGATAAATTTAGCGACGGTGCTTGTGAATAACCCGACGACAGAGCCGTAACCAACCTTGAGGGACTTGTTCATGTCAGAGCCCGCATACAGCTCGCCGAGCAGCGCGCCGAGAAAAGGTCCAAGGATAAGTCCGAACGCTGGAATGACGAAAGGTCCGATAATGACGCCGATTGTACTACCGACGACAGAAGCGCGGGAGCCGCCGAACTTCTTCACGCCCCATGCATTAACCGCATAATCAGCGATGAACAGCACGACTAAGATGACCGTCTGAATGATCCAGAACCACACGCCAAACGGCGAGAAGCTAATGCACAGCCCATATACGAAGAACGCAGCATAGATCGCTACTACCCCCGGCAAGATCGGGAATACAGCGCCAGCCATACCGACGAGGAACAGCGCGATGACGATAATCCAGCCAATTGTCTCTAGGACCATAACGGCATCTCCGCCTTCAGTACATATTTACGAAGCACCTCGGCTACACCATGCTCGTTATTCGAGAAGGTGACAACATCTGCTGCCTGCTTCACTTCGTCCTGTGCATTGCCCATCGCGACGCCAAGACCTGCTGCGCGGATCGCCGCTATATCGTTAAGGCTGTCGCCCACTGCAACCGTCTGCGACATGTCGATGCCGAGCATATCACACAGCTCCCGAAGCGCTGAAGCCTTCGATACGCCCAGCGGGTTCATCTCCAAATTCCAAGGGGATGAGTTCGTAATCTCCAGCGTCCCCCAGCTTCTGGCCTCCTGATAAATCGCCTCACGGATTTCGTCATCCTCGGTATGGCAGCCGAACTTCAGCCAATGATGCGCCGCGTAGGAATCCGCTGGCACGAGCCACTTAGCCTTGTTATAGGTCTCTCCGTTCGTTGAATACGCCCAGAACCATACATCGTACTTCATCGCCAGCTTGTGCAGATTGCGGATCGTGTTCGGGTCCAGCAGTTCGCGCTTATGCAGCACATGCGGCCGGGTCCAAATCTCGCCGCCATTAACCGTTACCATCGGCACATGCATCATGCCAAGCTGCTCCGTATATGACAACACCTCACGATGACCTCGGCCAGTCGAGAAACAGACCGTAACACCAGCTTCCATCGCCTTTCTCATCCAGTAGGCTGTCGGTTCGCTAACCTCATGTCTGTCGTTCAGCGTAGTGCCGTCCATATCCAGCGCAACCAGCTTATATGTACTCATAAGATGATGCCTCCTATCGGGTCTTATCGGTGAACCGTATCATAATAACGTTATGAATGATGTACGGCGCCGATTCTCTGTCTGTTTTCCGATATTGTAGCACATTTCACCCTGAGTACCTACCAGCTTTAGGATAAGTAAGCACCCCGACTAAAGTCGGTGATTACCGTGAATGACGGTGGCGGTAGATGAGAAATAATGGATGCAGCAGGGAGTTGATTCAGGATGCGCAAACGTTTGCATTTTGAACAAAAGAAACCCCTGCCTTCGAGAGAACATACCGCCCCTCCAGCTCATGACACCTGCTCATTTGGTGTACTTGATTCTATTATAGCGGCCCTGGAGAGGCTTCGCGCCCATACTTATTGGCTCGTTTGTATTGCATTTTGGTATACTGATAGACAAAGCACAATATTGTCCGTGACACGTGCAGTCATGCCTAGGAGGATCTTATTCAAAATGAACAATCGTCAACGTCCCGCCAAGCGCCCATTCACAGCAGCGCCTGGAGAATCGAATCGCCGCAGCGACAGCCGCGGCAGAGGCGCGAAGCCGCCGCTTGGCGCCAACAATAGGAGGCCGCTCGGGAGGCCGAACACTGCTGCAGCTGCTGTTGCTGCAGCTGCTGCTGCAACAAGCAAGTCCGTATCCCGTACCTATGAAGTCAAGGAAGCAACGACGCTGCTGCCTTTCCTGCTTGAATCCGTATCTGGCAGCGGGCGCAATACGATTAAGTCGATGCTGGCGCGCGGACAAATTTCGGTCAACGGCAATGCGACTACCGCTTATAATCATGAGCTGAAACCAGGCGATAAGGTTGAAGTCAGCAAAGAACGGATCGTTGAACGTCCTCCGCTCGCAGGCCTTACGATCGTCCATGAAGACGACGATATCATTATCGTCATCAAGGATGCCGGCCTGTTGTCGATCGCCGCGGACAAAGAAAATGACAATGAGCTGACTGCCTACCGCCAGCTAATGGCCCATGTACGCAGCCAAGATCCGAAGGGACGGATATTCATTGTCCATCGGCTCGATCGCGATACGTCCGGCATCATGATGTTCGCGAAAAATGAAGAGGCGCAGCAGACACTGCAGAACGAGTGGCAGGAGCGGGTGAAGGAACGCGCGTATATCGCGCTCGTCGACGGCAAGGTTCGGAAGCCTAGCGATACGATTACCTCTTGGTTGAAGGAAAGCAGCACGCTGAAGATGTACTCCAGCCACCGTCCTGGCGATGGCCTTCATGCTGTGACTCACTATAAGACGCTTCAGACCGGCCGGACCTTCTCTCTGCTGGAGGTGCAGCTGGAGACTGGCCGCAAAAATCAAATTCGCGTCCATATGCAGGATATCGGCCACCCAATTGCTGGAGACAAGAAATACGGCTCTCGCTCACGCGCCATTGGCCGGCTCGGCCTGCACGCCAAGTCGCTCGAATTCCTGCATCCCAAGACGAACAAGCTGATGCGCTTCGAAGCAAGCGTTCCGAAGTCGTTCCTTCGTGTGTTCAATAATGAGAATGGACGGTAGCTGGGAAGCTGAGACGTTGGAGAGCGGTAAATGAATTGTGGTTGAACACACTTAAACCAACGTCTGGGTGGGTGCTTGCTTCTGGCGGGGATAAGAGTGGCTTTACCACACTTATTGGCTGGTCTCGAATGGTGGAATGAAATAAGCGCGGCGAGAGCCGCGCTTATTATGTTTCCGGCGGCAGCAATGGCGGCGGAAAACGATATTTTGTTGCCTGTTCGAAGCTGTAGGCAAGACCAATTAGCAGAGGCTCACTATACGCCGTTCCTGCGAATGTAATGCCGTATGGTCCATCGGTGATGTAGCCTGCCGCGGACATCCGTCCATCGTTGGCGTAACCGCCGGGGACTGTAATAAGCGGATATCCCGCACGCGCGGCGATCTCCGATCCGTTATGGCCAAGGAACAGCAGCGCATCCACTTCATATTCCTTCAGCGCATAATCGATGCCTTGTTCGCGTGACATATGCCGATTGAAACGAAGTCCGTTCACATAAATTTCGTCAGTCAACACGCCAGTCGTATCTTCCGAACGCGTCAAGCCGCGCTGCCCATATTTGAGCGCCTGCTCCGCATGCTGCTCATTGAAGGCTATTAACTCTCCAAGCGAATGAACGGGAACGTTCGGATTAAGCTTTGCCAAGTAATCATCGAGCCCGCGCTTAAACTCATAGCGCACTACGCTGCGATCCCACTCAATGCCTACGCAAGGCAAGGTTACGTTGTCGACGATCGTACCGCCAAGCGATTGAATGACGCGAATGGCCGATTCCAGAATATCGAGCGGCGCCTCATCGAGACCTTCGCAATAATAACGCGGCACACCAATTCGTATTCCCTGCATTGCATCCTTTTTCAGAAACGCCGTATAGTCGCTGTACATATACTCGGCGCCCACCAGCGTCGCTTCGTCCCGCTCATCCGGCCCTGCCAGAACGGTTAGCAAAATCGCCGCATCTTTCACCGTTCGCGCGATCGGACCTGCTGTATCCTGCGTGAGCGACAACGGAATTAGACCCGTTCGGCTCACTAATCCGACAGTCGGCTTAATGCCAACGACGAAATTGTACCCTGACGGATTGACGATGGAGCCAGACGTTTCCGTCCCTATTGCGGCAGCGGCGAAATTCGCAGCTGCTGCCGCTGCTGAGCCCGAGCTTGAGCCGCCAACGAACACGTTGCCAGGCCCGTATGGATTAAGCACCAATCCACCCCGTGAGCTGTAACCCGCCCACATCGACTCCGCCATTCCATTCGCCCACTCTGTCATATTCGTTTTGCCAAGCAGAATCGCTCCTGCTTCGCGAAGGCGGGTGGTTATGAACGCGTCGTCAGGCGCAATCGATTGTGCAAGCGCGATCGAGCCTGCACTTGTATGCATCTTGTCATGTGTATCAATATTGTCTTTCAATACAATCGGAATACCGTGTAACCGGCCTCGGCTGCCTGTGCGCTGCCGTTCTTCATCCAGCGCTTGAGCAATCTCAATCGCATCGGGATTCAGCTCCAGCATCGAATTGATCGGCCCATCATAGTTGCGAATTCGTTCCAAATAAAGCAGAACCAGCTGCACGGAAGTAATATGCCCGCGCTCCAATGCTTCCTGTATCGTATCGATATCTGCTTCAACAACCCACTGTTGAGGTGCCTCAATCATGCTGAAGGTCTCCCTATCATTAAGATGGTAGCAAGCGCATCATGACATGCTGAAGATATATTCCGCATCCGACAGCGAACTTCCTTTTTTTCCAAAGTCAAACATAAAAAAATGTTACGATATGCTCTATGAAACAGGCTAATCATACAGTCGTGAAACCAATTCTCCGTCTATCAGCCCAGTAGAGCTGTGCTGTGATTCCCCTTCCTAATCTTGACAACCAATCCAATCTCAACGTATAGTGAAAACACATATGCACAACGTTGCGTTACATCGCAGGGAAGCACCCTTCGAGCTTGGCCATTGGCCTTGCTGGAAGGGTGCTTTTTTGCGTTGTATGCCTGTTGCGGCTATGAATCTATTACTATAGGAGGTCTATTCACCATGATGGCATCCAACAGGGCAGCTGCCCAGCGGATCATCGCTCCAGTCATGCTGCTGCTCATCCTTGCATGCACGCTGCTGCCCGCACCGTCGGCTTATGCAGCAGCTCACAAGTTGTCCGTGACTGGCCAGAAGCAATTCGACCGAATGAAATCAGCGGCAACAGCCGCAGATAGCGCCAAGCTGCAATCGCTGTACAACAGCTTCATGCAGAATCAGGATCAGAACATTGCGCGCGATGCCCGATTGAAGACAACAAGCAAACAGAATGATAACGATGAGACTGCGCTGCGAAGCCGAATCAAAACGATCGATAAAGCCAAGATCGATAATCTTGCACGCAAGCTGCAGAAGACGAAGGACGGCTATCAGCCGCTGTTCGACCAATACGCAGCAGCCACTGCTTCGTTGAAGGCAGCCAAGAAGCTCGGCAGCAAAACACTTAATGCAGTCCTTCAGCTCCAGGTCGATCTGCTCGCAATCTCCGTTAAGGCCGCCAAAGCGGATATCAAAACGGTGGACGCCGAACTGAAACAAGCCAAGGCAAGTGCAGCAGCCACGATCAAGCGGCTCCGCGACCAGCTCGCAGCAATCAACAAAGAAGAGCAGCTTATCGCTCCCCAGAAGTCGGCGGTCAGCCAGCTGAACAAGCAGAAGTCAGCGGAATGGAGCGACTTCCTCTATTCATTGAGGGTCGGAGACAGCAAGAACGCGATTCGCTCGCTCACCTTGCTCGGCAGCGTACTGAACGCAACCGCTCAGCGGCTTGCAACGATGGAAGCATGCGAAGCCCGTATCGCAGCTATTATTAAGAGTGTGTCGAACCAGGTCCGGTAGGTACACGCTTGGCGAACATGCCTCGGGTATTGACTTTGCCCGGGGCTTCGTATATATTTCATTTTAACCAGCATCTAATTAGATTATTGTTAAATTACAAAAGGGAGTGAAGTAGATGCAGCTAGATAAGGTCGTCAGCTACCATAAAGCGTTGGCCGATGCCAATCGGCTTCGGATGCTCGTCCTGCTCGCAGACGGCGAACGGAACGGACTGGAGCTCGCAGAGAAGCTGGGCGTCACGCCCGCAACCGTTACCCATCACGCAGCTAAACTGCGGGAAGCGAGCTTGATCAATGAACGCCGGGAGAAGAATACCATCTACTTCTCGCTCAATCATTATTTTCTGAAAAATAGCGCAGCTGCGGCGGCTGACTTCATCTATCGCGGCACAAATGCGCGGGACGAACTCCATCCGATGGACGAGGAGCTTACGCGGCTGAAGGAGTCCGTTATCCGGAACTTCTTCGATAAGAACGGCAAGCTGAAGCAAATTCCATCGCAATTGAAGAAGAAGCTGATCGTGCTGGAGCATATCGTGGCCGGGCTGGAGAAGTCGCGCACCTATACCGAGAAGGAAATCAATGCGTACATTAAGCAGTACCATGACGATTTTGCGACCATTCGCCGGGAATTTATTATGCATCAATTCATGTTCCGAGAGAAAGAAGCGTATGAGCTGAATCCGCCAGAGCTGTGGGCGCGTTGGGAATCACTCTCGTAGAGGGGGACGCGAAATGCGTACGTTGTATTTAGTTCGTCATGCGCTCAAGGAGAAGACGATTGGCGATGCAGCGATAACCGATCAAGGAAGGCTGCAGGCGATGGCGACGGCACAATTTTTTCATGGGAAAAGGCTGGAGGCCATTGTTGCTAGCCCACTGCTTAGAGCGAAGCAAACAGCTGAAATTATCGCTAATGCGCTTGAGGGCTGGACGACTGCCGATGTAACGGTAGACCGCCGGCTGCGCGAGCGTGCGAACTGGGGCGATCTGCCCGGGCAAAGCCTCGAGGATTTCATTGCCATGTGGGAGCAGTGTACGCGGGATCCTGATTTGGTGCCTTCAGTAGGTGATTCTGCTGGGTTGGCCGGTGAGCGATTCGCTGCTGCATTGACGGAAATCGGGGACGCTGCGCCTTATGGGAGCAGCATTGCTGTTGTTACGCATGGCGGCGTCCTTACCGATTTTCTTGTGCGCATGTTCGATGGGATGGAATTGAATCGTTGGCATGACGATTTCATTAACGTGCAGAGCAGCCTCATACCGGAATGCTCGATCACGTGTATCACGTATGATGCAGGGCGCTTCCGAATGGAAAGCTTCGCGTCAGTTGCGCATTTGGCTGCGGTTGCGAAAGTGGAACAATAATACTGCTCGGGTCGCCCGCGAGACGATTGGGTGAAGCTTAGATGGGGCTCAAGCTCTGTATAGTGGTACAAACTTACGTTGAGCGGGCTGCACTGATTTCAATGCCGCGGGTATCGGCGTTGAGCGGTCCCGACAAGCTGATGGTTTGAACCCGACTGCTTCGATCAGGCGCTGTAAACGTCAGGCGGAAAAGCCCGTATCGGGATCGAATCATCACGTTCAAGGCACTGCTGTCTCTCTTATTAACGGCTGCTGTCCCAAGCTGCTTCTCCAGCCATGCAAGCGTCATCGTCTGCAACCCAGCTGCCCGAGCTGGATAGTAGATATGTTTGACCTCGCCAATTGCATCGGTTTGAAGCGTAAAGGTGCGATACAGCAGCATATCGCCGCGTTTGGCGAGCGGTTCGCCGAGCTGTGGTACGGCAACTGTGTATTCCCCAGGATGAATAGGGACATTATGGAACGTCCCTTCACTTACGAGACCACCGATAAACTTCCTCAGCTTCACTCGATCTGTGTTCGATTTCACTGTCGATACATTGCGCAGATCAATCACTTTGGTTCCAAATGTAACGGTCCCCGCATCCTCATCGATTGCTTTCAATGCGATAAGCTCAGACTCCTCTATTGTACAATTCACAGATGACTCACCTTCGTCACATAGGCCGTGAAAAGCTTTCTGTGAATCATCCCAATGCTTTAAGAGCGGCTCGGGCAGATCGGACTTGTCGAAAAGCTTGGTATAGGACTCCAAACGATTCCCACGGCTCAAATTGCGCAGACTGATGCTATAACCTCCGCCTCTCCAACTGCTAAGCACACTTAGCATGATGATGTCGCCAGAAGACGTACGGAACAGTCCATATTGCTTCAGCACATGAATGAAGAATTGATCCACCTCATCGGTGTCCCCAGGCAGCGGAACGATGTGTGTACGGAAGGTCGATATTGATCCGTCCGTGAACTTAAACATCATGACGGCGCTAAGCGGAACACCTTGACAGCCCGCCTCACCGCACGGGAATTCACTCGTGAACGTTCGAACGAATTCCACCCCTGTACTGGTTGGGTGAAGCACGGTGCTCATCGAATAGCCGCTCGTCGCAAAGAGGGCACCATACTTCGGATCGGATGCCCCTTTGGATTGTATCGCCTGCAGCAGCTTGGCTTCCCCTTTGGCAATGCTTGCGTATGCGCCTTCTTGGTCGTTGGTTAGGTATTGCTGTTTGGCTCGGGTCATATACGACTTCGTTTCTTGGAGCAGCTTCACAACGGAATCGGTGTGGGCGGCTGATGCGGCTGATGCCTGAGATTGAATGGCAGGCAATGGTGTGATCGTAGTAATAAGCAGCATGGAGGCGAGAAGGAGGACGATGGTTTGTGCGCATTGTTTGCGCCGAGCAGTATGAGCTTGGATCGTTAACATGGACAGCTCCCTCTTTATTAGAGTGAATATTATTATGTAGAAAATAATGGATATTTAGTGCTGTGACAAGAGGAAATAGTTGTGGTGCGTCGGGAGGGATTTGTTTTCGCGCTTCGCGGGGCACGAGCGCGAATGCAGGGCGCTCCGCGCGCGGCGCTTGGCCGCAGCGTAGGTGCATTTGTGCACCTACGGAGCGCGGGCGCGGCGCTTGGCCGCAGCGTAGGTGCATTTCTGCACCTACGGGACGCGCGCGCGGCGCTTGGCCGCCGTGTAGGTGCACTTGTGCACCTACGGGACGCGCGCGCGGCGCTTGGCCGCAGCGTAGGTGCATTTGTGCACCTACAGGGCCCGCGCGCGGCGCTTGGCCGCGGTGTAGGTGCATTTGTGCACCTACGGAGCGCGGGCGCGGCGCTTGGCCGCGGCGTAGGTGCATTTATGCACCTACAGGGCCCGCGCGCGGCGCTTGGCCGCGGTGTAGGTGCATAAATGCACCTACAGAGGACGCGGGCGCGGCGCTTGGTCCGCGGTGTAGGTGCATTTGTGCACCTACGGGACGCGGGCGCGGCGCTTGGCCGCAGCGTAGGTGCATTTGTGCACCTACGGGACGCGGGCGCGGCGCTTGGCCGCGGTGTAGGTGCATTTGTGCACCTACGGAGCGCGG
>Ga0182738_1000411_pt1 | contig 62878 bp, 48 predicted proteins | sample eDN5th30CBELigMG_FD_128876 | JGI IMG/M metagenome (GOLD analysis project Ga0182738, IMG submission 128876) | Enriched Miracle-Growth compost microbial communities from Emeryville, California, USA - eDNA 5th pass 30_C BE-Lig MG (version 2)... ... | reverse complement strand
TTCAAGCCGCGGCTCATCTTCGATGATCTGCTCCGGCAGCCCTTCCGCATCGGCCCTGAATATCGTACGCAACGATTCATGCCGCCTGCCCAGCGCCGCAAAGCTCCAACGCAGCGCTTCAATGTCCAGCCTGCCTGTCAGCCGCAACCCCCCGCTCAAATGATAAGCCGTGCTCAACGGCTCCAGTTGCCATAAAAACCAGTGACGCTGCTGAGCGTATGAGAGCGGCACTCGCGCGGAAATGTTGCGGCGCGGAATACTCGATTGGGGTGCCGGAACATGGGCTCCGGCCAGCCGCTGCGCCAGCCTCTCCCGCTGCTCGGGAGTCAGGCGCGCGCGCCTTTGCGCTAGACTGCTGCTATGCATGATGATGCGGATAAAAATGATGAGATAAATGACGAGGCATCAGGAGACAGAATGGCTTTACCTCGCGAGGGGCGGTAAATCATGAGCACTCGATCTCGTCCAGCAATTTCGTTTCAACCAGTTCGGCCAAACCTGCAACGGTAGGAGACCGGAAAAAGTCTGCAGGACGCATATCGATTCCGAAAACTGTCCGTACTCTCGAAAGCAGTTGAATACCCAGCAAGGAATCTCCCCCCAGCTCAAACAGATTGTCATGAATACCGACGACGTCCATTCCAAGCAGGCTCTGCCAGATCTCTGCAATACTCTTCTCCAGATCGCTCTCTGGAGCGACAAAGGCGGTGCCCAAGGCAGGTCGCGGATAGCGTTGCTGGCCCCCCTCCTCAGGTTGCCGGCTCTCTGCGAATGCGGAAGACTGCCCGACCAGATCTACCAAGTCCTCCTGCGTCTGGTTGAGCCGGCTATGCAAATCAAGGGTGGAGACGATCACCTGGGGCCTGACCATGTTATTGACGATGTGCTCGAAAGCCTCAGCGCCTTCTCTCGGCGAAATTCCCATCCCCTCAGGCATTGCCATATTGGCCGCCATCCCTACGTCCCGCCAGCTATCCCAATTGACGGATATGACAGGAAACGTGGTGGAACTGCTATAAACAGAACGGGCAGCCCCGCGGGCGACAGCATCGAGGTAGGCATTGGCGGCACAATAATCGACCTTGCTGAGGCCACCCGCAATGGCTGCGAGCGATGAGCACAGCAGCATGAAATCCAGGGAGGCATCCCTGAATACGGCCTGCAATTCCTGTGTTCCCTGTACCTTGGGGGCAAACACTTTCGCCACCCTCTCCCCGGTCTTCACTGAAATGAGATCGCTGCCGACCTCTCCCGCGGAATGAATCACACCGTGAATAGCACCGAAGCGCTCATAGGCCTGTGTCACCGCCGTCTTAAGCTCGGCCTGGATCGCAACGTCAGCCTGCAATACCAGCACTTCCGCGCCCAGCGCTTCCAGATGCATGACCTTCTCGATCTTGCTGCGCACGAGATCTGCTTTTTCCACTGCTGAAATAATATTGGTCCACTGCTCGCGGGCTGGAAGCGGGGAACGCCCCAGCAGCACCAGCTTTGCGCGATAGTTGCGCGCAAGGTGCTCGGCCAGCGTCAGGCCGATGCCGCCGAGGCCACCGGTAATCAGATAGACGCCGCCATTTCGAAGGCGAAGGTGCGCTTTCCCCGGCTTCCGACATTGGGTGGGTTCGAAAGTCTGAATCCAGCGGTGTGGTCCCCGGTAGGCGATCATCGAGGAAACCGGCTCAGCCTGAGACTCGGCCACTATCTGATGCACAAGCCGGTTTTTTGCAGTATCGTCGCCTGCTGGCAACTCGACATCAACCAGCCGGCAGCTCAGGTAAGCGTATTCCTGGGGAATGACCTTGCAGGGTCCAAGCAACAGTGCTTTTTCCGGACGAAGGGATTCGCTCCCGGTGACATCCTCGAACTGGTCGGTGATGACCGTAATTTCGACCTTCGCGTCGCTCGGAATCACCTGTTCGGCACTCTCCAGCGCCTGGGCGAGATAAAACAGACTGAAGAAATTCCTGGCCTCGCTTTCCATTTGACTTTCGACCTGGCTTTCCCCGTGGATGCGTCTGCCGCCATTCCCGGTTAGGCTCCACAAGTGAAAGATATGTCCGAGGGTCCTGCCATCCTCGCCGATATTGCGCAACAGAAGATCGTAATCCCGCCGTTCGCCCGGACGGACAATATAATGGTCCTTGTCCTGACGATGAAAGGCCGAGCCCACGGAGACGACGATCGGCTTTATTCCCAGCGTAAGCAAATGTCCTGCCAGGGTCAGCCCGAAGGGATGATCATCCGCGAAGAGGATGAATGATCTTCCCTGGTCCAGGAGGATGCTCTCTTGTTCAATTCTGTCCGAGCGGCGCCACGAAGGGGTGTAAAACCATTCATCGAGCGGTCGAGCTACCGGCCCGGCATTATCCGTCACCTGCCGGCCTGCACTTGGCTCAAGGCCAGCCATGGGCCGGGACCTGTTTTCTTCCCCCACTGCCTTTGCAGTCTTCGCGGTCTTCCCCGTCAGGCTCCCGGGCTTGATCCAGTATGACTGGCGCTCGAATGGGTAAGTCGGCAAGGAGACGCGATGGCGGCGCTCGTCAGCGTAAAAACTCCCCCAATCGATATCGACCCCGGCAAGCCACAATCTCCCCAGGCAGAGATAAAAATGTGCTTGAGACTGGTTCGCTCTGCCAGGATGAGGCAAGGATGAAAGAATGAGGTGCTCCGGTTTTGCTTCGGGATGACGCCGCGCAAGGGTGGTCAATGTTTCGCCCGGTCCCACCTCCAGCAGGATCCGATCGGGGTTGCCCAACAGCTCGCGCAGTCCATCATCAAAGCGTACCGTCCCGCGCACGTGCCGTCTCCAATATCCGGAATCGGTGGCTTCCTGCGGAGTAATCCAGTCGCCGCTGAGATTGGAAAGAAAGGGAATCTGCGGTGGGTGCAACTCCATGGCCGAAACCAGCTCCATGAAAGCCGGCAACATCGGCTCGACCTGTGCGGAGTGAAATGCATGGGAGACGTGAAGGCGTCGCGCCTCGATACCTTTATTGTGCAGATCGGTTTCCAATGCTTCAATGGCGGCAACCGGCCCTGAAAGGACGCACAATTCAGGCCCGTTGACAGCGGCGAGGTCGCAGCCTTCCGACCTTTCCGACCCTTCCGACAAATAAGGCGTTATTTCCGCCTCGGGCAGCATGACCGCGAGCATGGCACCCCTCTCCGTCTGCTGGAGCAAGCGTCCGCGCAGGGCAACCAGGCGCAGCGCGTCTTCGAGCGAGAATACGCCCGCAAGACATGCCGCAACGTATTCGCCCACACTGTGACCGATCATTGCCGCCGGTTGGATGCCCCAGGACATCCATAGCTGTGCAAGAGCGTATTCGACGGCGAAGAGTGCGGGCTGGGTAACTTCCGTCTGTTCGAGGCGCGCGGACAACCCCTTCTTCCGCGCCTCATCCCCACCTTCAAGGTTAGGATATACGGCGGCGCGCAAGTCGAAATTCAGGTGGGGTTGCAGCAATTCGACGCAGCGATCGAATTCCCGCCGAAAAACCGCCTCCCCGTGGTAAAGCTCCCGTGCCATATCGATATGCTGGGCACCCTGACCGGGGAAAAGAAAGACTATGGGGCGATTTTCCGATGCCACTTGTCCGGTAGCAAAGCGGTCCGCAGGCTTCCTTTCCAAAACGCCGAGCGCCTCCTCCCTGTCATGGCACAGCACTACTGCACGGCAGGCAAAACTTTTTCTTCCCGTTTGAAGGGTATAAGCGGCATCGGCAAGGGGTAAACCGGGATGTGCGCGCAGATGCTCGTGCAATCCGGCAATCATCGCCTCCAGCGCCGTGCGCGTGCGTGCCGAGAGGGTGAGCAACTGACAGGCGCGTGAGGAACTCACGGACTCTACGAACGGGGCTTCCTCGAGCACCACATGTACGTTGGTCCCCCCGATGCCGAAGGAACTCACCCCCGCGCGCCGCGGTGTGGAGCCATTTGGCCAATCCCTGCTCGCGGTGTTCACGTAAAAAGGGCTCGAGGAAAAATCGATTTGTGGATTGGGCTGCTCGAAATTCAGGCTGGGGGGAAGGGTTCGATGCTTCATTGCCAGGACGGTTTTGATCAGGCCCGCGACGCCTGCTGCCGCATCCAGGTGACCTACATTCGTCTTGACCGACCCGATGGCGCAGAATCCGCGCCTGTCCGTGCTTTCGCGGAAGGCTTGCGTGAGCGCCGCGATCTCGATCGGGTCGCCGATCGTCGTTCCTGTGCCATGCGTCTCCACATAACTGATCGTGTCGGCCTCTACGCCGGCGATAGCCTGGGCAGCCAGAATCACTTCCGCCTGGCCTTCCACGCTCGGTGCGGTGTAGCCCACCTTGGCCGAACCATCGTTGTTGATTGCGGACCCTTTGATTACGGCATGAATCGTATCGCCGTCGGCGAGTGCATCCGACAGCCGCTTGAGCACGACGATTCCCACTCCGCTGCCGATCACCGTACCCGCGGCCTTTGTGTCAAACGCGCGGCAGTGGCCATCCGGCGACAGAATCGCCCCGGGCTCGTATCGATAACCGTCCTCGTGCAACAGGTTGACCCAGACACCCCCGGCCATGGCCATGTCCGCCTCGTGATTGAGCAGGCCACGGCAGGCGACATGCACGGCCGCAAGTGAGGTGGAACAGGCTGTCTGCACGGTGATCCCCGGTCCGCGCAGATTGAGCTTGTAGGAGACGGTGGTCGTCATGGAATCCTTGTTGTTTCCATTCATCAACCCTTGCAGGGAAGAAATGTCGTGCATATCGGAAAACCGCCCGCTGGAAAACAGATTCAGCAGCAGGTAGGTGTTAACCCCGCAGCCAGCATAAACCCCGACCGGAATGTTGCAGTTCGACGCGTCATAGCCGGCATCTTCCAGCGCCTGCCAGGCCACCTCCAGGAACAGCCGATGCTGGGGGTCCGTTTCCGCCGCCTCGCGCGGGGTATAACCGAAGAAAGAGGCATCGAAAAGGTCGAGACCGGGCAGCTCGGCGCACGCCTTGATGTAGTGCGGGTCTTCCAGGGTCTTGCGGGAAATCCCTCGCGCCAGAAGCTCCTCGTCGGTAAAGAAAGTAACGGACTCGACCCCATCGCGCAGATTGCGCCAGAAGGCCTCTACGTTGTCCGCGCCCGGAAAACGGCCTGCCATACCGATAATTGCGATATCGATATCGGCTCGCTCCGAAAACTCTTCCGTATGATCCATTAATGCGTCCTCCCTGCTCTCAGCCTGCGTTGTATGAACGTCGCTCTCTGCCGCTGCGCCCGCTCCTGGTGGCGCTGCAAGGGCAGGCGCTCCTTATCCGCCTGCCCATCCTCCTGGCCGAGGAATTTGGCCAGGCTCGCGACGGTGGTATATCTGAAAAGGTCAATAATGGCGATGCGTGTTTTCAGCCGCTCTTCCAGCTTGCATTGCACCTTGATGAGCAGCAGCGAATGCCCGCCCAGATCGAAAAAGTTGTTGTGCAGCCCCACTCGGGGTAGCTCCAGGACTTCCGCCCAGATCTCCGAAATCATCGTCTCCACGGCATTGACAGGCGCTTGATAGGCCGCCTCATCGATTTGCTCCGTCAGGGACAAGGACAACGCCTGTCGATCGACTTTACCGTTGGGGTTGAGCGGGAGTCTATCGAGCAGCACAAACGAACCGGGCAGCATGTAATCCGGAAGCACGGCGGCAAGCGCAGTCTTGAGCATGGATGTGTTGAGTGTTACGCCGTGATGCGGGGCAACGCAGGCAATGAGGCGCGTTCCATTGCGGCTTTCCTTTGCCACTACCGCCGCCTCGCGAACTCCGGGCTGGGCCAGCAACTGCCCCTCGATTTCGCCCAGTTCAACCCGGAAACCGCGAAGCTTGACCTGATGATCGAGCCGGCCCAGGTATTCGAGTTGGCCACCATTGCCCTCATTGCGCCAACGGACCCGATCCCCCGTGCGGTAAAGGCGGCTCCCATCCGGCACGAAAGGATCGGCAATGAACCGGTCCGCGGTGAGGCCGGGACGATCGAGGTATCCGCGGGCCAGCCCTGTCCCACCGATATAAAGTTCTCCGGCGCATCCCGGTGGCACGACATTCAAGTCCTCATCGAGCACGTACAACTTGCGATCTCCAACGGCACGGCCGATGGGCGCGAACTCCCCGATGAAACCGGCCTCAGCGGTTTCAGACGCAGGGACTACCCAGGCGGCCGGGGTGATGACCGTTTCGGTGGGTCCATAGGCGTTGACCAGCCGGGCTTGCGGGAAAACCGCCTGCGTAGCGGTCAGGTCCGCTGCAAACCATGCTTCGCCGCCTGCTATGCAGGTACGCACCGACGTGGCACTGCCCGCCATCAAGGGAAGCAGCATCCGCAGATAAGCGGGCGGCAAGTGCAGTGTGGTTATGCTGTGCTTTCCGATGCGATCGACGAAACCGTCGCCGGCAAGATCCCGTGTCGATGAAAGGACAAGCGTCGCACCTTCGCACAGGGGCGTGATCCACTGTTCCCCAGCCGCATCGAAATTCATCGAGAAAAACATGAGTTCGCGATCGCCAGGACGTACGTCGTAGATTTCCCTGATCGCTGCCAGATGCATTGCCAGGGGGCCATGGCTTACTCCTACCCCTTTCGGTCTGCCGGTCGACCCGGATGTGTAGATGACATAAGCGAGGTTATCGGGATGTAACGTAACCTCCGGGTTGGTCTCCGGTACCCCCTTCACGTCGGCGCTATCCAGTTCCAGCACGGAAAGCTTTTCCGAATCAAGGATACGACTCCTGAGAGGCGATTGCGTCAACAGCAACCGGATGCCACTGTCCTCAACCAGATAGTTGAGGCGCTCGCGCGGATAGTCGGGATCGAGCGGTACATATGCTCCTCCTGCCTTGAGAATGCCCAGCAGGCCGACGATCATCTCGATGGAACGCTCTACCATAATGCCGACCTTTACTTCCGCCTTGATTCCCAGAGCGATCAAATGGTGTGCGAGCCGGTTTGAGCGACGGTTCAGTTCCTGATAGGTTATTTCGGTATCGTTGAAAATCAGGGCGCAGATGTTCGGACGTTCTTCCGCCTGGCGCTCTATGCGCAGATGTACAGGTTCGTGGACCGCACGATGGGCAGCTTCATGGGCGGTTGGATGAGCGGATTGATCGAACACCGCGCTACCTGAAGGGTGCGTTACACCATTCGCCCCCCATGCTCCCCATGCTCCGAGCTGCGCCATATCGCTCTCGCTCAACAGAGGCACATCGCCGATGGGTATTTCCGGCTGTCCGGCCAGTGCCCGCAACAGAGCCACATACTGGCGTCCCAGGCGCTCGATCGTGCGGGTATCGAAGAGCTCCGACGCATAGATGAAACTTACACGCACGCTTCCATCAGGCGACTCGATCGTTTCCAGGGTCAGCTCGAACTGTGCAGCCTGCTCGCCCAGCGGATAGTCAACGATCTTCAGTTCCTTGATCTGATCGAGCTTGCGCCGGTCGCTTACCAGATGATTAAGGGTCACCTGGAAGAGTGGCGTCCGGCTCAGGCTTCTCTCCGGCTGCAATGCTTCAACCAGTTGCTCGAAGGGCAAATCCTGGTGTGCCTGAGCCTCGATTGCCGCCTCTCTCACCTGCGCGAGCAGAGTTGACAAAGCCATGCGGCCATCTACCTTCCCGCGCAGTACCTGAGTATTCACGAAAAAACCGACGATGCCCCTGGTTTCAATCCGGTTACGATTGGCAACCGGCACGCCGACACGAATATCCTTTTGTCCCGTGACGCGGTAGAGCAAGGCTTGAAGACCCGCCATCAGCGCCATGAAAAGGGTGGCGCTACGACTATCGGGCCGTTGGGCAAGGCTTCGCAGCCTGCTCAGCACATCCGGCGGCAGGTCGAAAGAATGGCGGGCCGCCCGGTAATTTGCCACGGGTCGCCGAAGATGATCGGCCGGTAGTTCCAATACCGGATGCTCGGTGCCCAGGTAATCGCGCCAGTAGGCCAACTGGCGCTCTTTTTCTCCCGCTTCCAGCCAGTTGCGCTGCCACTGGGCATAGTCCGCATAGCGGATGGGTAGCGGGTCGAACTGCGGCAACTGCCCCTGGGTATGAGCCAGGTACCCGACGGCGAGCTCGTCAAGCAACACCTGCATCGAGGCACCATCGGAGATGATGTGATGCATGACCATAACCAGAATATGCTCATCCTGCGCCAGCCGGATCAGGACCATTCGCAGCAATGGGCCCTGTGTCAGATCGAAGGGGGCGGAAATGAGCCGGTCGGCCTCCTCTTTCGCACGCGCTTCACGCGCAAGGGCGGGAGTGCTGTCCAGATCGATGTGCGGGATATGCAACCGCACTGCCGGTTGGATCACCTGCTCCGTGGAACCCTCCGATCCTGTCCGGAAAACGGTGCGCAAGGATTCGTGACGCGCGACCAGCCCATCAAAGCTGGCCTGCAATGCCTGCGCATCAAGGGACCCCGACAAGCGCAGCGCCTGCTTGATGTGATAGGCTGTGGATGTCCGGTCCAGTTGCCACAGAAACCAGAGACGCTGCTGGCCAAAGGAAAGCGGCACCGGTTGAGTTGCGTTGATCCTGGCTGCGAGTGTGGGGAACAGGCTGATGCTCGCAGTACGTCTGGGAGCACCGGCAGATAGAATGCGCTTGATTTCCTGCGCACACTCGTTCAATTTCGAATTCTCGAACAGGCTACGGAGCGGAAAATCGATCTGCCAATGGTCAGCAATACGCGCCACCGCCTGCACTGCTGAGAGCGAATTTCCACCGCTGGCAAAAAAATGGTCCTCGCGCCCCAATCCATGGCGATTCAGCACGGTCTGCCAGATGCTTGCCAGCGCAGCTTCGACGTCATCCGCCAACGTGGATACAGGCCGACTGCTGCCACCCAGCACGAAATTGCCAAACTCATAGATGGCATACGCGTCAAGGGTGCGCTCGCGCCAGCCCTGCCGACAGGCGGCGCGCTGCAATTTTCCGCTGGAAGTCTTGGGCAATCCTCCCGGATTCAGTAATACCACCACCGAGAGCGGCTCATGACAGCTTCCGCTCACGGCCTCACTCAACGCCTGCACCAGGATTTCGACAGCGATAAGCTTCTGCATGCCACGGGATATCTCTACGGCGATGCCGATTCCTTCCCCGTTTTCGGTTTCCACCGAGAACGCGGCCACCCTTCCCTTCCGTGCCGCCTCCACCTCGTCTTCGACCACCTGCTCGAGGTCCTGCGGGTAGACGTTCTGCCCCCTTATGATGATGAGATCCTTGCGCCTTCCTGCAATGTACAACTGTCCATCATGTATGAAGCCAAGGTCTCCGGTACGCAGCCAACGTCCCCCTTCGTGGGAAACAAAAGTTTCGGCTGTTTCCTCTGGCCGTCGCCAGTAGCCGCAGGCAAGGCTGGCGCCATCCGTCCAGATTTCCCCGATCGTACCATCGGGCAATTGGACATATGTTTCCGGGTCTACAACCCTTACCGCATGACCGGAAGCCGGCACACCGCAAGCTACCAGGGATGTTCCCGGCTCCGCCACCCCGGCCCTGCCTTGCGCCAGCATCCGGTTAGAGAAGCAATGTGCCTCCATGCCGTCTCCACGCGTCCCACCGGTGACAAAAAGCGTTGCTTCGGCCAGGCCATAACATGGATAAATTGTGCCAGGTGAAAACCCTGCCGGTGCGAAGCGTTCGATAAATGCTCTCATCGTTTCCCGGCGTACCGGTTCGGCGCCCGAAAAGGCGACATGCCAGCTCGACAAGTCGAGCTCTTGTAACTGGGCATCGCTCACTCGGTCCGTACAGAGTTGAAACGCAAAATTGGGCGCACCACTCACCGTCGCACGATGGCGCGAAATGACTTTCAACCATCGTACCGGGCGTTCGATAAAAAACCGGGGTGTCATCAGCACGACAGGAATGCCCCGATGGATGGGTTGCAGCAAGCCGCCGATCAGTCCCATATCGTGATACAGCGGCAACCAGCTCACGAATATGTCTTTTTCATTGATCGACATGCCCTCCTCGAACACTCTTGCATTTGTCATCAGGCTGCCGTGGCTCACCATTACCCCTTTAGGGGTGGATGTAGACCCGGAGGTATATTGCAAAAACGCAATGTCTCCCTCCGTGGGAAAATATTCACGCCATGCGGAAGCGTTATCGCATTTCACCGTGTCCACAGTCAGGACGGTCGCATAAGAAAACTGTTCCACCGCGGCACGGGCAATCAGGGGCATGATTTCGCTCGTGGTCAATATGCAGCGCGCCTCAGCATCGACTGCAATGGCGAGCAGGCGCGCCAGGTGCCGTTCTCGCATCATCTCCGGCGGGAAAACGGGCACGGCGATGATCCCTGCATAAAGACAGGCAAAGAAGCCGATTACGTAATGCTCATCATTTTCCATGAGCAACAGGGCGCGCTCGCCTGCCGAAAAACGGTCCTGCAAAATGGCTGCGAGTGCGCGGACATGCTGATCCAATGTTGTGTAGTCGAACGCTTTTTCCACGATTCTCTCGCCTTCCTGGTGCACTACCGTCAAGGCGAGGTCTGTGGGACGTGCCAACGCGAGACTACGGAGATGCGTAACCAGGTTTTGCGGGTAAACGCGGTGAGAGATTGACCTTGGCGTCATAGTGAACCTTTCAGTGGACTGACTTTGAAACCTTTTCAGGCGTGATCTATCTGGCGAACGACTGATTGCAAACCCGCGGATACGCAGTCCGACCCTGGCAGCGATCCGATCCTGACAGGGAAGTCAGTCGCGATACTGCGTGACTTTTCCCCTGAACTGAAGGCCGGTCATGAGTCTGGAATGCCAGGGCCGCTGCATAGCCATCGGGTACTGGAAGGCGCCAGGCCTGTATTCCCCTGGTATGCTTCCGGATGATGCAGCGCCATCCGCTGGACGAGTACGCGGAGAAAAGCCTCTTCGTGCTGCCGGAGAAAGAAATGCCCTCCTTCAAACAGGTCCAGCGAGAAATCTTCTGTAGTTTCGGATCGCCACGCTTCCAGCTTCGACTCATGAATTTCATCGTCACGGCCCCCAAAAACGTGAATCGGCAGCGGCAAAGGCAAGGATTGTGCGTAACGGAAGCTCGCACAGATGCGGTAGTCGGCGCGCAGCAGGCTGAGCGTCATGGACAACAACTCGGAGTTCTCGAACACTTCTTCCGGCGTCCCCTTCTGCTTGCGCAGATCGGTGATGAGCGACGCATCGGTATTCTTGTCCGCATAGCGCCGCCAGTCCTGCCGGGAGGGTGCGGCACAGGCTGACATAAACAGGGCAAGAGGCAAGGCTTTTTCTCTCTTGCGCAGGGAATGGGTAATTCCAAAAGCGAGCAGCGCCCCCATGCTGTGTCCGAAGAATGCGTATCGCCGGGGCGGATACGCCTCGAGCTCATCCGCAAGGCGTTCGACCATTAAAGGAAAGCTTCTCTCGAATGTTTCATCCAGGCGGCCTCCACGGCCGGGCAACTCGACCGGCTCCACTTGCACCCAGGAAGGCAGCCTGCACCGCCAGCGCAAATACATGACCGAGCTCGCGCCCGCGCAAGGTAGTGTGAAAAGCGTCAAAGGTGCAGGCATCACCTCTCTTCAACTGGACATTGTTCATCCATGAAGCGCCTCAGGCTGAGGGGGCGCATATCCGTCCAGGCTTTCTCTATATGTTCGAGGCAGGTTTTCTTGTCTCCCAGCACACCGGTGTCACGCCATCCTCCCGGAATGGCTTTCCACTCCGGCCAGATGGAGTACTGCTCTTCATGATTGACCAGCACGCGAAACGTCCCGTCTTCGCGGTCGAAGCAACTTGTCATGCTTTTCCCCTTATGTCTGTAAGCAGATGGCATTCCAGATTCCCTGGACGAATTCCAAGGAATGGAAATGCGTCTTAATCTTATTTGGAATCTTTCTTGTTAGCTAGACGAATAAGGATTCGAAGAATTTAGGAAAATGACTGATTGCCTGGGGGGATTTGACCAAAGCCAGCTATAATCTCGTAGTCTTTTCATCGCAAGGTGCTGCGATAAAACCAACCACAGTAAACCGGCAATCAGGCACAGGTTTCAGGCTCAGGAACAATTGCGACTGCAATAATCTGTCCTCGATTGTTGATCCCTGCATTGGAACCGGTAGTCGTAGCATGAGTGCATCCAGGTAACCAGCAATGACATTGAATGAACTGAAATCTGATACCCATCGGCAGTGCGGGCAATTCAGTTGGGGCCATCTAGTCAAGGAGGCGATCACTAGCAGAACGTTTCGGGTGGTCGTAACAATGAGGCTGTGCCAGGCGGCAGCAGCAGAGCCGGGCCTCCTACGCTTTACGCTCATCCCTTTGAAAATTATGCATCGTTTGTCGACGCACCTGGCGGCTGTAGACTTTTCCTGGCGGACCAGGGTTGGTGCAGGCATAGCCATAACACACGGCTGGGGTCTGGTTGTGAATCCAGGCGCAAGGATTGGTAATAACGTAACCCTTTTTCATGGGGTCACCCTTGGGCGTCGTGATCGCATTTCCCCTGACGGAAATCGTCAAACTGAATATCCCGTCATTGAGGACGAAGTCTGGATCGGACCCCACGCGATCATCGTCGGAGGAGTAACCATAGGTCGCGGAAGCAGAATCGCAGGAGGCGCATTCGTTACAGAGAGCGTGCCTCCTTATTCAATTGTATCGGGAAATCCCTCTACGATTGTTAAAGCGAATTGCACGCCGGATGTAATGAATCCCGCTCCCCTCTGATAAGGGCACGAATCATTCAGAGATATCACGTATTGGTACCCGTTTTGCTGATGCACGTCTGAAAGTCTATTCTGTGCTGTAAGCATGGATAGATCAATTCGACCGCAAACAGATCAATGTGACGTAGCAAAGAACATTACACAGTCTACTGCCACAGTATCATCTCTTCGTCATCAATCCTCGGCAGGCGGTTCAAAGGGTGGAACAAGACCGGTGAGGAGCCAGAGGCGGGAGGCCTCGTCGTAGGCATTTCTATGGGCAGGATTCATGTTCAACCAACCGATCAGTTCTTCCCGTTCAGTGGGGTCGAGTGACGCGTGCTCTCGTATCACCCACTCGACTGCTGTATGCCACACTTGATCCGAATCCTGATCCTCTGAATTCGCCACGGTCTCACCTTGATGTTCCCCCGATGAATCTTCGAATTCATCGATTTTCCACAGTTTTAAACTTACCCGAAACAAGTATAGCGGATACCGCTGTACAAGTGCTTCCAGGCAACAGGAGTGATCAAGCTGGCAGCGATAAGCGGGGGATTAGGTGGATTGAAGAGCGGCGCGGCAGTGGTCAATTGCCTCGTGGATCAGGATATTCACCAGAGATGTCGAAATAGCCAGCTCGGCAGCGATGGCGCGGTGCGTCTGCCCTTCCAGACGATGGAGTTCAAAAGCACGTCTCGTCCGCTCCGGAAGTTCCGATATTGCTTTTGCAACCAGTTTCAGATGCTCGCGGCTGATGACTGTGGCTTCGGGCATTCCGATGTGGGATGGCACATGCAGCCCGTTATCTTCGCCCTCGAAAAGATTCAATTCGAATGAAATGCGCCGATGATGATCGATGGCAAGATTGCGAACCATCTGAAACAGGTAGGCCACAGGCTGCTTGACATGGAATACTGCCGCTGCTTCCGATACTTTGAGATATGCATCCTGCACCACGTCCTCCGCCCGCTCGGAATTACCGAGAATTTTGAGCGCCGCCCAGCGCAACTGGGACCGATGAGCCATGAAAACCTTGCTCAGTTCAACCTGCTCTTCGACAATCATCACCGCATCTCCACAGAAAGCATATAATAACAATAACGAGAATTATTCTTATTATCATATAGCAATTTCTATTTTACAATATGGATCAACTTCCGGTCCCGAAGGATATAGTGAATATCCTCACTTTTCGGATCGGCTTGAACCGAAATGCCCAGGATATTTGCGATAATAATTGTTTCGATTTCCCTCGCCGGAATTGGCGGTTGCAAAACATCTCCCTTGAGAAATCCTGGAGATGCGGGCGCAGCAATCCCAGCCAGATGGGCAGCGGAAGCGGATAAAGGGACTCCACAACCGACCCCGGAAAACTGGGTAGAAACTTTTGGCGACCCTAATCTGAGCGCCCTGGTTAACAGCGCCCTGGCGGATAATTATCAACTGAAGGCTGTGGCGGCGCAGGTAAAGGCTGCGGTGGCCCAGGCACGCATAGACGGCTCAAGCCGATGGCCGCAACTGCTCTTTGCTCCAGATTACCAATATACGCAAATCCGCGAGGAGGGATTCGGTTCGGCTCGATTCAGCGTGTTTGAAACATTGTTCAGCCTGAGCTGGGAGCTGGATGTGTGGGGACGGATAAGCGACTTCCAGCAGGCGGCAATAAGAGAGGCGAATGCGACCGCAGCCGATTTTCAAGGCGCGCGCTTGTCTCTGGCTGCACGAGTGGCGCAGAGTTATTTTGAGCTTGCCGAAGCCAGGCTGCAAGCAGCAGTGGGGGAGCGCTCAGTAAAGGACCGAAGCATTATTGTCGACCTGGTGCGTGGACGCTTTGCCCGCGGCTTGACGAAAGCGCTCGACGTGCGCCTGGCCCTCACCGACCTTGCCAATGCCGAGGCTGAGCTTACCCAGGCGCGCAACCAGGTTCAGATCATTGCACGCCGGCTGCAAGTGCTGCTGGGGCGCTATCCGGAAGCCGTGCTGACGGCGACTGCGGAACTGCCTGAGCTTCCACCCGATATGCCAGCCGGGTTGCCCTCGGAATTGCTGGAAAGACGACCGGACCTCGTCGCTGCCTATGATCGTTTGCTGGCTGCCGACTCCCGTCTGCAAAGCACGAGAAAATTACTGCTCCCGCGTGTTGCCCTGACTGCCGCCGGAGGAACGCGCAGTCCAGCACTGACTGAATTGGTGGATCCCAGGGCTCTCGCATGGAACGTGCTCATCGGGCTGGCGCAACCGATATTCACAGGGGGGCGCATCCGGGGCGAGATCGAACTTGACAAGGCGCAGACCGAGCAGGCCCTTAATCTGTACAAGGACACGGCACTCAATGCTTTCCGGGAAGTGGAGCAGGCGCTGGCGGCCGACGAATGGCTACGGAAGGAAGAAAAAGCCTTGAGAAATGCGGTTGAGCAAACCGAAGCCAGCCGAAAACTGGCAGTCTATTCCTATCAACATGGGTATATCGAAATTCTTACACTGCTGGATAGCTACCGCAGCACCCTCAATGCCCAGAGCGCCCATCTTTCTGTCAAGCGACAGCTTCTGAGCAATCGAATCAATCTTTATCTGGCACTAGGAGGCAGCATTTGCGAGGCGTGCTGAAACAAGTGGCAAGCAAGAGCATGCTCAAAATCATCATCCCCGTTCTTGTCGTGCTGGCAGGCATCAGTATTTCGTGGGCGATTGCTGTTCATCGGCCATCACTGAAATCCGAATTGCCGGATAGCGGAATACCAATGGTACGGGTAATCGAGGCAACTCCACAAACGATCAGGCTGAATATCCGTTCACAGGGTGTGGTCGTGCCCCGTACCGAGATTGACCTCGTCCCCGAAGTAGCAGGCCAAATCGTCCGGCTCCATCCCAGCCTGGCTGCGGGGGGTTTTTTTGAAGTGGGTGATATCCTGATGATGATCGATACGCGCGACTATGATCACGCGATCGCCGAGGCACGCGCGCGCATCGCCGAGGCGGAGCGCCAGGTCGCCATGGAAGAGGCGCAGGCGGAACAGGCGCGCCAGGAATGGCAGGTTCTGGGAGAGGGAATGCCCTCGCCTTTGACCATGCGCGAGCCGCAACTGGCGGAGGCACGCGCAAAACTGAAAGCAGCACAGGCAGACATGGTAAAAGCCCGCTTGCAGCGAAGCCGGTGCGAGTGGCGCTCGCCGTTTGCCGGGCGTGTGCGCAACATGCACATCGGTCTTGGTCAATACGTTCAACCTGGAGAAAAACTGGCCCGCCTTTATGCGACCGATGTTGCCCAGATACGCCTGCCTTTGGCAACCGACCAATTCGCATACCTCGATCTCCTGCTCGATCACAGGAACAACAAGGCAAGCAACAAGACAGAAAAGGGGCCCAGGGTCATCTTGAGCGGGGAATTTGCGGGTGTCACTCATCGTTGGGAGGGGCACGTTATCCGGACAGAGGGCGCGCTGGATGAGGAAACCGGGCTCCTCCACGCCGTCGCCGAGGTACGGAATCCTTATAAGGTCGAGCCAGGCCATCCCCCGCTCATACCCGGCTTGTTTGTAAAGGCCGAGATCGAAGGACGGGAACAGGCCAATGTGTTTGTATTGCCGCCCGGCGCCGTCAATGCCTCCCAGGAAGTGTTACTCGTCGACGCGGACAACCGATTGCATATCCGTCGTATAGATATTTTGCGTCGTGAGCCCGATCGCATTCTCGCCAAAAGTGGGTTGAACGCAGGAGACAGGTTGGTCATCTCGAGAATCGAGATTCCGGTGGAAGGAATGAAGGTCAACGCAGAGGTTGTGACCCCCGAGCCGAAGCTCAAAAAGACCGGTCTGGAAACGCTAACGCAGGGGAACCCGCTATGAGCAATGCTTTTATGCCGACTGTTCTGCGTTCCATCCGCTATGCCCGCCACCGCTTGGACAGGGAGGATCCATTCGTGAGTTTTTTTGAATGAAGGGCATCTTCCCTCCTTCCCTTCCCTCCTCCGGGCCGATTGCGTGGTTCGCAGCCAATCCGATCGCTGCCAACCTCCTCATGCTGCTCATTCTGCTTGGAGGTGCGGGCAGCCTGCTGCTGATGGACAAGGAAGTGTTTCCCCGCTTCATGCCACATCAGATCGAGATCAAGGCGGCCTATCCCGGGGCGGGTCCCCTGGAGATCGAAGAGTCCGTTTGCGTCCGCATCGAAGAGGCGGTCTACAACTTGCCCGGCATTAAAAGGTTGAACTCGGAAATTGTCGAGGGGGAATGCAGGGTCAAGCTGACCGTCCTGCCCACCTACGACAGGGATCAGGTGATGAACGCGGCGCGTGGAAGGGTGCAAGCGATTCAGCGTCTGCCGAAAGGTCTGGAGAAGATTGACGTGCAGCCGGCAAACCGCGTCGGAGATGATGGCGTTATCTGGGTGGCGTTGTACGGCCCTACCGATCCGCTTACCCTCAAGCGCCTGGGCGACGGCATTCATGCCGAGCTCTCCCGCATACCTGGGGTAACACGGGCACACAACTATTACGAGCTGCCGTACGAGATTGCAATCGAGGTTTCCACGGAGAAACTGCGCCAGTATAGCGTGTCGCTCAATGAGGTGACGGAAACCATTCGACGCGCTTCGGTGGATTTGCCCGGAGGAGTAATGAAGAATCCGGCAGGCGAGCTGCTGCTCAGGGTCAAGGGCAAAGCCCAGGATGACGTATCGGTTGGAAATCTGGTGGTGAATACCCGTCCGGACGGAAGCCGTGTGCTGCTTCGCGATGTAGCGGTCGTCAAGGATGGTCTGGAAGAGCGGCTGTCGGAGTGGCACCACAATGGGGAAACCGCTCAAGGCTGGGAAATTCATGCCGAAAAAGATTCAGTGGCAGTGGCGCGTCGTGTAAAGGCTTACGTAGCGGAAAAAAAAGCGGAGCTTCCCCAGGGAGTGGGTCTGATCACCTGGTGGGACGATTCGCAGGCTTACGAAGAGCGCATTGGAACCCTGCTGGAGGATGGACTCACGGGATTCGCACTGGTTTGCCTCATCCTGACCCTGTTCCTTCAGTTCAAAGTGGCCGTGTGGGCCGGAGCGGGAATCCTGACGTCGATATTCGGCGCGTTCTGGCTGATGCCAGCGCTGGATATTTCCCTCAACATGCTGTCGCTGTTCGGTTTTCTGCTGGCGATGGGAATTCTCGTGGATGATGCAATTATCATAGGAGAAGCCATCTATGCCCGCCAGGAAGAGGCGAAAGCAGGAGCCGCTGCCACGACAGGTGAAGAGAACGGCTCACCGGCTGCGGAATTCCGCTGGATGCAAAGAAACCTGCAGGCAGCGATCCTTGGCGCACGCGAAGTCGCGCTGCCGGTTACTCTCGCCGTCATGATCGCACTTGTCGCGTTTCTGCCCGGCTTATTCCTGCCGGGGTGGGCGGGGCAGATGATGAAACCCATCTGCCTGGTAATGGTTCTCACGCTGGTATTTTCGCTGGTTGAAGCACTGCTGATCCTGCCCTCTCATCTGGCGACACCCTCCAGGAGCACATGGACTTACCCCCCGCTGCTGCGTCTGCGCGCCGCCCTCAATCATGGATTGCAGCAATTTGTCCGCCGCGTTTACGAACCATTGCTACAGAAAGCGCTTGCCTGGCGCTATCTCACGATCGCCATTTTCGCTGTCCTGCTGATGCTGGCCGTGGCCCTGGTGGCCGGAGGCCATGTGCGAATGGCCTTGCAGGCAGACGTGACAAAAGAGAGCTTCTGGGTCTACCTGAAATTGCCCGAAGACGCACCCTATAGCGAAACGCGGAGAATGGCGGAAAAAGTGGAACAGGCGCTGCTGCAATTGCGGGAAGAGCTGGATAGGGAGGCAGCAGACAGTGACCCGAATATCGGCGGGAGCGTCATCGTCGGCATGGAAACGATCATCGCGGAACACAGTGCAGGTTTCTGGACCGAACTCTCTCCCACCGGTCGCCAGTACATCGTGGTAGAGGACTTCATCCGGGAATGGCGCAAGCGTATTGGTGACATCGGCCGGGCCAAGATCGATTTCCTGTATAAGGAGGGGGATATCCCTTACGATATCGAATTCGATCTCGGCCACCCCGATCCGGAAACCCTGACGGCAGCCGTGGCGGTATTCAAACAGAAACTGGCGGATTACATCGGGGTATACGATGTGGTGGATTCCGCCGAGGCCGGCAAACCCGAAGTCCGCCTGCGTCTCAAACCCGAGGCGGAACGGCTTGGCATCCGGCTGGAAGATATTGCCGAGCAAATGCGCCATGCCTACTATGGCGACGAGGTGCATCGGCTGCAACGAGGGCGCAATGAGGTCAAAGTCATGGTGCGCCTGCCGCGTAGCGAGAGGCAATCACTCGACGATCTGCAAAACCTTCCAGTTCGTTTGCCCAGCGGAGCCCAGGCTCCTCTCGGAGTCCTTGCGGAAATCGAATTGATGCCCGGCCAGGCAAAACTGCTTCGCCAGGATCGGCAGCGCATCCTCAAGGTACAAGCCCAGACCGACCCTAAACTGGTTGATGTGAACCAGATTTACGCCAGTTTTGCAGCACATGAAATACCTGAAATAAAACGTCAGTTTCCAGGGTTGGATATCGATATTGGCGAAGAGCGCCAGGAACAGGAACAGACGATCCAGAAGCTGGTGCTTTTTACCGGAGCTGCCCTGGCCGTTATCTATGCCCTGATTGCCATCCCCTTTCGTTCGTATACCAAGCCGCTGATCTTTCTTCTGGCAGCTCCGGTGGCCTGGAGCGGCGCGGTGTGGGCGCACTGGCTGATCGGTCTTCCGCTATCCATGGAGTCGCTGGTGGGCATGATCGCGGCGAGCGGGGTGGTAATAAACGATAGTCTGGTGCTGCTGGATTACGTACAAAAACGGGGAGACAGCGGCCGACCCGTATCGGCGCTTATCCTCGAGGCATGCAGCGCTCGCTTCAGGCCAATTCTGCTCGCGTTTCTCACCAACTTTGTCGGGTTTCTTCCCATCCTGCTCGAAAGGAGCGAACAGGCACAGTTCCTGGTCCCAATGACGCTCTCCCTGACCATAGGCCTGCTGGTGGGCATGGCCGCAAGCCTCATCCTGACACCGGTGTGCTATGCTGTCACCGAGCCTTCCGGCAGGCAGCCGGTGCTGGCGGAAATGGCTCGCTGAGAGTTCGAAACTTCGCTGTTTATAATTATAAGGATGACGGCAGGGGTTTATAATAAAAACCATGCTCCAATCCTCCATGATAGCCCCACAGATTTGAGATTTGTTTCTGGCCTTCCGGGTCTTCTGGCCCTTCTGATCTTTAACTGCCTCTTCAAACTGCCCTGGATTTGATTTTTTGGTATCTGGAATAGGTCCCGGTATTGAAAACCGGATACAGGTCAACCTGCACATTCAATTGTAAAGCGTCAAATATGGAATCCGTTTTGAAGCAGTCGCGGCGAATCGTCGTCAAGGTCGGCAGCAGCCTGGTAACGAACCAGGGACAAGGTCTTGACCATACGGCACTCGCGCACTGGGCTGGACAAATCGTTAAACTCAAGAAGATCGGCAAGGAAGTGGTGCTCGTTTCTTCCGGGGCCATAGCGGAGGGGATGCAACGCCTGAAATGGAAAAAGCGTCCACACGCAGTCCACGAGTTGCAGGCGGCGGCGGCAGTGGGACAGATGGGCCTGGTGCAGGCCTATGAAACCTGCTTTCGCAAGCACGAATTGCACTCTGCCCAGGTTTTGCTCACCCACGAAGACCTGTCCGATCGCAAGCGCTATCTGAACGCACGCTCCACGCTGGCCACGCTGTTGAATCTGAACGTCATTCCAATCATCAATGAAAATGATACGGTAGCGACCGATGAAATCCGCTTCGGCGATAACGATACGCTAGCCGCACTGGTCACTAACCTGATCGAAGCGGATGTGCTGGTAATTCTGACTGATCAGCGAGGGTTATTCACGGCTGATCCGCGAAAGGATGCTCAGGCGAAACTGGTGGAGCAGGCGAAAGCCGGAGATCCGGACATCGAACGGATGGCGGGTGGTGCAGGCAGCGAAATAGGACGTGGCGGCATGTTGACCAAAGTACTGGCGGCCAGACGCGCAGCGAGAAGCGGCGCGCACACGGTGATCGCGTCAGGACGCGAAGCAGACGTCCTGATTCGTCTCGCCCGAGGGGAAGCGATCGGCACCCAGTTGCTGGCGGAAACCATGATGCTCGCCGCTCGCAAGCAGTGGCTGGCGGACCATCTGCAAATCCGGGGAAATGTCACACTGGATGAAGGAGCGGTGGAAGCACTGGCCGTTGGCGGCAAAAGCCTTCTGCCGGTGGGCGTGACCGACGTGCGTGGCAACTTTAAGCGTGGTGAGGTCGTAGGCTGCCTTGATCCGCAAGGAAGGGAAATCGCCCGCGGGCTGGTCAATTACAACGCTGCGGAAACCCGGCGCATTCTCCGCCGGGCAAGCGACGAAATCGAAAGCCTTCTCGGCTATATAGCCGAACCGGAGCTCATCCACAGGGATAACCTGGTTCTGCTTTAAAACTCTTCGTCTCCCGTTCGCCCTCGGCCTGTCGAAGGGGCGAACCGGAGATCACGATTTCATTCTAATATCTGACTGCTCGTGGATGGATACCCGCTTTCAATGCGGCAACAGCCTCATCCGCATCCTTCACTGTCTGAAGTCCGAGAGGACAGAAAAAATACCGGAAAAGCGCGCGCTGAGGATAGTTCTGGACGATACCTTCGAGATCGACCCATTTCGACAATCCTGCCCGTGCCCAGGTTTTATCGTTGCGCCCATAGGCATAGGTTCTTTTCTCTTCGGTCTGGCAGCGTATTCCCTCGTAGCTCACATTCATCGCACCCGTGGGGGACTTGATGACGAGGGTGTAACGCACGACACCATCTTCTCCCACTGTAATAGACGCACCATCGACGTAATGCGTATTCGAACTTGCGGGGCCTGCATCGAATTGCAGCAGATTTTCCTGCTCAGGATAAGGAGGTAATTCCGTCTGCAGCTCAACCCACGGCCGTTCATGATCGAACTCATATTCGAATTTTTGCTGCTGGGCAGAAGCTGAAATCGATGCACTCGAAAGCAGCAACCAGAATAAGCGCAGGTAAGTTCTCATCACCCCGCGAGATCCGCGGTCAGATCATCCATCAAAGCATTCCGCACTGCCGCATCCACTTCCTGCCCCGGCACTTTATAGGCAGAATGATCGATGCCCATGCTCAAAGAGGCGCCTTCACGCAACGCCTTTATCATTTCCAGTCCCAACTCGAATCGCAGAAAATGGACAGAAGCGGTCTTTTTTTCATTCTCCCGCTCCAGGTCTTCATCCGCAATGGCATAGACCGGATCGAAACCATTCACTTTTATCCATACCTTGTCCTCTATGCCTATCAATTCGGCCAATCTGGCTACGCGCTCAACGGGATCCGGGTACTCGATCATCATCGTTGCCTTCCAGTTGGTTCCATCCGGCACCAGCGGATTGTAGGCTTCCAGTTCCTCCTGGATGCCCGCTTCCTCAAAAATCTTTTCTACCCGCAGCATCTCCTGGATCTGATACCGCATCGTCAACTCATCCTCGAAAATGAGTGTCACGTTCGTGCCGAGATGTACCTTGCGGTTACGTTTGTGCGCCATTACGCGCGCACGGAATTCCTGCCGTGACTTTGCGTAATCTTCCAGGGTCATCAGGCTGCTGCGTGTAATCTGAGGCATAATTATTATTTGATCATGATAATGAATGGAGGCAACGCCAGCTGAGCATCGGCAGCCGTTCAGGCCAGCCCGTATGCGATGCGCATGAGGGTCAGGGGATGCGCCTTCTGCGCGCTTGTCTCGCCCATGCCCTGCTCGATATGGCGCCCGGCGATCGCGCAATCGGAGCTGATGTAGTCAGGACCATGCTGAGCCATCTGCCTGAACACGGGCCTGCCGATTTTCATGGAGTCGGCAAAGTATTCACTTTTTACCCCCCAGGTGCCATCGTGCCCGGAGCAGCGCTCCACGACGGTCACCTTCGTGTCCGGCACCATCTGCAACAGATCTTTCGTCTTCTGCCCGATATTCTGCACACGCAAGTGGCAGGGGATGTGGTAAGAAACCTTGCCAAGCGGCACTTTGAAATCTGTTTTCAACAAGCCATCACGGTTTCTCAACGCCAGATATTCGAAGGGATCGAGCATGGCTTTGGCTACCGCCTGCACATCCTCGTCGTCCGGGAACATGAGCGGCAATTCCTGTTTGTACATCAGCGTGCAGGACGGCACCGCGGTGAGTATTGCATAACCTTCCCTGGCCAGTTTCGCCAGCGGGGGAATATTTTTGTCCTTGAGTTCTTTCACCGCCCGCAAGTCGCCCAGTTCCAGCTTCGGCATTCCACAACAAGCTTCTTTCTCCACCAACCGCGCTGGAATCTCGTTATGGTCCAGGATCTTCAATAAATCATGCCCTATTCCAGGCTCGTTATAGTTGATGTAACAGGTGGAATAAATTGCCACTTTCCCGCACGTCCGCTCGCCGTTGCGCACTTCGTGGTCTGCGTTCGGGTGTGCAGTCTTGCGAAATCTGTGACTGTCGTACTCCGGCAGCCTGCGCTCCGCATGAATGCCAAGCATGCTGTCCATCAGCTTGCGGGCAGCGGGCGCCTTGTTGATCGCATTGACTGCCTGGACCACGACGGGAATGCTGGCAAGCTTGCCCACCGCGTCGGTGCTGGACAACAGCTCGTCACGGAAACGCGTGCCGCCTTTTTCATGCTTGACTGCCTTGGCACGCAGCATCAGGTGTGGGAAATCGACATTCCATGGATGAGGGGGTACATATGGGCATTTCGTCATGGAGCACATATCGCAGAGATAGCAGCGATCCACTACTTCCCAATATCTCGATTTCTCCACTGCGTCCAGTTCGCCTGTCGGCCCCTCATCTATGAGATCGAACAAGCGCGGAAACGCAGTGCACAGATTCACGCAGCGGCGGCAGCCGTGGCATATGTCGAAGACACGCTCCATCTCTGCCAACAGCTTCGGCTCATCATAATATTCCGGGTTTTCCCAATCGATGGGAAGGCGCTTTGGCGCCTCCAGGCTGCCTTCGCGAGTGGTCATGCGTGAAAATGAATGGGGAAATAAAACAGATGGAAATTCAGTTGAAAATCCCGGAACAATAACAATACAAGCAGAAGGAACGGGATGCAGGATCCGGTCCCTTCCGCTTGTTTATAGCCGCCTATCAGATCGCTTATCGGGCCGCCTGTCGGGCTACTTGTCGAATCGTTAGTCGCCGAGACTGTCCAGAGCCTTTTGGAAGCGGTTGGCGTGAGAGCGCTCGGCCTTGCCCAGTGTCTCAAACCATTCGGCGATTTCATCGAAACCTTCATCACGCGCAGTTTTAGCCATTCCGGGATACATATCCGTATATTCATGCGTCTCTCCGGCAATGGCTGTTTCAAGGTTGGCGCGGGTCGAACCGAACGGCAGGCCGGTGGCGGGATCTCCACTCGCCTCCAGGTATTCCAGGTGGCCGTGCGCATGTCCGGTTTCGCCTTCAGCAGTGGAGCGGAAAACCACTGCAACATCGTTTTGCCCTTCCACATCCGCTTTGTTTGCGAAGTAGAGATAACGCCGGTTCGCCTGCGATTCCCCGGCAAAAGCCGCTTTCAAGTTTCCCTCGGTTTTGGTTCCTTTGAGTTCCATCATTCCCCTCCTGTAATCAAATTGCCATAAATAGAGCTTTCCGCCGATGCGGCCGGATATGCGATTCGAATGAACCGTGATCCGTATGCACCAACTCGCTCTAACTCTATGAGACTATCGAAGGCTACTTGAGTTGTCAACCGCCTATATGCGTTCCTTATATTCCGCCTTTCTGCCGACGCGAACCGGACTGGAAATTCAGGTAAGCAGGTTTTGCGGCTTGCCTGCCACCCAGGCTTCAATATTATCGATCAGCTGATCGGCAAGAAAACGCATGGCCTCGGTAGAGGCCCAGGCGATGTGAGGGGTCAGGATAAAGTTGGGACGGCGCAAGCCAAGCAGGGGATTGCCGTTTCTGGGAGGTTCTGTCGTCAGCACATCGAAACCGGCGCCGGCGATAGTGCCATCGTCCAGGGCCTGTACCAGCGCCGCCTCATCCACCAATCCTCCCCGTGCGGTGTTGATGAGCAATGCGTTGCGCTTCATCTTGCGCAATTCGTTCATGCCAATCAGGTTTCGGGTAGCCGGTGTCAGCGGGCAATGCAGTGAGAGGATGTCGGATTCCGCAAGTACCTGATCGAACGGGGTGAGAACCACGTCCTTCTTCTTCCGCGATTCATGGTAGGCAAACAGCACCCGCATGCCGAATCCCTGTGCAATGGCGGCAGTGCCGCGCCCAATCGTGCCCTCCCCGACAATACCGATGGTGGCGCCAAACAACTCACTGATCTCATGGGTAAACAGGCAGAACTGCTCCGATTTCTGCCACCTTCCCTGCTCGATCTCCTGCCGGTAAGCAAAAAGATTTCTGCGTAGCGCGAGCACCAGGGCGAATACATGCTCAGGTACGGTATGAATTGCATAATTGCGGATATTCGCCACAGCAATGCCGTGCCTGCGACAGGCTGCAATATCGACAGCGTCATATCCGGTGGCTGCGATGGCGACCATTTTCAGCTTGGGCAATTGCGCCAGGGTTTCCTCGCTCAACCCCACCTTGTTGATGATTGCTATGGTTGCATGCTGCAAATGCGACACCACCTGGCCAGGTGTCGTTTTGGCATATTCCTCATACGTGTGCTCGAAATTCGGCCGGCGCACTTCCACCTTCAGGGAATCCCTTTCCAGAAAAACGACGTGATGATTCATCCTATTGCGCGAGACCCCGGCATTCATGCCAGGGAGGGATAGCGCGGCAGCGTAAGCTGCCCCTTTTCTCGCTCCTCCTGTATGGTAAGCTATCTTGTTTTTCTCTATATTTGAAATATGAAGCTTGTTGCCAACCTCAAACTTACACCCTCTCCAGAGCAGGAACCCGCTCTGAAAGATACGCTTGAGCGTTGTAATGAGGCGTGCAACTGGCTTTCGCAATCCGCATTTGAGCAAGGTGTACTTCGCCAGTACGACATGCACAAGGCGTTTTATGCCGATCTTCGCGCTCGCTTCAATTTGTCTGCGCAGGTCGCTGTGCGTTGCATCGCGAAAGTTGCTGATGCGTACAAGATTGACCAGGAGAAGGTGCGCACATTTCGCAAGCATTCCGCTCAACCCTACGATGACCGCATATTCAGGTTTGTTGGCGGCGATATGGTCTCGATTTGGCTCCTCGCTGGTAGAGAGAAGATTTCCTTTGCCTGCGGGGAGCATCAGCGAAGATTGCTTGCACACCGCAAGGGCGAAGTTGATCTTATGTTCGTGCGCGGCAAGTGGTACATCTGCGCCGTATGCGACTTCGATGATCCCGGTTTGCTTACTCCCGATGGGATGCTCGGTGTTGACATGGGCATCGTGAACATCGCGTCTGATAGCGTTGGAAACCAGTACTCCGGATCGGAAGTCGAGGCTTACCGGGCCAGATACGCAAAGCGACGGGCAGAATTGCAGCGTGTTGGTTCTCGTGCGGCAAAGCGTCGCCTTCACCACATGAGCGGCAAGCAGAAAAGATTCCAGAAACATCAGAACCATTGCATCTCGAAAGCTATCGTTTCCACTGCTGAACGCTACGGCATGGGTATTGCACTCGAAGATCTGGCGCATATCCGCAGCCGTATTAAGGCCAACAAAGAGCAAAGGAAACGGTTGCACAACTGGGGCTTCGGCCAGCTTCGCGATTTTGTAGAGTACAAGGCAAAACGAGCTGGATTGGTGGTCGAGACAGTAGACCCGTGCGACACAAGCAGAACTTGCCCGGAATGTGGGCATGTCTCCAAATCCAACAGAAAAATTCAATCCGAGTTCCGGTGTCAGGTCTGCGGACATAGCAGCAATGCCGACCTGAATGCCGCCCGCAACATCGCGGGTAGGGTACCTGTAAACGTGCCTGAATCGTTTTCGCATCGAAGTGTCCACGGTGCAGTTAAAAGCTCCCTCCTTTAGGGCGGAGTTGTTTACTTCCCTCTTGTGTGAAATTTGTACAGGAAACCGGAATTGGAAACCGGAATTCCGGCACCGGTACAGCGGAACCGGCAAAACCGGCAGAACCGGCGTGGAAGTATTACTCCCGATTCATTCTCGCTGAAAAAAGACTGGCCGAAACGATCATTGCTCCGCCGGCCCATTCCCTCAGCGTCATGGCTTCATCGGTCAGGAAGTAAGCCGCAACCGCCGCCACCACCAACTCGAACAGCATAATCACGATAGCCTGGTTGGCAGGGGTATGGGTAAGCCCGTATTGCACGACTAGGCTCAGGGCAAATACCGTCAATCCCACCAGCAGCAGGAGCAAAAGCGTATAGGTGGAAACATCGACCGATACAGGCTGATCAGGCAGTAACAGACTGTAACCGAATGCCACCAGGGCAACTCCCACCCATACCGCAACCGATTTTAATTGAACATCATGATACTGGTCTTTTCTGCTCAGCACGTTCGCCAGAGCGAACATGAAACCAGCGGATATTCCCATCCAGTCTGCATAGGAGGAAGGCAGCAGGCTGCCTTCCGGTTGCCATAACATGATTATCGCACCTCCCAAAGAAAAAACGATAACCAAGTATCCCTGCACGCTTAACACCTCGCCCAGCAGGAAGCGCGCGAATACGATGGTCCATAACGGCGAGAGGTAAAATAACAGCATGACCCGCATGATTTCGCCATGGAGTACACCGAGAACGTAAGCGAGATTGGCCCAGCCTGCGGACAATCCTATTCCGACGAGCAGCCAGGTTTCCGTATCAAATATGCGTAGAGTGCGCAATTTATGACGAAATATGGCCAGGCCGAGCAGCAGGGCCACAAGGTAGGTAATAACGGTTGCAGTCGGCCCGCTTACCCCGGCCTGTTCCAATAATCGGTAGGGGTACCACAACAGACCCCAGATCGTGGCGCCCACAAGCAGGGCAACAATCGGGAAAGCGCTTTGCCCGCCGCTTTGTCCGCCTTTGGTATATTGTTTATTTTGCTTTGTGAGCAAGAGAGCACCCTCTTATAATCCTGCTTCGATCAATCACTCAACCTGGGGAATAGAGCTTTCTTCCCACCGCCTTAAATTGAATGCCAATCTGAACCGCCTGCAACCATACCCTTTCGAGAAACTCACCAAGCTGTTCGCAGGAATCGAGCCTGCATCGGCTTTTACACCGATCAACCTCCACATCGGGGAACCCAAGCATTCGACTCCGGATTTCATTCGCCAGGCCTTGGTGGAAAATCTGGTGAAGATGGCGCACTATCCTGCAACCCTCGGTACGCGATCCCTGCGCGCCAGTGTCGGCAAATGGCTGATGCAGCGCTACGGCCTGCCGGCAATCGATCCCGATACCGAAATCCTGCCGGTCAACGGCAGCCGTGAAGCCTTGTTTTCTTTTGCGCAGGCAGTGATCGATTCTTCCAGGTCCGATGCAATTGTAATTTGTCCCAACCCGTTTTATCAGATATACGAAGGCGCTGCCTTGCTGGCGGGCGCAACACCCTGTTTCCTCAATACCCTGCCCGAGAATGATTTTGCACTCGATTATGCCCAGTTACGGGATGAAGTATGGGCACGGACGCAGCTTGTATATGTCTGTTCGCCCGGCAACCCCACTGGACGGGTAATGTCGATGGACGAATGGCGCCATCTGTTCGAGCTTTCGGACCGTTATGGTTTTGTCATTGCCTCGGATGAGTGTTATTCTGAAATCTATTTTGATGAAGCCTCTCCTCCGCTGGGCGCTCTCCAGGCTGCCCACCGCCTGGGCCGCGAACGCTTTCCCCGGCTGGTGGTATTCAGCAGTCTTTCCAAAAGATCGAACGTTCCCGGCATGCGTTCCGGATTCGTTGCCGGAGACGCAACGATCCTGAAAAAATTCCTGCTCTACCGCACCTACCACGGCAGTGCGATGAATCCGGCAGTGCAGGCAGCCAGCGAGGAGGCCTGGAATGATGAAGTTCATGTTGTCGAAAACCGCCGCCTCTATCGCGAGAAATTCAAAGCAGTCATCAAATTACTACAGGACACGCTACCGGTTTCGCTGCCTGACGCGGCTTTCTATCTGTGGCTGAAAATACCGATGAATGACATCGAGTTCGCCCGGCAGCTCTATCGCGATTATAATGTCACGGTTTTGCCCGGCAGCTATCTGGCACGGCATGCGCACGGCATTAATCCCGGCGAAAATTTTGTCCGGATTGCCCTGGTGGCGTCCGTAATGGAATGCGCCGCCGCTACCGAACGGATAAAGAAGCTGGTATCCAGCCTGTAGCAGGCAGCCCGTAGAGCAGCGATATATCAACAAGAAATCGAAGGAAGACCATGGATCAGCTCCAAAGCACGATTGAAGAAGCGTTTGAACGCCGCGCCGAGATTACACCGCGTAACGTCGAAGCGAAGCTTAAGGAATCCATTACCCAGGTACTGGAGATGCTCGACAGCGGCAAACTGCGGGTGGCGGAAAAAACGGATGGTGAATGGAAAACCCACCAATGGATAAAAAAAGCGGTGCTGCTGTCGTTCCGCATCGAGGACAACAGCTTCATCAAGGGCGGATTTTCCAATTATTTCGACAAGGTACCTTCCAAGTTTGCAGATTACAGCTCCCGCGATTTTCGTAATGGCGGCTTCCGCGTCGTGCCTCCCGCAACCGTACGCAAAGGCGCTTTCATTGCCAGCAATGTCGTGCTGATGCCCTCTTATGTCAATATCGGTGCATACGTAGATGAAGGCACCATGGTCGACACCTGGGCTACGGTGGGTTCCTGCGCGCAGATCGGGAAAAATGTGCATTTATCCGGTGGTGTCGGAATCGGCGGTGTGCTCGAGCCCGTGCAGGCCAACCCTACTATCATCGAGGACAACTGCTTTATCGGCGCGCGCTCGGAAATCGTGGAAGGCGTGATTGTCGGCGAAAATTCCGTGATTTCGATGGGGGTATACATCGGCCAGAGCACCCGGATTTATGACCGCGAAACAGGTGAAATCAGCTATGGCCGCATCCCGCCCGGCTCCGTGGTCGTTTCCGGCAGCCTGCCTTCCGCCGACGGCAAATACAGCCTCTACTGTGCAGTCATCGTGAAACAGGTGGATGCCAAAACACGCGCGAAAACCGGTATCAATGAGCTGTTAAGGGGAATTTAACAGCCGGAATTCAACAACTGACTTTCATCCACACCAGGCTTCTTTTCAGGAATTGCTCCATGCTCAATGACACACTGGCGCTCGCACAAATGCTGATCGCCCGCCGCTCTCCCACGCCTTTCGACAATGGGTGCCAGGAAATCCTGATCGATCGCCTGGAAAAAATTGGCTTCAACATTGAAAGAATACGCTGCGGCGAGGTCGATAATCTGTGGGCCAGGCGCGGAACGGGAGCTCCGCTGATCTGCTTTGCCGGCCACACCGATGTCGTGCCAACCGGCCCCCTGGAAAAATGGGAAAGTGACCCATTCGATCCCGTCACTCGAAATGGCAGGCTTTATGGGCGCGGCGCCGCCGACATGAAAGGATCGATAGCAGCATTCGTCACCGCAATCGAGGCTTTCGTCGCGGAACATCCCGATCACGATGGTTCGATTGCGCTCCTGATCACATCGGATGAAGAAGGTATTGCGGTAGACGGTACTGTACGGGTGGTGGAAGCCCTCAAGGCGCGTAATGAACTGATCGATTATTGCATCGTGGGCGAGCCGACCTCTGTCGACAAGCTCGGCGATATGATCAAGAACGGTCGGCGCGGCTCCCTGTCCGGAATATTAACCGTGAAGGGTATACAGGGCCATATTGCTTATCCTCACCTGGCAAAAAACCCCATACACCTGGCCGCTCCCGCCATTGCCGAACTGGCCAATACGAAGTGGGACGAAGGCAACGAATATTTTCCCCCTACTACCTGGCAGATTTCGAATATCAATGGGGGTACAGGGGCTGCCAACGTAATTCCTGGTGAAGTAACGGTATTGTTCAATTTTCGTTTCTCCACTGCAAGCACGGTAGAATCGCTTAAAAGCCGAGTGCACGGAATTCTCGACCGGCATAACCTCGAATACGACTTGCAATGGGAAAATTCAGGCAAGCCTTATCTCACCCCAAGGGGCGGCCTGGTCGATGCAGTGAGTGCCGCCATTCGCGCTGTGACAGGAATCGAGCCTGAGCTTTCCACCTCGGGAGGAACCTCGGACGGGCGGTTCATCGCCGACATCTGCCCGCAAGTGGTGGAGTTGGGACCGCGGAACGCAACCATTCACAAGATCAACGAATACGTCGAGGTCGCGGATCTGGAACAGTTGCCCCAGATTTACCAGCTCACGATGGAAAGCTTGTTGCTGAAAAGATAAGAATAAAAATGGAGATCACCCATTTCTACGGGCAGGACTGACCCGGACGTACACACACATCATCGCACTGCCCGCTCTCGCAGCTACCGCAGCATCTCCAGCCGGTGGGGCAGCACTGCTGCGGGGGCGGACACACCACCTGACAAAGCAGTCTACATTGCTGCGGAATGACCCTGGCTGATGCAACATCCGCAAAAGCTGCATGAGCAGCACGATAAGTATTGCTTGCCATGTACATGGACGCCTCTGCGTTAAATCCTGGCATATTCGCAGTGTTCATTTCTTGCCTCCTTCCATTGCTAATGGCTGACTGACTCTATGGCTGACATTTCCGCTCTTGAATATTTTCAAGCGATTAAAAGATAGACGTTAAACCAGGAGTAATCCGTTCGATGGCGCACGGATAGACTACATCCGATCATCAAGATCACTTTTTCTCACGGACAAGAATGAATGTTCATTGAAGCCAAAAACCAGCTCCAGACTATCCGCGACGTGCTGCGTTTCGCGATAAGCCGCTTTAACGATGCGGGGCTTCATTTTGGCCATGGCTCTGTCTCAGCGTATGACGAAGCAGCTTATCTCATTCTCCACACGCTGCACCTTCCACTTGACCAGTTGGAACCGTTTCTGGACGCCCGCCTCCTCCCGACCGAGCTGGAGTTGGTCCTGAAAATAATCGAGCGCCGCGCAACAGAAAAAATTCCGGCTGCTTATCTGACCAAGGAAGCGTGGCTGGGAGATTTCCGTTTTTATGTGGATGAACGCGTGATCGTACCGCGTTCCTTCATTGCGGAATTGCTGCGGGAACAACTTGCGCCCTGGATAGAAGAGCCGGAAGAGGTTTATTCCGCATTGGATCTATGCACCGGCTCCGGATGTCTGGCAATACTGCTTGCGCAGGCGTTTCCCAATGCAACCATCGATGCGGCAGATATTTCGACTGATGCCTTGCAGGTCGCTGGAAAGAATGTGACGGAGTATGCCCTGGAAGATAGGATCGATCTTATCCAGTCGGATCTATTCGCGGCATTGGCAGACCGTCGCTACGATCTTATCGTCAGCAATCCGCCCTATGTCAATGCGGAGGCAATGGCAGCATTACCGGAGGAATATCGCCATGAGCCGCAAGATGCGCTTGCCAGCGGCGAGGATGGACTGAAGGCGACAAAGGTAATACTACGGGACGCAGCAAACCATTTGACCGACGAGGGCATGCTCATTGTCGAAATCGGTCATAACAGGGAAGCCCTGGAGCGTGTCTTTCCCGATACACCTTTTACCTGGCTGGAAACCAGTACGGGGGATGAATTTGTTTTCCTGCTGAAACGGGATCAGCTTCCCAGTCATCAGGCTTTGTAACCGACCAGTTCCAGCAGCCGCTCTATCTCTGCCTCGTTCAATTCCATCGACTTTCCCCGTTTCAAGCGTGAGGGCAGGTTGAGAGGGCCAAAACGAACTCGCATCAGACGGCTCACCGTCATTCCCGCCGCTTCAAACATTCGGCGCACTTCACGATTCCTGCCTTCCTTCAATATTACGCGATACCAGTGGTTGGAGCCCTCACCTCCTTCATCCGACAGGTAATCGAACTTGGCCACGCCATCCTCCAGCTCAACACCCGAGATCAGCAACGTTGCCTGCTCCGGCGTCAACCGTCCCATAATCCGCACCGCGTACTCGCGCTCGACTTCGAAACGGGGGTGCATCAGTCGGTTTGCCAATTCCCCATCCGTGGTGAAAACCAGCAGTCCGCTGGTGTTGTAATCCAGCCTGCCAATAGCGATCCATTTGGATGACCTCAACTGCGGCAGTTTGTCGAAAACCGATGGACGGCCTTGAGGATCATCGCGGCTGACGATTTCACCCTCCGGCTTGTGGTAGAGCATGACTCGGGGCAGACGCCGGGCGGATCTGAAGTGAATGATGCGTTTCCCAACCCTAACGACATCTCGAGCGTCGATACGGTCCCCCACCTGCGCAGTCTTTCCATTGATCGTCACCTGTCCGCTGGCGATCAATTCCTCCATTTCTCGCCTCGAACCCAATCCTGCCTGCGCCAGAATCTTGTGCAATTTTTGTGTAACAGATTGAGCGGAGGAGGAACCAGCCTCAGAGTGAGTTGCCGAGACTGATTTTATCGATCCCTCCTTTAGCCCCAATCCTCTTAGCCGGCTTCGTACAGGCGATTGGGGTGATTTGGGTGAGCCTGCCGGAGTTGGCGAGGCGGGAGACTTTGTGTTCTTCATAGAGTGGCGTTGTCTGGCCACATGAAGTGATTGCGATGACCTGGTTTTCATTGCAGCCCCAATTTCAAGCCTTCTGCTACTTGACTTCCCTGCGCTCGAGAACCGCCTGTGCCAGAGTACCGCTATCCACATGCTCCAATTCACCGCCCACTGGCAATCCCCGGGCGATACGCGTGATTTTCAAGCCCTCGTTCTGCAGCATCTCCCCGATATAATGCGCGGTAGCTTCACCTTCCACAGTAAAATTGGTAGCAAGAATGACTTCCTTCACCATATTATCCCGGGTGCGCTTCAACAGGCGATCAAGATGGATTTCCCGAGGGCCGATGCCATCCAGGGGTGAGAGCCGTCCCATCAACACGAAGTACATGCCCTTGTAGCAATGTGCCTGCTCCATCATCAGCAAATCGGCAGGCATCTCCACCACGCACAACAAGGCAGAATCTCGCCGTTGAGAACTGCATAACTCGCATACGACCTCTTCGGTAAAGTTGTTGCATTTTTCGCAATGCCTGACATGCTGCAGGGCGTAATCGAGTGAATCGGCGAGGCGGCGAGCACCCTCCTGGTCGCGCTGCAACAAATGATACGCCATGCGCTGTGCTGACCGGGGACCGACACCGGGCAAGCAGCGTAACGCATTGATCAGTTCGTCGAGACTACGCGGGGCGTTCACTCAAACGTAAAATTACTCAACAGATCAGGAGTTGCGAAATCGCGTCAACCTGGAATGCAACATTAGAAGGGCAGTTTCATTCCCGGAGGCAGGCCCAAACCGGAGGTAAATCCCGCCATTTTTTCCTGTGTGGTCAACTCCACCCGCCGCACCGCGTCGTTCACCGCTGCCGCAATCAAATCTTCCAGCATTTCCTTATCATCTCCCATGAGACTGCTGTCAATGCTGACGCGTCTGACATCGTAACGGCACGTCATCACGACCTTCACCATACCTGCGCCGGATTGGCCCTCAACTTCTATCGAAGCCAATTTCTCCTGCATGGCTTTCATGTTCTCCTGCATCTGCTGAGCCTGTTTCATCAGGTTGCTCAAGCCACCTTTCATCATTTTTACCTCCACTATTGAATAGGTTTGATCGATGAAACGATCAGTTTTGCATCGAAATTTTCAACGAGTTCACGCACGAACGGATCGGACTCGATAGCCGCAATGGCCTGCGATTGCTTCTCCTGCTTTTCACGGTTCTCCTGCTCGGCCGGACTCATGCCGTTAACGACTCCCACTGAAAACTTCAGCCGCACCGGCTTACCAAGATACTCCCTCACGGCGACTTGCAGTCTGTCCTGATAGGTCTTGTCCAGCAAATGCTTATGGAGTTCCGGTACGCAAAATTCTATTTCATCCTCGGAAAAATTCTTCACCTCGCAATATTGAGCCAGCATTCTGGTCAATCCGCTCACCTTCAGTTGACCGACTATCATAATCCAGCTATGACTGAAAGACTCTGGGGAACTGGGCTTTTCCGGCATCGGATCGCACTCCGGTGAATCCGGCAGCGGCCCTGCCGACCGTCTTGAATCACCAGTGGAAGCATTCCTGTCCGCTCTCCCCGCTCTCCCTTCTCTGGAGCGCCCTTCCTTTTCCATCTCTATTCGCTCAGAGCCGTTCGTCTCTGTTCGGCCTTTCATCTCCGTTCGGCCTGAGTCCTGAGCCTGTCGAAGGGTCGAAGGATATTTGCCGTCCCCTGACTTTGCAGGCGAAGAACCTGATGTTCCTCTGTCCCTGCCTGTCTCCCCTCCTCCCGACAGAAAATCCTCCGGAATGAAAGCCAGCATACGCAGCAAAGTCATGGTGAAACCTGCATACTCATCCGGTGCCCGGCCCAGGTCCTCGCGCCCGTGTATGGCAATCTGATAGAACAGTTGAATATCTTCTGGCGCGAATATTTTCGTCAACTCGAAAACCCGGTCCCGCTCAGGTTCATCGTCACCAATCGCCGCTGGCACGATTTGCGCGAGGGTCAGACGGTGCAGCAGTGTCGCCAGATCCTGCAAGGCGGCGTCGAACGAGAGGCTGCGGGTTTCCATTGCATCGGCGATCGCAAGCATTCGTGCGCCGTCTCGTTGCGCCAGCGCCTCCAGCAGATCAAACAGGTACCCCTGATCGACCGCGCCAAGCATATCGCGCACACCTGCTTCTTCGATCTTTCCCTCACCAAAGGCGATGGCCTGATCCAGAATGCTCAAGGCATCGCGCATGCTGCCCTGCGCCGCGCGCGCCAATAACTGCAGGGAAGTTGCATCACAGTTTATATGCTCCTCCTCAAGAACATGCCTGAGGTGCGAGACGATCAGCGGAAACGGAATCTGCTTGAGGTTGAATTGCAGGCAGCGAGACAAAACCGTTACTGGAATCTTCTGCGGGTCAGTGGTCGCAAGTATGAATTTGACATGTTCCGGCGGCTCTTCCAGCGTTTTCAGCATGGCATTGAAAGCCGATTTGGAAAGCATGTGCACTTCATCGATGATATACACCTTGTAGCGTGCGACTGTCGGAACGTACAGCGCGTTCTCCAGCAGTTCGCGCATTTTTTCCACCTGTGTATTGGAGGCAGCATCCACTTCGATCAGATCAACAAAACGCCCGCCGTCAATTTCGATACAAGCAGAACAGATTCCGCAAGGTTCGGGGGTAACTCCGGCCTGGCAGTTGAACGCTTTCGCCAGGATGCGCGCAATAGTCGTCTTGCCGATACCGCGCGTGCCCGTAAACAGATAAGCATGATGTAAACGCTTCTGTTCGAGCGCATTGGTAAGTGCACGAACAACATGATCCTGTCCGGTCAGTTCGGAAAAGCGCCGGGGACGCCATTTGCGGGCAAGGACTTGAGTCGGGGAAGACACGCTATGTCGAGAATCGAATCGGCGAAACGGTTATTTCAGATTTTCAGACTGAGGCCGTAACTGACGGTATGAATCATTGAAGCGTGCAGTTGGGGAAGATGGTACTCGTCCGATCCACCCAACTGCACAAAAAGGGTGGCGAGCCCGACCCCCGGCACTTGCAAAAAATAGCTGTGGCTGCTTCCTTCCGGACCTGACCAGGTTCACTACCATGCAATGCGGGGAGGCCCGCCATAAAGCTAAAAGAGCTAAAAGAAAAAATTAAAAAAGCACAATCCCCGCAAGCTGAGAAATTGTGCATATCCGTAATTTCGATATTTTGCCCGGACTCGAAGCCCACGTCTACTGCCGTTCTTTCCAAACGACGAGTATCAGCCTCAATTGAGATCGCATCTGGACAATATGAAATAGCAGTTACGAAGGTGGTCTATCCGGATTGCCGCCGCTCGAATTTTAATTCTGCATGCTTGCCGCAATCTCTCTGGCCACCATCGTCGAGATCTCTGACGGTGGCACCCTACCGTTCTAAAACAGGATAAGCAGTAACTGCCGAATGGCATGAGTGTATCGAGGCTACGCCAAGGATCAAAGCCTCTATCTTCTGCAGTCTGCGGCCATGATAGTGAGACGCGGATCATGGTCTGATCCCTCCCCTATGCATCCTGGAGATTTCGCCAGAGAAAGGCTGATAAAAAACCCGCCGAAGCGGGTTGGATCAGGCTACTTTTCTTTGTTTTGCAGCCAATTGGCGCAGATTTTTTGCCGCTTCTTTCCCCATCGACTTCATCTTTGAAGCGGCCTCTCTTAATGCTTCCCTTCTCATTGACTTCATCTTTGAAGCGGCCTCTCTCAATATCTGTTTCTTCTCCGAATCTGCAAATCGTTTCAAAATATGACGCATCAGAGGCTGGTAGCCAATTCCATACATCGAGGCGATAAGCTTAAAATCCTCAATCAAAGATTTCTCAAGTCGTATTGAGACAGGTTGCAAATGATGCTTGTCTGTCAATGCCTGCACATCCTCCGGGGAGATTGTGACAAACTCTTCTGTTGCGTCAAGCTCTCTCGAATCCTGCTCCTCTTTCGTGCTCTCGATTGTCTCCCGATAACTCATGGCCCTCTCCTTTCCAGTTAATCAACGGGTTGCGTACTTTCTGTATATACGCAACTCTTCAGTACCAGGATCGTATGCCGATTTAATCGTCAACTCTTTCTGAGTTGGCAATTAAATTGGCATATTGTTTATACAAAACGCACCAAAGTCAACCCTCATTAACCATTGCGAACCCAGGTCTTTTCTTTTTTCTCCAACCCGTCCCGAGCGGGTTTTTATTTTCGTACGTTAAGTACTTAACGGTAAAAGCTTTCTTGTATTGTTAATCTGCCTGCTCGCTTCTTCCTCCCTGAACGGGGAAGCGAGTGCAGTAAACTCACTTCCTGGCCCGGCATTCGTCGGGCCTTTTTAGCGGTCAAGTAATTTCGAACAGAGAGGTGAAGATGCTGGAACCGGCGTATCGGACACTCATTGCACAGAAGCAGTCCACTTTCTGATCCGAAACGAGGTATTCCAGAATCCAGGCACGCTGAGGCGCTGGAAGGGAAACGAGACAATGCGTGAAAGCTATTAAAGCTATTGGAAACCTGCCGTGGAAAGAGCAGGAGCTAGGTGCCGTCGCTCTTATCAGACGCGATTTCTCGGAGCAATTGAGATAATGATTTCTGCCGGGGAGTCACTATGTGAGTAGTCCAGCAGATGGAGCATTCTGACCAGGGAATGATCCTGGCAGATTTAGGACAAGCGACAGACTTATGCCAGATGCTGGATAATGGAGAGAAAGTGGTAAAAATATTCTCAGAAAAGCTGTGATTAAGTGTAATTCCGGCGCCAAAATACCCCTACCCCATTTAGCACCTATTTAATCTATCGCTTTTCAGAAGAGCGACCAGAATCAACAACTTATTGGTTGCGGGGGCAGGATTTGAACCTACGACCTTCGGGTTATGAGCCCGACGAGCTGCCAGACTGCTCCACCCCGCGCCAGAGAATTGAAATTATAGCAAGCCGGATTTATAAAGGTCAAATCTCTTTTATTATAATTATGGGATTTATGTTCGCCTTGAACCGAATGCCTTTCGGAGCTTTCGGGAAGGGAAAACGGTTTTCCTGAAAAAAGATTGCCTTATATACTATCATTAATTCCCATTTTCTTATGAGAGTTAGCGCACAGAGAGGCGGGTAAAATAGGGGCAATATCGACCTTGCGATCCTGTGCACGTCAAGTTCCGCTTACTCGTTGTACTCAGCCGTTTGTGCCCGGATGAGCAGAAAGGGGACAGGCCGCCCGAAGGTTAACGGGCTTAGAAAGGCGATAAGTCCTTATGAAGGTGTAGGCAATATGATTACCGAAGCTGATATTCATACAGCAAGGATTCTGATTGTTGATGATCAGGAAACAAATGTCCAGCTGCTGGAAAGCATGCTAGCCGCCGCAAACTACACCTCTGTCACCTCGACGACCGATCCGTTCAAGGTATATGAGCTGCACCGGAAAAACCACTACGATCTGATTTTGCTCGATTTGAAAATGGCCGGCATGGATGGGTTTCAGGTGCTCGAAGCCCTGAAAGAGATCGAAGCAGATGGATATCTTCCTGTACTGGTCGTCACCGCCAACCCTGATTCCAAGCTGCGAGCGCTTCAGTCCGGTGCCAAGGATTTTGTCAGCAAGCCTTTTGACATGAGCGAAGTGCTCGCCCGCGTGCATAATCTGCTCGAAGTTCGGCTGCTACATCAGCAAGCGCGCAGTTATGCAAAATCGCAGGAATTCATGGCATTGCATGATCCGCTGACGGGGCTGGCCAACAGGCGGCTTCTGGTGGAAAGAGTGTCTCAGGCTATCATCCATGCAAAGCGCAACAATAGCGTTATGGCAATCTTGTATCTGGATCTGGATGGGTTCAGGCAAATCAACAATACAATGGGTCACGATATAGGCGATCTGCTTCTGAAGCTGGTCGCGGCCCGCCTGATTGCCGCAGTTCGCCAGGAAGATACCGTGGCTCGGCTCGGCGGTGATGAGTTTGTGATTTCGATGCCGCATGTAAGCAATCTCGATGGTGTAAGTCGTACAGCGGAAAAAGTAATAAAAGCACTGTCACAACCTTACAGCATTCAGGGAAATACCATCACCCTGACCGCAAGTGCTGGCGTCGGGATTTTTCCTGATAATGGCAAAGATGCGAAAACCCTTTTGAAAAATGCGGATGCTGCCCTGCTGGAAGCAAAGCAGGCGAACAAAAATACTTATCGAATTTCAGAACGAGTAAACGCCTAGCGTTCAGCCCCGTTTCCGCCATTATTGCTGTGTCGCCGCAAATCTCCCATATTTTGCTGAATCAGGCCATTTATCGAAAAACGATGTTCTGTTTCTGCTCGCCGAGAAAATATAATAATGACTGGCTCAAAAAAGGAAGAATCAGTTTTTTCTTGCCTGTTCATCTATCTATAAGACGGATTACGAGTAGGGGAAAATGATGAAACCGGTTAACAGGAACAAACAGGATAAAAATAATGATCAACAAACCTGACATTCTGAACGCTAAAATCCTGATCGTGGATGATCAGGAGGCTAACGTCCGGCTGCTTGAACAGATGCTGGGCGACGCGGGTTATAAAAACATTACCTCGACGATGGAGCCGCGCGAAGTCAGCGATCTCTATCGGCAGAATCGTTACGATCTCATTCTTCTTGATCTGTATATGCCTGGAATGGATGGTTTTCAGGTATTGGAAGCGCTAAAGAAAATTGAACGGGAAGGTTATCTTCCAGTACTCGTAATCACTGCGCAACCGGGCCATAAGTTGCGGGCCCTGCAAGCAGGAGCAAAGGATTTCGTCAGCAAGCCGTTCGACCTGGTTGAAGTTCAGACCCGTATTCAAAATATGCTGGAAGTGCGCCTGCTGTATAAGCAGTTGGAGGATTACAATAAAAGGCTGGAACAAACGGTTGCGGAGCGAACCGCGGAGCTGCGTGAAAGTGAAGCCAGATTTCGCCGTCTCACAGAACTGGCTTCTGACTGGTACTGGGAACAGGATGAAAAGGGAAATTTCACCAAGGTTTATGGTCCTGTCCTGGATATGCTGGGGATTAAAGTCGACCACTTGATGGGGGAATCCAAGGGACATAATGGAACGCGCTGGAACGAAGCGGAGTATGCGGTTTTCAAGGCAAATATCGCGGCAAGACGACCTTTTATCGATTTTATCTACAGACGGACCAAGCCGGATGGGTCGACGCAATATCTGATGGTCAGCGGTGAACCCATGTTCGATTCTTCCGGCCGCTTCACGGGCTATCGGGGTATTGGCAAGGACGTCACCGAAAGCATGCATGCAAGTCAAGCTTCACAATGACTGCTCAAACCTTATGAGTCTTTTCGGTGAAACATAACCTTCCGTTGAAATTTCTCCCAATCCGAGGAATCGCTGCGCCTTGTCATACAATCGTACCTGTCTTCCTGGTGAGAAGTTTTCCCCTATCCGGTGACTGGGAATTGCGCGTCCCTGGAACAGAGATAAAGCCGCTGTGGAATCCACAATAACCGCGGGAAAAGACCATAGGAGACTATCGGCCGGCAGCAGGCAGGAATCCCGTTGAGAGGGCGGCATCGCTTCGAGTGCAGTCAGTGTATATGCCTGTGGCAAATCAAAACCGCCCAGTGCGCTCCGGCACAATGCGGTAAGATAAGCACCACCGCATCCCAGCGCACGTCCCAGGTCCTCTGCCAGTGTACGAACGTAGGTACCGCTCCCGCATGTCACACGCATGCGTATTTCATTGCCTTGATACGCCTCGATACTCAAATCGTGGATCGTTATCTCCCGCGGTTGCCGTTCTATTTCCACTCCCGCCCTGGCAAAGGTGTACATGGGCTTCCCCCGATGCTTGATGGCGCTGTACATGGGCGGCACTTGCGTAATTACGCCGATAAAGCTTTTCAGCACTGTCTCAACCTTCTCCCGCGTCAGGTCCAGGCATTGAGGTTCCACACCGGCAGCAATTGAAATTTCCCCCTCTGCGTCACCCGTCGTGCTCACGTAACCAAGTCTCAGCGTGGCTTCATATGTCTTGTCCGCACCGAGCAGCGCCGACGAAAATTTGGTAGCTTCTCCGAAGCAGATGGGCAGCAAGCCTGTCGCCATCGGGTCAAGTGTACCGGTATGGCCGGCCTTATGAGCGGAAAAAATGCGTTTGACGGTCTGCAGGGCCTGATTGGAAGAGAAACCGGAGGCTTTATCGAGCAGCAGCACCCCGCTGATATGCCGCTTGGCACCTGCGGACATTTGAGCTATGAGCTCTCGGAGCTAATCTGAATCCCGCCAGTTACTATCGAAGGTAGAGCGGGATTTGCAGATAGCGCCGGGAACTGCCATCTATCATGACGGGCCTGGTGATATCCGGCTCCGATCATGCAGCTTGCGGGAGCAGCTGCATGAATTCGACCGGATATAAGCGTGATAAACAATTCAGGTGTTGTCAGCTTCTTTTTCAGAACGGTCGGAAGCCACGGCTTCATCTATCAGTTGCGACAGGCGGACTCCACGTTCGATGGATTCATCATAAATGAAATGCAGTTGTGGTATGACACGCAGCTTCAACCGATACAGCAATTGGCCGCGCAAAAAACCCGCGGCATTTTCCAGCCCGTTCTGGACGAGAAAGTTGTCGCTTTCACTATGCAGGGTGGTATAGAAAACTTTCGCGTGGGCATAATCCTGACTCACCTCGACATCGGTCAAGGTAATCATGCCTATGCGCGGGTCCTTGAGTTCATTGCGTATCAGATCGGCCAGCTCACGCTGAATCTGATCGGCAATCCGCAACGTGCGGGAATAATCTTTGGGCATAAAACTTCAATGCGGAGCTTTCGCCCCGCTTACAGAGTCCGCGCGATTACCTGGATTTCGTATGTTTCCAACTGGTCGCCCACCTGGATGTCGTTAAAGTTCTTGAGTGACAGGCCGCACTCGAAACCCGCTCTCACCTCTTTCACATCATCCTTGAAGCGCTTCAACGAATCCAGTTCTCCGGTATGGATCACCTGGCCATTGCGTATCACTCTCACGAGCGAACCACGCCTGATAAGCCCCTCCTGCACAAGGCAGCCTGCCACTGCACCCACTTTGGAAATGCGGAATACTTCGCGGATCTCCAGCAGCCCGGTGATATTCTCCTTGCGCTCGGGCGCCATCATTCCGGAAAGCGCAGCCTTGATCTCATCCACGGCTTCGTAAATGATGCTGTAATAGCGCACATCCACTCCGGCAGAGTTGATGAGCTTGCGTGCAACCGCATCCGCACGGCTGTTGAAGCCAATGACAACTGCTTTGGAAGCCAATGCGAGATTGATGTCCGATTCTGTAATCGCGCCCACCCCGCTATGAATGATGTTGACCTTCACCTCGTCAGTGGAAAGTTGTTGCAGCGCGTGCGCCAGGGCCTCGTAAGAACCTTGTACGTCGGCCTTGATAATAAGTGAAAGGACTTTTACTTCTCCCCTTTGCTCGAACACGTTCTCCAGTTTGGCTGCCTGCTGCTTTGCAAGCTTTACATCGCGGAACTTGCCTTGGCGGAAAAGGGCAATTTCACGCGCCTTGCGCTCATCCGTCAGAGCCACCACCGATTCGCCGGCTACGGGAACCTCCGATAAACCCTGGATTTCAACCGGAATGGAAGGTCCTGCCTGCTCCACCTGTTTGCCGTTCTCATCCAGCATGGCCCGCACCCTGCCATAAGCCGCGCCCGCCAGCAATACATCCCCGCGCTTCAAGGTACCTGATTGAACAAGCATGGTTGCGACCGGACCTCGCCCTTTATCCAGCCGGGATTCGATCACGATTCCTTTTGCCGGCGCATCCTTCGGCGCCTTGAGTTCCAGAACTTCAGCCTGGAGCAGCACGCTTTCCAGCAGATCATCGATGCCTTGACCGGTCTTCGCCGAAACTTCGACAAACATGGTTTCACCGCCCCAATCTTCCGGCACCACTTCCTGGGTCACGAGCTCCTGACGAATCCGCTCGGGATTGGCTTCCGGTTTGTCGATTTTCGTCATTGCCACTACGATCGGCACCTTCCCCGCCTTGGCATGATGTATTGCTTCAGCCGTCTGCGGCATTACTCCGTCATCCGCCGCCACAACCAGTATGACCAGATCGGTAACCTTGGCTCCCCGCGCACGCATGGCCGTAAACGCCTCATGCCCCGGTGTATCCAGGAACGTCACCATGCCCCTTTCAGTCTCGACGTGATAGGCCCCGATATGCTGGGTGATGCCACCTGCTTCGCCGCTTGCCACTCGTGTGCGGCGAATGTAATCCAGAAGCGAAGTCTTGCCATGGTCCACATGGCCCATTACCGTAACGACCGGTGCACGTGCCTCCATTTTCAATTCGGAAGGCGCGATCTCGGTATCAACCAGGAAGGCTTCAGGACTATCGATCGCGGCGTATTTGGCGACGTGACCCAGCTCCTCCACCACGATCATGGCAGTTTCCTGATCCAGCATCTGGTTGATGGTCACCATGTTGCCCATTTTCATCAGAGCCTTGATGACCTCGGCCGCCTTGATGGACATTTTCTGCGCGAGCGCCCCGACGGAAATGGTTTCGGGCACCAGCACCTCATGGACCACCGGCTCGGTCGGCGCTGAAAAAGCATGGGGGGCAGCTTCCTCGGAAGTTCTGCCATGTTTATCCTTGCGCGCGCGCCAGCCGCCCTTTGCTCCGGTCGGATCACCCCTGGTCTTGAGACCACGCTTCTCGACCTTCTCCTCCTTCCAGACAACCTGCTTTGCCGGTTTCTTTTTCTTATCCACCTTCTCTTCCGGCTTCACTACCGGCTTGTGCAAGGTACCTTCGGTAGAGGCGGGCTGCGACGCAGCTGCTTCCGCTTCTCCAGGCGCTACCGTTGCCGTCGGGGCTGCCGGAGCTGCCGGAGCTGACAAAGGAGTTTCAGTCGCAACCGGCGCCGCCTCAGGCCCGGCCTCGGGAGCAGCAACCGGCGCCGGGGGCGTTGCAGGCTCTTCGGACTCTTTGATCTCCACAACCGGCGGCCTTTCACGCAGCCTTTTTTCCCGCAACTCGGCAGCCTGGCGCGCAATCAATTCAGCCTGCCGCCTTGCCTCCTCCTGCCGCAATGCCTGCTGCGCCGCATCGATGACAGGGGTTCGCACCGGAGGTACAGAAGGAGCGGAAGGAGCGGGGGGCGCAACGGTTTCAGCCGTTTTCCGTTCGGCTGCCAAATCGCCTTTTACAAATACGCGCTTCTTGCGCACTTCCACCTGAATGCTGCGTGGCTTACCGGTGCTATCCGCCTTCTTGATTTCCGAAGTCTGTCGACGCGGCAGGGAAATCTTGCCCTTCTCCTCCTTGGCGCCATGAATCTTGCGCAGATACTCGAGAAGCTGCGTTTTGTCCTTCTCCGTCAGGCTATCCTCGGTCATGTGCTTGCGCACACCGGCGGCCTGCAACTGCTCCAGCAGCACGGTGGGAAGCACGCCAAGTTCACTCGCAAATTGCTCTACATTCATTTGAGACATTAATTACCTTCAGTCGGCTATGCTCTATCGGCCTGGGCAAACCACGGGGCACGTGCCGCCATGATCAACTGCCTGGCCCGTTCAGTATCCATCTCGACCATTTCCACCAGATCATCCACGGCCAGGTCGGCCAGGTCTTCCTGGGTGCTTACTCCTTTAGCCGCAAGTTCACGCGCGGTCTGGCTGTCCATGCCTTCCAGCGCGAGCAGGTCTTCCGCGATGTGCTCCACCTTTTCCTCGCTCACGATGGCCTCGGTCAACAACGCGTTGCGCGCCCGATTGCGAAGCTCGTTGACGGTCTGTTCGTCAAATGCCTCGATCTCCAGCATTTCGCTGAGCGGCACGTAAGCCACTTCTTCCAGAGTAGTAAAACCTTCCTGCGCCAGAATGTCCGCCACTTCCTCATCCACATCCAGTTTTTCCATGAAGAGCTGGCGCAAAACCGAAAACTCCTCTTCATTTTTTGCCTGCGACTCTTCCATCGTCATGATGTTGAGTTCCCAGCCCGTCAATTCCGAGGCCAGCCGGACATTCTGGCCTCCACGCCCGATCGCCTGAGCAAGGTTGCCTTCGTCCACGACAATGTCCATGCTGTGTTTCTCTTCATCCACCAGAATGCTGCTGATCTCGGCAGGAGCCAGCGCATTGATTACGAATGTGGCGGGGTCATCCGACCAGAGGATGATGTCCACCCTTTCACCCGCCAGTTCGCCGGTCACAGCCTGGACTCTGGAACCTCGCATGCCTACACAAGTGCCGATCGGGTCCACCCGCTGATCATTCGACTTCACTGCGATCTTCGCACGCGAACCAGGATCACGCGCTGCCACCTTGATCTCCAGCAAGCCCTCCTCGATCTCGGGCACTTCCAGCTCAAACAGCTTTATCAGAAATTCCGGCACGATTCTTGACAGGATCAGCTGCGGACCTCTCGTGGTACGGTCGATCCTGTGCAAGTAAGCGCGCACTCTATCCCCGACACGCAGATTTTCCTTGGGGATCATCTGATCACGCGGCAATATGGCCTCCACCCTGCCGGATTCGATAATCGCGTTTCCGCGTTCCATGCGCTTGATGGTCCCGGTAACCATATATTCCTTGCGCTCGAGAAAATCGTTCAGGATCTGCTCGCGTTCGGCATCACGGATTTTCTGGAATATCACCTGTTTCGCTGCCTGGGCGCCGATGCGACCGAATTCCACCGGCTCCAGGAGTTCTTCGATATATTCGTCAAGCTTGATTCCAGGATCTTGCTGCAATGCCCCGCTCAGCGATATCTGACGGGCAGGATCCTCCACCGCATCGTCTGCCACCACCTGCCAACGGCGCAAGGATTGATAATCTCCTGTCTGGTGGTCGATCGATACGCGCACGTCAGCGTCCTCGTTAAAACGCTTTTTCGTGGCGGACGCCAATGCAAGTTCAAGTGCCGCAAAAACAATGTTCTTCTCGACATTCTTTTCGCGCGCCAGTGCATCCACCAATAGCAAAACCTCGCGGCTCATGTTATCTCCAGCCAGTTACTCATAGATTACAGTTTCGGAACGAGGCGAACCTTCTCAAGGTTATTGAGTTCAAGGTCCAGCGTTTTTCCATCTACTTCCAGTTTTAAAATTCCGTCCTTCACTTCGCGCAAAATGCCGACAAAATTTCTTTGCCCCTGTAACGCCACCCGCAGCCTGAGTTTAACGGACTCTCCCGCAAAGCGGATAAAATCCGCTGTCTTTTTCAGCGGCCGGTCGAGGCCCGGCGAGGATACTTCCAGCCTGTCATAATCCACGTTCTCGACGGCAAGAAACCGGCTCAGATGATTGCTGACAGTCACGCAGTCATCCACATTCACACCATCGGGCTTGTCGATGAATACCCGCAACAGCTTTCCTCCTGGCGACCGCTCCAGGTCAACCAGTTCATAACCCAGTCCTGCAAGGGTCGGTTCGAGCAATTCGTACAGATCCATAGTGCTGATACAAACAAAAAATGGGCTGAAAGAAGCCCATCGTTATTATTCTATTTTAACAAACATTTATGATCGGGGAAATAGGAACTGAGTTCCGCGTTCATGATCAACTGACAAAAAATCTGTCAAAAAGTTTTTTCTGCCAACATGTTATAGAAAAAAAACGACAGGCCTGCAAGGGCGGATCGCAATACGTGGATTTGCCATCGGCATGCATAAACGGCGGATCGGTATGAAAAAATTTATTATGAAAAGCGCTGGATGATACAATTTTACTGACCAAACAAAACGAAACAAAAATATTCAGGGAGGTAGCTGTGGCGACGATTCAATCCATCCTCAATGAAACACGCACCTTTACACCCTCCGCTTCGTTTGTGGAACAGGCGAATGTATCCGGGATGGAGGAATATGATGCCCTTTGCGCAGAGGCTGAAAAGGATGAGACAGCGTTCTGGGCCAGACTGGCGCGAGATCATATTTCCTGGCACAAACCATTTACCCGTGTGCTGGATGAAACCAACCATCCGTTCCTCACCTGGTTCGATGACGGAGAACTGAATGTTTCATACAATTGTCTCGATCGACACCAGGCCACCCAGCCGGACAAGATTGCGCTTATTTTCGAGGCGGATGATGGCGCTGTTACGTCCTGCACCTACCAGGATCTCTACCGCCGCGTATGCCGGTTTGCAAATGGTCTCAAGTCACTGAATATCAGGAAAGGTGATCGTGTCGTCATCTATATGCCGATGAGCATTGAAGCGGTAGTGGCAATGCAGGCCTGCGCGCGTATAGGGGCGACCCATTCAGTCGTATTCGGCGGCTTCTCCGCCAAAAGTCTGCATGAACGGATTATTGACGCAGGTGCGGTAGCCGTGATCACTGCGGACGAGCAGTGGCGCGGCGGCAAGATCAACTATCTGAAAGCCGTTGTCGAAGATGCACTTGGCAGAGGTGGAACGGATTCGGTGAAATCCGTCGTGGTCTACCAGCGGGGCAGTGGGGACCTGCAACTGCACGCCAATCGTGACGTCTGGTGGCATGATCTCATCCGGGATCAGAGCGAAACCTGCGAGCCCGAATGGGTGAACGCCGAGCATCCGCTATTTACGCTCTACACCTCCGGTTCCACCGGCAAACCAAAAGGCGTGCAACACTCTTCCGCGGGCTTTCTGCTGGGCGCCATCACGAGCATGCAATGGATTTTTGACTACAAACCCTCCGATATCTTCTGGTGCACGGCCGACGTAGGCTGGGTCACGGGGCACACCTATGTGACTTATGGCCCCCTCGCCGTCGGCGCGACCCAGATCATATTCGAAGGCGTTCCTACTTATCCTGACGCCGGCCGCTTCTGGAAAATGATCCAGGATCATAAGGTAACCACGTTTTATACAGCACCCACTGCCATCCGCTCGCTTATAAAACTCGGGCCTGACCTGCCGAAACAATATGATCTTTCCTCGTTGCGTCTGCTCGGTTCAGTGGGCGAACCGATCAACCCGGAAGCCTGGATGTGGTATTACACGACCGTTGGCCAATCCCGCTGTCCGTTGGTGGATACCTGGTGGCAAACCGAAACAGGCGCTCACATGATCGCCCCAACGCCTGGAGCAGTAACGCTCAAACCCGGTTCCTGCACTTTGCCGCTTCCCGGTATCAAGGCCGGTATCGTAGATGAAGCTGGGCATGAGGTACCGGTTGGTAAAGGCGGCTTTCTCGTGATCAAGCGCCCGTTTCCTTCCCTGGCCCGCACATTGTGGGGCGACCCGGAACGCTTCAGAAACACCTATTTTCCGGAGGAGCTTGGCGGTAAATATTATCTCGCCGGAGACTCAGCCCACCGCGATGCGGACGGCTATTTCTGGATCATGGGGCGCATCGACGATGTGCTGACTGTTTCCGGTCACCGTTTAGGGACAATGGAAATCGAATCGGCACTGGTAGCAAATCCCCTGGTTGCTGAGGCCGCGGTGGTGGGCAAACCGGACGAAATCAAAACCGAGGCTATCGTGGCTTTCGTAGTATTGAAAGGTGCGCGCCCGGAAGCGGAGGACGCTCATCGCATTGTCCAGGAATTGCGCAATTGGGTATCGCAGGAAATCGGTCCCATCGCCAGGCCTGATGAAATCAGGTTTGGGGATAACCTGCCGAAAACCAGATCCGGCAAAATCATGCGCCGGTTGCTGCGTACGCTCGCAAGGGATGAGGAAATAACCCAGGATGTATCCACCCTGGAAAACCCGGCGATACTTGATCAATTGAAACAGGTGGTGGCGTAGTTGGGGAATCTGCATCTTGGCCAGTTGCATGATGGCGCACGATCTTCATCGGACGCCGAGCCTGGAATGACTTCATCGCCCTCTATTTTGCCCCCGCACATTTCCCATCTTCCCGGCCTCACTGATTATGAAAGTGGCATCAGCGCCATTGATGCCGATTATTTGCGCCCCGGCCTGGCTGCAATTCATCTGATTGTGGAGAAAGGCAAAGCTGCGCTGGTGGACACCGGAACTTCATCTTCCGTTCCCGGTGTACTGGAAGTGCTGCGGAAAAAGAATCTGGCTCCCGCAGATGTGGCGTACGTGTTTGTTACTCATATCCATCTCGATCATGCGGGGGGTGCGGGAGAATTCATGCGCCATCTCCCTGACGCCAAACTGGTGGTGCATCCGCGCGGAGCTCGCCATATGGCAGACCCGGCGCGTCTTGTCGCCAGCGCCATGACCGTCTATGGCGAAGCGGAATTCAAGCGCATGTACGGGGATATCCATCCGATAGATGCAAGCAGAATCATTGAGGCGCCGGATGAATTCAGGCTGGATTTCAACGGCAGGCCGCTGCTGTTTCTCGATACGCCGGGACATGCGCGTCACCACTACTGCATCTTCGACGAGCGAAGCCATTCCTTTTTCACCGGCGATACATTCGGCCTTTCCTACCGGGAATTCGATGTCGATGGCATGGAATTCGTGTTTCCGACGACCACTCCCGTGCAGTTCGATCCCGCCGCTGCACATGCCTCACTGGATCGGCTCATGAGCTACCACCCGTCTTACGCCTTTCTCACGCATTATGGTCGCATTACGCATCTCGCGCGCCATGCGAACGAACTGCATGGCCTGATTGACGCGCACGTGTCGATTGCCAGAAAGCTGCGCGACGTGCCTGACAGGCATGCAGCGTTGGTGGAGGAACTGGGCGAATTGTTGTTGCGCCGGATCGTCGCGCACGGCTGCAAGTTGCCGGAGGAAAAGATTCGCAGCCTCCTGACCCTTGATGTCGGGCTCAATGCGCAAGGCCTGGAAAACTGGCTGGATCATACGAGTGGAAACAGTTGAAAAATATTCAGGTTGCGCAGTTATCGAGAAATACTACGAACTTCATCATTCCGGGTCTCGACCTGGAATCCATTCTGAATCAGAGAGACGCACCCATAACGTGCTCCCAGGAGCTTACTCCCGGATGCTGCTGGATATCAGGTTTGCAAGCGTGACGTTATATTGTTTGACTACCGAATTCATTTCATAATTACAAGTCATCCAACCGGACATTATCTTCTTCATTTCCCTGCCCTCTCCATTTTCATCTGCCTCACCCTCTCAAAAAAACAAACTGCTGCCGCAGCCGCCGCGTTCAGTGACTCCGCACCTCCCGGCATGGGAATAGTAATCCGTTCATGGGCGGCCTCAAGCAACTCATCGCTCAAACCCGCGCCCTCGTTCCCGAACACGAAGGCTACCGGCCCGGTCAATCGCATCTGGTAAAGACTTTTTTTCGCGCCCAGTATGCTTGCAATCACCTTGCCTCTGAACGCCCGCGCAACTTCTGCCAGATTGGCGCCTTCGTGTACTCGGACAAGGAAATGCGCACCCATGGCGGCCCGAAGCGTCTTCGGCGACCAGGCATCGGCACAGCCGTTGGAAAGGTAAACATCGCTCGCACCAGCCGCGGCGGCGGAACGCAGTATGGAGCCGACGTTGCCGGGGTCCTGTATGGCTTCAAGTAGTACGCAGAAGCTTTCTGCCTGCCCTCTCTTTTGCACGGGAATGGCTTCAGGAGAAGGAATCGGTATCACAGCCATGAGGCCGGTTGCAGTCTTTACCGTGGAAACTTCGCGGAACAGCGAGTCCGGTAAAACTATTGCTATCGCTTCCCGGTTGGCGCCGCCGCCTTTTGTCACCTGCGTCACTTTTGTTATTTTTTCCAGCAGGAATCTGATTTCCGGGTTTTCACGCCCGGTCTCGCTCACGACCAGCTTTTCTGGCTCTCCCAGCGCAAAATAAGCTTCAACCAGATGAATGCCGTCAAGGAGTGTCAATCCCGCAATTCGCCGTTGCCGGGACGATTCCTGCAGTTTAACCAGTTCTTTGAAGGTGGGATTATCGCGAGAGGTTATAAGCTTCATTGAGGGTTAGGATTCTCGACGGGATTAGCCATCGTCCTCCCCGTTCCCGCACCCATCCCGAACGGTTCCATGGGAATTGCCTGATACCTGACTTCCAGAATCTCCAGTTCTTCCGTGCCCCCGGGTGCATGCAATGTCACCACATCACCTTCGCGCGCTTTGATCAATGTGCGCGCCAACGGAGAAATCCAGCTTATGTAGCCTCTGGTGGTATCGATCTCATTCACACCGACGATGGAAACCGTTTTCTCCTCGCCTTTCTGATTGGCATAAGTAACGGTGGCGCCAAAAAATATCCGCGTTTCATCTTCCCGGGGCATGGAGGGATCGATGATTTCCGCCATGTCCAGTCGTCTGGTGAGAAAACGGATGCGCCGGTCGATTTCGCGCAGGCGCTTTTTGCCATAGATATAATCCGCGTTCTCCGAACGATCACCATTTGCGGCGGCCCAGGAAACTGTTGCGGTTACCTGGGGGCGTTCCCTGTTCATCAACCATAAAAATTCGTCCATCAGCCGCTTATGCCCCTGCGGAGTGATGTAATTTTTGGGGCCGGAAGGTAATGACGACAGAGCATCCCCGTTGCCTTCTTCGTCAAGGTCGTCAGGCTCGCTTTCCCTGGTAAATGCCTTGCTCATCGCGATGTTTTTACACCTCATCCAGCATTCTTCGCGCTTCTTCCGCAGCCCCAAGCAGTCCGACTTTTGGATTCATCACCACATGTACCGGAATTTCCTCCATCAGCCCGGAAAAGCGTCCCTTGTCGCGAAAGGCTTTCATAAAACCGCCTTCTCTCAATTTGTCGATAATTTTTGGCGCAATCCCTCCCGCCACATACACGCCACCACGACACAGGCCCGCCAAGGCCAGATCACCGGCATAGGCTCCGTAAACCTCGACAAATAAATCCATTGCTTTCACTGCCAGCGGATGCTTGTGATTGAAGGCGAGATCGGATATACGAGCGGCATCATCTTCTTCCACCTGCAGTGGCATCCGTTCGCGGCTGCCACCCGATTCTTCCTGCAGAAAATGAAAAACATTTGTCAGCCCCGGACCGGAGAGTATCCGCTCGACCGATACATGACCCAGGCGTTTTCGCAGATGATGCAACAACCGGTCCTGCAACTCATTTGCCGGTGCAAAATCAATATGTCCAGCTTCGCTCGGCAGCGACGAATAGTCTCCATCCTGCCAGACAAGCCATGCCACTCCCATCCCGGTACCCGCGCCCAGCACGACTCGCATCCGGTCGGCATGAGGTTGGCCGGCCTGCAACGTTATCAGGTCGTTTTCCGACAGGATGCCCACACCCGATGCCACGGCTGCGAAGTCGTTGATGAGCTTGACCTTGGGAATGGAAAATTCTGCGGAGAGCGCCGCGGAGTTCATTACCCACGGCAAATTTGTGACAGCCACTTCCTGCCTGGCAATTGGCCCCGCTACCGCGAAACAGGCGCCCCCAGGATTGCCATCGGTATCGAGCGTGGAGATTTCATTCATAAAGTCCCGGAGCATATCCGAAAAACTCGAATAGGCCGAGCTCTCATAGCGCTGTTCGCAGCGTACCCGGACATTGCCGTCTTTCAGTTCCGCCGCTTGCAGCAAGGTCTTGGTTCCGCCGATGTCGCCACTGATGAAATATTCGTTCACGATTCACTCCATCGCTGTGCAGGGTCCTGACGATAAAACAGCGCGAGCTGTTCATATACTGCCGGGAAATGTATTCTGATAGAAAGAGGCATTTCGAAAAAAGCTTCACTGATTACCGCGAAGAATTCTGCCGGACTCTCGGCCGCATAAGGGTCTATTTCCATCATCTCCCCCTCGTCGATACTCCTGCAAAAATCCGCATAGGCTTTACTGAACGCTTCACTCCATGCCTGCTGGCTCATGTCCGGATGTATGGGAGGGAAACCGTTGGCCTCCCCATTCAGCATATCCAGCTTGTGGGCAAATTCGTGTATGACGACATTGTATCCCTGGCTGATCCCGGTTCCTGCCATGACAGCCGCCGTATCTTCCCAGGAGAGAATCACCGGTCCGCCCAGCCAGGATTCGCCGGAGGCAGGCTCCACTGCATGATGCACGATGCCGTCCTCGTCCACATATTCGTAATCGCGAATGAATTCACCCGGATAAACGATGATTTCTACCCACCCATCGTAATAATCGAGATCGAGATTCAGGATCAGAATGCACGCCTGTGCAGCGATCAGTACGCGCATTTCGTCGGTGATCACCAGCCCGTGGGCACCGCTGACTTGCTTGACGTGGAGAAACAGTATGACGCATTCCCGTAAGCGCTCGAGCTCAACCGCATCGAGCACCCGCAGGAACCGCAGGTGTGCTATCGCGTTCTGCCAGATATCATCGGGGACGGATTGATTCTCGATGATACGGCGGCGATACCAGGTTTTGATGTTCGAGAGCATGGGGGATTCTGGATGTATCCTCCTGCATGTGATGGCCGCCGGGATTTATCTGGAAGTTTTCTCGTCCGTTGGTTCCATCACTGGCGTTTCCATTTCCAGTTGAGTTTCCATTTCCAGTTGAGACGGCTCGAGATCCACGGCCTCTATGCGGGCAAAACGTTGGCTTATCTTCCGGCTTGAAACATGCACCTCTTCCACGTCCTGATTGGCCTGGCGGATATGGTCTGCAAGTTTTTTCATGCGCTCGTCAAAGCGTGCAAAATCCTTGCCTAGCCTGGACAGCTCGTTCTTGATGATGTGTACCTGCTCGCGGGTTTCGATATCCTTGAGCACGGCGCGCGCAGTATTCAGTACTGCCATCAGGGTGGTAGGCGAAACTATCCAGACCTGCTTCTGCATCGCGTAGTCGACTATGTCCGAATGGTAGGCATGGATTTCGGCGAAAACAGCCTCTGCCGGTACGAACATCACTGCCCCGTCGCAGGTTTCGGGCGGCAGGATATATTTGCCTGCAATGTCATCCACATGTTTTTTCACGTCTGCCTTGAACTGCTTCTGCGCCAGGGCACGACTCGTTTCATCCGTATGACGATCGAACATGCGATGAAAATTTTCCAGCGGAAATTTTGAATCGACCGCGACCATTCCCGTTGGAGGCGGCAGCTTCAGCACGCAATCGGCGCGGCCGCCGTTGGAAAGCGTATGCTGCATTTCGTACGCAGAGGGCGGCAGGATGTTGCGAACCAGCGCCTCCAGTTGCACTTCACCAAATGCGCCACGCGAGCGTTTGTCGCCCAGGAGTTCCTGCAGGCTCACCATATTGGTGGTCAGGCTGTCGATCTTTTTCTGGGCCTCATCGATTGTCGCAAGCCGCGTCATGACGCTGGTGAAAGTCTCGTTGGTTTTCCTGAACCCTTCGTCGAGACGTTCCGCCACCCGCCCGCTGATCTGGTCCAGCCGCGCTTCCACCGTTCCCCGCAGCTGATCGGAATTCCTGCCCAGGACCTCGGAAAGCCGATTGCCCTGGTTTGACAGTCCTTCATGCAAATCCTTGAGCATGTCGCGATGCTTGTCTTCCATCAGCCTTGCCTGCTGCCCCAGCAGTTCGCGCACCATGGTCGAGAGCATACCGAGCCTGATCACCAGATAGGCCATGGTAACCAGCAGAATCGCGGCAGCAGTAATGATCAGGAGGTAGTCTGGCATTATTTTCTGAAGTATACCGGAGAATCGTCTAGAGAATCGTCTTTACCCCGATTTTGCGCGGAAAGCTCCTCCATTCATGGGGGAGATGGATAGCGCCAACGCCGCGGGCGCTATCTACTTTGCCTGTCGGAAGACCTACCGCCGGGCAGGCGGAAAGTAACGCCTGTGGAGATATGAACAGCGCAATGAGGCGCTCAGCCCAGGAACCCCCCAAAGCGACCTGTTCAGGTGCAACACCTGCAACGGGCGCCGTAGGCATCACCCGCCTTGAGGCGGGAGAGGATGTCAACTGTCTGCTTTTACTGAGCAGGAGAAAAACCATCGGTTGCCCTGGAAAGGCATTCCGTCAGCCAGCAGGAGTGAAACCTGGAAATCGGAATCGGTGACTGAGCATACAATATGTAGCATGCTGCATTTTCCAGTACCCGGAAGTTATCTTGCACGACCGGCCTGATACAATTCGCTTTGCATCTGGAGCTTCCGCCATCTTTCCTGGCGCTGCCTGGAGCGCTCCTCGTAGCTGCTCAATCGCTGCTTGCTTTCATGGCTTTTCTCGGCCCGCTCCTTGCGCGCCTTCCTGCCCGCCCGACGCCTGCTCTCCATAGATCTTTCCTCTCCCAAGGCATCTTTCGGTCTCACCTCTTCCGAAGCCTCTTCCCATGGACGCGATTCTCTCGGGTTCGGCTGCAAGGGTTTCGTCTCCAGCGGGCTGGCGGCCCACGGACGCGCTTCCCAGGGCTTTGGCTCGCCGCTTTCCTTCCCGCGCTGCTTTGTCTGGGTTTTCTGAGGCCCTGGCTTTCCCCACGGATTATCGTCAGATGCCGCGGCGGGCTGTACGATCAACATCCCAAAACCGAGCGATACCATCAATCGGGTAAAACGTATGTTCATATTCCGTATGTTCATATTCCATTACCCCTTTCAAAAGGTAACAATCCAATCATCGTTATATCAGCCGCCCCTGTTGCGCAGGATAAAAAATTTTCAGGCCATTCGTCTGCGCCCATGGAGTCAGTGAATGCGGTTTTCGTCCGTGGTTATCGATAATATCTTCCACCCGCACGCCACGGACGACAAGGGCGTCCGCAATCAATGAACGATGGCATCGCCAGGGAACGGCCTCGGCGCACATCAATGCGCAACGGTCATGCGCAGCAAGCTCGATAACCCGGTTCACATTTTCCACAAATTCCTGAGTTTGCATATAGTCCGCATAGCCACGGAAGGATGCATTGCGCCAGCCCTCATTGATCGAGTCCTTGCGCGCATGCCGAAGCCCGCCCAGGCCAGGTAAATGAGTGTACTTGATACCCACTGCTCGCAGAGAGTCCGGCAGGGTTTCCTTGTTGAACTGGGGATTATGCCGCGAACGCGGTACGGTTCGTACATCGAGCAGGTGTGTAACTTCGTTTTTTTTCAACAGATTGACGAATTCATCAAGCGGATGGGTGGAATGTCCGATGGTGCATATCAAGGGCTCTGCACCGAAGGAATCTTTCATGCTGTTCGCGGCAGCTTCCATGGGAGCGCTAAAAATTCAGTCTGTAGTAGACCCACATCGGGAAGGTATGATCTGGATTAAATCTGGCTTCAGGTCTGTTTTGTGATGAATCAGCCGATATTGCTATCGCTATTGCCCCGCCATTGTCATAGGCGAAAAAACACACCCGAAGCGGGAGGCGCTGAGTTTCACATCTGCCCGTGCCCACGCCTTATTGAAACGCTCTTCAACCAGCGCCACCCGCTCGTTTTTGCCCTGTGCGCGCAAAGCCTGCAACAAGCCATAAAGCGCCCATCCATTGTTGCGATTGCGCCGCAGGTCTTCCCAGTATACTGTCTCGGCTTCGGCGGGGTGACCTGATTCGAGCAACAGGGCTCCCAGCGTCAATCGCGGGGGCGCTTGCCATTCCGGCGGCTCGGTGTAAGCCAGCGAATCCTCGAGACGAACCGCCTGCTCCAGATACGCAATGGCGGAATCGAACTGTCCGCGCGCAGCGGCAATCTCGCCGGCGAGGACCGCGGGACCAATGCTTAAAACCGAACGCGCCGTGTTGACGGAAAGAAGTCTCCCATTGAGCGAGTCATCCTTCATGATCCCCCGTAAAGCAGCCAGCTCCTGCTCAGCCTGGGGCAACTGCCGCTTGGCGACAAAGGCAAGGCCCCGGGCATAGTGCCATCCGCCTTTCAGAAAAGCATTGCTTGAGGGAGGCTCCGGTTCCTGAAGCATTTCGTCCCATTTGCCAAACCTCGTAAGCGCCCAATAAGGTACCACCCGGAATATTCCGGTCATGGGCATTTCTTTCAAAACCGCGTCATCGATGGTGCTCGCGACCTTTCTTGCCGATTCGATCGCCAATTCGCTTTGGCCATCAGCGGTCGCAGCAGCCCAGAGGAAGTGAATATTGTGGGGGAAATAGGCCATCGCATAAAAGCCATGCTCATGTTGCCGGACAAGGTACCTCTCATCAGCCGCGATTGCACGCTGATTGGCATTTATTGCATCTTCATAGCGGCCCACGCGCAGGTAAATGTGCGACGGCATATGTATCAGGTGACCGGCATCGGGCATCAGTGTAAGCAGCGTATCGGCTGCCCGCTCGGCTCGCTCCGGCATGTTGGTCGGTTCCATGAGGTGGATATACATGTGTGTGGCGCCGGGATGCCGGGGATTGCCTTGCAGCACATTCTCGGTAACCGCGACGATTTCCTTTGTCCCTTCCAGCGGATAGTCATCGCGCATCCAGTAACCCCACGGACTGGTATCCATTAACGATTCGACAAAAAGCATCGCGATATCCTGATCACCGCGAAAACGCCGATGTACCTCTCGCATAGCATTTGCATAGGCCTTGTCGTTGGCCTTTCTATCTTCAGGATTGCCGGTATACCGCTTTTCCAGAGCCCCGATCAACGCGCGCTCCCTGTCAGATGCGCCGGAACCGAGGGAAGCGGCCCTTCTGACCAGTTCCAGCGCTAACGCTTCGTTTTTTGCCTCCATGGGCGCATTGATATTGGGTCCGAGCACGAGCGCCTGCCCCCAGTAAGCCATTGCGAGAGCAGGATCCAGCCGTGCCGCCTCCCTGAATGCACGTCCCGCTTCCGCATGATTGAAAGCATAGGAGAGATTCAAGCCCTGATTCATATACTGCTGCGCCAACTGGTTGCCAGTGCTGACGGGAAACGTATGCGAACCGAGATTCAGCAGTCGGGGAGCCCCGTAATCATCGGCCATTCGCTCACCCAACCCTTCCTGTTCCTGATGACGACGAGTTGCGTAGTCTCCGGTAGACCCTCCGACCTCGCTGCTTTGTCCATTCTGGGCAAAAGCGCCGGAGGTTGTCCCGATCACGGACATTATTACCAGGGCAATGAAATGAAGAACGTAGGCTTGCATTGATCTCTCCTTGTCAGCCGGTTATCACAGGTTCGAGCTCGACTGCGTCTGATCGAACTTTGGAAACCGCATATTGGTATTTTGATATGCAGTAATAACGAGACAACAAACAAATAGCCCCAAACTCAAAAAGCGTTACAAAGAAATATCCCCGGTATTCACTCGTAAAATTTTGCTGCCGGAGCGTGGATCTTCCGCAAGCATGACGGATTTGAAACATGACTCATAGCGGCAACTCATAGCGGCAATTCGTGGGGCAACTTGGGCAACTCGTGGCGCAGTTCCGACAGGCGGGCCAGGCAAAAATGAATGAAGGCCAGCCCTGCCAGCACAGCGGCGAACAGGTTTAAAATCGGCACGAATTGCACCAGACCCGCGAGCAGCCCCAATCCCCACAACAGGGATCGGTCCCTGGCAAATATAGCTCGCATTTCTTCCTGTGTGGCATGTTCCGCCAGCGCATCGTAGCGAAACAGGCGCTGGTTCAGATAGGCGGCGGCAACAAACGGGATAATCACCCCTGCACCCGCCAGCCATAATGGGAGGGTAACCAGCCAGATGGCAATGAAAATGGCAAGAGCAATCAGCGCATTGAGCAGACTGCCGGCGAGCGTCCCGCCTTTTTCGCGTTTGAGCAGCGGATAGTCGCGCCGCGCGACCAGGCCGATCAAGGCAGGCATCGCGAACAGGGCGGTAATCACGAGTGCGGTCACAAAAACCAGCGGCACAAACAGAATCAGATGTGCAATCGCCTGGATTCCATAAGCGATCCACCTCGGTTCAACGCCTTCAAGCCAGGTCTGGATACCGATCGCCGTCAGCGCCTCGGCTATCCAGCCGGAGAAGGTCCCCCAGAAGGCCACGCCCAGAACCACCCACAGCAGACTGGCTGCAAGAATAGGCCAGACGATGATCCATAACACCTGAAACTGAAACAAATCACGAAATGCCCGTGATAACGCCTGAAATATCGACTCCACACTTTCCCCTTCCAAGTCTCGGAATTCGGCCATGAACGAGAGAGTCGGCATTATGCGAATTGCCAAATTGGCTGTGACACATCTTCTCTCGCACTTTTCAATCCAGTTCAAAAATCACAACGAACTCATGGTAAGCCACGAATGACTACATACCCACCCCAATCCCGCTGAGCCCTCACTCTACTTGATTTATAGTTGAAAAGGTCAGCCATGGCTGAAATGACGATACGCAGCATGATAGGCGGAACAATACACGGCAGAAGCGGCGGCGATGAAAGGGGATTAAAAGCTTAACTGCTCAACTATTCGATTCCGCCCTCACATCCAGGATCCCAGTCATACGCAAACGCGTTGTACCACGTGCTATGTTCCCAGATTTCACTACATACTTCACCGCAGATTTTTCGCTCGAATCCGCACATACCGCCCAGCCGGAAATGCGCCGTATAGGCGCCTGCCGCGTCGCCCCCCTTCAGTTCGATAACCACGCGGCCATTCTGCTCAGAGACATGCAGCGAACGGGTGTTGGTAAGATCCCTATAGAATTTCTCCGGGATGTGGAATCGCTGGCCGTCGATGAAAACCAGAAAAGCTTCAGTCATGAACCGTGGCACACCGCTATCCATTCCCCACATGCCACCGTCGGTTTCACGGCACTCACCACTTTTACACTTGCGCTCACGGAAAATCACCCCTACCTTTTTGCCGGAGGGAAGAGCATGGTTTTTTTCGTGCTGAAAGGGCAGCGCTTCCTTTTGCGCGAGAACCGTATCGGACGCGAAAAAGGATAGACCGGTCAACGCAACGAAGAAGAGGGTAAGGCGCAAGACACTTCGTTTCAAGGAGCTCAACATCGTCGGATTGATGGATGGAACATTGCCGCCACCTGCCACCCTGCTCCCCTACTCGATTTCAATGAATATTTTCTGGCTCTCGGCTGCGGTTTTCATTTTCTCAAACAGGCGAGCGAAGGCAATTCTGCTTTGCCCGACGAAGTCGACGCCTTTGGTATCGCCCACCAATATGCACCCTTCTGTATTCGCCGGGATATTGCCGGGATGTATCCTGACGCCTTCAAAATTTGGCACGTTCAAAAGAAGCGGAAGGGGTTTTTGAAACCTCTGGGAAAAATTGATGACAACCTCGTATTGCCCTGCGGGAATCGCGGTCTTGCCCTTGATTTTCACAGGCCTCACCTTGTCTTCCAGTGTGTAGCACTCGAACTGTCCATCGACTGACAGCTCACCTATCGTGCTGTCATCGGAAAATTCCAGTCTTTTTACACGCAGGTCCATCTCGCTTCTCCTTCAAATTTGTACTTATATTGGAAAGGATAGCCGATATGGAAGATTTGAGCCGGTAAATCTGACCCGCCAAACAGGCGAGCCACGACTGCCATCTCATCAATCCATGGAGCACTCCACTCAGAGAGTGGACAGGCTCGTTGTCCTCCGCCAGGTAGTGCCATGAGGCCCGTCTTCCAGAATGATGTTAGCCTCCATCAATTCCTTGCGAATGCGATCCGCCTCCCGGTAATCCTTGTTGGCGCGCGCGATCAGCCGCTGTTGGATCAACTGCTCCACCTTTTCAGGTGCAAATGCCGAATCTTCCGTGGAACCCGCCTGCTGGAAATATTGCCGCGGATCCTGCTGGAGCAATCCCAGCACTCCGCCCAGTGCTTTCATCAAGGCAATATCTCCGGGCAGTCGGGTTTTATTGATTTCGCTAGCGAGGTCGAAAAGCACGGCAAGAGCATCCGGCGTGTTGAAGTCATCGTTCATCGCTTCCCGGAAACGCGATGCATATGGGTTATCCCAGTCTATTTCGACTTCGTCGTGGGCTTCACTTCCCTTGAGCGCGGTATACAGTCGATCGAGAGCTCGTCCGGCGTCTTCCAGTTGCGTATCTGAATAATTGAGTGGGCTGCGGTAATGAGCGCGCAGGATAAAAAAACGTACCACTTCCGGCTGAAAGTGGGCAAGGATTTCGCGTACGGTAAAAAAGTTGCCGAGCGACTTGGACATCTTCTCGTCATTGACTCGCACGAAACCATTATGCATCCAGTAGTTGACAAAAGGATGCCCGTGCGCCCCCTCGCTTTGTGCAATTTCATTTTCGTGATGGGGAAACTGTAAGTCCTGGCCCCCGCCATGGATGTCGAAGTGCTCCCCCAGATAATGCTCGCCCATGGCCGAGCATTCGATATGCCAGCCCGGCCGCCCCGGACCCCATGGCGAATCCCACCAGGGTTCGCCGGGCTTTGCCGCTTTCCACAGCACGAAATCCAGCGGGTCGTTTTTATGCGGATCGACAATTACCCGCTCGCCTGCCCGCAACTCATCAAGGGATTTCCCGGAAAGCTTTCCATAACCGGGAAACTGGTGAACCGCATAATATACGTCGCCGTTGGAAGCGGGATATGCCAGCTTTTTATCCACCAGAATCCGGATCATGGCAATCATGTCTTCCACATGGCGAGTGGCACGCGGCTCCCATGAAGGCGGCTCCACCCCAAGCGCTGCGGCATCCTCCTCCATTGCCTGGATAAAACGCGCGGTCAGCGCTTCAATAGATTCATTATTTTCCTGCGCACGCCTGATAATTTTGTCATCAATATCGGTAATATTACGTACATAAGTTACATCAAAACGGTTGGCGCGAAACCAGCGCTGCACCATATCGAATACCACCATCACGCGTGCATGGCCGAGATGGCAATAATCGTAGACGGTCATTCCGCATACATATATTTTGACCTTGCCCGGCGTTAGCGGGATAAACTCCTGTTTTTCTCTGGTAAGAGAATTATGAACTTTAAGCATCTGGGGGAGATTTTGAATTGAACAGGCTTCTTGGTAGAATCTTGCGGACGCTGAGGCACTACTTACGGGACGGAGAAGTATAGCACATTGACATCCTCCCCTCCCTAAAGGAAGGGAATTCCCACTTCACAGAACCCGGCCTTTTACATTTACATGCAAACAGGACTTACAGTTTCTCCATGGGCTGACACCGCCAGTCCGGCGGCCAGAACGTTACGCGCTGCATTGATGTCGCGGTCGTGGACGCTGCCGCACTCAGGACACGTCCACTCGCGCGCCTTCAAGGGCATGGCCTTGACGGTATGCCCGCAATCGGAGCAGCGTTTTGACGAGGGATACCACTTGTCTATGCCGATCAGTTCGCGTCCATACCACAGCGCCTTGTATTCAAGCTGCCGCACGAACTCAGACCAGCCTGCATCGCTGATCGACTTCGAGAGACAACGGTTCTTCTGCATGTTACTGACAGCGAGGCTTTCGATGGCGATCACCTGGTTTTCGTTTATCAGCCGTGTCGAAAGTTTGTGCAGGAAGTCCCTGCGGGAATCGGTAATCTTCGCGTGCAGCCGGGCTACTTTCAGTCTGGCCTTGCGCCTGTTTGCAGAGCCTTTCTGCTTCTTTGCCAGCCTGCGTTGCAGTTTGGCCAGTTTCGCTTCGTTCTTGCGGAACGTATTCGGCGAAGCAACCTTTTCGCCTGTTGAAAGGATTGCGAAGTGAGTCAGTCCCAGATCGATGCCAACCTTGCCGGCTGCTTTGGATTTTGCTCCGACCTCATCAATGCAGAGCATGGACACAAAGAAGCGGTTCGCGGTGTCCTTGCTGACCGTGACAGTTGTCACGATAGCGGCCTTCGGG
>Ga0182738_1000410_pt1 | contig 63001 bp, 51 predicted proteins | sample eDN5th30CBELigMG_FD_128876 | JGI IMG/M metagenome (GOLD analysis project Ga0182738, IMG submission 128876) | Enriched Miracle-Growth compost microbial communities from Emeryville, California, USA - eDNA 5th pass 30_C BE-Lig MG (version 2)... ... | reverse complement strand
GGTGGGCCTGACGAGCAAGAACGCGATCCTGATCGTGGAGTTCGCCAAGGCAAACCTGGAGAGCGGCATGGACCTGATCGCGGGCACCATGCGGGCCGTCCGCGATCGTCTGCGGCCGATCATCATGACCTCGCTGGCGTTCGGCCTCGGTGTGTTGCCGTTGGCGATCGCCAGTGGCGCGGGAGCCGGCGCGCAGCGCGCGATCGGTACCGGCGTGCTCGGCGGCATGATTGTCGGAACGGCGCTGGGCGTGTTCTTCATTCCTTTGTTCTTCGTGATCGTGCAGCGCCTGTTCGGTGCGCGCAAACCGGTTGCGCCGGATCCCGCTGCGGCCCTGGCGAACCAGGCAGGAGGCGAGTAACTCATGCAGCAAGCAAGCAAAGTGGCAAACAGAGTTGCCCTGACGTTGGCACTGGCTGCGAGCCTGTTCGCCTCCGGCTGCTCCGTCCTGGAACCGAAGTTGCCCGAAGCTGAAGCGGCCATCCCGGCACAGTGGCCGTTGCCGCCGACCACGGCGATGGCAGCAACGCCGGGCGCCGTTGCCGCGCAGTCGTATGCGCCGGCTGATGCCATGGACATCGGTTGGCGCGATTTCTTCATCGATCCGAATCTCACGGAGCTGATCGCACGCGCGCTCGACAACAACCGCGACCTGCGCGTCGCGGTTCTCAATGTGGAGCGTGCTCGCGCGCAGTACCGCATTCAGCGCGCCGACCGAGTGCCGTCGGTGGGCGTCAACGGAACGATGACGCGCACGGGCGGCGACAATCGCTCGCCCAGCAATGAGTTCACGGCCAGTGTCGGCGTCGTCGATTTCGAGCTCGATCTGTTCGGTCGTGTGCGCAATCTCAGCCAGTCCGCCCTGCAGCAGTACTTCGCACAGGAAGAAGCGCGCCGCAGCGTACAGCTGAGCCTGGTGGCGGAGATCGCCAACGCCTATCTGACCCTGATCACCGACCAGGAGCTGCAACGTGTCGCGCGGGAGGCGCTGGTCAACCGGCAGAACGCCCTGACCCTGACCGAGAAACGCCATGAACTGGGCGCAGTGTCCGCGCTCGATCTGAGCCAGGCGCAGACCTCGATCGAGAGTGCGCGCACCGACCTGTCGCGCTACGCCGGTCGCGTGGCGCAGGACATCAATGCGTTGACTCTGCTGGTCGGCGCGCCGATCGATCCGGCGCTGCTGCCGACGCGGTTCGATCTGCAGGTCAGCGGCTTGCGTTCGTTGCCGGCCGGCTTGCCGTCACAGGTGCTGTTGCGTCGTCCCGACGTGTTGCAGGCGGAGCATCTGCTGCGCTCGGCCAATGCCAATATCGGTGCCGCGCGCGCAGCTTTCTTCCCATCGATCCGCCTGACCGGCGGGATCGGTCACGCCAGCGATGAGCTGTCCAATCTGTTCAACAGCGGCACGCAGTTCTGGAGTTTCGCCCCGGAGATCAACCTGCCGATCTTCCAGGGCGGACGCCTGCGCGGTAACCTCAGCGCAGCGACCGCGGATCGCGACATCGCCCTGGCACAGTACGAGAAGTCGATTCAGGTTGGTTTTCGCGAAGTGGCCGATGCGCTGGCACTGACGCGGACGCTCGCCGAAGAGAAAGCTTCGCAGGAGGCGCTGGTGGTCGCTGCTGCACGTGCTGAGGCGCTGTCGCGTGCGCGGTATGAGGCGGGTAGTGACAGTTACCTGGTGTTGCTCGACGCGCAGCGCACGCTTTACGCAGCTCAGCAATCGCTGGTCGCGACTCAGCTGGCTGAGCAGACCAATCGCGTCATCCTATATAAGGTGCTGGGGGGCGGCTGGAACGAGAACAACACATGACCGAGCGCGCGCACACATCAAAGGCCGACGACAGAATCGAAGCGCAACGCCAGCGGATCCTGGCTGCCGCGCAAAAGTGCTTCGTGGAGCATGGCTTCCATGCCGCCAGCATGGCGACCATCGCCGACACTGCGCAGATGAGCGCCGGGCTGATCTACCGGTACTTCAAGAGCAAGAGCGAGATCATCCAGGCGATCATTGCGCGCCAGCTCGAAGTGACTCGCGACAAGCTGGGTCAGATGCACGCCTCCACGGTCGCCGACATGACCGCTGGCATCATCGAATCCTTGGACGAACAAGGCGCCTGCGATGAGCACTCGATGAGCGGCGCGCTCTTCATGGAGATGTCGGCCGAGGCTACGCGCGACCCGCAGATCGCGACGGCCTTGCGGGCCTTCGACGCGGCCGTGCGCTCGGAAGTCGGCAACTGGCTGAGCCGCAGGAAGGAGCAGGGCGGTTATGGCTTGCCGCAAGACATCGTCCCGGCGCGAGCGTTGCTGTTCGTGTGCCTGATCGAGGGCCTCAAAGTGCGTATAACCCGGGAGCCGGAGCTTGACAGGGCCTTGATCGAGTCTGCGCTGAGCGAAATCCTGTCGGTGCTACTGGAGCCTTCACGCAAACACCGCTGACGCAGGCTGGAGGTAAGCTGCGTCGGCGAGGCGCTGCGTGGAATTACGATCCAGCTCGATCAACGATCGGGGGCGGTGCTGAAGCTGTCAGCACGGGCCATTCGCCACGTGCGCGCGTAGAAGTCTTCTGCGAGCTGCTTCACCAGCAATTCACCCGGCTCGAGGAAATGATGCAGCTGGGAGAACAGGCGGATTTCCGTGTCCTTCACTCGCCGCACCAGATGCCTGGCTTCCAGTTGCGAGGGATGGGTGAGGCCGGCCGCCGCGAGCATCTCTGACAGCGCCCTGAGGGTGTTGCGATGAAAGTTGTGAACCCGCTGCGCCTTGTCTTCGATCACCAATGCTCGCTGCCGCAACGGATCCTGCGTGGCCACGCCGGTCGGGCAGCGATTCGTATGACAGCTTTGCGCCTGAATGCAGCCGATTGCGAACATGAAGCCGCGGGCCGCGTTGGCCCAGTCGGCGCCGAGTGCCAGCACGCTGGCGATGTCGAAGGCACTCACGATCTTGCCTGCGGCGCCGATGCGGATCTGCTCACGCAGATTCACGCCGACCAGCGTGTTGTGTACCAGCAGAACGGCTTCGCGCAGCGGCACGCCGACATGATCGGTGAACTCCACCGGCGCCGCACCCGTGCCGCCCTCGGTGCCGTCCACGACGATGAAGTCGGGAACAATGCCGGTTTCCAGCATGGCCTTGACGATGCCCATGAACTCCCAGGCATGGCCCAGGCACAGCTTGAAGCCGACCGGTTTGCCGCCTGACAGCTCGCGCAGACGCGCGACGAACTGCAGCAGCTCAATGGGTGTGGAGAATTCGCTGTGGCGCGCCGGCGAGACGCAATCCTGCGTCATGGGAACGCCGCGCGTGGCGGCGATTTCAGCGGTGATCTTGCTCTTTGGCAGGATGCCGCCATGGCCCGGCTTGGCGCCCTGGCTGAGTTTGATCTCGATCATCTTCACCTGCAGATCCTGCGCCTGCTGCTGGAACAGCTGCGGACTGAAACTGCCGTCGCTGTTACGACAACCGAAGTAACCGCTGCCCAGCTCCCAGATCAGATCGCCGCCGGCCGCGCGATGATAAGGACTGATTCCGCCTTCGCCGGTGTCATGCGCAAACCGGCCCAGTTGGGCGCCTTGATTCAAGGCATGAATGGCATTCGCGCTGAGCGAGCCGAAGCTCATCGCCGAGATGTTGAACACGGAGGCCGAATAGGGTTGCCGGCAGGCGGGGCCGCCGATGCGGATCCGGAAATCGTCGGGATTGCCCGGCGATGCCGGCGCCAGGGAGTGACTGATGAACTCGAATCCTGGCTGGTAGACGTCGATCAGGGTGCCGAAAGGCTTGTCCGCGCTCTGATTCTTCGCCCGCGAGTAGACGAGCGTGCGTTGTGCTCGTGAGAAGGGCAGCGCCTCGCGGTCGCCTTCCAGAAGATACTGACGGATCTCGGGCCGGATGCTTTCCACCAGATAGCGCAGATTGCCGAGAATCGGATAGTTGCGCCGGATGGCATGACGCCTTTGGCTCAGATCCAGCAGACCGATCAGCACCAGCGCGCCCACCAGGCTGATCGCCAGCCAGCGGCCTTCGAACGACACGAAGCCCAGCGCGATCAGGATCAGGATGCAGCAGACAAAGAAGGCGTAACGGCTCAGCAGGGACAGATTCATGGATGGCGGGTCTCGTAGGCGGCACGCGCCGCGCGAAGATTGAGGTTTCTCCTATGTTACTGCACTCACTGCTGGGTGCTTCGCGCGAAGGCCGGGTCGAGGTACTGGATGCGGGCGGATCGCGAACCGATACTCGACCACGGTCGAGCCTGCGCAGGAGGATCCGATGACCGCCGATGCTACTGAGCTCTCAGATCTCGCCGAACTGCTGGTGGAGCAATCCCCGGACGCCATCGTGTTCGCCGACACGGCCGGCACCATCCGCGTCTGGAATGCGGCAGCGGAGCGGGTTTTCGGATTCACCCAGCGAGATGCCCTCGGGAAGAATCTGGATATCATCATTCCCGAACGTTTTCGGGAGGCCCATTGGCGCGGTTTCGAGCGAGCCCTCGCCGAAGGCGTCACCAAGTACGTTGGACAATCGTTGCCGACCCGATCGATGCGTTCGGACGGCGCGCAGATCTACGTCGAGCTGGGCTTTGCCATCGTCCGCGATGCAAGTGGAGTCGTATTGGGTGCGCTGGCGCATGCGCGTGACATCACGGAACGCTTCGAGAAGGAGCGTGCCCAGCGCAAGCGTCTCCAGGAATTGGAGAAGGCGCTGGGTCCCAAAATCTGACAGTGCTTGGAGTGATCGCGGTCTATGGCGTTGGCCGAAGAGCCCAGATTGCCGCTGGCTCAGTCGACGTCGCGCGCACGGCTACAAACAAGCGGTCGATCTCGGGTACGAATAGCCCGGTCCGGGCGCCGCTGGCCGTTGGCAGATCGGCCAGTCGTCGATAGCCCGCGGCATCCTGGTCAAAGACCTCGACGAATCCCTCGCCGCAGATCACGTATACGCGGTGCCGCTTGGCGTCAACGAACAGGTCATCCGAATCCCTGCAAGCATCGGCGCTGAACTGCAAACGGCCGTCATGCTGACGGAAAGCGGCAATTTTTGCTGGATGCCGCGATCGAGCTGAAAGCTCTCAGGGTGTCCTTTCAAGCGGATGTCGGCGATTTTCGCTCGTGTGTCGGTATCGATGACTGCCAGCGCGCCGCTTCCGTAACCGACAAGCACGCGGTGCGTCGCATCGTCGACACGGACATTGTCGGCATCGTCTCCCAGGTCGATCTGTTCTGCCGCCGTAAGTTGGGCCCCTTGGAACAGGCGAACCGATCCATCGCCCGCGTTGGCAACGTACAGGGTATCCGTCGAGGGCACGTAGCCAACCCCTTGGGGCTCCGCTAACCCGGTAAGTGTGCGGATCGCTTTGCGATCCTTCAGATCGATTACTCCGACGCTGTTATTGCCGAGCTCGGCAACGTAGAGTCTTTGGCGATGCAAATCCACCGCCAGGTGATCGATTCGACCTCGGACATCGCCCAGAGGAATCTTGGATTCAATCTCGAGTGCAGCGGATTCGGCGGCCCATGTGGACTCGAGGCCCGAAAGAAGGAGCAGCAAGGCACAGATGTGGAGCCCCGCGCGAGCAGCGAGCCCGATGTGTTCGCTCACTTCACGTCGACTTCTTGTGACCATATGCTTGTCCGCTGTCGCCGCTTAACGAAGAAGCCTTCGCGATTATGATCCTCCGGAGATTCCAGGACGCAACATCTCGTGATCGGCGGCCAATCGCGGCAGCCCGACGCTATCGAAAGTTGCTCCAGAGATCAAAGAGAGATGAGCCGTGAATGATAGATTTCGAAGATCTGCTTGGACCCATGCGGTTGGTTCGCCCGGGGTCCTGGCCGCCATAGGTGCAGCTCTTCTGTTTGGCGCGAGCACACCGTTGGCAAAGGCACTGCTGGCGAATGTCAGTCCCTGGATGCTCGCGGGACTCCTGTATCTGGGCTCCGGGGTGGGGCTTTCGATCTATCGCCTGGCGAGTGGGACTTCCAGTCGAACTCAATTGAATCCCGGAGAGTGGCGCTGGCTTGCAGGTGCGGTCGTTGCCGGTGGCATCGTGGCCCCGGTGTTGCTCATGTTCGGGTTGACGCATTCGGCGGCATCCAGCGCATCGCTGCTCCTGAATGCGGAGGGCGTTTTTACTGCCTTGCTGGCATGGTTTGCGTTTCGAGAGAACTTCGACTCGCGAATTGCTCTGGGAATGGCGGCGATCGTGGCGGGTGCGGTCGTGCTGAGCTGGTCCGGCAGTCTGCAGGCGGTTTCGTGGTGGCCGTCCGTGGCGATCCTCGGCGCCTGCTTCGCATGGGGCATGGACAACAACCTGACCCGAAAAGTGTCGCTGGCCGAACCGACCTGGGTCGCCTGCATCAAAGGTCTGGTCGCAGGCGCAACCAATCTATCGCTCGCATTCGTTCTCACGCCCGGTGCGACGTTTCCCGCCATGACGAGTGCCGGGGCTGCGCTGCTCGTTGGCTTCATGGCCTATGGCGTGAGCCTGTCGCTTTTCGTGGTCAGCTTGCGATATCTCGGAACAGCGCGCACCGGAGCATACTTCTCAGTTGCGCCATTCTTCGGCGCCGCGCTTTCCATCTTGCTGCTGGGTGAGCTGCTTACGCCACAACTGATCGTTGCCGGTGCCCTGATGGCGCTCGGCGTCTGGCTGCATCTGACGGAGCATCACAGCCACATGCATACCCATGAGGCGATGGAGCATGAGCACGAGCACGTTCATGATGAGCACCATCAGCATGAGCACGAAGATGCGGTGCCGCCCCTGGATGCGCGCGGCAAGCATTCGCATCGCCATCGGCATGAGCCGCTAACTCACGAGCACGCGCACTATCCAGATGCGCATCATCAGCATCGCCACTAGCCTGATGCCGGTTTCGGCATCAGGCTAGGAGAGAGTCAGGCGACCCAATAGCCTGTCATCTGATAGCCAAAGAGCGCAAAGCCGGCGGCCATGATGAGCACGTTCGCCGCGTAGGCGCCGCGGGCAAACGTGCCACTGCGACGCCAGACATTGAAGGCAATGAGAATCAGGGCCAGCGCCGCGAACTGGCCGAGTTCCACGCCGATGTTGAAGGCGATCATGTTCGGCACCAGTCCGTCCGCCGACAAAGTCAGATCCTGCAGCTTGGTCGACAGGCCAAAGCCATGGGCGAACCCGAACAGCAGGACTGCCGCACGCGTATCGATCGCGATACCCAGGCGTTTGAACCCGCCGATGTTCTCGAACGCCTTGTACACCACCGACAAGCCGATGATGGCATCGACGATGTAGGCGTTGGCGTGGATGCCGGCAAGCACGCCCGTCAGCAGCGTCACGCTATGGCCGATGGCGAACAGGGTGACGTACAGCGCCACATCCTTGATGCGATACAGGAAGAAGATGACGCCGGCCAGGAACAACAGATGGTCGTAGCCGGTCACCATGTGCTTTGCGCCCAGATACATCAGGGGAATGAACTGCACGCCCTGAATGCGCTCCAGGTACGCAGCGTCCCCTCCGGCGACTCCATGCGCCAGGGCGAGCGGTGCCGCTAGCACTAGTAGCAGAGTAGAAACGGCGGACAGCGCTTGCTTCGTGAACATGTCACTTGCTCCCCGAGGGTGTTTCGCCGGATATGCCGTAGTCGATGATCTTCTCGAAGAAGCCGTTGACGTTCAGTTTGATGGTCACGGGCTGCTCGCTGACATTCAGCCAGAACCAGCCGTGTTCACCCTCGAACGGTGCCACCAGCGAGCCTTGGCCGTGCGTTCCGGCTTGCTGCTCCTCATATCGAACCCAGAATTCATCGCCCGCCGCCGGATCATGTCCGTGGAAGTCGGTGTAGACCTGGCCGCCTTCGGCCTGCCATGAGAACAGGATCATCTGGCTGGTCTTCAGCGCCGTCTTGATCTCGGTCTGCTCCCCAGGTTGCAGCGTAATCGTCAGTGCTTCCGCCTTGGCCAGCTCGGTCTTGTTCTGAAAAACCGCGGGGTTCGGCAGCGGCACCGGTTGGCCGAAGTCCGGAATCGCCACGTCCCGGTACTTCTCGTTGCCGCCCACGACGTCGGCCACCTGCACCGTTCGGGCGGGTGCGTGCATGGCGGTCAGCCCAAGTGCGGTACCTATCCGCGTCGGATCGATGTTGTATTCGGCTGGAAGAATGATCGTGACCAGCACGAGGGCGGCTCCGGCCAGTGCGACGGCGACGCTGGCCAGAATCTTCTTGCCAGAGGGAGGATTGGACTCGTAGGGGGATACCGGCGTTGACACGGGTGGGCTCCAGATTGGGGAGAGGTAAGAGAGGGCGCCGGGCTGCCGGCGCCCTCAAGTTGCTCAGGACTGCTTGGGTTCAGCGGCCGCTTTCGGCAGGCCGAGGATGAACTCGGAGCTCGAAAGAGAGCCGTTCTTGTTGCGATCGAGTTCGGCAAACTTCGTGGCCGCAGCGGCCACGTCCTGCTTGCTTGCCTTCAGGTACGCGGTGTACTCGCCGAGTGACAGCTCGCCACTTTCATCGGCGTCGTACTCGGCACCGGGGCCGTGCATACCTTCATGTGCGAACGCCGTGCCGACGATCAAAGTGAGAATAGCGGCCGGATAGAATCGAATCATGCTCATGGTGAAGCTCCTTCAGGTTGGGGCATGGGAACGCGAGAACATGTGGCCTGGCGGACGCCGCTCAGGTAGCCGATGCCACAGTGGCCGACCGATCGGGACGGTGTGACAGCCGGTAGAGGGCGGGCAGGACGAGCAGCGTGAGCAGAGTGGAAGACACGATCCCGCCGATCACGACGGTGGCCAGCGGACGCTGCACCTCGCTGCCGATGCCGGTGTTGAAGGCCATGGGAACGAAGCCCAACGCGGCCACGAGCGCTGTCATCAGCACCGGACGCAGGCGCGTGAGCGCGCCCTGGACGATCGCGTCTTCCAGCGAGATGCCATTGCGGTGCAAGTCACGAATGAAGCTCAACATGACCAGGCCGTTCAGCACTGCAATGCCGGACAGCGCGATGAAGCCAACGCCGGCGGAGATCGAGAATGGGATGCCTCGCAACCATAGCGAAAGCACGCCACCGGTCAGGGCGAGCGGCACGCCAGAGAAGATGACGGCGGCGTCGCGTATCGAACCGAGAGCCGCGAACAGCAGGGTGGCTATGATCAGTAGCGTGATCGGAACGACCACGCCCAACCGTTTCGATGCGGACTCCAGTTGCTCGAACGTGCCGCCGTATTCGAGCCAGTAGCCTGCAGGAACCTCGACCCGTTCAGCGATCGCCTGCTTCACGTCGCCCACGAAGGATCCTAGGTCGCGGCCGCGCACGTTGGCGGTGACAACGACGCGGCGCTTGCCGTTCTCGCGATTGATCTGGTTCAGACCCGTCTCGAGCCGCAGCTCCGCGACTTCTTCGAGCGGCACATAGTTTCCTTCGCCGAGTGGCACGGGCAAGCGGATCAAGGACGCGGTATCGCCGCGCATGGACTCCGGCAAGCGAATCACGATGTCGGAGCGGCGGTCCCCTTCGAAGAACTTGCCTGCAACGGTGCCGCCGACGGCGGTAGCGACCAGGTCCTGGATGTCGCTCACATTGAGCCCCAAGCGCGAGAGCGTCTCGTACTTCGGTTCGATGCTCAGCACCGGCAGGCCGGTCGCCTGTTCGACGGCGACGTCCGCGGCACCGGTGACACCGGAGACGGCCGACTGGACCTGCTCTCCCAGTGCCACCAACGTATCGAAGTCATCGCCGAACACCTTGACGGCCAGTTCGGAACGCACACCTGCGATCAACTCGTTGAAGCGCATCTGGATGGGTTGCAGGAACTCGTAGCGATTGCCCGGTACGGGAGTGACTTTGGCCTCCAGCTCGGAAATGAACTGCGTCTTCGGCTTGGTCGGGTCCGGCCACTGGCCGCGTGGCTTCAGAATGATGAAGTTGTCGGCGACGCTGGGCGGCGCCGCCTCGGTGGCGACTTCTGCGGTCCCGATCTTCGCGAAGACTCGCTCCACCTCGGGCAGCTCCTTCACCTTCGCCTCCAGCAGTTCCTGCTGCCGAATGGCTTGCCCGAGGGACGTGCCGGGAATTCGCAGCGCGTGCATGGCGATGTCTCCCTCGTCGAGGTTCGGAATGAACTCCGAGCCCAAGCGGGTTGCGAGCAGTCCGCACAGCCCGGTCAGCACGACCGCGCTTACGACGACTGGCCAGCGCCACCGCAACGCGAAGGCGAGCACGGGCCGATAGGCCGCCTGCGCGGCATTCATGACCAGGTTGTGCTTATCGGGTTGGGGCTTGCGAAACAGGAAGGCCACACCCGCCGGCACCAAGGTGAGCGAGAGCACCATCGCGCTCAGCAGCGCGATGATCACGGTGATCGCCATCGGGTGGAACATCTTTCCTTCCACGCCGGTGAGCGCGAGGATGGGTAGATATACCGCGGTAATGATGAAGACACCGAACAGCGCCGGTCGAATGACTTCCTTTGTGGCATCGAAAACGACGGCGAGTCGCTCCGACAGCGGCAATGACTGGTTGTCCGGCGAGGTTGCCGACAAGCGTCGCAGACAGTTCTCGACGATGATGACTGCGCCATCGACGATCAGGCCGAAGTCGAGTGCGCCGAGGCTCATCAGGTTCGCGGTCACTCCACTGCGCACCATCCCCGTGATCGTCATCAGCATCGTAAGCGGGATGACGGCTGCAGTGAGCAGGGCTGCGCGAATGTTGCCGAGCAGGGCGAACAGGACCGCGATCACCAGCAGCGCGCCTTCCAGGAGATTCTTTTCTACGGTTGCGACAGTCTGCTCGACCAGGCGAGTGCGATCGTAAACCGCCGTGGCAGTCACTCCGGGTGGCAGTGAGGCTTTGATCTCCTCGAGCTTGGTCGAGACCGCGCGGGCGACTTCGCGGCTGTTCTCGCCGATGAGCATGAACACCGTGCTCATCACGACCTCGCGGCCGTTCTGAGTCGCCGCGCCGGTGCGCAGTTCCTGACCGACCGACACAGTCGCGACATCACGGATGCGCAGCGGCGCACCGTTGTACTCGCGGACGACGATGTTTCCGAGCCGTTCGATCTCGTTGACCTGACCCGGCACGCGTAGCAACCATTGCGCACCGTTGTGCTCGATGTACCCAGCGCCGCGATTGCTATTGTTGGCTTCTGCCGCGGCAATCAGGTCCCGATGCGAGATCCCATAGGCCAGGAGCTTCGCCGGATCGGGTGCAATCAGGATTTCCTTCTTGTAGCCACCGATCGGGTTGACCTCCACGACACCCGGCACGCGCAGCAGCTGCGGCCGAATGATCCAGTCGTGGACCGAGCGAAGATCGGTGGGTGTCACGGCCGAGCCGTCAGCGTTCTTCGCGCCCGGTTCAGCATCTACGGTGAACATGAAGATCTCGCCCAGGCCGGTGGCGATCGGACCCAGGACAGGCTCGCGTCCCTCTGGAAGCTCGCCACGAACGGCGAGCACGCGCTCGCCCACTAGCTGACGAGCGAAGTAGATATCCGTTCCGTCCTCAAAGACGACGGTGACCTGCGCGAGGCCGTAGCGAGATAGCGAGCGCGTGTACGACAGGCGTGGCAGTCCCGCCATCGCCGTTTCCAGCGGCAAGGTAATGCGCTGCTCGGCTTCGAGCGGCGTGTATCCCGGTGCCTCTACATTGACGATGACCTGGACGTTGGTGATGTCCGGAACGGCATCGATGGGCAGGCGGGTGAAGTTCCACACGCCCAGGGCGGCAATTACCACGGAGGCCAGCAGGATCAGCCAGCGACGCGCTATGGCGAAATGAAGAATGCGTTCGATCACGGCGTAACCCTTACTGTTCACGCGTTGACGAGAGGTGTGAGCAGTGCATGCGCGCTGCGTCAGTGGTCGTGCGACGCGCCGGATTTCTCGACGTCCGCCTTCACCAGGTAGCTGTTCTCGATCACGTAGATCGCGCCCGGCTCGAGGCCGCCGAGTACCTCGGCCCAGTCGCCTTGCTGCTGGCCCAGTTCCAGCATGCGGACCTCGTAGGTGTCACCGACCTTCTCGAACACGACGGTGAAGTCACGAAACGGCTGCAGTCCGCTCGTCCTGACAGCCAACGGCACCTGCCGCTCGCCCACGGTGACATCTGCCGTGACGAAGGCACCGGCGATGAACTGGCCGTCGGTGTTGTCGAGGATCACGCGCGCGATGACGGATTGATTGGCGCCCGCCTGGACGTCGATGCGATCGATCTTTCCCTGCACTTCGATATCGGAATCGGCGCCGCGGATGCGAACCGCGGCCCCCGGTCGAATGCGGGCACGATCGCGTGTGAATACGGACAGCTCGGCCCAGACGGACTTGGGGTCGACGATCGTGAAGAGCGTGCGATCGCCCGACTGTTCTCCAGGATTCGCATCGCGTGTCGTGACAACGCCGCTTACAGGAGCGGTTACCGTGTAGGTCTGGAGGCTCTCGTTGCTTTCAATGGAAACGAGCGCCTCGCCTGCGCGAACCTGATCGCCGGGCTTCTTGTGAACGGTGCGAATCAGGCCGGGATAGCGTGCAGAGACCTGGCGCTGGCGTGCCTGATCCGTGGCAATCTTCCCGTAGAGTGGCAGCGTCTCGACCAGCTTGGCGGGTCCCGCCACCTCGGTCTTGATGCCTGCGCTTTGCGCGATATCGGCGGCGATGGTGGTCCGGCCTTCGAAGCTGTCGAAGCTCCATTGATGTGTCTTGCCTGCGTGCACCGCCGTGACTTTCACGATGAAGGAATGGGGCTCATGGACCACGCCATTGCCTCTGAGAAAGTCCCCCTGCGGTGAAAATTCGAAGCGGTCGACCTTGTTGCCCAATCGCGTTAGTTCGACGGTGAGAGCCACATCGGTCAGTGGCACGGGGTTGCCGTCGAGCGTCGGCCACGCGTGGTACTCGGGTGGCACGCCGCTTTCGAAAATGGCCAGTTCCAGGACAAACGCACCATCCGTCAGCAGGCGTCCGCGGTGCGGTCCCCTCTGGGCTTCTTCCGTCGCATTCTCGGCTACCGCAGCGCCGTGCTCGCCGCCCGTGGTGCCTTCGTTGTGTGCGCCGCAGGCGCTCAGGGCCAGCATTGCAATCAGCACTAGTTGTTTGTTCATGGGTCTGCTCACAAGGTCGTCGTTCATGGGGTGGCGAGTGAAACGCCGGTCAGACGCTCGATCTCGATGCGCTGCCGGTGCGCATCAGCCGTCGCCTCCAGCAAAGCGCGGCGCAGTTCAACCAGCTCGCGTTGTGCCGCCACCCATTCGATGTATCCATATCGTCCGCGCTCGTATGCGTACCGCGACTGTTCGACGGCGGCCTCGATGCGGGGAAGGACGTCATTCTTCAGCGTCGTGACTTCGGTGTAGGAATGGCGAAGCTCCTGGTAGACGCCGAACAATTCGGCATCGAGCTGTACACGTAGCGCCGCTCCTCTTGCATCAACCTGCGCCGATTGCGCCCTGGCTTCGGCCATCGCTCCCTGCCAGGAGTCGCGATTTGCAAGGGGCACCGTGAGGCCTACGACCAAGGCGTAGTCGTTGTTGTCTTCGAAGCGACGTACGCCGGCGGTTACGTGCCAAGGTGGGCTTCGGCGCATCTCGGCGAGGCGCGCTTCCGTCTCGCGCAGGCGCTTCTCGGAGACCAGCCGATTGAGCTCGACGTTCTGATCCAGGCGTGCACGCAGCGTCTCGAACTGCTCCAGAGGAGGCAGGATGGATAGATCGCCACGCGCCCCGGTGAAGTCGGGCTGGATGGAGCCCCACAGCGCGGCCAGTCGCTGCTTTGCGGATGCGAGGACGTGTTCGGCGTGCTCCTCATCGAGACGAACACGAGCCAGTTGAGCTTCTGCGCGCGATTGCTCAGCCTGCGGTGCTTTGGCCGCGCGGACGCGCGTCTGCACGGCTGTGGCCGTTTCTTCGGCCAGTTTGGTTGTGCTGCGCGATGTGGTGAGTGCTTCCTGGGCGGCCAGTACGGCAATGAAGCGTCGTGCCGTCTCGGCGGCGACATCGAGCCGGCGAATCGCCGCGTCGGTTTCGAGTAGTGCGCCGCCAGCCTGCGCTGCATCGACGCGCCGCTGCAGGGCGCCGCGTTCGAGTGAGTACCCGATGCTCAGCGTGGTCTCGGCCGAGTCAAAGCCGCTTCTTTCGCCGGTACCCAGAACGTTCTCGACCAACAGGCCGACGTCGGGGGCAGGGCGCGCGCCGGCCTGTTGAATGCGTGCCTGCTGCGCATCGAGATCGAACTGGAATGATTTCAGGTCGAGATTGCGCTCGAGGCTGCGTGCAATGGCCTCGGAAAGCCCAATGGGCGGTGACGCCTGCGAATGTGCCAGCGGCGCATAGGCAAGTACGAGCACGCACGCGCATTGACGCGCGATGCGAAGAAGCGAGCGAGACATGGACGACTCCATCCTGGCGCCCGGAGATTCCCGGGCGCGTGAGCAGGCAGATGCCCACCGGCCGTATCAACGGCCGCGAGCAAACTCACGAGGCGATGGAGTGATGCGGCGGACCGCGCAGAGGCGGTTTCCAATGATCGATGCGGGAAATCGGCGGGGCGGCGGCAGCCGGTGGCCGCAGCATCAACCCGGCGGGAGGAGCATCCGAAAGGATCAGGCTGACCACAACGAGTGGTGGCCACCAATCGGTACGGAAATCGATGTGGCCACGATCCGGGCTCGAACCCGGACCCGAAGCCACCAGCTGCACATCGACAGCCTGGCCCGCTTCGTGTTCATGCGAATCGATGGCCGATTCGTGGGAATGGTCGCCGTGCAGGTGGCCGCCGTGTAGAACGCCTGCATGGTGGTCGGTGGCGAGATGAGCGTGCAACGTGCCGAACGGCGTCAGGACGACGCTGAGCAGCAGAAGCCAAACGATGGTTGCACGACGGGACATCGCGGCGAGTGTACGCAGCAGTTCTGGAATATGCCAATGCCGCGGTGTCATCGGTTCCATGCGAGTTCTGCGGTCAGTAGTCCGGGCCGACGGCGACGCGGTACGGCCTTGCGGCCCCCTGAATCGCGGTGATCGGCTTTCAGCCCGGCCCGCTACTTGACGGTAACGCTGCTGGAATATGTGGCAGGAACGAGTCGCCGCCGCCACGCAATGAACCCATAGACGATCATGAGTGTTGTGGCGGCGCCGCAGGCAAACGAGATCCAGCGCAACCACGGTTGCGCAATCGTCGCGGCGTGCAGCGGGTACGACGCGTTCGCGACACGAATGCCCAATGGTTCGCTGAGCGCATTGCGGGTCGCCAGGACCTGGCTCGTTGCCGGATCGATGAACACGATCGTGCGTCCGTTCGGGTGCCATTCCTGTTCTTGACGCAGGCGAATACTCGCCGGCGCGTTGGGGCGAGCAGGCCAGACGATCATTCGTACTTGTGCATCAGGGAACTGGCTGGCTGCAGCATGCACTGCCGCTGGCCAATCGACGTTGCCGCTGCCCGATTGCGGCAGGGCTGGAGTTTCGTCCGCGCCTGGCAGGATCGCAGTGAGCGTGCTGCGCGATCCATTTGGAAATGCCAGTACAGCGCCGGTGACAACGATGATGAGAGTTGGCAGCAGCGCAATGGCGCCGAGGTCGCGGTGGGTCGCAAGCAGATCCGAGCGCTTGGCGCTGCGCGGCCAGAGTGCAGCGCGTAAGCGACGTATGGGCCAGGACCACAGCCATAGCCCGATCAGTATCTGCACAGCCGCCAACAGCGCGACCGTTCCCATGATCGCGTTGCCGATGTCGCCCGCGAGCAGGTAATGGTGCAGATCGAACAGCACGTCGAAAGGATCGGAGCGCCGCTCCCATTGCCTCACCACCGTGCCGCGCACCGGATCGAAGTAGGCGGCGCGTTCGCCGGCAAGCCAGGCTTCATCGAGTCCGATCCGATTGTCTGCCAGCCGCACTGTCTGCAGCGAAGTGCCGAACTGCTGCTCCAGGAGCTCCAGCCCGGCGCCGATCTCGGCAGGCGATCTGGATGTGAGCTCCTGATCCGCGCCTGCCACCGTCCAGCGAATGAAGTCGTACTTGAAAAGCAGCACTGCGCCGCTGAGACAGGCAATCAGCAGCGGAATCGTCAGCGCAAGCCCGATCCACAGATGGATCTGGTACAACCTGCGCCGCAGGCGAGGATTGCGCAGCATGAGCGCGGCCGGTAACTCGCGTCAGAACGAGACGCTGGCGCTCAGCTTCACCGTTCTCGGTGCGCCGACACCCAGCAAGCCGTTGCCCGCGCTGTTCCAGTAGTCCTTGTCCGTGAGGTTCTCGACGTTCAGCTGCGTGACCACGGCGCGTTCGGAGATCTCGAAGCGGTAGCGAGCCCCGGCGCTGAAGGTCGTCACTCCAGCTATGTACGCTTGATTGAGCGTATTCACCGCGCGATCGCTGATGTAGAACGCGCCGGCATTCAGTGCGAGTCCTTCGACCATCGGCAGCCGGTATTCCGCGAAGAGGCTGGTCGTGTATTCAGGCGTGTTCTCGGGACGCTTGCCGATCAGCTGTGTGTTGGCGGCCGCAATCTGCTCCGCGTCGAGCCAGACGCCGGAGGCGATGAGCGACCAGTTGGCGGTCAACTCGCCGGCAGCGACGAACTCGACTCCGCGGTAGCGGGCGCGACCGTCCTGGACGAATCGATTGTTGAGCGTGAACGCCGAGGGCCGCTCGATCTGAAAGCCCGCCAGCGTCAGGGCCAGGCCGTGCACCGCCTCGAACTTCACGCCGAGCTCATACTGTTCGCTGACCGCGGGCGGCAGCACTTCGAAGGCGTTTACCGTGTTGGCGGGCGCAATGCCGCCTTCCTCCAGTCCTTCCAGATAAGTGCCGTAGATGCTCCAGTTGTCGGCCGGCTTGAAAACGACGCCGAGCGACGGAGTGAGGTCGCTTTTCTGGTAGCGCGTGGTCGGCGTTTCATTCTCGTAGTCGCTGTAACGCGTGCCGGCGATCACCTGCCAGCGCTCGCCGATGCGCATCCGATCGAACAGATATATGCCATCGTCCGTAATCGTCGAGGGCGTGCGCGTCAGAGTGTTGGTAATGGAGCGCGATGGCACCGATATGGGCGTATAGAGATTCTGTGGCAGCTCGACGATCTGCGAGCCGATGCCGTTCTGGAAGCGTTCGTTGCGAGTCGCACCGACTACCAGTTCATGCGTCAGCGGTCCGGTTGCGAACGCCGCGGCAATCTCCATGCGGCCATTACGATTGCGATAGTACTGGCCGTGCGTCATGAAGATGCGCAGCGTGCCGTCGCCGCTCGCCAGGTCGTAGCCTTGCAATTGCGAGAAGGCCCGATCGCGTTCGGTTTCGGACTGTCCGAACTCGACCAGCGTAGCAATGTTGTCCGACCATTTGGTCTGCAGGCGCGCGATGCCGTTGGTCGCGGTGGCGTCATAGCGTTGCCATTCGCCGGCAAGATTCAGGCTGGAATCCGGAATCGCCGGCAGCGTGATGGATCCGTTCGATGCCGGCAGCAGCGCGATGGCGGCCGGCTCCGAAATGTCTTTGCGAATGTGCTCGATGTCGAGTTGCAGGGTGGTGCTGTCGCTCAAATTCCAATCGAACGCTGCGGAGGCAAGGCTGCGTTCGCCGTCGACACGATCGATCCCCGGATCGAGGTGCCCCCAGACGCCGTTGAAACGCAGGCCGAACTGCGCATCGCTGCCGAAGCGCGAGCCGAGATCGACATGTCCCGTGTAGCTGCCGTGATCGGTGCCCGTGGTCTGCATGAATGCAACCGGCTCGCTCTCGGCGCGCTTGGTCGTCATGTTGATGATGCCGGACGGCGGCGCGAAGCCGTAGTAGAGCGCCGACACGCCTTTCAGGACTTCGACGCGCTGCTTGTTCTCGAGCGGCAGATCGATGAGGTTGATGACCGGCAGCGAACCGTTGAGCCGATAGTTGCCGCGGTTCTCCACCAGGATGCCGCGAATAGCAATGTTGTCGTAGGTCGCGCCGTTCAACTGCGCACGCGATACGCCGGCCGTGTTGCGCAGGGCATCGTAGAGACCCGTGGCTGCCTGGGCATCCAGCACCGCGCGTGGTACGACGTTGACCGTCAGTGGAGTGTCGATCAGTCGAGCGTTGCGAAACGTGCCGGCCTGAGTCAGTTCTGCACCGAAGCTCGCGGAGCGGTCCGCACTGACGACGATTTCTTCGAGAACCGGAGAGGATCTTGTTTCAGCGTCCGCTGCGTGGACGCAAGGAGCGAGCATCGCTGCGCTCGCAACGAGAGAAATCTGGCACGCATGGCGCGCCGACGAACCGGCAGTCTTCTTCACAGCCAACTCCGCAAGAATTTCGAACAGGCGTTTGCCCGTGAGACTCAGGGATTGGCTGGCGAGGGTGAGAGCTGCCAACCCGGTTAGGGGTGAGCGCGGCGACCGGGCTGGCTGACCTGAATCGCTGCGTCAGTGGACAGCCGGGCGCAGCTTGGTAATGATAATAGTTCGCATTTTCGATGCAAGCCCGGGGATGGCTGAGGGTGCCGCTCGGAGAACCGCCGATGCCTCAGATCATGCCCGGCAGCGATGAGATCGCTGCGGCGTCCCTCGCTTTACCGGTCCGGCGGCACCTCGAAGAGCGTCTTTTGCTCAACACGCTTGCTGCGCCTTGCGCGGTTCAGATAGCTGCGGCCGAGTGCGAGGCCGATCAGTCCGGACAGCAAAGAAGCCAGCAACACGCCGGACTTGGCGGCAGCCAGCAGGCTCGCATCGTCGAACGCAAGCGTCGCTATGAAGATGGCCATGGTGAACCCGATGCCGCCGAGGCAGCCGATCAGGGCAACACCGCGCCACGTCACGTCGGGCGGCAGGCGGCACCACCCGAGTCGCACACTGACCCAGCTACCGAGAAAAATGCCGATGGGCTTGCCTAGGAGAAGGGCTATGGATGCGCCGAGCAGCACGCTGCGCGATGCGTCGCTGAACAAGTGCATGCCGCTCAGGCTGACGCCGGCATTCGCGAGCGCGAACAAGGGCATGATGCCGAAGGCGACCCACGGATGCAGGGCTGTCTGCACGCGCACCACGGGAGGCAACAGTTCGCGCTGCGCGTAGCGCAGTTGCTTTACCGGCTCTATGAGGCCCTGTGGATCGGTGTAGCGCGCCTGGTATCGCTGGTCGAAATCATTGAGTGCGCGCATTGCCGTGTCGAGCGGTTTCTCGCGTGCACGCCGGGGAAGTGCTGGCGTCATCAGTCCTAGCACTACGCCAGCGAGTGTCGGATGCGCTCCGGCCTGCAGCAGGCCTGCCCACAGAATGGCGCCGGGGACGATATAGGCATATGCCGTTCCAATGCCAGTGCGTTGCAGTCCCACGACCAGCAGCACGCCCAACCCGGCAACGAGCAGGCCGAAGACGTCCAGTCCGCCCGAATAGAACACGGCAATGATGGCAACGGCTGCAATGTCATCGATGATCGCCAGTGCGAGCAGAAATATGCGCAGACCGCTTGGAATCGATTTGCCGAGCAGCGCCAGTACGCCCACCGCGAAAGCAATGTCCGTTGCCGTCGGCACGGCCCAGCCCTTGGCCAGCGCCGGATCGGTATTCAGGGCCAGGTAGATGAGTGCAGGGATGGCAACACCGCCGAGCGCTGCCGCCAATGGCAAGGCAGCAAGCTGCAGGCTCGCGAGTGCGCCCTCGTGCATCTCGCGTCGGATCTCCATGCCGACGACCAGAAAGAAGATGGTCATCAGGCCGTCGTTGATCAGAAAATGCAGGGACTGCGAAGCCGCATAGCCGCCAATCGAGATCGTAAGCGGCAGGTGCCAGAGATGCTGGTAGCTTTCGGCCGCGGACGAATTGGCCCAGATCAGCGCAACGGCCGCGGCGAGCAGCAGCACGATGCCGCTGGCGGCTTCGACGTGCAGGAAGCGCTCGAGCGTAGTGAGAACTTTTTCGGCCATGAGCTGCGCCGACGGCAGCTCCGCGCGGGTCGGGTGTCGGTCCACGAATATAGAACTCCGGTTGGCGGCCCGACCAACCCTTAACCTGTCGCACTGTGACGATGCAGTACGGACACCCACGCGAATTAGACCCTAGCAGCCATGCTCAATCAACTCTGAGGGCGCGGCAAGCGTCGCAGACGGCGTGATGCTTCCGCTGTTCCGTCGGCGATACTCACGCCGCGACGGGCAAGCGCATCCGACGGTTGCTCCTGACGCGGGACGACCTCGAGGCGGTCTAAGCTGGCGACCGCATGACCTAACCACGGGGACAGAGCGCCGATGCCGAAATCTTCCTACGCTGCGCCACAGCCCGTGCTCTCCGTGTTCGATGCCGTCACCATCATGGTCGGGTTGGTCGTGGGCATCGGCATTTTCCGCACGCCTTCCTTGGTGGCCAACAACGTGACATCGGAGGGGATGTTTCTGCTGGTCTGGGTGATCGGCGGGATCATCACCCTGGTCGGGGCGCTCTGCTATGCGGAACTCTCGGCCGCCCATCCCAATGCAGGAGGTGAATATCATTTTCTCTCGCGCGCTTATGGCAGGCGCGTGGCCATGATGTTTGGCTGGGCGCGTTGCACGGTGATTCAGTCGGGCGCCATCGCGGCTGTCGCCTTTGTATTTGGCGACTACGCCAACCAGTTGCTGCCGCTGGGATCGAATGGCCCGGCGATTTATGCCGCGCTGTCGGTACTGTTTATCGCGGCTGTGAATGTGATCGGCACGGTGGAGAGCAAGCGGCTGCAGATCGCGGTGACCGTGATCGAGATCGGCGCCATCATCGCCATCATCGCGTTCGGCCTTTGGAACATGCCCGCAGCGGTTCCGGCGCCTCCCAGTATCGAACCTGATGCTGCCGCCCTGGGGATTGCGATGGTCTTCGTGCTGCTAACTTACGGCGGCTGGAACGAAACTGCCTACCTGAGCGGCGAACTGCAGGATCCACAGCGCAACATGGCCAGAGTGCTGGTGCTGGGCACCTGCATCCTGGTGCTGCTGTATCTGCTGGTCAATTACGCGTTGCTGTCCGTATTGGGGCTGGATGGGTTGCGTGCATCCGGCGCCGTCGCCGCCGACATGATGCATCAGGTCGCGGGCCCTTCGGGCAGCAAGATCGTCACGGTCGCCATCGTCATCGCCGCCGTCTCTACTCTGAATGCCACGGCGTTTACCGGCGCGCGCGTGTTCTATTCGATCTCTCACGACTTGCGCATCGGCGGTCGCTGGATGGGTGTGTGGAACGGCCGCGGCAAGACTCCGGCCAACGCACAAATCGTCCAGTGCGTCTGGACCCTGGCACTGATTGCTTTTGGCGCCGGCCACCCGGACGGCTTCTCGGCGATGGTGAATTACACCGCGCCGGTGTTCTGGGGCTTCATGCTGCTGGTCGGGCTGGCGTTGTTCGTACTGCGTCGGCGCTTTCCCGATCAGGACAGGCCCTACCAGGTGCCGCTGTACCCGTTGACCCCGATTCTTTTTGCCTTGTTCTGCTGCTACATGCTGTATTCAGGCGTGATGTACGCCGGGCGGGCGGGTTGGATCGGTCTGGCCGTACTGGCCGCCGGCTTGCCCGTGCTCCTGTTGCGCAAAACGGATGATCGCGCACCTGACGCGTTCTCGCCGCTTCCGTGACTCACATCAGTTGAGGAGGATCTCTCCATGACCCCATCGAACCGCCGCCGCGGTGTCCATCAATTCCTGGCCGCTTCCATTTTTGCGTTGACACTGGGCGCCGCCCAGGCACAAAACGGCCAGGCCTCGACGACCCAGGTCGAGTCGGGGGCGACAACCTATGAGCCTGAAGTCGGTCAGTTCGGCAAGGACGTGGTCTGGGTTCCCACCGCCGAGTCGTTGGTGGATCAGATGCTGCGCATGGCCGCCATCACTCCTCAGGACTATCTGGTCGATCTCGGTTCGGGAGACGGCCGCACGGTGATCACTGCTGCGCAGCGTGGCACTCGTGCTCATGGCATCGAATTCAATCCCGACCTGGTCAAGCTGTCGCGCCAGGCGGCGCGGGATGCCGGGGTTGCCGACAAGGCGACCTTTGCCGAGGGCGATATTTTCGAATCGGATTTCTCCAAAGCCACCGTGGTTACCCTGTTCCTGCTGCCGCAACTGAATCTGCGGCTGCGTCCTACGCTGCTGGACATGAAACCCGGCACGCGCGTGATATCGAACTCTTTCGACATGGGCGAGTGGGAGCCGGACGATGCGGTCAATGGAGGTTCCGACTGCGTGTCCTTCTGTAGTGCCTACAAATGGATCGTTCCCGCAAAGGTCCAGGGCACCTGGGACTTGAGCGACAAGGCATCGCTCACGCTCAGCCAGACCTTTCAGAAACTGCAGGGGCATCTCGTGATGAATGGCAAGCGACATGCCATCAGCGATGCCGCCATGCAAGGCACACGGATCGCCTTTGCGGCCAACGGCCGCCAGTACACCGGCGAGGTCGACGGCAACCGCATGAGCGGCCGGGATGGCAGAGGCAACGCCTGGACGGCCACACGCAAGAAATGATCGAAATTGCTGCTTCCCTGCAGACAGGGAGCATTCGACTGGATGCAGTCTTAAGTGTCAAACAGCTGCCTCTGTGCGGTGCATCTGATGCGCAATCCGGCGCGATCCCAGTACCGTACGAGCTGACCGCCCAAGCTCTCGATGCTTCCGCCGGCAAGGCGGCTGCCGAAGCCTTCATACGAGGGTGGGCCGTCCACCGCGGGACCGCCACGCTCGGTCCAGTTCAGCACGAGCCCGTCCGAATCGAGCGACCAATCGATTTCCACACAACCTTCGACGCATGAGAAGGCGCCGTACTTGGCAGCGTTCGTCGCCAGCTCGTGGAAGACCAGGGCGAAGCTCGTGGCGGTGTTTTCAGCCATCGATATTTCCGGGCCACGAAGCGATGCGCGCACGCAATCCGGAGACGTCATGTCGACAAAGGGAGCGAGAATGGTGCACAGCAGAGCCTTGAGCGTGGTGGATGGCTGCGAAGCCATGCTGCGAGCATGATCAGGATGGATGAGCTCGTGCGCGCGCGCCAGGGCGACGAGCCTGTCCCGAACGCTTTCTGCCAGCTCGGCAGGGTTGCGCGCTGTTTTCGCGCTCAGCGCCAGGAGTCCATTCGTGATGGCCAGCATGTTCTTGATGCGATGGCTCATCTCGGTAAGCAGCAGCGCCTGCTTCTCTTGAGCGAGTTTGCGCTCGGTGATGTCTCGCGCGACCTTCGATGCGCCGACCAGATTGCCTGCGCTGTCCAGGATCGGCGATTGAGTCAGCGAGAGATGTATCAGGGTGCCGTCCTTGTGCCGCCGGACGGTCTCATAATGCTCGATGCGTTCGCCGCGGCGAATCCGCTCCAGCGTGCGAGTCTCTTCGGTGCGCAGATTGGGCGGAAGCAGGGTAGTCACTGGTTGATGGAGCATTTCCTCGGACGTGTAGCCGAGCAGACGCTGCGCTCCAGGATTCCAATGGGTGATGGTGCCGTCCAGATCGGTGGCGATGATGGCGTCGTCCGAAGATTCCACCAATGATGCCAGCCTTTGCGATTGACGCTGGGTATCTTGTGCGACTCGCAGCAGCTTGGCGTTGTCGATGGCGATGGCGGCGTGAGGGGCGATACCGGCGACGATGTCCTCGGCCTCTTGATCGAATACGCCGGGTTGATCGTGTCCGAAGAACAATCCGCCGTGAACTTCGCCGGTCCGGGAGATCACCGGCACCGCCAGATAACTCACCACCGGCAAGTGGCCCTCGGGCATTCCATGATGTGGGGCGTTTTTTCCATAAAGCGGGTCGGTGCGGACGTCCGCGCAGCGCACGATCCGCATGCCGCGAAAGGTCGGTTCGAACAAGGGGGAATTGCGCGGCAACCCGAACTTCTCGAAGGCCGCACGCGATGCGCCGGACAGCGTGTAAAGCATGTAGCGCTCGCCTTGAGTGTCGGTCATGTTGTAGAAGAACGCCCCGAACTTGGCGCCGCTGAGTTGCGTTGCGCTATCGGTGACGGCCTGAACGATCCGCTCCAGGTCCAAATCGCTCGATAGAATCTTGGCAATGCGATTGAGCGTTTCGAAGCGCTGCGTTTGTCGTCGTAGCGTCGCCGCCGCTTGCTTGTACTGGGTGACGTCGATCGACACCGACACGATCTTGATGGCGCGACCGTCGCAATCCCGCACGCTTTCGGCATTGCTCGCAATCCAAAGAAGGGCGCCGTCTTTGCGCCGGTATCGCGCTTCCGACTGGAACTGCGTGCCGCCCTGGATGAGCTGGGAGAGAAGCTCGGCGCTGCGCGGCCGGTCTGCAGAATACGTGACGTCCTGAATCTGCATGCCGCACAACTCGACACTGGAGTAGCCCAGCATCTCGCAGTAACGCTCGTCGGCGTGTATGAACCGTCCTGTCGGGTCGAGTTCGGCAATGCCTGCCGACAGCCGCGGCGGTGTCATGCCGGAGAGCCGGGTGTTCTGATATGGCATGGCCTTTCCTCACGTCGAATCGAGAAAAGGGCTTCTGCCCTAGATCTCCTCTTAAGGCGGAATCCGGTTTACTTGCAGATGGAAAGTCAGTGCGCGACTTTTCTGCATTCTATGAACCTCCGGCGCAGCTTCACGCTCGTAGAAGTGCGTATCGCACTGGGGTGGTAGCGGCGCAATGCGATCCCGATGACTAGAGACGCAATGCTGCGACGACCAGCGCAAATGCGGGTGAGGGCTGGCGTCGGCTGGGGTAGTACAAGTAGTAGCCCGGGAATGGCGGGCACCAGTCTTCGAGCACGCGGACCAGCCGTCCCTTCTCGATGTGCGGTGAAAACTCCGCTTCGGGAAGGAACGCAATACCCAGTCCATCCAGGGCTGCCATAACCATGTGGGGCGATGTGTTGAAGATGAGCTGACCGTCCACGCGCACGTTCAGCTGGCGGCCGCGACGCTCGAACTCCCAGACGTAGAGGCCGCCATGCGTGGGAAAGCGGATGTTGATGCAGCGATGCTTGGTCAAGTCCGCCGGTACTTTCGGTACGGGATGCTTCTGGAAGTAGGCGGGTGAGGCGACGGCAGCCATCCGCAGCTTCGGGCTGATGGGTATCGCGATCATGTCCTTGTCGATGCTTTCGCCCAGCCTCGCTCCGGCATCGAAGCGGTCGGCGACGATGTCCCGAAGTCCATAGCTCACGTCGAATTCGATGTGGATGTCCGGGTAGCGATGCATCAGCGGCATCAGCTTGGGCAGCAGAAGGGTCCGCAGGACGTGGTCGCCGCTGGTGATGCGGACCGAGCCGGCCGGCTTGTCCCGCAACGCCGTGAGCGCGTCCAGCTCCGCCTCGATCTCGTCGAAACGGTTGCCGATCGCCTGCAGCAATCGCTCGCCGGCCGGCGTGGGCGACACGCTGCGCGTGGTGCGGGTCAACAGGCGAATCTCCAGCCGCGCTTCGAGGGCCTTGATGGCTTGGCTCAGTGCCGACTGGGTGACTCCCAGCACAGCGCCGGCGCGGGTGAAGCTCCCCTCGCGGGCGACCGTGACGAAAGCCAGTAAATCGTTGAGGTTGCGTCGTGCCATGGGTGCGAGTGTGGCATGCCTGACTGATTAGCGAAGCTAATAAAGCCTACAAGCATTCATCATCTAATCAAAAGGATGCCGGTCCGGGACAATGGCTCGCCTCTAATCAGATCTTGGAGATTCCCATTGCCTTTGCGCGGGTGCGACCGAACTCCTCGGCACAAGACAGAGCAACCATGACGATCTCAACGGATGCCCAGGTGGGCACGAATCAACACTCGGCGATCGCGCCGCCTGCCTACTGGGGCGGCGTCTTTGCGATGACACTGTGCGTGTTCGCGCTGATCGCCTCGGAGTTCATGCCCGTCAGTTTGCTCACGCCCATGGCTGCCGATCTTCACGTCAGCGAGGGACTCGCCGGACAGGGCATCGCCATCTCTGGCGCGTTCGCGGTGTTGACGAGCCTGTCGATCGCGGCGCTCGCCGGCAGCATGAATCGAAAGACGCTGCTGCTGGGACTGACCGGCGTGATGGCCATCTCCGGTGCTGTGGTCGCGCTGGCGCCGAACTATCTGACCTACATGATCGGCCGCGCGCTCATTGGCGTTGTCATCGGTGGCTTCTGGTCCATGTCGGCCGCGACTGCGATGCGACTGGTGCCGTCCCATCAGGTGCCGCGTGCCCTGGCCATCTTCAACGGCGGCAACGCGCTGGCCACCGTGGTGGCGGCACCTCTCGGCGCCTATCTCGGCTCGGTCGTCGGCTGGCGCGGCGCGTTCTTTTGCCTGGTGCCAGTGGCGGCGGTCGCCCTGGTCTGGCAATGGATCAGCCTGCCCGCCATGAAGGCCGACGAACCTGTTGCTGGCAGTGGCAATGTTCTCAAGCTGCTCAAGGACCGGAATGTCGCGTTCGGCATGGCCGCCTGTGGCGCCTTCTTCATGGGGCAGTTTGCCCTGTTCACGTATGTGCGGTCGTTTCTCGAAACCGTGACGCACGTGGGTGTGTCCACGCTGTCGCTCATCCTGCTGCTCATCGGCATCACGGGCTTCATCGGCACTACGCTCATCGGCTCGTTCCTCGAGCGCGGCCTGTATCGCACGCTGATTGCCATTCCGATGCTGATGGCATTGATCGCAGTGACGCTGATCGGCTTTGGCGGATGGGTTGCGGCCGCCGCGGTGCTGCTGGGTTTCTGGGGGCTGGTCGCTACGGCTGCTCCCGTGGGCTGGTGGAGCTGGATCGCCCGAACCCTGCCGAAGAACGCCGAGGCTGGCGGCGGGCTGATGGTCGCCGTGGTTCAACTGGCCATCGCCCTGGGTTCCACGATGGGCGGCGTGCTGTTCGATGCCAGCGGCTATCGAAGCACCTTCGTCGCGAGCGCAGCTGTGCTGCTGATCGCGGCTTTTCTTGCCTTTCAGGCGTCCCGCTCGGCGATGACGCAGGCCGCGTGAGCCCGGTGCAGCTCCAGGAGCAATGTCGTGACCACCCGAATCAAGCGTCGTCGCCGATGGCGTTGGCTTCTGTCGGGACTATGCATGTCGTTCGGCCTGCTCGTGCTCGGCGGATGTGAAGCCGCCCAAGAGCAAGCCGAGAATGATGCCCTGCGATGGGCATCATTCATCAGCACGGCCAGTGCGGCATCAATGAGTCGTGCCGGCCGGGTAACTCTTGCGGTCCACTTCGACGCCACGGAGATAGACCGAGGAAATGCGGCGCGTGTTCGTGATGTTATCCAGGGGATTGGCATCGAGCACGATGAAGTCTGCACGCAGCCCTGGTGCGAGTGAACCCGTATCGCTCAGCTTCAGGAATTGAGCGCCGTTGCGCGTTGCGGCGACGATGACCTGCATGGGCGTCAGGCCGGCGGCGACCATGTCTTCCATCTCGGCATGCGGTGCCCATGAGGAGTTGCCGTCCGTGCCGAGCACGAGCCGAACTCCAGCGTTGCTCATCTGCACGAGATTGCGGGCTTGGATGCCGAACCGGGCCTGGGCGTCCGGTTGATCGACGTTCCGTTCTTCGAGTGCTGTCAGTTCCGATGCCGGCAGGACGCCGCGTAGCCAGGCGAGATCCGATTTGACGCCGCGCGACGGCAGATTGGGGCCGAGCACGAAGTTGGGGTGCGCCTTCATCAAGCCCAGAAACTCCTCATCGACGTCCCGGTCCCGCACGCCATGCGCGAATGCATCTACGCCTGCGCGCAACAGGTCCTTCGCATCTACCAGTTCGAAAACATGCACGGTCACACGCAAGTTGTTTTTGTGTGCTTCATCGATGACGGCACGGTACAGGGCCGGCGAAAGCTTCTTGTACTGCCCGTTACGACTGTCGACCCAGATCTTGATGATGTCCGCCCTTCTGGCGACATTGGCCTTGACGGCATCACGAGCTTCCGACTCCGACGTCACCCAGAACGGTTCCGTCGATCGGCCAGGTTCAGGGGCCGTGATTCCGCGGCCCGCGCTTTCAAAACGGGCTGCATCTGGGAGTTGCTCCGTGCGCAGTTGCAGAGGAACGTCGCTGGTGTCCAGACCCAGGCTCAGTGCCGCGCTCACGCCAAAGTAGGCACGACGGCGTAGATCGGCGATGAGTTCCTCGCGCGATTGCGAGGTGTGCACGTGGGTGTCGACGATGGTGGGCATTACGGTCTTGCCGCTGAGATCCACCCTGCGCGCGTTGGCGGGAACGCGTACCTGACCGGCACTGCCGACCTGGCGCAGCACGCCGTCCTCGATGATCAGCGTGCCGTTCTCGATGGGGGCGCGTCCATCGCCGACGATGATTCGTGCATGCTCGAACGCGGTGACGGCGGCGCCGGGTGTCTGGCTATTCGCAGAGAGGTGCCAGCACGATACGCAGGCCAGAAACAACGAAAGGAGAAACTTGATCGTTCTATTCGAGTGCATTGAATGCTCCAGCGCGGATGTCCCCGGTACCGGATGTTAAATGAGTCGATCGAATTCATCACTCGTTTGCGTGCCGGTCTGCATTGCAGTTCTCTTGCAGACAACGTGGATCAAATGGACGGGCGCGGTGAGCCGATCGGCTGGTAGTCCCGATAGCCGACAGGGTTGAACCGCTCTCGTCTTGTGAGATTGAAGAACGTGTCCGCTGCGCGGTCGGTCGGAATCTGCCGAAGATGACATTCCACAGCGCGGCGGATGGACCTTCCATCTACAGTCATCCGTTATGCTTCAGTATCTGGTGTGACGAAAAGAAGATTGGCAACGAGCCGGAAGCGGCTGGTGCTGACGCATTCATGGGCTGCCAGCCGGGCACGTGTTCGGCGATTCGAGTATTGAGGAGGCAGGCATGCGATCTCTCTGGCGGAATAACGGACTGTCGATCACCTTGTTCACGTTGTTCCTGCTGTTCCTGATCGGACAGGTGCTCACGGGATGGCACGAGCAGCTCGATGAGTTGCAGGCACATGGTGCACCTCCCATCGACCTTTTGAACTATCTGTACAGCGGGAATTTTCTCGAAGTGACGGCGGAGAACTGGGAAAGCGAGTTCCTGCAGATGCTGGTCTACGTGGTTCTTACCGTCTTTCTGTTTCAAAGAGGCTCGGCTGAGTCGAAAGACCCGGATGCGGAGGAGGCGGTCGACCGAGATCCGCGCGCAGGTCCCGTCAAGCCGGGTTCACCCGCCGCGGTCCGGGCCGGGGGCTGGCGACTGACTCTTTACGAGCATTCACTATCGTTGGCGTTTCTCTCGCTGTTTCTGCTGTCATTCGCGCTTCACGCCATTGGCGGTGCGGCGCAGTACAACGAAGAGCGGCTGCTTCATCACGAGCCAACCGTCGCCGTCCTCGAGTATCTCGCCACATCGCGGTTCTGGTTCGAGTCGTTCCAGAACTGGCAGAGCGAATTTCTTTCGATCGGATTGATGGTCGTGTTGACAATCTTCTTGAGGCAGCGCGGCTCCCCGGAGTCGAAGCCTGTCGACACTCCGCACGACGTCACCGGTAGCGAATAGGGTCTACCATGCGTTAGTCGACCCTGGAAATAAGAGGTGCTTCCGTCACTCGAGCGTAGATCTTCTATCCTGTCGTAAAGTGGCGCACCAACCATTGCCGACACAACTGACGAGGGACCGTATGACACAGGACTCGGCCGCCAAATTCGATGCTTCCCGCGCCGGGGAATATGCGCGCCAGAGCCGGATCGCACTGGCGGGATATGACGCCTGCCATGAGCTTTCCGCCTGCATGTTGTCCGCCGCCCTGGGCGAAGGAAAGCCGGCGCGAGTACTGGTGGTCGGAGCCGGAGGAACGGCAGGCGAAATCATCGCCGCCGCGAGGCTGGAGCCGCGTTGGTCCTTTGTTGCCATCGATCCGTCGCCGCCCATGTTGGATCTTGCCCGCACACATCTGCTCGAAGCTGGAGTGTCGGACCGAGCGGAAACCGTTCTCGGTGCTGTAGCCGATCTGGATTCAGCCGCGTCATTCGATGCGGCCATCATGATCGGGGTGTTGCACCATCTGCCGGGGAATGAGGCGAAGCAAGAAATCCTGACGCAGATCGCAATGCGATTGCGACCGGGCGCGCCTCTGGTCGTTGCGGGGAACTACCGAGCTTACGCTTCGCAGCCGCTGCTCAGGGCTGCGTGGGCGAACCGTTGGCGAATGAACGGCGCAGGACCGGAAGAGGTCCAGTCCAAGATGAATCGGATTCTGCAAGGGGCAGAACCGCCCCGGTCAGAAGAAGCGGTGATCGCGCTACTGACCGAAGCCGGTTTCGAGGCGCCGGTTCGTTTCTTTGCCAGCCTGTTCTGGGGAGCTTGGCTGGCTCGGCGGATTCCGACGATCCCATAGGCGACCTGCGGGTGCGCAGGTTCGCTCGATACTGCTGCGAACGCTTGTGGTCGTCTCAAGCGTAAAGTGGCGGTTCTAGTTCTGTACTGAAATGGCGCGGCCGGAGAGATTCGAACTCCCGACCACCTGGTTCGAAGCCAGGTGCTCTATCCAACTGAGCTACGGCCGCGCGGCGGGCGCGCATTGTACTGTGTTCGCGGCAATGTGTCCGCAGGTGTCCGCTGACTGTCCGGGGTCTGTCCCGGACAGCTCCCGGCGCCATGGTTCGGGTGTCCCGGAATAGCATTTTTTCGGGGAAAAGCAGCCCTTTCTGGCCGTTGGCACACCCTGTGCAGAGTAGAGCGCAAGCGGCCACCCGGACAGGCCGATGGGAGGACGGACATGCGGCTACCGAGCACTCGATTCCTGGGCGATGCGCTGCCGAACACGATCAGCGCCGGCGCGGTTGCGTTGCTGCTGTTGTCCGTTTCGGCGCGGCCGGCGGCTGCGCAGACCGGTGCGGAGCCGGACCAGAACGGCTATCTCGAAATGCTCCTTGTGCGGCACGACGTGCGCTACGCGCTGCAGGTGGATGAACAAGAGTCGATCGGTTGTCCTTTCGCCAACGCAGTGCCCCAATCCTCCACGGGCTCAGCGCATGAGTTTTCCGTCGAGGCAAAGCCCGAAGTCGTCGTTGCCAAGCCGGTCACGCAGGTGCGTGTAGCTACGCAGGAGCATGCGCGATGATGTCGGCGATGCCTTCTTCCGACGGCGTCAAGGTCACGCCGATCCGTGATACGTCGGGGCAGGACCGGCCGGTCGATCCGCGTCCGGCGCTCAGGAAGCGGCGTTACAAGCTCATCGTGATGGCTGGTGGCGGTGCGCTGTTACTGCTCATCCTCGTTCTCGTCGTACGCAGCTGGCTCGGTGCGGAAGTGTCGATACCGCGCGAGCGGGTCCGTATCGCAGAGGTGACGCGCGGCAGTTTCATTCGCGATGTTTCGGCGCAAGGCACGGTTGTCGCGGCTGTCAGTCCGACCCTGTTCGCGGTTGCCCCCGGCACGGTCCACTACCTCGTGCAAGCGGGCGACACGGTGAAGAAAGCGCAGCCGATTGCGCAGGTCGACAGTCCCGAGCTGCGTAACGAGCTGGAGCGCGAGCAGGCTACGCTCGCCAGTCTAGAAGTTGCTGTGCAGCGGCAGAGCATCGACACACGACGGCAGCTGCTCGGCAACCAGCAGACCATCGATCTTGCGAACGTCACCATTCAGGCTGCGCAGCGCGAGCAGCGGCGCGCCGAAGACTCGTGGAGCAAGCATCTGATCAGCGAGCGCGACTACGAAAAGGCGCGCGATGACGCAGTGGCCGCTGCGGTGAATCACAAGCACGCTGTCGAGACGGCCGGCCTGCAGAAGGAAAGCCTGGAGTTCGAGCTGCGTGCGCGGCGCCTCGAGCGCGATCGTCAGCGTCTGGTCGTCGAAGATCTGCAACGGCGGGTTGCGGATCTGGAGATCAAGTCGCCGGTGAACGGCATCGTGGGAACGCTGGCGGTGAACGAGCGGGCGACGGTGCCGATCAATGCCGCCGTGATCACCGTGGTCGACCTGACGGCGTTCGAGATCGAGTTCCAGGTGCCGGAAAGCTACGGCGACGATCTTGGGTTGGGGATGGACGCGGAAGTGCAATACGCGGCACGGAAGTACGCCGCAAAAGTAAGCGCGGTGTCGCCCGAGGTGAAGCAGGGGCAGGTGACCGGCCGCCTGCGCTTCTCGGGCGACGTTCCGCAAGGGCTGCGGCAGAACCAGCGGCTGTCGGCGCGCATCGTGCTCGAGTCGCGCGACAACGTCCTCAAGGTGCCGCGCGGCCCATTCCTCGATAGCAACGGCGGCCGCGTCGCTTACGTGGTTCGCGACGATATCGCCACGCGGGTGCCGATCCAGGCGGGTGCGACCAGCATCGCCGAGGTCGAGATCCTGCAGGGCCTGTCGAGCGGCGATCAGATCATCATTTCCAACCTGAGCGAGTTCGAGCGCGTCGAAACCGTGAGACTGACGGATTAAGGCGCCAGGGATCGCGGCTCACACCACTCTCACTATCAGCAGGACTCCCCATGCTCTCCATGCACAACATCGGCAAGGTCTTCCGCACCGAGCTCATCGAGACCCATGCGCTGCGCGATTTCAGCCTGAACGTGAAGGAAGGCGAGTTCGTGGCGGTGACCGGGCCGTCCGGCTCCGGCAAGACCACGTTCCTGAACATCGCCGGTCTGCTCGAGACCTTCGACTCCGGCACCTACAAGCTGGACGGCGAGGATGTCAGCAGCCTGTCCGACGATGCACGCTCGCGCATTCGCAACCAGAAGATCGGTTTCATCTTCCAGAGCTTCAACCTGATCCCGGACCTGGATCTGTTCGACAACGTAGACGTGCCGCTGCGCTATCGCGGCTTCAACGCACCGGAGCGCAAGAAGCGCATCACCGATGCGCTGGAGCTGGTGGGGCTGGCCTCGCGCATGAAGCACGTTCCGGCACAGCTTTCCGGCGGCCAGCAGCAGCGCGTCGCCATTGCTCGCGCGCTGGCTGGATCGCCACGCTTTCTGCTGGCGGACGAACCGACCGGCAACCTGGATTCGTTGATGGCGCGGCAGGTGGTCGATCTGCTCGACGACATCAATCGGCGCGGCACCACCATCGTGATGGTCACGCACGATCCGGAGCTGGCGCGCCGTGCCCATCGCAATATTCATGTGATGGACGGTCAGGTAACCGATCTGCAACCGCACGCGGCGAAACCGCTGGTGCGGCCGGACGCCGTTGCCGCGGGAGCCTGACATGTTTGCCTATCACCTTCGTCTCGCTCTGAAGAGCCTGCGCCGCACGCCGGTCGTTGCAGCGCTGATGATTGGCGCGATCGCCCTTGGTGTCGGCGTCTGCATCACCACGCTGACGGTCTATCGGCTCATGTCGGGCAACCCGATCGAGCATCGCAACGACGTGCTGTACACCGTCACGTTGGATAGCTGGGACCCGGCACAGCCCTGGGACGACCGCCAGCCCGAACTGCCGCCCTATGAGTTGACGTACACGGACGCCAAGGCGCTGCTCGAATCGAACATTCCGGCGCGACAGGTGGTGATGCGCAAGGCGGCCGTCGTGGTCGAAGGCGATCCCGCGGCACACGTCAAGCCGCTCCTGGCCGAGGCGCGCACGACGACCAAGGATTTCTTCGCGATGTTCGACGTGCCTTTTCGCTACGGCTCTGGCTGGGATCGCGCCGCCGACGATGGCGCACAGCATGTGGTGGTGCTGTCGGATGAGACCAACGAGAAGATTTTCGGCGGCGAGGACAGCGTCGGCCGGACCGTGCGCCTCAACGACGGCGAGTACAAGGTGGTCGGCGTGCTGAAGAAGTGGGAGCCAACCCCTAAGGTCTACGACCTCAACAACGGCGCCTTCAACGCGATCGAGGACATCTTTATTCCGTTCAGCATCGGCATCGCCGAGCAGCTGCCGCTCGCCGGCAACAGCAACTGCTGGGGTAACGAGGTCACCAATTCCTTCGAGGATTTTCTCAATAGCAACTGCGTCTGGCTGCAGTACTGGGTGGAGCTGGCCGACCGCGGCCAGGTCGAGGCCTATCAGAGCTTCATCGACAACTACGTGCGCGAGCAGAAGCAGCTGGGCCGGTTCCAGCGCCCACTCAACAATCATCTGCGTCATCCGGATGAGTGGTTAAAGATCAATCGCGTGGTAGCGAACGACAACCGGGTGCTGGTCGGACTGTCCTTCATGTTCCTGGCGGTGTGTCTGCTGAACATGATCGGCCTGCTGCTGGCCAAGTTCCTGGGCGCCGCGCCGCTGGTCGGATTGCGGCGGGCGCTGGGTGCGACGCGCGGCATCATCTTTCGCCAGCACCTGGTCGAGGTCGGCGTGATCGGCGTCGGTGGCGGGTTGCTGGGCATCGGGTTGGCTGCGCTGGGACTGCTGGGCGTGCGCAGCCTCTACGAGAACTACGATCAGCTGACGCGGATCGATCTGACCATGGGTCTGATCGCATTGGCGATTGCCATTGCGTCCGGCGTGCTCGCCGGCCTGTATCCCACCTGGCGCGTCTGCCGCGTGCAGCCGGCGGCATCCCTGAAAACACAGTGAGGTGACTCATGGAGTTCCGTCCCATTCTGAGTGCGATGCTCCGCAACAAGACCGGCGTGTTCCTGGTCGGCCTGCAGATCGCGCTGACGCTGGCGGTGGTCGCCAATGCGGTCTTCATCATCATGCAGCGGGTCGAGAAGATCGATCGTCCGCCCGGTATCGACTCGGACAATCTGATCTTCGTGCAGAGCTACGGTTTCGGGCCTGGCTACGATCATCGTGCCACGGTGCGCGAGGACCTGGAGCTGCTGCGTGCGATGCCGGGCGTGGTGGCGGCCACATCCATCAACGCGCTTCCCATGTCTGGCGGCGGCCGTCAGTCGAACTACGGCGTCGTGCCGGATCCTGACAAGGCGCAGACCGTCGTCAATACATATGACGTCGATGAGGCCGGTGCAGCGGCGCTCGGGGTGAAGCTGGCGGCAGGCCGCGCCTTCACGCAACAGGAAGTGCAGTACAACCCGGAACCGAACAATTCCGACTTCGTGCCGTCGGTGATCATGACGCGCGATGTGGCCCGCGACCTGTTCGGTGACGAGCCGGCGCTGGGAAAGACCATCTATGACGGCCTGGGCCAGTCGGCGGTGGTGGTCGGAGTGATCGAGAACATGCTCGGCGCCTGGGTGAGCTTCGACAAGCCCTCGCACGTGATGCTGCTGCCGCGCGTGGCCAATGGCCCGACAGTTCGTTACGCCGTGCGCACGGAGCCCGGTCGCCGCGATGCGCTCATCTCCGAGATCGAGAAGAAGCTGTCGGAGTCGAATCTGCATCGCGCCATCACCTGGGTCAGGCCGCATACCTATTACGTGCAGCGTAGCTACCGTGCCGATAGCCGCATGGTCGCGTTCCTCGGAGTCATCGTGGCGCTGATGGTGTCGGTGACGGCGCTCGGCATCGTCGGCCTGGCCAGCTTCCACGTGAACGTGCGCACCAAGCAGATCGGCACGCGCCGGGCGGTCGGCGCCAGGAAGATCGACATCATTCGCTATTTCATGATCGAGAACTGGTTGCTCACGACCGCGGGTGTGGCGGCCGGCTCCGTGCTGGCCTTCGCCTTCGGCTTCTGGCTGAGTGCCGAATACTCGCTGCCGAGATTGCAGCCCGTCTATGTCGTTGCGGGCGTCGTGGCGTTGTGGATACTGGGCCAGCTGGCAGTCTTCGTTCCCGCTCGCCGCGCCGCGGCGATCCCTCCGGCGACTGCCACACGCACGGTATGAAGATTGCGATCGGAAGCCTCATGCCCACCATCCTGATCATCGACGACAACGACGCCGTACGAACCGCGCTGGAAGTGCTGATGACCTTGCAGGGTCATCGTGTGGTCGCCGCGAGCAGCCCGGAAGAGGGCCTGCGGGCGCTGGCGACGAACGAGATCGACCTGGTGCTGCAGGACATGAACTTCAGGAAGGAGGCGACCTCCGGCGAGGAGGGCGTGCTCCTGTTCCGTTCGATTCGCGAGCGTTATCCGGCCGTGCCCATCGTGTTGCTCACGGCGTGGACCCATCTGGAAACTGCGGTCGAGCTGGTGAAAGCGGGCGCGGCGGACTATCTGGCCAAGCCGTGGGACGACGCTCGCCTGCTGACGACGGTGCGCAATCTGCTGGAGCTACGCAAGCTGTCGGCTGAACGCGAGCGGGCGGCGAAGCGGCGGGCCGAGTCGCGTGCGGCGTTGGCATCCAGGTTCGATCTGTGCGGCCTGGTGTTCGAAAGCGAAGCCATGCGCGATCTGCTGACCAAGGCTACGCACATTGCGCCAGCCGAGGTGCCGGTGCTGCTGACCGGGCCGAACGGCTCGGGCAAGGAGATCATCGCCGCCATCATTCAGGCGAATTCGTCGGTGCGCGGCGGATCGTTCGTGAAAGTGAACGTCGGCGCGCTGCCCAAGGATCTGATGGAAGCGGAGTTGTTCGGCGCCGAAGCCGGCGCCTACACGGGCGCGACCAAGGTGCGACAGGGGCGCTTCGAAGCTGCTGACGGCGGCACGCTGTTTCTCGACGAGATCGGCAATCTGTCGCTCGAAGGGCAGGCGAAGTTGCTGCGGGTACTGCAGACAGGCGAGTTCGAGCGGCTCGGCAGCAGCGTCACGCGGCGCGTGAAAGTCAGGCTGATTAGCGCCACCAATGCGGACCTGCCGCAAGCCATTGCCGACGGCCGGTTTCGCGAGGATCTGTACTACCGGCTCAATGTCATCGAGCTCAAGGTGCCGCCGCTGGCCGAGCGTACCGACGACATTCTGCCGCTCGCACGCCATTTCCTCGGCGAACAGCAAACACTCGGCGCGGCCGCACAACGGGCGCTGCTCGCACACAACTGGCCAGGCAACGTGCGAGAGCTGATCAACACCATTCGCCGCGCCTCGCTGTTGTCGACTGGCGAGGAGATTTCGCCCGAGGATCTGGGGCTCGCCACGACGGTGCCATCAGAGATCGCGCCCGAACGCGAGCCGGATCGCGCCGAGATCGAAAGCGCTCTGTCGCGAGCTCGCGGCGTCATCGCCCGTGCTGCCCGCGAGCTGGGCTTAAGTCGGCAGGCGCTGTATCGGCGGATGGAGAAGTTGGGGCTGAAGGAGACCCCGGGACCTTGACGGACGGATGGATTCCCGCTTTCGCGGGAATGACGAGATACCTGCACAAGCCTCGCTGGATTCATCGGCACCTGCGGTCATGTCCTCTTGCAAGAAAACCGGCACGCTCTTTCGAGCGTCGTTCCGGCCCGGGCCGGAGCGGCGCTTACTGCGATGCATAACTGAACGCGCGTCCGGTATCCTCCAAGCCATGCGCCATTCGCTGGAAGGCAAGCTGGTCCTGCTCAGTGCCGGATTGATCGCGCTGTCGCTGGCGCTATTCGCCGGGCTGCTCGCCTGGCTGAAGGCGCCGCTGTCGGCGGCATTGGCGGCCATGCTCTGCGTCATGCCTATCGTGGCGTATGCGGCGAGACGTTTCATGCGTCCGGTCACGCGCACTCTGCAAGCGGTGAGCGACGGCATCGTGAGCATGAAGGACCGCGATTTCAGCGTCAGCATCCGGCCGGCGTCGCAGAACGAGCTCAAGGCGCTGGTGGAAAGCTACAACGGCCTGGGCGAGCAGCTGCGTACCGAGCGCCAGGGGCTATATCAGCGCGAACTGCTGCTGGATACCGTCATCCAGGCCACTCCGCTGGCCATGGTGCTGACGAACTCCAGCGGGCGGATCGTCCACAGCAACCTGGCTGCGCGCCAGACGTTTCTCGGCGGCCGCAAACTCGAAGGTCTGTCGTTTGCCGAATTGCTCAGTGAGGCGCCCGATCCTTTGCGCCAGGCGGTTGCGACCGGGACCGACAGCCTGTTCACCATCGAGACCGAAGGCGAGTCGGAGATCTATCACCTGTCGCAGCGCGGTTTTCTGCTCAACAGCCAGTCGCATCGGTTGTATCTGCTAAAGCAGCTGACGCGTGAGCTGTCGCACCAGGAAGTGGAGACCTGGAAGAAGGTCATCCGGGTCATCGCCCACGAGCTGAACAATTCGCTGGCGCCGATTTCCTCGCTGGCGCACTCCGGGCGGCAGACGGTCGAGCGGCCCGAGCCGGCGCAGCTCGAGCGCATCTTCCGCACCATCGAAGAGCGGGCACGGCATCTGCACAGCTTCATCGACGGCTATGCGCGCTTTGCCAAGCTGCCGCGGCCACAGCCCGAGGCGGTCGACTGGTCCGCATTCCTGAAGTCGCTGCAAGAGACTGCGCCGTTCCGGCTGATCGGCGAGCCGGTGTCGCGGCCGGGTGTGTTCGATCCGACGCAGATGGAGCAGGTCGTCATCAACCTGGTGAAGAACGCACGCGAGGCCGGTGCGCCGCAGGACAGTATCGATCTACACGTCAGCGAACACGCTGGCGGCTGGCGCCTGCAGATTCTGGACCGTGGCCATGGCATGTCCGAAGAGGTTCTGCGCAGCGCGCTGCTGCCGTTCTTCTCGACCAAGCCGTCCGGCGCGGGGTTGGGTCTCACCGTGTGCCGCGAAGTGATCGAGGCACACGGCGGACGTATTTCGCTGGCCAACCGCGAAGGCGGCGGGTTGGCTGCCACGCTGTGGATTCCGGCGCTTCAGCAGGACTGAAACGCCGCCCGCTCAAACGAGCGTGTGATACACCTTCTGCACGTCTTCGTCCTGCTCCAGCTTGTCGATCAGCTCCAAAGCCTCGTTGGCTTCGGCTTCCGGCAGCTCGGTCGGCGTCATGCAGATGTATTCGTGCTCGGCCGAGATCGGCGTGATCTTGCGATCTTCCAGCGCCTTCTGCATCTGGCCGAAGTCCGCGAACGCACAGCGGATCACCAGCTGCGGCTCGCCTTTCTCGCCGGTGCTCTCGCCCATCTCCTCCAGACCGTGGTCGATCAGGTCCAGCTCCAGGTCGTCCTGCACGATGCCTTCCGGGTTCAGACGGAACACGCCCATTTTCTTGAACTGGAAGCTGACGCTGCCGCTGGTGGCGAAGTTGCCGCCGTTGTTGTCGAAGACGTTGCGGACGTTGGCGACGGTGCGGGTCGGGTTGTCGGTGGCCGCCTCGACCAGCACGGCGACGCCGTGCGGCGCATAGCCTTCGTAGATGATTTCCTGATAATTGGTCGCGTCCTTGCCCGAGGCGCGCTTGATCGCCGAGATCACGTTGTCCTTGGGCATGTTCACGGCGCGGGCGTTCTGCATGGCCCGGCGCAGCGCCGGGTTGGAGTTCGGGTCAGGGCCGCCGGCGCGGACGGCAATGGCGATTTCCTTGCCGACGCGTGCGAACTGCTTCGCCATGCGATTCCAGCGCGCGAACATCGCGTGCTTTCTGACTTCGAATATGCGGCCCATGCGTGACCTGAAGGGATGACGTGGAAGAGCCGCAATTATGCCGTGGCGGCGGCCGTCAGTCTCCTGCGGGAGTGCGGTATCGCGGTTGGGCCGGCCCGGCGGCCAGGTGCGATGGGCGGATCCGGAAGGGCGGATCCAGGGCGGTGGACTCGGACGGGTGGCCCCGGAACGGCTCGCGATCGGCCCCGGCCGAGGACCGTCTATTCCCAGATCACCTCGGCCCCGGCGGCGGCGGCCCGCTTGAGCAGGTTGACCAGCGGCAGTGCCCGTACCGCCAGTTGCACCGGGGGTTCCTGGGGCTTTTCCTCTTCTTCCTCGTCCTTGGCCGACCAGTCCTCGTTCATGGCCGGCGGGGCGGCGGTTTCGGTCTCCAGCTGGTCCAGCGCGCTCTGCAGCTGTTGCAGCGCGCCCGGCACGTCTTCCGCCTTCAGCGCGCCCGGAACCTTGCCCGAGGCGCCCATCATCCTGAGCAGCGGCGCGGCGGTGTCCCCGAACATCAGCACGGGGTCGGTGGCAGTCGAGCGGAATGTAACCAGCATGATGGGGCTATGGTGCCCGATCAGGTGCAGCCGCGCACCAGGAACAGTACCAGCAGGATTGGGATGGGCACGCCGAGCAGCCACAGCAGGATCCAGCCCAGTTTGCCCTGCTGGCGCTGCCGCATTGGTTTGTTTGCAGTCATTGCCGCTCCATCGATCGTACCTGCCTGAAGCAACGATCGCGGCGGCGCGCCGGTTCCGAATCGCTATGGGGCCTGCTTGTTCGCCGTAGCAGCCGTCCACATAGCGCGAGCGGTTTCACGGTCCGCGCCTTGCTCGATCAGTAGTGCCAACGCCTGATCGTTCGTGCAGAAGCCGCGCGCCGCGAGCACCGACAGTGCGCCGCACAGATCGCCGAAGTACACGCAGCGGCCCAGCGAGCTCATCAGCGAAGGCGACAGCTGCTGCTGTTGCTCGGTGAAAGCCGCGATCGAGATATCCGACAGTTTCCAGGCCTGTGCGATCAGGCTGGCCACGCAGGCGCGTTGCTGGCGAATGGCCTGGATGAACACTTCGGCTCGCGGCAGCAGCGTCGGATGCTCGCGATATTTGTCCATGGTCAGCCGGAACAGCACGATGTTCGCCAGCAGGCTGATCAGCCCGAGCAGCCGGGCGACGATGGGCTCGGCATCGGCGTTCGCCCGGGCGCAGGCCTCGGCGGCGGCGGCGGTGCGTTCGCCCTGTTCCCAGGTGATGGCGGCGAAATTCTCGAAATAGCCTGCCGGCGTGCGGAACACCGGTTGCAGGATGGCCGCCGCCATCAGCCCGCGCAGCCCGTCAGTGCCCAGCAGGAACACGGCGCGGTCGAGGCTCTCCACCGGTTCGGGTGTTATGCGGTGATAGGCGCTGTTGGCTCTTTGCAGCACGGCGCCGGCGAGCGCCGGATCCTCCATGATCAGGCGCACCAGCTCCTGGCGGGTGCTTTCGTTGTCGTTGATGGCCTGCAACAGTTTCGGCAGCAGCATGGGCCGCCGCGGGAAGTATTCGCGCTCATGCACCGATTCATCCAGCGCCCGGGCGATGCTTTCCAGCACGGCCGCATGCTCGCCGACGACCTGATAGTCGGAGCGCTGCGTGTCGAAGGCGAGCCGGAAACAGTGGGCTACCGCCTCGTCGATGGTCTCGCTGGAATAGGGGATCGGATCGATCGAATTCGTGGCCACGAGCGCATGCGGCTCGTCCGGGAGTTCCTCCGCCACGGCCAGGCGCTTGCCGACGATCTTGAGCAGGACGGCCGCCAGCCCCACGATCAGCACGATCAGGATTACGATCCACATTCCGTCGTCAGCCCCTTTGTTGTTCTGGTTGAGACGATGGGCTCGTCGATCATAGCGCTGCCGGGATCGAAGTCATTGACGGATTTTCATTTATCCGCGGCAGGCGGGGTGATACAAAACCCGCATGAACGCTCACACTCGACAAGCGGCGATTTTCATCGGGCACGGCACCCCGATGAATGCGCTCGAAGACAACCCGCACACGCGTGCCTGGCGGCAGCTGGGCGAATCCATGCCGCGTCCGCGGGCCGTCCTGGCCGTATCCGCACACTGGTATACCCGCGGCACCGGCGTGACGGCCATGACGCAGCCCAGAACCATCCATGATTTCTACGGCTTCCCGCCGGCGCTGTTCGCGCAGCGTTATCCGGCGCCCGGCGATCCGGCGCTCGCGCAGCGGGTTCAGGAGCTGCTGCGTCCGGTCGCTGTGACTGCCGATCAGGAGTGGGGGCTGGATCATGGCACCTGGTCGGTGCTCGCCCATGTCTATCCGCAGGCCGACATTCCGGTGGTGCAGCTGAGCATCGATGCGACCCAGCCGCCCGAGTATCACTACGAACTCGGCCGGCGGTTGGCGCCGCTGCGCGACGAAGGCGTACTGATTTTCGGCAGCGGCAACGTCGTTCACAACCTGCCACAAGCCAAGTGGCAGCCGGCGGCGAGCGCGTATCCCTGGGCCACGGCTTTCGCCAGTCAGCTGCGCACCGCGTTGGCCAGCGGCGATCATCAGCCGGCGATCCACTACGAACGCTTCGGTGAGGCGGCAATGCTCTCGGTGCCGACACCGGAGCATTACCTGCCGTTGCTGTACGCGCTCGGTGCCGGCTCGGCACAAGACGCGGTCTCTTTCCCCACCGATGGCATCGAGATGGGCTCTATCAGTATGCTGACGGTTCTGATGAGTTGAGCGAACGGTGAGAAATAAATGACTGTGACGGGTGCCACGCCGACCCTGGTTTCCGGCCAGCTGGATGAGATCGCGGCAGGCGTGCGCCGGCTGGTGGCGAACAATGCCAGCTACATGACGGGCCCGGGCACGAACACCTACATCGTTGGCCGCGAGCGCTTCGCCGTCATCGATCCGGGACCGGCGGCTGAGCCGCACGTCCAGCGCATCCTGCAGGAAACCGGCGGCCGCATTGCGGCGGTGCTGGTGACGCATACGCATCGCGATCATTCGCCGGCTGCCCAGGCGATTGCAGCAGCGACTGGCGCCGAGGTGTTGGGGCGTACGGCACCTGACGACGGCCGACAGGATCTGGCATTTGCCGCAACGCGCATGATGAACGACGGTGATGCGCTGACGGTCGATGGCCTTACGCTGCGTGCAGTGCACACGCCCGGTCACGCCTCGAATCACCTGTGTTTCATCCTCGAAAGCACAGGCCTGATCTTCACCGGCGATCACCTGATGCAGGGATCGACCGTCGTGATCGCGCCGCCGGACGGCAACATGGGTCAGTATCTTCGTTCGCTGCAAAGGTTACAGAACGAGCCCGTGACGCGCATTGCGCCGGGCCATGGACTCACCATCGAAGATGCGCAGGGCGAGATCAAGCACATCATTGCGCATCGACTGAAGCGCGAGGCGAAAGTCGTGCAGCGCCTTGCGGAAATGGGCAAAGCCGACCTGGATGCGCTGGTCGCGCGCGTTTATGACGACGTCGACTCACGCCTGCATCCACTGGCCAAGTCTTCGTTGCTCGCGCATCTGCTCAAACTCGAAGAAGACGGTCGCGCGCGCAGCGACTCCGACGCGCAATGGCGGATCATCCAGGCGGGGCGGTGACCAGCACCGACTAACGTCGCCAGCACGAACAAAGAACATCCGCTGATCTCCCCGTGAAATCTTCCGATCCGCCGCTGATCGAGCTGAAAGACTGCTCGCTGATTCTCGACGAGCATCCCGTGCTCGATGACGTAAGCTTCGCGCTGCGTCACGGCGAGCGCTGGGCCCTGATCGGGCCGAACGGCTCGGGCAAGTCGATGCTGCTGAAAATGCTGCGCGGCGATATCTGGCCGACGCCGACCGGGCGCGAGCAGCGCACGTATTGTCTGGATGGAGAGTCCAGCCGTCAGCCCGCCAAGGAGCTGATCGCGTACGTCGGTCCCGAGCGTCAGGACAAGTATGTCCGGTACGGGTGGGATCTGACCGTCACGCAGGTCGTGACTACCGGCCTGTTCGATGAAGACATTCCGTTGACCCGGCCGACGCGCAGCCAGCGCATGAAAGTGGAGCGGTTGCTGCGTCGCTTCGGTTTGTGGGGCTTGCGCAATCGCCGCATCCTGGCGTTGTCCTATGGGCAGCGCCGCTTGGCGTTGGTGGCTCGCGCATTCGCGGGTAACGCGCGTGTGCTGCTGCTGGATGAGGTGTTCAACGGACTCGACGCGCGAGCCAAGGAAAAGCTCAAGAGCGCGCTGGAGCAGCCGCGCGGCGGCCACGACTGGATCGTGACTTCGCATCGACCTGCTGAACTGCCGGCCAACATCACGCATGTGGCAAGAATCCAGGGAGGGCGGATCGTTGCCGCTGGCCCGAAGCGTGCGATGCAGAAGGGTGCGCTGGTCGAGACGCGCAGATCACCTCCTGGGGTTGGTCATCGGGCAACGGCTGTGCAGCCTCGGTTCTCGCGTTCCAGTCGTCGAGTCTCGGGTGGTCCCCTCGTCACCATCACGCGCGCGAACATTTTTCGCGACTACCGGCCGGTCATCCGCAATCTGGACTGGACATTGAATCGCGGCGAACACTGGGCGGTGCTCGGCGGAAACGGCTCCGGCAAGTCGACCCTGCTCAGCATGATCTACGGCGACCTGCATCTGGCGCTGGGCGGAAAGATCGAGCGTCAGGGCGTGCCGGTCGGCACGCGCATCGAGGAATGGAAGCGTCGCGTCGGCTGGGTTTCACCCGAGCTGCAGGCCAACTACTTCGCGGCGAAATCCATCGAGGAGATCGTCATCTCGGGCCGCTATGCCAGCGTCGGGCTGAACGAGCCGGCGACCCGCGCCGATCGCGCAGCGGCATCGCGCTGGCTGAAGTTCTTCGGCATCGAGCACCTGCACGAGCGCGGACCACGGCGAGTTTCCTACGGACAGATGCGCCTGGCGTTGATCGCGCGTGCGATGGTGAACGATCCGGAATTGCTGCTGCTCGATGAGCCGTGTACCGGGCTCGACGGCGACGTGCGCGAACATGTGCTCGCCGTCATCGAGCGGCTGGCTCGTACCGGCACGCAGATCGTCATGGCCGTGCACGATGCGGAGGACATCGTGCCGGCGGTGCGAAGGGTGTTGAGAATAGGAAAGGGTGGCCGGGCCACTCAGACCTTCACTTCGGCCTCGTAGACGATCACGGCATCGCCGACGATCTTCACGCTCTGCGCCACCCGGCCGGAGGATTCGACTTCCACGTCGATCACCGACGGACGGCGTACCCACTGGCCCTGCAGGCCACGGAACGTCACGCGACCGTCCTTCGGTTGCAGCAGCCCCTGATTCACCAGATACACGCCGAGCATGCCGTGGGCATTGCCGCTGGCGGGATCTTCCGGGATGCCGAGCGCCGGACAGAACATGCGCGACTCGGTGCCTGCGCCGTTTGCCGTGGGGCTCAGCGCGAACACGAAATAACCTTCCGCGCCCACGTGCGGCGTCAGCCGCGTCAGCTCTTCCAGATCCGGCTTGATCGAGCCCAGCAGCTCCGGCGAGCGCAGGCAGATCAGCAGACGCGAGGTGCCCTTCGAGAGAATCTGCAAGGGGCAGTCGTGGTGCAGGCTGGGGCTGGAAATGCCGAGCGCATCCAGCACCTGCCGGCGGTGATGGTCGGGAATCACCGGGCCGAGCGACGGCGGGCTTTGCGTGAGCGCGATGCGCAGATCGCCTTCGGCTTCGCTCACGTCGACCTCCACCACACCCGCGCCGGTGCGCTGCCGCACGCGGCCGGTGGGCTTGCCGTCGACCTTGGCACGTACATACTGCGCCGCGATCGTGGCGTGTCCGACAAACGGAACCGAGTGCCGCGGAGTGAAAAACTTCACCTGCATGTCATGGTCGCCGCTTTCCGCTTCCAGCACGAACGCCGTCTCGCCGTTGACCTCGGAGGCGATGGTCTGCATCTCCTGCTCGGACAGATGGTCTGCGTCCAGCACCACGTTGGCGGGATTGCCGCAAAAACGCTGGCGCGTGAACGCATCGACGTGGAACAGCCGACAACGGCGACTCGACATGGCAACCTCGAAGACTCAAGGAAATTTCCCCGCCGTCGTTATGGCGGAAGTAGGGGAGAAGCGCAAGCGACACCCCACACGGCGCCGCACCGACGGTGCCATCGGCTGCGCCGCAGCGTTCGCACACGGAAGGCGCAGAGCGTCCAAGGACTAGGCCCTGGGGCTGGAGCTGGCTATACTCGCGCCCGCCTAGGGGTGGCCCTGACTGGGGCCTGAGATGCCGGCCGCGATCGCTCGACGAATCGCTCATCGGTGGACCCGTTGAACCTGATCCGGTTAGTACCGGCGTAGGGAGCAGGTCATGCGATTGTCTCGCGTACGAATCGGCCCTCCATCCGTCTGTGCAGGGACTGGTTCGGGTCGATCGGAATCGAAGCTGCTTTCGTTGCGTTGTTGCGAACCCGGATCTTCTGCAAAGAGGATCGGGTCATGCGCTTTTCCGCTGTGAAGATGGCTGTTGCGATGTGCGCGGGGGCTGCAAGCCTGGCCGCCGCCGGCGCGTCCGCGTCGGCAGATGATGTACTCGAGGAAGTGATTGTCACGGAGACGCTGCGCCAGCAGTCGCTGCTGGAGGCACCGGTGAGCGTCACGGTGCTCGACGAGGCGACGCTGCGCGACGCGGGGCGCCAGCATTTCGAGGATGTGCTCACTTCGGTGCCGAACCTGCACTGGGCCGGCGGCACGTCGCGGCCGCGCTTTTTCCAGCTGCGCGGCATCGGCGAGCGCGAGCAATACGAGGGCGCGCCGAATCCGTCGGTGGGATTCCTGATCGACGACATCGATTTCAGCGGCATCGGCATGCCGGCCACGCTGTTCGATGTGGATCGCATCGAAGTGCTGCGCGGTCCGCAGGGCATGCGCTATGGCGCCAATGCGCTTGCGGGACTCATCGTCATGCGCAGCGCCGATCCCAGGCCTGAGTTCGGTTTCTCCACCGAAGCGTCGCTGGGCGAGTACGACAGCAGATCGGTGGGCGCGGTGGCGACCGGGCCGGTGGAATCGCTCGATTCCTCGTGGCGCATCGCTGTGCAGCGCTTTCGCAGCGATGGCTTTCGCACCGATCCGTATCTGCATCGCGACGATACCAATGGTCGCGACGAGCTGACCGCACGCGTCAAGTGGCGTTGGCAGCCATCCGACACGACCAAGGTCGATCTGACCTGGCTGCACGCCGACCTGGACAATGGCTACGACGCCTGGTCGATCGACAATTCACGACGCTCGCTCTCCGATCGTCCTGGCAAGGATGCGCAGAAGGCCGATGGCGGCTCGCTGCGTATCGAAACCCGCGCCGGTTCCATCGGCTCGCTGACGGCGATTGCTGCGCTGTCCGATTCCGACGGCGACTACAGTTTCGACGGCGATTGGGGCAATGCTGACAGCTGGGCGCCTTACACCTACGACTACTTCTATCGGGCGCAGACCAACCGCCGCACGCGCAGCTTCGAAGTGCGGCTGGCATCGGATGCGGCGGAGCAGGTCGGGGACATCGCCTGGCTGGTGGGGGCGTACACGCTGAGCCTGGACGAGAAGATTCACGAGATCAGCGTCGGCGAGTACGTGGATCCGTTCATGCCGGAGTACTCGGGCTCGTCGGACGACGTTCTTACCAGCAACTACGATGCACGCAATATCGCTGTGTTCGGTCAGCTCGACGGCAACCTGAGCGAGCGCTGGGGCTGGTCGTTCGGCCTGCGTGCCGAGCAGCGCGACGCGGACTACAGGGACAGTGGCGTGCAGAAGGGCGAGCCGCGTGTCACGAGCACGAGCGAGGACGACACGATGTGGGGTGGGCAGGCGACGCTGCATTTCGATGTGCAGCCGAACGTGCGCCTGTTCTCAACGCTGTCGCGTGGCTACAAAGCCGGTGGTTTCAACCTGGGACGGGCAGCGGCGATTCGCGAGCGCTTTGCTCCGGAATACCTGTGGAGCCTGGACGTGGGCGCGAAGGGCGAGTGGTTCGAGCGGCGCCTGTACGCGGACATCACGGCGTTCTATATGAAGCGTGAGGACATGCAGGTTGCCACCGGCGTGCAGCTTGACCCCATCGGCGATCCGAACAGCTATCTGTTCTTCACGGACAATGCCTCGGGCGGACGCAACGCGGGAATCGAGACGAGCGTGAGATGGCGTGTTACTCGCGAGCTGGAGCTGGGTGGTTCGCTCGGCCTGCTGCATACGCGCTATTCGGGTTATCGTCCGGAAGGCACGGATATCAGCAATCGCGATCAGGCCCACGCGCCGGAGTACCAGCTGTCGCTCAACGCTACGTGGCGCTCGCCGCTGGGGTGGATGGCGCGCGTGGATTTCTCGGCGATCGACGACTACTACTTCGATGTGCCGTCGAACGATCCGGTGGCGAACAATCAGCGTGCGCCGGCGTATTCGTTGACCAACCTGAAGCTGGGCTACGAGGGCGCGAACTGGGCCGTGTATCTGTGGGGTCGAAATGTCTTCGACGAGGACTATGTCGTGCGCGGCTTCTATTTCGGCAACGAGCCACCGGATTTCGCCAACAAGCGCTACACCCAGCTCGGCGAGCCGCGGCAGGTCGGTGTGAGCGCCCGTTGGGAGTTTTGAGAATCGTCACTCCTGCTGTTCACGGGAATGACGCCATGCGAATGTCGCGTTTTTTGTTGTGGAGATCATGATGCGTACCGCCATCGAAATCAGCCTGTATCCCCTCGACGCGGATTTCATTCCGTCCATCAAGGGTTTCATCGACCGGCTCAACACCTACCCGGAGTTGCAGATCACCACCAACGCCATGAGCACGCAGGTCGCCGGCGAGCATCAGCGGCTGTTCGAGATCCTTGGCAAGGAGACTGCGGCCACGTTCGGCGAGGGCGGACGCAAGGTGTTCGTGATGAAGGTGCTGGGCGGCGAGGCGAAGTGAAGTAGTCCGGGAGCCGTCGTGTCATCGCTCATTTCGCAGCTCGCGGCCACTTCGCCGTGGGAAGCTGCCGGCGCCGCGCTCGGGCTGGCCTATCTGCTGTTTGCGGTGCGCCGCAATCTGCTGTGCTGGCTCTGCGCCTTTGCCAGCACAGCGATCTATCTCGTGCTGTTCGCACGCGCCGCGCTCTACATGCAGTCGGCATTGCAGGTGTTCTACCTGGTCATGGCGGTGTACGGCTTCATCGAATGGCGCCGCGGCCGATCCGAGTCGGGCGAGGTGCTGATCCGCTCCTGGACGTTGCGGCAACACCTGGCCGCGGCGGCGCTGGTCATCCTCGCCACGCTGATCAATGGCTGGCTGCTGACCAGGACGGATGCGGCGGCGCCCTACGTGGATTCGCTGGTGACCTGGGGCAGCGTCGTGACCACCTGGATGGTGGCGCGGCGCGTGATCGAGAACTGGCTGTACTGGATCGTGATCGACGGCATTGCGGCCTGGCTGTACCTCACGCAGGGGTTGTTGGCGACCGCGCTGCTGTTCGTGATCTATCTCGGTATCGTCGTTCGCGGCTACTTTGCGTGGCGTCGCGAACTGGCCGAACAACGGCAGGCGTCGAGTGCTTCGGCTTCGGTGGCGGAAACCCATGCTGCCTGATGAAGTGCGGGCCGCGCTGTCCGGTATCGAGAGCGGTGGCGTTTGCAGCGCGGAGCGCATCAAGCACGGCCTGACCAACGAAAGCTGGCTGGTGCATGGCGACGAGGGCGCACTGGTAGTGCGCCTGAGCAATACCGAGGAGGTATCGCTTCAGATCAATCGCGTCAGCGAAGCGCTGATTCTCGAAACCGTCGCACAGGCGGGCATCGGGCCTGAAGTCATCCGCTGCGATCCGGCGCGTCACTTGCTGGTGACGCGTTATGCCGGCGAAACCTGGTCGGAATCGGATGCGTTGGATGTGCGCAATATCGGGCGCGTCGCGCGGCTCCTGCGCAAATTGCACTCACTGTCGCCGCCGCAAGGCATCCAGCGCGTCGATCTCACGGCCGTGGTCGACGGCTATCTCAGGACGCTCGATGAACGGGGCATCCACGGCCCCATGGGCGCGCCTGAACAGCAAGCGCGGGCCAGGGAGATTGCCGCCACGCTGCAGCGGGATTCCGATCCTTGCCTGTGCCACAACGACGTCCACTCGCTGAACATCGTCGATGATGGCGAGCTGCGGCTGATCGATTGGGAATACGCCGGCCTGGGCGAGCGCTTCTTCGACCTTGCCGCCATCTGCGTGTACCACCGTTACGACCGACAGCGTCGCGATCTGCTGCTTGGAACGTACGTGGATCAATCGCGGTCCGGGTCGGAACGCCGTCTCGAACTTGCCTGCTGGCTGTTCGACTACGTGCGCGAATTGTGGACTGCAGTTCGGGAGCGGGGGTAGGTTTGATTACTCGTTCTTGGTCATTCCCGCGCAAGCGGGAATCCATCCGAATCCTCAGGATGGACTCCCGCTTGCGCGGGAGTGACGAGTAAATCAGAACGGCCGGTATTGGGTCGCTGCTGTATTGCTCACGTCGTTCGTGCTTGAGAGCGACGGCGCAATGCAATACATCGCCGCCTGGCCCGATCACTTCCTGTTACTTCTTGCCTTCCGTCTGCCGCGCCACGGCTTCGGCGGCGGCCTTGATGGCCTCCGGGTCGCCGAGGAAACGGCGCGAGAGGGGCTTCAGGTTGGCGTCGAGTTCGTAGTGAATGGGCACGCCGGTGGGAATGTTGAACTCGACGATGTCTTCGTTGGACATGTTGTCGAGCATCTTCACCAGCGCGCGCAGGCTGTTGCCGTGCGCGACCACCAGCACATTGCGGCCGGCTTTCAGCTCCGGGGCGAGCCGGTTGTTCCAGTAGGGCAGCACGCGATCCAGCGTGGTCTTCAGCGATTCGGTCGCAGGCAGCTCTTCCGGCTTGAGAGCGGCGTAACGCCGCTCGAAACGCGGATGACGCTTGTCGTCGAGCGCCAGCGCAGGAGGAGGGATGTCATAGCTGCGACGCCAGATCTTGACCTGGTCCGCGCCGTGCTTCTCGACCGTCTGCGCCTTGTTCAGGCCCTGCAGCGCGCCGTAGTGGCGCTCGTTCAGCCGCCAGCTGCGCTCTACCGGCAGCCACATCAGGTCCATCTCGTCCAGCGTGATCCACAACGTGCGGATGGCGCGCTTGAGCACGGAGGTGAACGCTACGTCGAACTCGAAACCTTCGGCTTTGAGCAGCCGGCCGGCTTCGCGGGCTTCGATGCGGCCCTGCTCGGTCAGGTCGACATCGACCCAGCCGGTGAACAGGTTTTCCAGATTCCAGAGGCTTTGGCCGTGACGGACCAGGACGAGTTTGCCGGGCATGTCGATAAGGGTGCGCAAGGAAGTGAAACGGGAGACGCTTTATACCAGAAGGCGCGCGGGTCTTCAGGCGGACGCCGGCGCGACTGGAGCGCGATGGCGGGCGACTGTCTCGCATTTCAGACAGCGGGTGCGCGCCGGCTGCGGTAAAGCGGGCCCGGGCTCCAGGTTTTCCACCTGAAGCCCGGGCGCCAAGAAGGCCTGATTTACTCCTTCTTGGTCACTCCCGCGCAGGCGGGAATCCATCCGAAATCCGCAGGATGGACTCCCCGCCTGCGCGGGAGTGACGAGTAAAGCAGAGCGTCCCTAAAAAGCGGCCGCTATCTTTCCTCCGCCATCGCCCGCACCGCCTGCAATGCCACCGACAGCGTGGCGAAATCCATGGTCGGCAGGCTGCGCATGTCATTGAGTGTCTGCCGCACGTGGGCGATGGCCGTGGACTTGCGATTCAGCCACGTGTCCACCGCGCCCGCGGCCGGCGCCTTCTTCGACTTGCCCAGCACTTGCAGGCACAGCTTGCGCTGCAGATCGTAGATGTTGTCGCGCAGCGTGCCGCGCGCCACTGCCTGCCAGTGGCCATCCACGCCGAGTGCTTCGATCTGTTCACGGATCCAGTCCAGCGACAGTGCCGTGCCGACGCTGAAATAGACCGTTGCCACCGCTTCGATCGGCACGCCCGTTTGGTCAGCGATATCCACCAGGTCCGGGCCGGAGCGCAGCGCCGCCAGGCTGGCCATGCGCTTGCTCAGGGCTTCGGGCACCTTCGCCGCGCGATAAACTGCATGCTGCTGCTGGAAAACTTCCAGATCGGCACCCGACAGCACGCGTGGTAGCGCCCGATCGAGCTTGGTCAGGCCGGAGCTCAGGCGACTCACCTGCTGCTCGATGTGCAGGTCGCCGGGATGGCGATGGATCAGCCAGTAGGTGCAGAAACGCAGCAGCCGCGTCGTTTCGAACATCATTTCGTATTGGGTGTTCGCGTCGACCTTCGCGTCCAGCGCCTCGATGTCGCTCCAGGTGGTGCGCATGTCGAACGCTTCGCGGGCGATTGCATAGGCCCGAACGATGGCCGCGGCTTTCGCTCCCGTGTCTTCCTGCGTGCGCCGGGCGAACGATGCACCCATGCGATTCACCATGCTGTTGGTGGTCGCCGTGGCGATGATCTCGCGACGCAGCTGATGCTGTTTCAGATACTTGCCGAAGCGCTTCTGCATCTGCGCCGGGAAATACCGTTCCAGCTCGCGCGCCAGGTACGGATCCTCCGGCACATCCGAATCGATCAGCAGCGTGTTCAGCGCCATCTTGGCGTAGGACAGCAGGATCGCCAGTTCCGGACGCGTCAGTCCGCGGCCGGCCTTGTGGCGCTCGTCGATTTCCTCGCTGGTGGGCAGGAACTCCAGGCCGCGATCGAGCAGGCCCGACAGCTCCAGCGAACGGATCGTGTGGACGTGCTCCAGCAGATCCTTCACTGAGCGCGCTTCCAGCATCGACAGCGCCTGGCTCTGCAGATAGTTGTCACGCAGCACCAGCGACGCGACTTCCTCCGTCATGTCCACCAGCAGCTTGTTGCGCTTGGGCAGTGTCAGGCCGGCGCGCTTGGGCAGCGAGTTGAGCAGGATCTTGATGTTGACTTCATGGTCGGAACAATCGACGCCGCCTGAGTTATCGACGAAATCGGTGTTCAGCCGGCCGCCATTCAGCGCGTACTCGATGCGTCCGCGCTGCGAGCAGCCGAGGTTGCCGCCTTCACCGACGACCTTGCAGCGCAGATCCTTGCCGTTGACGCGCACGCCGTCGTTGGCGCGGTCGCCGACTTCGGCATTGCTCTCGTCGCTGGCCTTCACGTAAGTGCCGATGCCGCCGTTCCACAGCAGGTCGACCTTCATGCACAGCACGGCGCGGATCAGCTCTTGCGGTGTGAGTGTGTCGCGGTCCAATCCCAGCATGGCTTGTGCCTGCGGGGAAATCTTCAGCGACTTGGCGCTGCGCGGATAGATGCCGCCGCCCTTGGAGATCAGCTTGCGGTTGTAGTCTTCCCAGGTCGAGCGCGGCAGGGCGAACAGGCGCTTGCGCTCGGCGAAGCTCGCAGCTGCGTCCGGATCCGGGTCCAGGAAAATGTGCTGGTGATTGAACGCGGCCAGCAGTCGCAGATGCGGTGACTGCAGCATGCCGTTGCCGAACACGTCGCCGGCCATGTCGCCGATGCCAATCGCCGTGAAATTCTGCGACTGCGTATCGACACCGAGCTCGCGGAAGTGGCGCTTGACGCACTCCCACGCGCCGCGGGCGGTAATGCCCATCTTCTTGTGGTCGTAGCCGGCCGATCCGCCTGAGGCGAACGCGTCGCCCAGCCAGAAGTTGTACTCGGCAGCGATCCGGTTGGCGGTATCGGAGAAAGTCGCCGTGCCCTTGTCGGCGGCGACCACCAGGTAAGCATCATCCGGATCGCGGCGGACCACCTGCGGCGGCGGCACGATGCGGCCGTCGACGACATTGTCGGTGACGTCCAGCAGACCGCGGATGAAGGTGCGGTAGCACTCGACGCCTTCGCGCTGTGTGTCCTCACGGCTGGCATTGACCGGCAGACGCTTGGGCACGAAGCCGCCCTTGGCGCCGACCGGCACGATCACCGTGTTCTTCACGTTCTGCGCCTTCATCAGGCCGAGCACTTCGGTACGGAAGTCTTCGCGACGATCGGACCAGCGGATGCCGCCGCGCGCCACCTTGCCCATGCGCAGGTGCACGCCTTCGACTCGCGGCGAGTACACGAAGATTTCGAACGCCGGCCGCGGCTGCGGCAGATCGGCGATGTTGCGCGAGTCGAGCTTGAAGGAGACGTACGATTTCCAGGGCTCGCGCGGGTTCTGCGCCGCGCTATCGGTCTGGAAGTAGTTGGTGCGCAGCGTTGCAGCGATGGCGCCGGCGAAGCGTCGCAGAATGCGGTCCTCATCCGGGCTGGTCACGGCATCGAGCTGCTTTGCCAGCTGCTTCTGCAGCCGCGTGATCTCGGCCTTGGACTGCGCCGGCTTGCGCGCCGGGTCGAACTGCGCCTCGAAAATGGCCGACAAGGTGGCCGTGATGGCGGCGTTGGACGTGAGTACCTGCTCCATGTAGGCCTGACTGAAGGCCACGCCTCCCTGCAGGACGAAACGGCAGTACGCACGCAGCACCATCGCCTGACGCCAGGTGAGATCGGCACCGACGATCAATCGGTTGAAGCCATCGTTCTCGGCGCGCCCGCTCCAGACGGCTAGGAAAGCGTCCGTGAACCGTTCGCCCAGCTTGGCGGGATCCACGACCGCGCCGTCACGACGCAGCATCTCGAAATCCTGCAGCCAGACTTCGCGATCGCGGGTGGCATCCTGTGGCCGCGGCGGCGTGATCCGGTACGGGCGCTCGCTCAGAACGGTGAAGCCGAGGTTCTCGAGAATCGGCAGCGCGCGCGACAGCGGAATCGGCGAGGCGGAACGGAGCAGGCGGAAATGAACCGCCTTGTCCTTGCCGCGTACCAATCGCATCGAGACACGGTCGCCGTCGCGCAGCACCTGGTCGATCTGCGTCGCGTCGTCGACCGCTATGTCGGTCGAGACGTCTTCCTCGTAAGCGGCCGGGAAGGCGCCGGCCAGACGCTCGGCCAGTTCCAGGCCCTCGAACTCGCCATGCCTGGCGATCAGCGCTTCACGCAGGCGATCGTCCCAGGTGCGAATCGCTTCGGCGATTTCCTGCTCCAATGCATCGACGTCGATGTGCGGGCCGTCCTCATGCGGCAAGCGCACGATCATGTGCACGCGCGCCAGCGCCGATTCGGACAGCTGCACCTGCGATTCGATGCCGACCGCGTGCAGGCGATCGCGCACCAGGGCTTCGATCTTGTTGCGGACCTGGGTGTTGTAGCGGTCGCGCGGCACGAAGATCATGCCGGAATAGAAGCGGCCGAAGCCGTCGAGCCGCATGAAAACCCGTACGCGGTGCCGTTCGTAGAGATTGACGATGCCGCGCACGATGCGGGTCAGATCGGCGACGCGAGCCTGGAACAGTTCGTCGCGTGGATACGTCTCGAGCACGTGCATGAGGGCCTTGCCGTCATGGCTGACGGGATCCAGCCCGAAATGACTGATGACCCGCTCGATCTTGTGTCTCAGTAGCGGGATCTCGCGCGGGCTGCGGCTGTACACGGAAGAGGTGAACAGGCCCAGGAAGCGCTGCTCGCCGGTGACGCGCCCTGTCTTGTCGAAGACCTTGATGCCGACATAGTCGAGATAGGTCGCGCGATGCACCGTGGAGATGGAGTTCGCCTTGGTGATCGTAAGCAAGTCCGGCTCACGTGCGTGAGCACGCATCTCTGCAGTGAGTATCGTGGGCTCGAGGGGGCGGCCCGGGCGTTCGCGCAGGATGCCCATGCCGGTGCCCGGTATCGCTTCCAGCACGTCTTCGGCGCGGCCGCGCTTGAGCCGGTATTCGCGGTAGCCCAGGAAGGTGAAATGGTTGGCCTCCATCCATTCGAGCAATGCGCCGACTTCGCGTGCTTCGCTGGCGGGCGTGGGCGGCGGGTTGCTTTCGATCTCCTTGGCGATCGCAAGCGCCCGGCTGCGCATGGGCTGCCAGTCGATCACCGCCAGACGTACGTCCTCGATCACGCTCAGCAGCTTGCGTTCCAGCTCCTTCAGCCGCGCCGGATCGCCGATGCGGTCGATCTCGATGTGCTGCCAGGATTCGGCGGTGAACTTGCCCTTGCCGTTGGCGCCGTCGCCCAGCTCGACCAGGCGGCCGACGCCGTCGCGGCGCACGCTGATGATGGGATGGACCATCAGGTGGATGGTGAGGCCGGCCTGGTTGAGCACCATGCCGAGCGAGTCCACCAGGAAGGGCATGTCGTCGACCACGACCTCGACGATGGAATGCGTGGACGACCAGCCGTCGGTGCCGGGCTCGGTGTTGAAAACGCGAACCGCCGGGCGGCCGCGCCGCCGGACAGCGGCGAAGCGCAACTGGCCCAGTGCCGCGGCTGCCAGATCGGCGCTGCTGTACTGGGCGAGATCCTCCTCGGCGACGCCGCGGTAGTAGTGACGGATGAAATTCTCGCCGGCCACCGGGTCGCGACGCTGGCGCGTACGACTGGCGATGGAAGCGATGCGTTCGATGATTTTCTTGCGAGCCGCGGGGATGGTGCCGTGCATGGTGTTGGATTCGATGAAAGTGATGGAGTGATGTAATCGAGTCAGCGCTGCAACTGCAATTCGTAGTCATCCGCGCGATTGCCGCAGACCGCGGCAATCGCGTCAGGCAGGCTGGATGAGATCGGCGATGACCGCCGCCAGGAAGCGGCAGGCTTCGCCGCCGGTGATGCAGCGGTGATCGAAAGTCAGTGACAAGGGCAGACGCGTGTGGATCTCCGGCGCGCTGGCGCCGGCCACGACGTCGCGTTGCAGTTTTCCGGCGCCCAGGATCGCCACGGTCGGTGGCACCACCAGGGGCGTGGCGTAACGACCGGCCAGCGTGCCGAAATTGGACAGCGTGAAGGTGTAGTCGCGCATTTCCTCGGGTGAAACGCTGCGGTTGCGGGTTCGTTCCTTGAGCCCATTCAACGCTTCGCGCAATTGCGCAGCGGAGTGTGCGCCCACGTCTCGCAGCACCGGCACGATTAGTCCTTCGCTGGTGTCGACGGCAATCGCCAGGTGGATCTGCTGCATGATCTTGCGCGCGGGACCGTCCGGATTGAACAGCGCGTTGAGCCCGGGCTCGGCCTTGGCGCCGGCGGCGATGGCGCGGATCAAGCGGATCGTGATGTCGGCGCGATTGGTCCAGGCTTCGATATCGGCATCGTCGAAGATCGTGCACATCGCGACTTCATCGCGCGACAGTGACATGCTCGCCGACATGGCCTTGCGTGGGCCGCGTAGACGATCGGCGTCAGTCAACCCGGAAACATTGGGTGTTGCAGTCTTTGTGCGGGCGGTGCTCAGATTCGATGCCGCCAGCACATCGTCGACGCTGACGAGTCCATGCCGGCCGGTGGCGCGGCACGAAGCAAGATCGACGCCGAGGCGCTTGGCGAGCATGCGCACGGCCGGCGCTGCACGAACTCGTTCGCGTGCACCACGGCGCTCGCGGCCAGCAATGGCCCGATCGACGAACTCTTCGCTGCTCGATGCCATGTGGCCGACGACCATGCCCTGACCGGCCGAGGTTCCGCCGCCGAACGCAGACTTCGTGGTGCGGGTCGTGCCGGCAGGCAGATCGAAATCCACCAGCGGCCGGCCGGTCTGCACCGTGTCTCCGGGCTGCGCGTGGAGCTTCACGATGGTGCCGGTGTACGGGCTGGGTACTTCCACTACGGCCTTCGCCGTTTCCACCGACAGCATGGGCTGATCCAGCGTCACGCGATCGCCTACCTTCACATGCCAGGCGACGATCTCGGCTTCCGGCAATCCTTCGCCCAGATCGGGAAGATTGAATGTGGTCACGGCTGCTCCAGCGTCGCCTGCACCGCATCGACGATGCGCGCAATGCTCGGAATGAACTCATTCTCGAGCCGGTACAACGGTATGACGGTGTCGTAGCCGGTCACGCGCTTGATCGGTGCAACCAGATCGTACAGGCCTTCGTCGGCGACGATGGCGGCGATCTCGGCACCCACGGCGCAGTTGCGCGCCGCTTCATGCACGATGACCAAGCGGCCGGTCTTGGCGACGGAATCGAGAATGGTGGCGGAATCGATCGGGCTGACGGTGGCCAGATCGATGACTTCGGCGCTCACGCCCTGACGTGCGAGCTGCTCGGCTGCCTTGAGCACGTCCACCGTCATGGCGCCCCAGGTGACGAGGGTCACGTCCGTGCCTTCGCGCAGGATGTAGCAGACATCGAGCGGCAGCGCTGCGCCGTCGTCTGCGACTTCCTGCTTCACGTATCGGTAAATGCGCGTGGGCTCCAGAAAGATCACCGGATCCGGCTCGCGAATCGCCGCGAGTAGCAGGCCGTAAGCGCGACCAGGCGAGGAGGGGCACACCACACGGATGCCGGGAATGTGCGCCAGCATGGATTCCACCGCTTCGGAGTGATGTTCCGGCGCGTGGATGCCGCCGCCGTGCGGCATGCGCAGCACCGCCGGGCAGCTGAGCCGGCCGCGGGTGCGGTGGCGCATGCGGCTCATGTGATTGACGATCTGGTCGATGGCCGGATAGACGAAGCCCATGAACTGGATCTCGGCCACCGGCTTCATGCCTTGCGTGGACAGGCCGACGCAGATGCCGCCGATCATGTTCTCGGCCAGCGGCGTGTCCTGCACGCGGTCCGTGCCGAAGCGCTCCTGCAATCCCGAAGTGGCGCGAAACACGCCGCCGGTGCGGCCGACATCCTCGCCTAGCACGACTACGCTGGGATCGTGCTCCAGCTCCCACGCCTGTGCCATCGCAATGGCCTCGATCATGGTTATCTTGGGCATTGCGACGGCGGCTAGTGCGACGGGCCGGTACTGCCGGCGTAGCGGCGGGCCAGCATTTTCTGGATTTCCACGTACGGCGGCGGATTGGCGAACAGATGCTCGAACATGGCGTCGGTCGAAGCTGTCGGCGTGCTCAGATATTCCTGCACGGCAGCTTCCACTTCGCGCGAAAACTCGGCTTTCATTGCCTGCTCGCGCGCCTCGTCGAGTACACCGCGTTGCGTCAGCAACTGGCGCAGCCGGATCATGGGCTCGATCTTCCAGGCTGCCGCTACTTCAGCTTCCTGACGATAACGCGAAGCATCGTCCGCCGTGGTGTGGTCGCTCAGCCGGTAGGTAACCGCTTCGATCACGGTGGGTCCGCCACCGTCGCGGGCTCGGGCGAGCGCCTGTTCGGTCGCGGCGCGCACCGCGATCACGTCGTTGCCGTCCACCTGTATTCCGGGAATGCCCGCCGCGATGGCCTTCTGGGCCAGGGTTCGCGCCGCGGTCTGCTCTTCGATGGGCACGGAGATTGCCCATTTGTTGTTCACGATCATGAACACTGCCGGCAACTGCTTGGCGCCAGCAAGATTGATCGCTTCGTAGAAAGAGCCTTCCGAAGTGCCGCCGTCGCCGATGTAGGCGAGCGCACAGCGCGGTTCCTTGCGGATCTTGAATGCCAGCGCCGCGCCGGCGGCATGCAGTGTTTGTGTTGCGATGGGCACGCACCAGGGAAAATCGTGGCGCGGACCGGCGAAATCGTTGCCGCGCTCGTCGCCGCCCCAGTAGAGCAGCACGTCGCTCATGCGCACGCCACGCCAGAACAGCGTGCCGATCTCGCGATACACGATGGCGACGCAATCTTCCGGCCGTAATGCGGCGCCGACACCGATGTGGACAGCTTCCTGGCCGAGGCAGGGCGCGTATGTACCGAGCTTGCCGGTGCGCTGCAGGTTGATGGCCTTGGTATCGAAGGTGCGGGCCCGCAGCATGGCCGCGAACATCTGCAGCAGCTCGCTGTTGTCGCGGGCGAAGGCGGGAGGATCGTTGACGAGGCTGCCCTGGGGCTCGAGATGTTGCAGATACGGGATCCGGAACTCCGCGACCGTCCTCACCTTATCCCCTCCTTCAGGGAGTCAGATTCGAAACCGGTCGCAATTATAGCCGCGCTGACGCCTCAATTTGTGGTTCGCACACACAACTTTGATGCTGAAAACTTACGATGAATACAGGAATGTTCATGACATGGAGCGTGCGCGCTCCAACAAGCGTGCGAGCAACTCATCGAGAGCACTCCGCTCTTCGGAATTCAATACCGCAAGCAGGTCTTCCTCGTAGTGCAGCGCTAGTGGTGCTACCTGGGTGTATACCGCTTCGCCAGCGCTCGACAGCCGCAGCACCGATCTGCGCCGATCGTTCTTGTCGTAGCTGCGCTTCAGGCGGCGCGAGGCGATCAGGCTCTGTACGGCGCGGCTGACGGCAACCTTGTCCATGGCGGTGCGTTCGGCCACTTCGACGGCAGACAGGTCCGGATAGCGGGCCAGCACGGCGATGACGCGCCATTCGGGGACCGACAGCTCGAACTGGCGCTCGTAGGCGTGCGCGATGTGCATGCTGATGGTGTTGGTCAGCACCGACAGCCGATAGGGAAGGAACTGGTCCAGATGCAACTGGTCGGTATTGCTGCGGCCCGTGGCCTTAGGCTTCGAGGTGGCGGCGCCCATGTGTCATATTCACCGTGGCTGGCAAAGGCATTGTCTTGACTCGCCACGAGAAAATAGTTTCAATTGAAACTATTGGCCGCGGCGGCCGGCGCACAGATTGCGGTATGCAATGCGGCGTTGCAACGACCGGCGCAAGGTCCTGGCTCGTGCAAGAGGGTTAAATCATGAATGCGGATGCGCGCAACAATCCAATGGGTACCGATGGGTTCGAGTTCGTGGAGTACACGGCGCCCGATCCCGAGCTGCTGCGCGCGCTGTTCGAGCAGCTGGGTTTTCCGGCCACGGCGCGGCATCGCAGCAAGAATGTGACCTTGCACCGCCAGGGCGACATCAACTTCATCGTCAACGCCGAGCCCGACAGCTTCGCTCAGCGCTTCGCGCGCGAGCATGGCCCCTCGGCCTGCGCCATGGCGTTCCGCGTCAAGGATGCGTCATATGCGTATCGCCGCTGCCTCGAGCTTGGCGCCAAGCCCGTTGAAACGCGGGTCGGTCCGATGGAGCTGCAGATTCCGGCCATCGAAGGCATCGGCGGCAGCCTGGTCTACCTGGTCGACCGCTACGGCGAGCAGACCATCTATGACGTGGACTTCGTGCCGGTGCCGGGCGCGGACGCCGCCAGCCGCAAGGCCGGCCTGACCTACATCGACCATCTCACCCACAACGTGGCCCGTGGCAACATGGACAAGTGGGCCGGCTTCTACGAGAAGCTGTTCAACTTCCGCGAGATCCGCTACTTCGACATCGAAGGCAAGAAGACCGGACTGTTCAGCCGCGCCATGACCAGCCCGTGCGGCAAGATCCGCATCCCGATCAACGAGTCGCAGGACGACAAGTCGCAGATCGAGGAATACCTGCGGGAGTACCACGGTGAGGGTATCCAGCACATCGCGCTGGGCACCGGCGACATCTTCTCGACGGTCGACGTGCTGCGCTCGCAGGGCGTGCAGTTCCAGGACACGCCGGACACCTACTATGAAGGTGTCGATGCGCGCGTCACCGGCCACCGCGAGAACCTGGACGAGCTGAAGAAGCGCCGCATCCTGATCGACGGCAACCCCGGCAACGGCGAGGGCCTGCTGTTGCAGATCTTCACCCAGAACGTGATCGGTCCGATCTTCTTCGAGATCATCCAGCGCAAGGGCAACGAGGGCTTCGGCGAGGGCAATTTCAAGGCCCTGTTCGAGTCCATCGAACTGGACCAGATGCGCCGCGGCGTGCTCTGAGCCGGGCGTAGCCGCGGTTCATTCAAGGAGAGCGTCATGAAACGCCGAATCTCATTCCCTCGCGTCGAAGGCAAGGCGTCGCGACAGGCGCACGCCGACATGCCCGAAGGCACCTACGAGCGCGAGATCAGCAAGGAAGGCTTTTTCGGCCCGGCCAGCATGTTCCATCACAAGCACCCGCCCACCGGCTGGGTGGAGTTCGAGGGGCCGCTGCGTCCGCACGCCTTCGATCTGAACCGCTTGCCCAGCGCGAACGCATCGCCCTGGGCAGCGGCTGAAGTGCTGCGCAATGCGAACGTGCGAGTGCGGTTCTGGAATGCTGCCGAGTCGATGGATCACCTGGTCCGCAACGCGGACGGTGACGATCTGTTGTTCGTACACACGGGCGCGGGTGAGTTTTTCTGCGACTACGGTCACCTCAGCATTCGCGCTGGCGACTACGTCGTGGTGCCGCGCGGCACCATGTGGCGAGTGGAAGTGCGCGAGCCCATGTCAGTGTTGATGATCGAGGCGGTGAATTCCAGCTACGAGTTGCCCGACAAGGGGTTGCTGGGCGGGCACGCCATTTTCGATCCGGCGATGCTGGATACGCCGACGCTGGACGCAGCATTCGTGGCGCAGCAGGCGGATGACCGAGCGTGGCAGGTGCGCATCAAGCGCAACCAGGCGATCTCGACCGTCACCTATCCGTTCAATCCGCTCGATGCCATCGGCTGGCACGGCGATCTGTCGGTGGCCCGCATCAACGTGAAGGACATCCGTCCCATCGCCAGCCACCGCTATCACCTGCCGCCATCGGCACACACCACGTTCGTGGCCCAGCGTTTCGTGGTCTGCACCTTCACGCCGCGTCCGTTCGAAACCGATCCGGGTGCGCTCAAGGTGCCGTTCTTCCACAACAACGACGATTACGACGAAGTGATCTTCTATCACGCGGGCAACTTCTTCTCCCGCGACAACATCGGCCCCGGCATGATGACGCTGCATCCGTGCGGCTTCACGCACGGCCCGCATCCCAAGGCCCTGAAGAACATGCTGGTGCAGTCGAAGCCTGCCACCGATGAGTACGCAGTGATGATCGATACGCGCGACGGGCTGGAGATCACCGACGCGGCGCAGCAGGTGGAGTGGGCGGGTTACGTCGACTCGTGGAAGCCGAAAGAGCCGGGCTGAGGCGGCGGTTCTTCCGTTGACCCTATTGCGATCCCGGCGAGTTACTTGGCCGGGGTTGCGGCGCGTTGTTTCGGGAATGTTCCAAGACTAGTAGGGCTGGCTTTGCTTGACGGCGGCGCTGTTCTTGTCGGGGGCTTTCTTGTCCTGGTGCTGATGTAGTGAAGCTCACTTGAGAGGTGGCTCTCGTTTGAGAGCGTGCGTTTCCGGCGGGGGTGTCTCGTTTCGGGACCGCCGTGAATCCGTCCCTGGAGGCTGCCACAAAAACATCCTGTTTTTGAGGCTCCCGAAACGAGACACCCCCGCCGGAAACGCAGAGACTTCGGGTGCAGCGGCGCTCGGAGAGCGCGCTTTCGGAATTCGGAAAGAGAAAGTTAGCACTCTCTTTCTGGCGTCGTTCTGGGCGGGGCCACCCATTTTCAGGACCGCACGTGAATACGTCCCTGTAGGCTTGCTTACTCGGAACATCCTGTTCCTCCTCTCATCCTGAAAATGGGTGGCCCCGCCCAGAACGGCGCCTGGCACGATGTCACCCACGGCCGACCGCAATGCATGAGCTGTCTCGGAAGTACGGCCCCGACCAGACAATGTATGGCACGGTGTCGCTCACGACCGCGACGCATGCGCTCTTCTCGGGGAAGTGTGTCCGGCCAGAACGAATGCCTGGCGCGAACCTTCACGCCCTCGCGCCTATAACAACAAAGTTCTCGACCGGCGTTATTGTGGCGGCTCGGCGCCCGGGTGCGTGTCTTCCATCGGGTGCGTCGTCAACTGGCCTTCCTGTGCCGGCAGCGGCGTGGTCACCGTGCCGCTCGACGGCTGTTGCTCGGTGCTCGTGGAGGGCGTCGAGGTGGAGGCCTGTGCGGCAGGTGCTGCGCCGGCGCCTGAAGCGGAGCGTGCGATGGCTGCGAGGAACGTTTCGGCGGGCGCGGGTGCCGCTGCTGCGTCGCTG
>Ga0182738_1000409_pt1 | contig 63023 bp, 55 predicted proteins | sample eDN5th30CBELigMG_FD_128876 | JGI IMG/M metagenome (GOLD analysis project Ga0182738, IMG submission 128876) | Enriched Miracle-Growth compost microbial communities from Emeryville, California, USA - eDNA 5th pass 30_C BE-Lig MG (version 2)... ... | reverse complement strand
TGGGAAGGCCCTATGCCGATCCCGAAGAGAAGCGAGACCCCGCGAAAGACATCGAACCCGACGAAGCGGATAGCTCAAAGAGCCTTGACCTCAACACGCCGAATAGAGAAGCGGAAATCAACACCCTCGTCATAGGTCTCCTTTCCGCGCGGCTTCAAGCATCGAGCCTGTCGAAATTGTGGCGCAATTCGCCGGACATCGTCGTGCGCGCTGACATATCGTGGTCGAGCTTGCACAAGGCATCCATGATCTGGTCGAAAGAGATCGGCCGCTCCGCCCCCGGCGGCTGGCGCAGCGCCGGCATGGAGTCTATGGCGCACGCGTCCGAGGCCCAGGAGGAGAGGATCGCGCGCTTTTCCTGCAGGTCGAGCGTTTCATCAGCGAGCACGTCGTCGGGATGCCGGAAATGGCGCGCTGGCATAAGCAGCCGGTCAAGCGTAAGATCGAATGTTTCGGGTACAAGAGAAGGGATGATCGGCGTGGGTTTTTGGCGGTTCATCTTGGTCCTCCGTCTTTCCGAAAAGCTCCTTTGTGCGGATTGAAGTTGCAGCCTCGCCAGTGGCGAAGGCTCGAGTAATTTTGTTCGATCATCGGCAAAGTTCAAGCGGAAAAATTCGTCTGCGGGGCGAAATAACGACACGATAACAAACTGTTGGCACTCTCATGGGATGAGTGCTAAAATTTTTGCATTTTCCTCTTGAAACCGGAAAATTCCCAAACCAGATCGTATGCGCGCGCGATGCCTGATGGATCGCCGCGCCCCGCATCGGTCCGATATTGCCGGTCCGGTGCGGAGGAACCTCAAAATTTGTTTGTCCAAGAGGAGAACGACATGACGTTCCGTCCATTGCATGACCGTGTCCTGGTCCGCCGCATCGAGGCCGACGAAAAGACGGCAGGCGGCATCATCATCCCCGACACCGCGAAGGAAAAGCCGCAGGAGGGCGAAGTCATCGCCGTCGGTCGCGGCGCCCGCGACGAGAGTGGTAAGCTCGTCGAACTCGACGTCAAGGTGGGCGACCGTATCCTGTTCGGCAAATGGTCCGGCACCGAGATCAAGCTCGACGGCGAGGACTTGCTCATCATGAAGGAAGGCGACGTGATGGGCGTGATCGGCGAGACCACCGAGTTGAAGAAGGCTGCCTGACGGCTTCTTCGAACAGTCAACCAGTCCATGAAGCTGCCTGGAATGAAAGGAGTGATCCAATGGCTGCGAAAGAGGTGAAGTTCCACGCTGACGCTCGCGAGAAGATGCTGCGCGGCGTTGATATCCTCGCCAATGCGGTGAAGGTGACGCTCGGCCCGAAAGGCCGCAATGTCGTCATCGACAAATCCTTCGGCGCACCGCGCATCACCAAGGACGGCGTTTCCGTCGCCAAGGAGATCGAACTTGAGGACAAGTTCGAGAACATGGGTGCGCAGATGGTCCGCGAGGTTGCCTCCAAGGCGAGCGATAATGCCGGCGACGGCACGACGACGGCGACCGTTCTCGCCCAGGCGATCGTCCGCGAAGGCGCCAAGGCGGTGGCGTCGGGTATGAATCCGATGGATCTGAAGCGCGGCATCGACAAGGCTGTGGACGCCGTCGTCGCCGAACTAAAGGCCAATGCCCGTAAGGTCACCAGGAATGACGAGATCGCGCAGGTAGGCACCATCTCGGCCAATGGCGACGCCGAGATTGGCCGTTTCCTTGCGGAAGCCATGCAAAAGGTCGGCAATGAGGGCGTCATCACCGTCGAGGAAGCCAAGACCGCCGAGACAGAACTCGAGATCGTCGAGGGCATGCAGTTCGACCGCGGTTACCTCTCTCCCTACTTCATCACCAACCAGGACAAGATGCGCGTCGAACTGGAGGAGCCCTATGTGCTCATCCATGAGAAGAAGCTCTCCAACCTGCAGGCCATGCTGCCCGTGCTGGAAGCGGTCGTGCAGTCGTCGAAGCCGCTCCTCATCATCGCCGAGGACGTCGAGGGCGAGGCTCTGGCCACGCTGGTCGTCAACAAGCTGCGCGGCGGCCTGAAGGTCGCGGCCGTCAAGGCGCCTGGCTTCGGCGACCGTCGCAAGGCCATGCTGGAGGACATTGCAATCCTTACCGGCGGCACCGCCATCAGCGAGGATCTCGGCATCAAGCTGGAGAACGTGACCTTGCAGATGCTCGGTCGTGCCAAGAAGGTGGTGATCGAGAAGGAAAACACCACCATCGTCGACGGCGCCGGCCGCAAGGAGGAGATCCAGGGCCGCGTCGCCCAGATCAAGGCCCAGATCGAGGAGACCACGTCGGACTACGACCGCGAGAAGCTGCAGGAGCGGCTGGCCAAGCTGGCCGGCGGCGTCGCGGTGATCCGCGTCGGAGGCTCGACCGAGGTCGAGGTGAAGGAGCGAAAGGACCGTGTCGATGACGCTCTCCACGCTACCCGGGCGGCTGTCGAGGAAGGCGTGCTGCCGGGTGGTGGCGTAGCGCTGCTGAGGGCCGCCAAGGCACTCGACAGTGTGGTCGTCGACAATGCCGATCAGAAGACGGGCGTCGAGATCGTGCGCCGCGCCATTGAGGCGCCGGTGCGGCAGATCGCCGAGAATGCCGGCTCGGAAGGCTCGATCATCGTCGGCAAGCTGCGCGAGAAGGGCGAGTTCGGCTGGGGCTGGAACGCCCAGACCAACGAGTTCGGCGATCTCTACAAACAGGGTGTCATCGATCCGGCGAAGGTGGTGCGCACGGCCGTTCAGGGCGCTGCCTCGGTCGCGGGCCTGCTGGTGACCACCGAGGCGATGGTGGCCGAGAAACCGAAGAAGGAGGCCGCGCCCGCCATGCCCGCCGGCGCCGGCATGGACTTCTGATCTACCGACAAATGGCCCGCTCCCGTTATCGGGAGCGGGCTTTCAGAGAGTCTGAGAATTCCATGAATAAGATGACGGACATCGGATCCGTTTCGGCACCGACCCATTCGCCGAGCGAGTTCCTCGCCTATGAAACGGAGTGCCGCAGCGCCTTGAAGCCGCTGCTGACGGGTCTGCTGGACATGGCCGAATCCGCCGGCTGGAACCGGCGTACCGCAGCCTCGACGTTGATGTTCCTTGCCGCGCAGCACGTGTCGGCGGCATCGGAGACATCCACGATCGGGTGAAGCCAAAAGTCGGTTCTCGCCGAGTGCGCTCCGGGATGGAACACACAACACCCTGTCGATACGGGCGCAAATGCCTTTTTGTTTTTCAACAGAGCGCTAACCCGATATGGTTTTCGACGGGGCAATCGAAGGCCGGACCCGATGCAGGAATATCTGGATCACAAGCTCGAATGTCCCTATTGCGGGACGATCCGGCTTCGCATTCCTGCCGACGCCACCGACTCGACCGAAATCAAATGCGATGACTGTGGCAACCCTCTGGGCACCTGGGGCGAGCTACAGGACGATTTTGCAAAGCAAGGCGGCCATGACGGCGTCTTCCGGCTCTCGAGAGGCAGGATCAAACGGATCGAGTAGGAAATACTCGCTGATGCACCGCCACCGGGCGCACCGTTCCGGATGCGCGTTCCGTGAGAAACGGAGAGCGGCGACCCGTGGCCACCGCTCCGAAATCGCGCTGAGGATCAGACGTGCAACCGTTGTCCGGAGTCCATCACCGGCGGCATCGTCCCGTCCTCGGCCAGGATGTCTTTCTTCCTGGCGAACCGAACCAGGATTCCGCGCGCTGTCTCCGCGTCGATCTCGCCGACCAGCGCAGCCTTGCAGGCGCGGATCGCTGCCCTTTGCTCCGGACTGTTTCCACACCAGTCCACGACGAACTGGTAGGCATCCACGACCGAGTTCAGTTGGCGCGGAAAGCCGAGCCCCAGCCACACGCGGACAGGCTTTTCGAAGGGTTGAGAAAGCATCTTGTCCTCCCCTCGGCGTCAGGCGGCGACACCGCCAGTCTCGCCGGCTTTCGGCCCGGCCATCCAGGGCATCGCCATAGAGACGTCCACGAGGATTTTCGCCGAACGGGCGAAGCCGGCGAACGCCTCACGCGCAGCCTTCAGCGGCACAAGGCCGTCGAACGCGCGATGGCACGCCCTCGTCGCCGTCTGGTAGATCACGCCACGGCGGTGCCTGGGCCATAGATGGAGAAAGTCGCAGGCATCCTCGAGACAGGCGATCTCCTGGACGAGACCTTCCGCGGCTCTCACAAACACGGGATTTTCGAATGTTCTCTCGCTCATTGAAACCTCCAATGGTTGAACGATTTCAGCTGTTTGAGGATGGCCGCCCCGCAATCAGCAGCGGCCATGAGGAAATATGTGAAGGCCAATTTTCAGCGTCAAGGCTCATGAAGTTGCGAATATACTGAGACACCAAACCGAACGGCCGGTGTCCCTCCGCCGCCTTGAAAACTGCTAGTTTGCTCTCACCCAATTGCGGACGCCGGCTTCGCATACCTCCAACTTGTGAGCGGGCCGCACAGTGAACAAAAATTGAAATCGTTAGATGAAAATCACGCCCTTGTTAGGGCGCAAACACTTGCGAACGCAGGCTTTCTTCCGATTGAAATCGGGAAGTAAAAGCGACAGCGGAGGATCAGGTCGCACGCCTCGACGAAGCGGAGCGGCGCAGTCCTGTGGGGAAGGGCTTTGTCAAAAGGGGTTATTTCTTCGATGCGGCCGCAAGCATGTGGATTTCGGGCGAGCTTGTGCACGTCGGGGATCTCGTCCTTCATGATGCCCACATGGACGTGCGGGCGCCGACGCATGAGCTTACCATATCGCATGCGATACTGCGCGCCCGCCGACGGATCGCGGATGCCGATCCCGCCTGGGCTGTCAGCGGCTCGGGCCTTTTAGCGCTTTCGGGCCTGAGAGGCACGCCCGATGGGGCAGCCGAGTTTGACCGAGGCCCGGTTGATGATGGCGGTGGGAACGACCCTCTAAGAGGAGAGGAGGCATTGTCCGCGGAATTCGGCGCGATCGATGCGGTTCTCGAAAGCTCCCGGCGCATTCTGGAAAGGGAGGGGGCTCGCGCCGTTCATACCAGAGGCCCCAAAGTGTCATCGTGGGAGATCTAGTCGTCCGTGATGCTGAATGGGATGAGAGCGGCAGGATCGAGCAATGGCAGGCGGTCGGTCGTGAGGTCGAAGACATGCCACCAACGCTCGCGGCCGCAGTCCTTTGGGAGGCGTGGGAAACCCTGGAACCATTCCAGAACAAGCACGGGCTCGGCCCTTTCGTGGTCGGAGCCTGGCTCCGATCCCGGCGCAAGGTGGCCTCACATCTGTTTGCATCAATGTCGGGCTGAAGACGATCCCACGCCAGCGCCGGCGGTCGCGGAGCAAGACGACGCGTCTACTGGCGGCTCTCGACGCCATGTCGGCCGCCGGCGACGCCGGCATGGAGATCTCTCGGCTCGCCCAGGCGCGGGAGCAAATGCAGCGCCGGCTGCGGTCCAGGCGTTCGTCGAGCAGTCTAGCAGGTGTGATTGATCTGATCCTGTCGCGGCCGATCGTGTCTGCGACGATGATCGCCAAGGAGGTTAATTTAACGCCGCGCGGCGCGCTTAACCTCATTACTGAGCTTGGCGTGCGGGAGACGACGGGCAGGGGACGGTATCGCGCATGGGGAATTCTCTGAAAACGCGCGCCAACGGACCCACTGAACCATTGCATCTGCAGCGAGCGATGGTTGACGGAGGCGCTAGCGTATCTATATAATCCCTAAGACAACCAGCGAGGTTATCATGGTTCGCACCGCGCCAAACCCGAGCAGCACTCGTTCTGGTTCCCTGCAGGCGGCCTTTCTTCGGCGCGCAACATCTGCGCTTGAGCGCATGGTGGCCACCGCGTCGCCGAAGACACTGTCCGACGCTTTGGCTGCGCCAACCGATGCGGGTTCGCTTGCATGGCTCCTCAGCCGGTCTGAGGTTGTCGGTCCAGCCGTCATCGAGCTCGACCCGCTCGTTCCCGCCTTGGCGAGGAACGTCGAACACCGCAAGCGCCTGATTGAACACGCTGGCGGCACTTTGTCGGCCGACGATTCGGGTCGGCTTCTCGGCATCTCGCGTCAAGCTGTCGACAAGCGCCGGCGCGCCGGAGCATTGCTTGCTGTTCGCGAGGGAAGCGACTGGCGCTATCCCGCCTGTCAATTCGATGAGACGGAGGTCGTTGCTGGTATCGCGGATGTCATTCAAGCCTACGCTTCGGCTGGGCCGTGGGTGGCGCTCGATTTCCTGCTCGCGCCCGACTCGGCGCTTGGAGGCCGATCGGCCCTTGAGGCGCTGAAGTCCGGCGATCGGGACGCGGTTCTGCGCCTCCTGCGCAGTGAGGCGCAGGACGGGTTTGCATGACGGCGAGGAAGCGGGCCGCGCCCCGCGGTCCCTCCGGTCTGGCGCCTCCTCCTCCTGGATGGCTCGCTGAAATATCGCTGCCGGTCGACGAGATACAGTCCCGACAGGTATTGCACCGTGTCCACCGCTCGTCGCTCGATCCGATCTTCTTTGGCCCAGGCCCGAACGTGCCGCCGACGAACCGCTTTGATAGTGCCAGCGGACGGTTCGGAGTCCTCTATGCCGGGTTGACCTTTCGCGGCGCCCTGGCCGAAACCCTCGTGCGCAATCCGCAACGTCTCATGGTGGCCACGACCGATATCGTTGGGCGCTCCGCATCCGAGCTTATCTCTGACCGACCCTTGCGGATTGTGCGCCTCTATGGATCGGGACTCCAGGCGGTCGGAACGGACAACTCGATTTCAACGGGACCCTATGAGCCTTGCGGCCTTTGGTCGGACGCCCTCTGGGATCACCCAGACCGTCCGGATGGATTAGCCTACCAGTCGCGCCATGATTCCAGCGAGATCTGTCTCGCGATCTTTGAAAATGCCGAGGTCCGACTTACAGCTCAGGGAACCCACCCTTTGTCGAGCATGCTTGCAGACGTGGCTGCAGTGCTCAACGGCTATGGCAAATCGGTTTCCCTGCCCCTCGAACAACCCGCTCAACAGCCAAACCTTCATGTGTAGGGATAGGCGTAGGGGCGACATTACACCTCTGCCCAAACGGTAATCAACGGGATCGACCACAGCTGACTTGCGTTCGTCGGAAAGTGGAAGGCAGCTTCGCGCCCCGATGTCGGCCGTCGAGCAAGTTTTGTCGTTTCCTGAATGCAGGCATCGTCGGCGATCACCCTTGGGCCACAGGCGCAGATGAGCGGGCTCCTGCGATTGGATGCTAGCGACTTCTATGCCGGTCGAGATATTCAGTTCAAATTGCCTTCGCGCGCGAAGGCAAAAGCGGAAGAATTCTGGCTATTGGGCCGCTCTCCTTTGTCGGCTGGATGGACGGGAGACGGCCATTCCAACAGCGGAGACTGAGTTCGGATTCGGAGGAAGTTTGAAGCGGCGACCGTTCCGGTTGCGTGATGGCAACCGCATCACGCCGGTTGGTTGGCGCGCACTCCCACCTGGCGTCTGTGACCACTGCTTGAGGCGGCGGAAATGGCTGCGTTCAGCTCAATGCGTGGCCGGCCAGTCCATAAACCCATGGGCTATTGTTTTCCCGGTTCAGAAATCGGCGGCCCTTCGACATTGTCGTCACAGTCTCGGCCACGGCGAGGCCGCTCTGCTGAAGGAAACCGGCAAACACGCCGTCTGTTTCGCGCGTATCGACGCGCACGAATCGTCCCGCCAGCTTTCTCAGATGGAAGGCTGTCAGATGCACAGCATCCTGGTCGTTTCGAGCTACAACGGGGCCAATCACAAAGCCGCGACCGAACTCATGCCGCATGGAATAGCCGACAACCTCGCCGCCACGGCTCAATACGCAAATTGACGCCGCTGCCGAAAGCAACGCGAGCACCCTGGACCGATCGCTCCCAAATGCACGCGCATCGAGCGCGGTGATTTCAGAGAGTCTGTCGCTGGGAAGTTCACTCAGCTCGCCGTCCCGCGGCGGGAGCGGCGGGAGTATTTGAGGGGCCACCTCTTGTCGCATGCTGACGATCGCCTCGCTGGTGAAGCCCAGCGAAACATACAGAGGATATGCGACATGGGTAGCGTTCAGCGCAAGGTTTCGCGCGCCGCACTGCTCGAGAACCTGGTCCATGAGCCATCGACCGCCCCCCTGCGCTTGGGTGCGAGGTGTCGTAATCACGAGACCGATGGTGGCGAAGTCGTTACCCTGAGGGAACCACATAGCGCTTCCGAAAACGCGGCCGATACCGTCGACTGCAACGATTCCGCGCCCGACGCGACGCAGTAGCTCCCAGTCCTTGGGACGATGCGGCCAGCGAACGGATAGGGACAGAGCGTGCAGGAGGTCAACGTCGACATCATTGATGTCCCGCGCGACCAATTCGAAAGATTTCAGGCGCACCGATCTCTGCATTTCAGCTCATCCGCTCTCTCACCGCGCATCAGTCTCCCATCGCACTTCCGATTGCAACCACGCAGCAGGTGTCTGTTGCTGAGACTTGCACGGAAACGCCGGCAGATTTGATCGGCTAAAGGCCCGTTTTCGCAATCTTCGACCAAACCACGACGCGATTCGGCAGGGAATACTACCCCTTGCCGTTACGCTGGTCCTATCCGCCGTGTTGCGCAATCAGAGTGGACGCCATGAACGTGGAAGAGATTCTCGCGAGGCTAATCGCGTTTCCTACTGTCGTGGGCACGTCAAACGGCGTGATCGTCGATTGGATAAGCGACTACTGCCGGTCGGCTGGAGCTGAGGTGACGGTTCTGCCCGGACCCGAAGGCGACCGCTCCAACCTTTTTGTCACGATCGGCCCGCGCGAGCGTCGGGGCTATGTCATCTCCGGACATATGGACGTCGTGCCGGCCGGCGAGCCGGAATGGAGCTCGGCTCCGTTCGTCCTGCGTCGCGACGGCGGCAGGCTCTACGGGCGCGGCACCACCGACATGAAGGGCTTCCTCGCTTGCGCCTTGGCCGTTCTGCCGGGGCTCGCGGCCATGAAGCTGCGGCAGCCACTTCATCTCGCATTCTCCTACGACGAAGAGGCGGGATGCCGCGGCGTGCCTCATCTCCTGGCCGCGCTGCCGGGGCTATGCGAGAAGCCGCAGGGTGCGATCATCGGCGAGCCGAGTCGGATGCGACCTGTGCTTGCGCACAAAGGCAAGGCGGCCGCGCGGCTCGAGGTGATCGGAAGATCCGGCCATTCGTCGCGGCCCGATCTCGGCCTCAACGCCATCCATGCCATGGCCGGGATCATAGCCTTCGCCGTGGCCTATGGCCAATCCCTCGCAGACGATCCGCTCGATGGGCATTTCGAGCCTCCATATTCTTCCCTGCAGGTTGGCGTCATAGCCGGTGGCCAGTCGGTCAACATCATTCCCGACCGTTGCACGGCCGACATTGAGGTCCGAGCCGTGCCGGGCGCATCTCCGTCCTCCCTGCTTGAGCCGGTCAAGGCCCGCCTTTTCGCGCTGCGCGATAGCGGCTTCGAAGTGGCATGGCATGAGATCAGCGCTTATCCCGCTCTCGCGCCCGTGAATGGAAGCGAATTGGCGGCCACGCTGATGCAGCTCACCGGGCAGGAGCCGCTCACGGCGGTCAGCTACGGAACCGAGGCAGGTCTCTACCAGCAGGCCGGTATCGATGCGGTAATTTGCGGTCCTGGCGATATCGGGCGGGCCCATCGCCCGAACGAGTACGTCGAGCTCGGCGAACTGGTGGCGTGCCGCAAGATGATCGAGGACCTCGGTGTAAGCCTCGCGGCCTGAGGGAAGGGCGGATTCGATGGCGTTTCTTTTCAATTCCGACGCGGCCCGCGGCGCTGTCTTCCGCGAGGTCCTCGCGCGCGAGCTGCCGGACCTGGAGTTTTTCCATTGCAGTGAAGCGATTGACGCCGACAAGATTCGCTACCTCATCACCTGGACCGTTCCGGACGACATCTGGCGATACCGCAATCTGGAAGTGCTGTTTTCCATCGGAGCGGGCGTGGATCAGTTCAAGACGGATATCGTGCCCAGCCATGTGAAACTGGTTCGCATGGTCGAGGACGGCATCATTCGCATGATGCAGGAGTACGTCGCTCTCGGCGTACTGGCGCTTCACCGCGACCTGCCCGCCTACCTCGACCAGCAAAAAAGGCAGGCATGGCAAGGCATTCCGGCGCGCCAGGCGCATGAGAGGCGAGTTGGCTTTCTGGGGCTCGGCATGTTGGCGCAGGCTGCCATCGAGCGCCTGAGGCCTTTCGCGTTCCCGTTGTCGGGGTGGAGCCGCAGCAGAAGGCGGATCGATGGTGTCGCCTGCTTTCATGGCGAGGAACAGCTTGGCAGTTTCTTGAGCCAAACCGACATTCTGGTCTGCCTGCTGCCGCTCACCGACGGCACGCGCGGCCTTCTCAACGCGCGCCTCTTCAGGTCATTGCCCAAGGGCGCACGGCTGCTGCATGTCGGTCGTGGCCCGCAGCTCGACCAGACAGAGCTCATCGCAGCGCTCGACAGCGGCCAGCTTGCAGCGGCCATGCTCGACGTGACGGATCCCGAGCCGCTGCCGCAGGACCATCGACTGTGGTCGCATCCAGGGGTGGTTATCACCCCGCATATCGCGTCCGTGACGCAGCCGCATACGGCGGCGCGATCGGTCGTGGAAAACATCCGACGCCACTGCGCCGGTGAAGAACTGATCGGCCTCGTCGATCGGACACTTGGTTATTGAGAGGAAACCCAACATGTCACTGCTCGTCACGCTCGACCCGAATCCCACCTTCGCGCCCAAGGAGTCGTTGCCGCCGCCGGAGCGGCTCATTTCCGGCAGTCCATCCTTCAAGAGCTGGCCGCAGGACGCTGCGAAAGGCGAAAAGGTTCTGAGCGGGGTGTGGGAAGCGACGCCCGGCGTGACGCATTCGATCAAAGGCACGACCTTCGAATTCTGCCACATCCTTTCAGGTGTGATCGAGATCGAGGAAAAGGGCGGAGAAACCAAGACCTACCGCGCGGGCGATAGCTTCGTGATGAAACCTGGCTTCGTCGGCGTCTGGCGCACTATCGAGACGGTGCGCAAGATCTACGTCGTCGTGAACGACTGATCGCAGTGCTCCGGTTCGGCCGCGTTTGGCGCGCCGTGACCGCGGAACGATCGACTTCCAAAGGGCCGCCTCGCGCGATTCAACGCCTTCAGGCGGCTCATACTCGATGAAAAATGCGGTGCGCGGCCTACTATCCTAGTCGCCGGGCTCCAAGGTCGGTGGAGACGGAACGTGGCGACCCGTTGGCCGCCCGATCGCACCCAGGAGACCGAACTCACCTACCGAGCTTACCAGTGCTTGCTTGTCGATTCATAGGACGGCGTCGATGAAAACCTACTCCATAGCCCTCATACCCGGCGACGGCATCGGCAAGGACGTGACGGGCGCCGCGTGGCGGGTGCTGCAGGCGGCTGCCGGCCGTAGTGGCTTTGCGCTCGAGAGCACAAGTTTCCCATGGTCGTGCGCCTATTACCTTGAGACTGGCGCGATGATGCCTCCGGACGGCATCGAGACATTGCGGGAATTCGATGCGATCCTGCTCGGCGCGGTGGGGTGGCCGGCGGAAGTGCCCGACTCCATGTCGCTTCACGGCCTGCTGCTGCCGATCAGGAAACGCTTCGTGCAGTTTGCCAACATCAGGCCGCACAGGCTTCTGCCGGGCGTGCAGGGTCCGCTGCGGTCGAACGGTTTCGATATCCTGTGCATCCGCGAGAACACGGAAGGCGAATATTCGGGCGCCGGCGGGCGCGTTCATTCCGGCACGGCCGACGAGGTTGCGATCGAGACGGCTATCTTCACGCGTAGGGGTGTCGAACGGATCATCCGCTTCGGCTTCGAGCAAGCGCGGGTGCGCCGCAAGAAGCTTGCCTCGGTGACCAAGTCCAACGCGCAAAAGCATTCCATGGTCTTTTGGGACGAGGTCACGCGCGAGGTGGCGCGGGACTATCCCGATGTCGAGGTCGCGCACTACCACATCGACGCCATGGCCGCGCGGATGGTCCTAACGCCGGAAAGCCTCGACGTCATCGTCGCCTCGAACCTGTTTGGCGACATCCTCACGGATATCGGAGCGGCGATACAGGGTGGGCTGGGCTACGCCGCCTCGGCCAACATCAACCCCGATAGCGGCATTCCTTCAATGTTTGAGCCGGTGCATGGCTCGGCGCCCGACATCGCGCATCTCGGCATTGCCAACCCAATCGCGGCGATCTGGTCCGGCGCGATGATGCTCGAGCATCTGGGCGAGGGCCATGCCGCTGCCGACGTCATGGCGGCGATCGAGTCGGCAACCGCGCGCGGCATCGGGACGGTCGCGGGCAAGGACACCACGGAAACAATCACGCGCGCGGTGCTAGCGGCATTGAGCTGAAAGGGTAGCGGAAAAGACCATGAATGTGATGACGAAGATTGGTGTCCTGAAGGACGCGGACCTGTTCCGCCAGCGCGCATTGATAGGCGACGCCTGGCAACAAGCTCACAGCCAGGCAACCGTCGACGTGATCGATCCCGCCAGTCTCGAAGTGCTGGGAACGATCCCCGACATGGGCCGAAACGAGACCCGTGCTGCCATTGACGTGGCCGCCGAGGCGTTCAAGGACTGGAGATCGCGCACCCAAGCGCAACGCGCCGCATTGCTTGAGCGCTGGCATGACCTCATGCTGGAGAACGAGGAGGATCTCGCGCTGCTCCTGACGTTGGAACAGGGCAAGCCGCTGGCTGAAGCGCGCGCCGAGATCCGTTATGGCGCGTCATTTGTCAAATGGTTCGCCGAGGAAGCACGGCGGATCGGCGGAACGACCATACCGTCGCCCACGGCTGATCGCCGCATCCTGGTGTTGAAGGAGGCGGTCGGCGTTTGCGCGATCATCACGCCGTGGAACTTTCCCAACGCGATGATCACGCGCAAGGTGGCGCCCGCGCTCGCGGCTGGTTGCACAGTCGTTATCAAGCCGTCCGAGTTCACGCCCTTCTCGGCGCTGGCGCTCGGCGTTCTGGCCGAACGGGCCGGCATCCCGGCCGGTGTGATCAACATCGTCACCGGCATGCCGACCGAGATCGGCAACGAACTGATGGCCAATGAGACTGTGCGAAAGATCTCCTTCACAGGTTCGACCCGGGTCGGCGGGCTGCTGATGAAGGGTGCCGCCGACAGCATTAAGCGGCTCAGCCTTGAACTCGGCGGCAACGCACCGTTCATCGTCTTCGATGACGCCGATCTTGACGTGGCGGTGAAGGCCGCGATCGCTTCGAAGTTCCGCAATGGCGGCCAGACCTGTGTGTGCGCCAACCGCATTCTCGTGCAGTCCGGCATCTATGACGCGTTCGCCGCAAAGCTCGCCGACAGGGTCGCCACGATGAAGGTAGGCCCCGGAACGAAGGAGGGCGTGGAGGTCGGACCGATGATCAACCGCGCCGCCATCGAGAAAATTGAGCGCCACGTTGCCGACGCGCTGGAAAAGGGCGCACGCATCATCGCCCGAAGCGACGCGGTGGCTGAAGGCTCGCAATATGCACGGCCCGTCGTTCTGGGCGATGCGACGACCGAGATGCTTTTGGCGTCCGAAGAGACGTTCGGTCCCGTGGCACCGCTCTTCCGTTTCGAGACAGAAGAGGAAGCGATCGTGATCGCCAACGGCACGCCCTTCGGCCTTTCCGCCTATTTCTTCACCGAGAATCTCAAGCGGTCGTGGCGTGTCGCGGAAGCGCTGGAGTTCGGCATGATCGGTCTCAACACGGGCCTGATCTCGACGGAAGTTGCCCCCTTCGGCGGGGTGAAGCAGTCAGGCCTGGGGCGCGAGGGCTCGCAACTCGGTATCGAGGAGTATCTCGAGGTCAAGGCCCTACACGTCGGTGGACTGAACTAGCTTGGCGGACGTGCTGCGGCAGAAGATGCGGCGTCTGCGCCATAGGTAGCGAGAACGTATGGTGCCAGGTTGGCACTCAGGAGAAACTGCCGTGTTCGGCGTTTTAGCCTGGTGCCTTAGGCGATCCGATGATCTGGAGGAAAAAATGCTTGCGAATTCGTTGGTCGAACTTGATCGCGCGCATCTGGTTCACCCGGTCGCGTCCTATCGCAGCCATGAGGCGACGGGAGTGCGGGTGCTGAAATCGGCCAAGGGGGCGACCGTTACTGACGCTTCGGGGCACACGCTGCTTGACGGGTTCGCCGGTCTTTGGTGCGTCAATGCCGGCTACGGACAGGACAGCATCGTCGAAGCCGCGGCCAGGCAACTGCGCGAACTCCCCTATGCGACGGGCTATTTCGGGCTGGGCTCCGAGCCCGCCATTCGGCTGGCTGCAAGGTTGGCCGAGGTGGCCCCGGGCGATCTCAACCACGTCTATTTCTCGCTCGGCGGTTCCGACGCGGTGGACAGCACGATCCGGTTCATCCGCTATTACAATCATGCCAGAGGCACGCCGCGCAAGGACCAGTTCATTTCGGTCGAATACGGCTACCACGGATCATCGACGGCGGGGTCCGGTCTCACCGCGCTGCCGGTGTTCCATGCCGGCTTCGGCGTCCCGTACGACTGGCAGCACAAGATTCCCTCGCACTATCCCTACCGCAACCCTGTCGGCTCCGATCCGCAGGCAATCATCAATGCGTCGGTCTCGGCACTGCGGGCTAAAATCGCGGAGCTCGGCGCCGATCGCGTCGCTGCATTCTATGTGGAGCCGATCCAGGGCTCGGGCGGCGTGCTCGTTCCACCGGCCGGTTGGCTCAAGGCGATGCAGGCCGTCTGCAAGGAAAACGATGTCCTGTTCGTCGTCGACGAGGTTATCACCGGCTTCGGCCGCACAGGCCCTCTGTTTGCTTGCGAGGAGGATGACGTTGTCCCCGACTTGATGACGACTGCCAAGGGACTGACCTCCGGCTATGCGCCGATGGGCGCGGTCTTCATGTCCGAGCATGTGTACAACGCGATCGCGGATGGGGCGGGCGAGGCGCTCATCGGCCACGGCTACACCTATTCGGCGCATCCGGTAAGCGCTGCGGTGGGCCTCGAATGCCTGCGCCTCTACGAGGAAAGCTTGCTGGCCAATGGGCGCAGGGCCGGCAAACGCCTGATGGAAGGCCTTCGCTCGCTCGCCGATCATCCCCTGGTTGGCGACGTGCGTGGGCGGGGCATGCTGGCTGCGGTCGAGATGGTTACCGACAAGGAGCACAAGACGCCGCTGCCGCCGGCAGCCGATCCCGCTCGCCGGGTCTTCGACCGGGCTTGGCAGAATGGGCTCGTCATCCGCGCCTTCGCCAATGGCGTTCTTGGCTATGCACCCCCGCTTTGCTGCACGGACGAGGAAATCGACGCAATCATCGAGCGCACGCGCAAGACGCTCGACCAGACGCTCGAGGACAAGGATGTGCGGATTACGATGAAAGGATGAGGGAGCTGCTGTGACGCGAGGGCGGCCTGTTCTTCAATTCTCGAATATGGCGTCGAGCGGAAGGTGAGCTTTCACGATGGGCGACTTCAGCACGACAAAGCTGAAGTACTTGTCGATCCCAATATCCATCTCGATCAGGCGTTCCATAATCGTCTGGTACTCTGTGATGCCCGCGGTTATGAACTTAACGAGATAATCGTAACCGCCCGAAACGAGGTGGCATTCGATGACGGAGTCGATCTTCTCGACCGTAGTGAGAAATTGCGCGAAGTCGTTCTGGCGATGATTCCTGAGCGTGATCTCGGTGAAGACCGTCAGCGTTTGCCCGAGTTTTGAGACATCAATCTGGGCGGAGTAGCCGATGATGAAGCCTTCGGCCTGAAGCTTCTTGACCCGCATCAGGCAGGGGCTCGGTGACAGATGCACCAAGTCGGCGAGCTCCACGTTGGATATGCGGCCGTTCTTCTGCAACTCCGACAGGATGTTAATGTCGATCTTGTCGAGCTTCATGAAGTCCCCCAACAAACCGTGATCTGCGGATTGGCCCGCGGACCACGACAGTCATCACTTGCGAGCGCCGGTAACAAACCGGCACAGAGCTTGCTGGCGCTAATCTCAGCTCCAGCATTGGAGTCATAAGCTTACTATAAACATCGAACGATATCTCTGCCCCATATGGCAAGCGGGAAGCGGCACCTGCGTTTCGCGCCAAGAATAAGGCCCCCGGCCGCTCTGATCAGAATTCGGCGACCTTGCCCCATGCTGCGGTCTTCAGGCGCTCTGGCCGGTACGGACGCGGATCGACAATCGGTTCGCAGCCGGTGATGATGTCGGCAATCAAGTGCCCGGCGCCCGGACCGATCCCAAAGCCGTGACCGCTGAAGCCGGCCGCCAGGATGAAGCCTGGAACGCCTTCGACCTCCCCGATGACCGGGATGCCATCCGGCGTACTGTCGATATATCCGGCCCATGCATCGGCAATGGTGACGTGTCGGAACTCGGGGATCAGCTCGCAGGCGCGCCGATAGGTGAGATTGATCTGACCCAGGTCCGGCCGCGGATCGAGTATCCGGTTTCGCTCCATGGGGGTCACCTCGTCAGGGCCCCATTTGACAAACGTTTCATGGCCCTGCCGCCAGCCCTCGAAGCCGCCGGGCGACAGATTGCGCCAGCGGCGGGCAAACATGGGGACGAATTCCCGTGCAAACCGCAACTGTTGCGGTGTCGGGTCGACGCGTGCGCGCCCGCTGATTGCCAGTGTGTAACCGCCGTTGCCTCGGCGCGTAAACGCGATCCCGGAGGTATAGAGGGCGCCGGGCAATCCGCCAACTCCGGGCGCGACGGCCAGTATCGAAGAACGCACGGAAGCTTGCGGGAAGCGAACGCCGAGCTGGTGGCAGAAGGACGAAGCCCATGCGCCGCCGGCCATGACGACGCTCTTGGTTCGGATTATGCCGCTTTCCGTCACCACACGGCTGACCCGGCCTGCACTGAGCTCAATAGTCCGCGCGGCGCATTGCTGATGCACACTGCCGCCGGCGGCCATGATCCCGCGTGCGGCGACGGGTACTGCCCGCGAGGTGTCGGCGGTTCCGTCGGTGGGTGAGAGCACCCCGCCTTTCCACTGGCGCCCGGTCGCCCTGCCCCGCTCGGTCGCTTCCTCCGCAGTTAACATGTGCGTCGTAACGCCGACCGTCTTCGCGAAGTCGCGCCACTTCGCCCAGCCGGCCAGTTCGCTCTCATCCTGCGAAAGATAAAAGAGTCCGCAACGGCGAAAACCCGTGTCCTCGCTCGTTTCCCGCGCGACATTTTCCCAAAGTTCCAGGCTCCTCGTCGCCATCGGCAGTTCGCGCGCATCGCGGTTTTGCTGGCGGCACCAACCCCAATTGCGGCTGGACTGCTCGGCCGCCACGCGACCTTTCTCCAGCAAAGCGACACTGACGCCCCGTCGCGCGAGATAGTAGGCCGTGAAGACACCCACCACGCCCCCGCCGATGACGACGACGTCTGCCTCGCGAGGCAAGGATGGGCTGGAATTTATGTGCATGAGCGGCGCGGGCATCAACAGTATTCCAAAATTTTGATGCACCTTAGTCCGAGGACCGCAGCGGAGGGCTGTGGAGTTTGTGCGTGGACGGAATATTATGCGGTTAGTGGCCGCTAGGACGGCCCATTGTTGGGCGAAAAGCTCACCGTTACCCGGCCAGGTCGCGGCTGCACGAGTATAGTTTATCTCGTTCGGTCCCAGACAAGCACAGGAGCGTTCGCCAATGAAATTTGCTTCCTCCAGGGACGATGCGTCGGATCCGTTTGGCGGAGCACGGATGGAACCCGTCTTCGGCGTTTGCGAGCTGGCGGTGATCGGAGCCACTTCACCGGCCTCAAGGCTTGTTCAGACTGCGCCGGAACAGGTGCAGAGTGAAATGCCGATCTGGCCGTTTTTTTAGAAGTTCCTGCCGCGCGAGGGCCATTTTTCAGCGACTCTGCGGAACCAGAATAGTCAGACTGGTTGAAAGAACGGAGCAACCTTCCTGATGGCGGGGTGAGCTCCAGAGGACTTCCGAATGGGCTTTGTCCCTCGGAGAGTTCTCCAAAAAAAGGGAACAGTGTCCGCTCTGCGGACTGAATCTCGGCAAGGGAGCCGCCAGGATGAATATGATCCGCGTTTCGCAGCCGCAGGCCAGCAAGCGCCGAGGCGGACGGACGATGGCCGCTGTGGAGACCTTCCGCTCAAACGGCGGTGATGTGGTCCATAGCAAGGTGGACCCACTCCGTTGAAAAGGGAGGTGAGCGCGATGGTCGCAAGCATCAAGCCTGTAGCTCCCCACGATGTGGCGCTTTCGGTGCGCGACCTGACCGTGAAGTTGCCGGAAGGCATGGAACGGGCCCATGCGGTCGAGAACATATCCTTCGATCTGAAGCGCGGCCAGATCCTGTGCATCATCGGAGAGTCCGGATCGGGCAAGTCGGTCACCGCCAATGCAATTATGGGGTTATTGCCCAGGGTAATTCGTGTTTCGTCAGGTGGCATCCATCTGGATGGCTCGAACATTATAGGCATGTCGCCGAACAAGCTGCGCAGCCTGCGCGGGCGGATCGTGTCGATGATCTTCCAGGATCCGCTCTCGGCGCTCAATCCGCTGATGACCGTAGGTGCGCAGATCGACGAGGTGATGGCGGCGCACGGCGTTGGCACGCCGAAGTCCCGCCGTAGCCGCGCTCTCGAGCTGTTGACCGAGGTGGGGCTGCCTGACCCGGAACTCATGTACCATCAGTATCCCTTTCGGCTTTCCGGTGGCCAGCGCCAGCGGGTTATGATCGCCATGGCGCTGGCGCTCGAACCTACCATCCTGATCGCGGATGAACCGACGACGGCGCTCGACGTGACCACCCAGGCGCAGATTCTGGAACTGATCCGAGACATTCAGCGCCGCAAGGGAATGAGCGTCATGTTCATTACCCACGATTTTGGCGTGGTCTCCGAGATCGCAGACAGCGTCGTGGTGATGGAGAAGGGCCACATCGTCGAGCAGGGCAGCGCCCAGCAGGTCCTTAAGTCGCCAAGCCATCCCTACACGAAACGCCTTATCGCCGCGGTACCGCACCTTACCGGTGAGGATCGTGTGCCTCTGGAGACGGCCGACAAGGCGCCGATCCTGAAGGTCGAGGGGCTTGTGAAGACCTACCGCAGCGGCAGCGCGCTGTTCGGCTCACAGCGGATCGTGCCTGCCGTGAAAGAGGTTTCTTTCGATCTCGCACCGGGGCGCACGCTCGGTGTCGTGGGCGAAAGCGGCTCCGGGAAAACGTCGCTGGGCCGGCTTCTGATCAAGCTGTTGGACAGCGACGGCGGCGAGATTCTGTTCGAGGGCCGCGACATCGCAAAGCTTTCCGAAGCCGAATTCCGCCAGCTGCGGCCGCGGGTCCAGATGATCTTCCAAGACCCTTTTGCATCGCTAAATCCACGTTCGACTATCGGCCACATCCTGACAGTTGGCCCGGTTGCGCACGGCATGGCCTACACGCAAGCGCGCGAAGAGGCAAATGCGCTTCTCGCGCATGTTGGGCTCGATGCCGGCGCCTTCGGCCGATACCCGCACGAATTCTCCGGGGGGCAGCGCCAGCGCATAGGCATCGCCCGTGCGCTGATGTTCAAGCCGAAGCTGCTGATCGCTGACGAAGCCGTATCAGCGCTCGACGTGTCGATCCAAGCTCAGATCCTGCAGCTACTGGATCAGATCCAGCGCGAGACCGGCGTCTCGATGCTCTTCATCACTCATGATCTGCGCGTCGCCAGCCAGATCTGCGACGAGATCGCGGTGATGCAGAAAGGGCGTATCGTCGAACGCGGGCCGCCCTCGCAAATCTTCCTGGACCCGCAATCGGCCTACACGCGTGAGCTGGTGGCGGCAATCCCGGGAAAGCAGCCGGAAGCAGTCCGCCCGGCTGCCGCAAATGAGTAAGAAGCGCGGCCCATGCCGCAAGAAAGGGGAAGCCACCAATGACTGAACGTTCAAACACCAACTATTCGCGCCGCGACGCGTTGCGTCTGATGGCAATCGGCGGGGCCGCGGGCCTCGTCGCTCCTAATCTCATAGGCAAGCCCGCCTTCGCAAAGGCGAGCCCTCCCGCGAAACCAACCGGCCGCGTCGTCGTCGGTCTCTCGCAAGAGCCAACCGTCTTCAATCCGCTGATGGCGCATATCGAAGTGGATGACGCTGTGCATTTTTCGGTTTTCGATGCGCTCTTCCGTATGGATCCCAAAGGTGTCATCCAGCCAAATCTCGCTGTTGAAGTCCCAAGCCAGAAGAACGGCGGCATTTCGGAGGACGGTCTCAACTGGCGTGTCCGTCTGCATGACAACGTCCACTGGCATGACGGCGAGCCCTTCACGGCCGAGGACGTGAAATACACCCTCGAACTCATCGTAAATCCGAAGTTCCGCGCCTGGCGCACGGGCGGTCACTCTCTTGTCCGAGATATCAAGGTGGTCTCGCCGACGGAGATCACCTGGCGCATGGAGAAGGCGTTCGCGCCCTATCTGTCGTTCCTGACCGAAACCTTCATTGTGCCCAAGCACATCCTGGAGAAGGCAGCCGACCCCAATACGGCCGCTTTCAACCAGGCTCCGATCGGCACCGGCGCGTTCAAGTGGAGCGAGCGGGTCGCCGGCGACCATCTCGAACTCACAGCCAACTCCGAATACTTCGGTGAGGGACCGTATATCGCGGGGCTGATCTTCAAATACATCCCCGACATGACCGTCTTATACACGCAATTCAAGAGCGGCGCCGTCGATTTGGTGGATCAGTCGTATATCACTCCCGATCACTACGCGGAGGCCAGTAAGTTGCCGGGCCGTGTGGTAGAGGTGGTGCCCGGCTCAGCTGTCGAGTCGATCTACCTGAATCTCGGTCGTCCGCAGTTCAAGGAACTGGCAGTACGCCAAGCGCTCTATGCCGCAATGGACAGAAAATCAATTATTGACACGATCCGCTACGGCGTCGGGACAATCACCGAAACTTTCATGCCGCCACAATCCTACTACTATAATCCCGACCTGCCGAAGCAGAAGTTCAATCTCGACCGCGCACGTCAAATTCTTGACGAGGCCGGTTGGGTGCCGGGATCAGATGGCATCCGTGCAAAGGGTGGTGTGCGTCTGTCATTCGCTAACTCAACCACCTCTGGAGATAATCTTCGCGAGCAGACGCAGCAGTTCCTGCAGCAGACATTCTCCGAGATTGGTGTCGAGATGACCATCTCTAATCTGCCGCCTGCCGTAATGTGGGGCGATTTCTGGCAAAAGTCACAATTCGACACTGCTATGGTCGCTAGCACATATCTGATCTCCGCAGATCCGGACGTTTCCAACCGATTCGCTACGAGTTCAATCGTCGCGCAAGGCGGGCACGGCTCGAACAATGCGCAATATTCCAATTCCGAGGTCGATTCCCTGCTCGTGGAGGGTGCTCTCACTTTTGATCCAGAAAAACGGCAGGCAATCTACTACCGTATCCAGGAACTGATCCGCCACGATCTGCCCTTCTTGCCGCTGTTTGCCTCCACAATTGTCTTGGGACACAAGTCGGGATTGGAGGGATTTGTGCCTAACATGAATACTCGCACAGCGTCCTGGAAGGCATCGGCTTGGTACTGGGCGAGCTGATAAATCGCCGCCCGGGTTTTCCTTAGCCACGGGCGGCGGCAATCTGCCGTCGCCGGCATAATATTCGAGGAAGGCTGAATCAAATGCGCGGTTTCCTGCTCAGTCGGCTTGCACAAAGCGTAGTGCTGCTGCTGATCGTCTCGATCATCGGCTTCGCCATTCTCAATATCATGCCGGGCGGGCCGATGGCACAATACGGGCTCGACCCAGGCATGACGCAGCATGATCTTGCCCGACTGAAAGCACAGCTGGGGCTCGACCGGCCGCTATGGATCCAGTATCTGGACTGGGCTTGGCGACTTCTGCGGGGAGACTGGGGCCACTCGTTCCGTGATGGTTCGCCCGTACTGGCGGTGATCGGCGAACACTTCTTCGCCACGCTGCTGCTGATGGGCTCCTCCACCGCGATCGCCATCGCTATCGGCACTTGGATTGGTATACGCGGCGCTACCCACCGTTATTCGCTATTCGATTATCTGGCGACGATCGGCGCCATGGTAGCACTATCGGTTCCGACCTTCTGGTTCGGTCTTGTCGGCATCTATGTCTTCTCCCTCAGGCTTGGCTGGCTGCCCGTGGGCAACATGTACACGATCGGTGACGGGTCGGTGCTGAACTATCTGCATCACCTGATTCTCCCAAGCATCGTACTATCGCTGGTCCATGTCGCGGTCTGGAGCCGCTACATGCGGACCGCGACGCTCGACGCCATCAGCCAGGAATTCGTCAAGACGGCTCGCGCCAAAGGCCTGAGCGAGCGCCGGATCCTGATGAAGCATGTCGTCGGCAACGCGCTCTTACCGATGATCACGCTGGCGGGGATGCAGCTTCCCAGCATTCTGACGGGCGCGCTCGTGACGGAGACGGTCTTCACCTGGCCGGGAATGGGACGTCTTTTCCTCGATAGCCTGGGTTACAGCGACTATCCTGTGGTGATGGGACTGCTGATGTTTACAGCCATCCTCGTGATTCTCGGAAACTTGATCGCAGATATTGCCGTCGCCCTCGTTGATCCGCGCGTTCGGCTTGCCTGAGCGCCGGACTTAACGCCCCAATAGGATACAGCCAATATGAGCGTTCTCACCGCAGACACCGTATCGAGCCGTTGGTGGCACAGCCGCACCGCGCGCCGTTTCATGAGTCATCGCCTTGCACTGTTGGGAGTGGCGATGATCGCGGTGCTTACGCTGGCATGTGTCTTCGGCCCCTATCTGTTGCCCTATACGTCGCTCTACATCGATCTGCGCGCTCGATTTTCCCCGCCGCTGACGGGCAATCATTTTCTCGGTACTGACCCCCTGGGACGCGACCTGGCGGCGCGGCTGTTCATGGCGGGACGGATCTCGCTGCTGGTAGGCTTTTTCTCGATGCTGTGGTCGACACTGATCGGGACGCTCGTCGGCGTCGTTGCCGGTTATCGCGGCGGCTGGATAGGCGCGGCTTTGATGCGGCTGGTCGACGCCTTCCTGTCCTTTCCGTCAATCTTCCTCTTGCTGGCGCTATCCGCCGCACTGAAGCCCAGCCCGATCATGATCACCATCATCATCGCAATCACCAGTTGGATGGAGGTCGCCAGAATAGTGGAGGCGGAGGTCCGCTCCCTTCGCGAGCGCGAATTCGTCCAGGCCGGGCGCATGTTGGGATTGAGCAGCGCACATATCATGTTCCGTGAAATCCTGCCCAACGCCGTGGGTCCGATCATCGTCGCCTCTACCCTGACGGTCGCCCGCGCGATTCTCTCGGAAGCATACATCAGTTTCCTCGGCTATGGCATCCAGCCGCCGCTGCCAAGTTGGGGTAATATGCTGAATGGCGCCCAGCAATATCTGGCCAGCGCGCCTTGGCTGGCGATCATCCCTGGAGCCGCCATCACAATGGCGGTGACCAGCTTCAATTTCATCGGAGACGGGCTACGCGATGCCCTGGACGTGCGCAATGACCACATTTGATCGTTTCGCGACGCGAAAGAGCATCCCTGCTGCAGAGGAAACCTTGAGCAAAAGTCGCGGGCTTGCCGACAAAAATACGCCCTACTGGTGGGAAGCCGCACCCGTCAAATCCCTTGCGCGGCAGCCGCTTGCAAACCGTTTAGACGTTGCGATCGTGGGTGCCGGCTACGCCGGCCTGTCGGCCGGACTGGTGCTGGCGCGCGAAGGGCGTGCGGTGGCGGCCTTCGATGCGATGAATCCCGGGGAAGGAGCATCGTCGCGGAACGGCGGGATCACCAGCGGATCGATCCGACCCGACTATGCAACGATCACAAGGCGCTTCGGCGAGTCCACGGCGATCGCCATCGAAGCCGAGGGCAAGCGAGCGCGGGAATTCCTTTACGAATTGATTAAGACGGAAGTGCTTGACTGCGATTTTCAGCTAGTCGGCCGGTTTACGGGTGCTCTTGGATACAACCACTATGAGAAGATGGCCCGCGGCGCTGAAGCGCTTGCAAGGAGGCTGGGCATCGAATCCTACGCCGTTCCGCGTGCCGAGCAGTGCGATTACATTGGTACAGATTTTTATCGCGGCGGCACGGTACGTATGGATATCGGCGGGCTGCACCCGGCCAAGTTCCACGCCGAGCTCATGCGCGTGGCGCTTGCCTCCGGGCTGACGGTGCATTCGAACACGCCGGTCACCGCGATCACGCGGGAGGGCAAGGGGTTCCGCGTCACAACATCGGCCGGCACGGCACAGGCGCGGCAGGTTTTGGTTTGCACCAACGGCTATACCGATGCCGCCGCTCCATTCCTGCGCCGACGCCTGGTGCCGGTTCGCAGCCGAATTATCGCCACCGAGGAACTTCCGCCTGAATTGATAGCGCGGCTGATGCCCAAGCTGATGATGATGGGCGAGAACCGGGAGCTGGGCTTCTACTATCGTCCTTCGCCCGACGGCACGCGCATTCTGCTCGGTGGGCGAGACAGTTCCCGCGGCAACAGCGATCCCACAGCCCCGACACTCCGCCTGCGCAATGGGCTCGTAGAGCTTTTCCCGGAGCTGGAGAAGGTTCGCTTTTCGCACAGCTGGTTCGGCAACGTGGCCATGAATCGCGACATGCTGCCCCGCATCTTCGAGAAGGATGGCATCGTCTATGCCACCGGCTTTTGCGGTTCGGGTGTGGTCTGGGCACCGTGGGTCGGTACGCGTGCCGCCTATAAGCTGATGGGTCGCGCGACGGAAGCCGGCACGGCATTCGACTTCCGACCGCCGGCCTCCATCCCTTTCTATAGGGGGGATCCCTGGTTCTTGCCGGCAATCATCAAAGGCTATGGCCTGCAGGACAAGATCGCCTGGTGGCGGGCCCGCCGCTGAGAAGCTGAAGGGCAGTCTCTCGAGCCCGGCCCGGCGGTCGTGGCCATAAGGACAAGCATCACATGCACTATATCTCCGCGCGCGGCTATCCCGAACGCAGGTCGTTCTGCGAGATCCTGCTTGAAGGTCTGGCGCCGGATGGCGGGCTCTATGTGCCCGAGACCTACCCGCTTGTGGACGATGCCATGCTGGATCGGTGGCGGCATCTGTCCTACCCGGACCTCGCCTTCGAAATCCTGTCGCTCTACATCGACGATATTCCGGCCACCGACCTGAAGGTCATCTGCGCGAAGACCTACAGGCCCGAGGTTTTCGGGAACGCCAGGATCGTGCCGGTGCGCGCGCTCGGGATGGGCCTTCACGTCGCGGAACTGTCGAACGGCCCAACCCTGGCGTTCAAGGACATGGCCATGCAGTTGCTTGGCAACCTCCTTGAATATGAACTGGCCCGCCGGGGCGGGGAACTGAACATCCTCGGCGCGACCAGCGGCGACACGGGCAGCGCGGCGGAATATGCCATGCGCGGCAAGGGGGGCATCCGCGTCTTCATGATGTCGCCGCACGGACGCATGAGCGCCTTCCAGCAGGCCCAGATGTTCAGCCTGCATGACGAAAACATCCATAATATCGCCATCGAGGGAGTGTTCGACGATTGCCAGGACATCGTGAAAGCCGTGTCCGGCGATCCTGACTTCAAGCGGCGCCACCGGATCGGCGCCGTCAATTCGATCAACTGGGCCCGGCTGGCGGCTCAGGTGGTGTACTACTTCTTTGCCTATTTTCAGGTGACGGAAGAGAATTCGACAGAGGTCGACTTCGCGGTTCCCTCGGGAAATTTCGGCAATATCTGCGCCGGTCATGTCGCACGCATGATGGGGCTGCCGATATCCCGCCTCGTCGTGGCAACCAACGAGAACGACGTGCTCGATGAGTTCTTCCGCACCGGCGTGTATCGCGTGCGAAGCCGAGCCGACACCTATGAAACCACGAGCCCTTCCATGGACATTTCGAAGGCATCTAATCTCGAGCGTTTCGTGTTCGACCTGCTCGGTCGCGATGCCGGCCGGACGAAATCGCTGTTTGACGATCAATTGCGGAAATGCGGCTCGTTCGATCTAAGCGGGGACCCCGCCTTTGCGCTGGCCGCAGATCGTTTTGGTTTCCGCAGCGGGAAAAGCACCCACGCCGACCGGCTGGAGACGATCCGTGACACCTGGCGCCGCCTTAACACGCTGATCGATCCGCACACTGCGGATGGTGTGAAAGTCGCGTGCGAGCACGCCAATCCGGAGAGGCCGATGATCGTGCTCGAGACCGCTTTGCCGGTCAAATTTGCGGGGACTATCAGAGAGGCGTTGGGCCGCGAGCCGGATCGTCCACAAAGGTTTGATGGCGTAGAAGACTTGCCGAGACGGTTCAAAGTCCTTCCCGCCGATCCGCAGACCGTAATGACCTATATCGCCGGAATCATGCAGGGTGCGGCCTGCTGAAGATCCGATTCAGCGATCGGGGAGCGTTTTTTCGCCATGGCCGTCTATACGGAGCTGTCAGTCGATGAAGTCGCAGCATTCTTTGGAGTGCTGGGCCTGGGCCGACCGCGTTCCGTTCGTGGCATCATGACCGGAATTGAGAACACGAACTACTTCGTGGGGACCGAAACCGGAGAGTACGTGCTCACGCTGTTCGAACGGCTTACGCGCGAGCACCTGCCGTTTTATCTCCACCTCATGAAGCACCTTGCGGCGCGGGGTATGCCGGTTCCGAACCCAATCGCCAGCGGAAGTGGTGAAATTCTTCACGAACTGAAGGGCCGACCTGCCGTTGTCGTCAACAGGCTTGCAGGCGAGAGCGTGACAGCACCGAGCGAGTCGCATTGTCGCTCAATCGGGAAGTTCCTGGCGCGGATGCACGTGGCCGGGCGCGACTATCCGCGATACCAGGATAATCCGCGAGGTCTCGCGTGGTGGGCCGAAGTGACGCCGGTGGTCAGCTGCTGCATCTCCGATGGACAGCGCTCGCTGCTCTCGAGTGAGTTAGCGTTCCAGAAGGGGATCGCGGCGTCCCCGTCATACGGACAGCTTCCCAAAGGACCGGTGCACGCGGATCTTTTTCGCGACAACGCCCTATTTGACGGGGAGCAGCTGACGGGCGTCTTCGATTTCTATTTCGCCGGTTGCGACGCCCTTTTGTTCGATATTGCCGTGTGTCTCAACGACTGGTGTGTCGATGGCTGCACCAGCCGTCAACACGATGGGCGAGCCGACGCTTTCCTCAGCGGCTACGACTCCGTTCGCATGCTTACTCCACCGGAGCGCGCATTGCTTCCGGCAATGCGGCGGGCCGGAGCATTTCGTTTTTGGCTGTCGCGTCTCTGGGATTTGCACCTGCCTCGCGAGGCTGCGCTGCTCAACGCTCACGATCCAAGCCACTTCGAGCGCATCCTGCGAGCGCTTCGTGAGGAGATCGCGTGAGCAAGACTGCACCGATTGCAATACTGGAGTTAGGGACACCATGGCCTTGACACTAGCAGACCATTTTCGCGAGTTGCTTTCGCAGATCGAGACGGAGGGCCTGTACAAGCGAGAGAGGGTGATAAGCTCGACCCAGTCGGCGGAGATCGAGGTCGACGGCCGCAAGGCGTTGAACTTCTGTGCCAACAACTATCTCGGGCTCGCCGACAACGCGGAACTCAGGCAGGCGGCGAAGACCGCGCTCGACCGCTACGGCTACGGCATGGCGTCGGTGCGCTTCATCTGCGGCACGCAAGAGGAGCACAAGCAGCTCGAGGAGCGCATCTCCGGCTTTCTCGGCTTCGAGGACACGATCCTCTACGGCTCCTGCTTCGACGCCAATGGTGGCCTGTTCGAGACGCTGCTCGGCGAGGAGGACGCCATCATCTCGGATGCGTTGAACCATGCCTCGATCATCGACGGCGTGCGGCTCTCCAAGGCCAAGCGCTTCCGCTACGCCAATAACGACATGGCGGCGCTGGAGGAAGAATTGAAGAAAGCGGAAGGCTGCCGCTTCAAGCTGATCGCCACGGACGGCGTGTTCTCGATGGACGGCATCATCGCCAACCTGAAAGGCGTCTGCGACCTGGCCGAGAAATACGGTGCCATGGTAATGGTCGACGACAGCCATGCCGTCGGTTTCGTCGGCAGGCATGGCCGCGGCTCGGCCGAGCATTGCGGCGTCGAGGGCAGGGTGGACATCATCACCGGCACGCTGGGCAAGGCACTGGGCGGCGCATCCGGAGGGTACACGTCGGGCAAGCGGCAGGTGGTAGACTGGCTGCGCCAGCGCTCGCGGCCTTATCTGTTCTCGAACACGCTGATGCCGGCGATCGCCGCCGCCTCGCTCAAGGTTTTCGACCTGATCGAGCACGGCGACGGGCTGCGGCAGAAGCTCTACGACAATGCCGCGCGCTTCCGCTTCTCCATGTCGAAGCTCGGCTTCACGCTGGCGGGCGCCGATCACCCGATTATCCCGGTGATTCTGGGCGACGCGGCGCTGGCGCAGCAGATGGCGGCGACGATGCTGGAGCGCGGCATCTATGTGATCGGCTTTTCCTTCCCCGTCGTGCCGAAAGGCCAGGCGCGCATCCGCACGCAGATGTCCGCCGCGCATTCGAGAGCGGACATCGACCGGGCGGTGCAGGTGTTCGGGGAAGTGGGCAAGGAACTGGGGGTTATCTGATGTCCAATATGATGCGCGCACTGGTCAAGGCCAAGGCCGAACCCGGCATCTGGATGGAGCGGGTGCCGGTGCCGGAGATCGGCCCGAACGACGTTCTCATCAAGGTCAGGAAATCCGCCATCTGCGGCACCGACGTCCACATCTACAATTGGGACAAGTGGGCCGAGAAGACCGTGCCGGTGCCGATGGTGACCGGGCACGAGTTCGTCGGCACGGTGGCCGATGTCGGCACGGCCGTGACCGAATACAAGGTCGGCCAGCGCGTCTCCGGCGAGGGCCACATCGTCTGCGGCCATTGCCGCAACTGCCGCGCGGGCAGGGGTCATCTTTGCCGCAACACCAAGGGCGTCGGCGTCAACCGGCCGGGCTCCTTCGCCGAATACGTCGCCATCCCGCAGCACAACGTCGTGCCGATCCCGGACGACGTGCCGGACGAGGTGGCGGCGATCTTCGATCCGCTCGGCAACGCGGTGCACACCGCGCTCTCCTTCGACCTCGTCGGCGAAGACGTGCTGGTGACCGGCGCCGGGCCGATCGGCATCATGGGCGCGCTGGTGGCGCAATGCGTCGGCGCGCGCAAGGTGGTCATCACCGACATCAACCCGACGCGGCTGGCCTTGGCGAAAAAGCTCGGCATCCATCACGTGGTCGACGCATCGAACGAAAAGCTGCGCGACGTGATGAGCCAGGAGGGCATGAAGGAGGGCTTCGACGTGGGTCTGGAAATGTCCGGCTCGGCCGTCGCCTTCCGCGACATGATCGACACAATGAACAATGGCGGCAAGATCGCCATCCTCGGCATCGCGCCGACCGGCTTCGAGATCGACTGGAACAAGGTCATCTTCAAGATGTTGACGCTAAAGGGCATCTACGGCCGCGAGATGTTCGAGACCTGGTACAAGATGATCGCGCTGGTGCAGGGACCGCTTGACGTCACCGGCCTGATCACCCACCGCATCGGCATCGACGACTACCGGGCCGGCTTCGAGGCGATGAAGGGCGGCAATTCCGGCAAGGTGGTGATGGACTGGTGAGGTGAGGCGGCCTCCATTCGGCGTGATGGTGGCTACCATCAGGCGCTCTCCTATGTGACGCGCTCGATGCCGATCCAAAGGGCTGAGCCCCTCGATGGTCATCATTGCAAGATCAAGCTTGCGTTTTCGGAAGGGTTGCCGCCTCGTTCACAAGGGCTTTTGCTTTGCTCTGCCTCCTCCAGCAACACCTCGCCAACTTCGTTGCCGCTTAAGCGTCGCTCGCAGGCTCAAGACCCTCAATCGCGATCCGACACACTCGCGAGCAGGTGCCACCCTGCGCAGACTGACACTCGGACGGGCTTGAGCAGCTCGTATCGATCAAGCGATCAAAAACCCGCACATCTGGTGAAGTCCTGGATGATTTCGGCACATTCTTTCGAGCGCACGATGCGATGAAGGGCTGATCGGAAACTTTGCTTCCGCATTCTAGGCAGCCGAGGTTGATTGGAACATGTCGCCCCGAGTCGAACGCATTCACAGCGATGAGCGTCTCCCGGCCGCCGCCGACGTCGTCATCGTCGGCGGCGGCATCCTCGGCTCTACGGCCGCCTATTTCCTGGCAAAGCGCGGCCTCTCTGTGGCTCTGCTCGAGAAGGGTCACGTCGCCTGTGAACAATCGAGCCGAAACTGGGGTTGGTGCCGCCAGCAGAACCGCGATCGGCGCGAACTGCCGCTCTCGGTGATCTCCATGCGATTGTGGGACGAGCTCACGCGCGATATCAATCGGGACCTCGGATTTCGACGTTGCGGTCTCGTCTATGCAACCCACGACGAGGCTGTGCTCGCCGGCTGGGAAAGGTGGCGCGAGGTCGCCAGGGAGTACGACGTCGACACCCAAGTGCTGAGCCGGGCGGAAGTGGCCGATCGCGTCCCCGAAGCGCGCGACAAATGGGTCGGCGGGACCTATTCGGAGCGGGACGGTAAGGCCGAACCTGCGCTCGCCGCGCCGGCGATCGCCGATGGGGCCAGAGCTCTGGGCGCCACGATCCACCAGGGATGCGCCGCGCGGGCGCTCGACTTGGCCACTGGCAAGATTGCGGGCGTACACACGGAGAAGGGCTACATCCGAACCAGCGCGGTGCTGTGCGCCGCTGGCGCCTGGTCCTCGCGCTTTCTGAGGCCGTTCGGGATCAGTTTCCCCCAGGCGAGCATCCGGCAGACCGCGCTGCGTTCCACCCCGACAATCAACATCGGGGAGGCTGTCTCCACACCCTACTGCACGATCACGCGCCGACTGGACGGCAGCTATACGCTTGCGATTAGCGGCAAGGCGAACCTGGAGATCACGCCCCAGGCTATTCGGTATAGCCGGGAGTTCATGCCGCAGTTCTTTCGTCGCCTGAAGAACGTCAGGCTCGGCATAGGCCAATCGTTCGTTTCGGGGCCGGATTCGTTGCCGGCGCTCCTGACCAACGACGATCGGATATTCGAGAAGAATCGCGTGCTGGATCCTCCACCCTTGAAATGGCTGGTAAGCCAAGTGGTGGAGAGTGTCCGGAAAACCTTCCCTCAACTCGGCGATATAGAGATCGATAGCGCCTGGGGCGGCTTCGTCGATTGCACGCCGGACGCAGTGCCTGTTGTGTCGCAGGTGGACGGGGTCAAAGGCCTCGTCCTCGCGGCGGGCTGCTCCGGCCATGGCTTCGGTTTAGGCCCGGGGCTTGGCTATCTGGCCGCAGAGCTCGTCGTAAACGACACGCCTTGCGTCGATCCTGCACCGTTCCGCCTGTCGCGTCTGGTAGACGGCTCAAAGCTGGACATTGCCGCTATCTGAAGGTCAGCCGGAAGACACGCGGTTGGTCGTATTGAGAGGCATTCCGCTGGGACGGGCAAGCAGGAATGAAGACTCAAATAGTCGTCGTTGGCGGTGGGGCTGGAGGTCTTGAGCTAGTGCGGCGGCTCGGAGCACGGCTCGGCCGCAAGGATTTCGACATCATTCTCGTCGAGCGGAACCACACCCATGTCTGGAAGCCACTCCTACACGAGGTTGCCGCTGGATCACTCGATGCAAATCTTGACGAAGTCGGCTATCGCAGCCACGGGCATCGTTGGGGCTACCGTTTCTTCTACGGGTCGCTGGAGGCCATCGATCGAAAGGCGCGACAGGTCATCGTGGCGCCGATTTTCGACGATGACGGTTCGGAACTGGTCGGTCGACATCGGCTCCGATACGATTATCTCGTCATTGCAACGGGGTCGATCTCAAACGACTTCGGCACGCCCGGCGTGAAGGATCATTGCCTCTTCCTCGAAGACCGTCACCAGGCGGATCGCTTCCGGCTGAAGTTGCTGAACCATTGCCTGCGGGTTTCGAGGACGATGTCAGCGGATCCAGAGGCGGACGTATGCGTCGATATCGCCATCGTCGGCGGCGGCGCTACGGGCGTTGAACTGGCTGCCGAGCTCTACAATGCTGCGTCGTCTCTCAGGCATTACGGCCTGGAAGTGTTCGACGAGACGCGGCTGAAGGTCACCTTGATCGAGGCCGGGCCGCGGATCCTGCCGGCCCTTCCGGAGGCGCTGGCGGAAGCGGCGCATCAGGAACTCGATGCCCTCGGTGTCCGGGTCCTGGCAGGGACGGCGGTCTCGGAAGCGACGGAAGCAGGTTTGAAGTGCGCGACCGGAGAGCAGATAGATGCCGATATCTGCGTCTGGGCCGCAGGAGTGCAGGGGCCACCTATTCTGGAGGATCTCGACGGACTGGAGGTGGCGCGCAGCAGGCAGCTGGTCGTTCTTCCCACCCTGCAGACGACCCGCGATGAGCGCATCTTCGCCATCGGCGACTGCTGCTACTTCAAGCCAGAGGGCGCAGAGCGCCCGGTGCCGCCGCGCGCGCAGGCCGCCCACCAGATGGCGTCGACCGCCTATCGCAATATTCTGCACCTGATCGCCGGTGACGCGCCGGAAGCGTTCGTCTACCGCGACAAAGGCTCACTTGTATCGTTGAGCCGGTTTTCCACCGTCGGCAGCTTGATGGGAAACCTCGTCGGAGGGCGGATGGCGGTCGAGGGGCGGCTCGCCAGGATGATCTACATGTCTCTGTACCGTATGCACTTGCTGGCCATCCACGGCTGGGCCAAAGGACTTGCGCTCATCCTGGTCGGCCATGTCAACCGTGTCGTCCGTCCGCGCCTCAAGCTGCATTGACATTGCTTAAGGGTGGAGCGCTACGGCACGGGATCGAAGGATGCCGCTTCGGTCTGCATTGCAACTCGCCTGAGCGACGCCCGCGTGGTCTTGCTTCCGCCATCATGTGACATTGGGCGTTTCATCTCCGACTCTCAGCGACTTGGCGGTCGGACGCGTGGTCGCATCGGCTCTCCCTCCAGCCCTCGGTGCAGCGCCCCGCGGAATTCCACTTCCACGACCATCACTTTCTGATCGTTGAAGCCGCATCGGTGGGGTTGGGCGTTGCCCTCAGTCCGATGGTCCTTGCAGCCGACAACATAGATAAAGAGCGGCTCATCGCACCGGCTGGCTTCGATCCCGACGGAAGCCACTACGGGCTCATATGGATATGAGAAACTGAACTGTCTGGGAAATCTCACGATCTTGCTCGATGGCTGGAAGCAGAATGCAAGATTTCGTTTGGCTAAGCAGGTATGCAGGCGATGGCGGTCAAATCCCTCGTGCGCTAGACCAGCGGTGGGATGCCTTAGCGCGGATCAGCGCCTCGGCCATGTAGAGATCCTGCAGGGAGATGCCGGAGCTGTCGAAGACGGTGATCTCTTCGTCGGAGCGGCGTCCCTGCGCCCGGAATTCAATGACGTCGCCGATTGCCGTTAGGGCGAGCAGGCCGGCGTCGATTTCGTCGCGCACGTGCTGAAAGTCGCCGATCTGAACGGACTGTGAAGGCAAGTCGCAGAAGAGGCTTGCCCTCGAGAGCAATTCTGTCGGCAATTCCTGCTTGCCGGGCGCGTCCGATCCCATGCTGACGACGTGGGTGCCGTCACGCACCCAATCGGCCTGAAACAGTGGCTCGCGCGAGGGGGTTGCAGTGACCACGATGTCCGCCTGACGCACGGCGTCTTCGGCCGAGACGGCGCGCGCCGCGAGGCCTTGGGCGCGGATCCGGTTTACAAAAGCGTCGCGGCGTGGTGAGGGACTGGCCACGACCAACACGGTCTCGACCGGACGGATGCGAGCCAGCGCGGCGACCTCGAAACCCGCCTGGTTGCCGGCGCCGAATATCGCCAGGACCCCGGCTTGTCGGCGCGCGAGAAGGTTCGCCGCAACCGCGTCGGCAGCGGCCGTCCTATAGGCATTGACCTTGCCCGCCTCAATCACGGCGCCGAGGCGTCCTGTATCCTGGTCAAGGAGGACGATGGTGGAGTTGTGGCGGGGCAGGCCGCGCGCGGGATTGCCCGACCAGAAGGAGCCGATCTTGACTCCGGTCAGCTCGTCCGACGAACCGGATTTGATTGAGAAGGTATTGGTCGCCTCCCGTGCACGACCGAGAACCGCGGGAAAGACCAGGCTCTGTTTCGATGCGGCAGCAACGAGAGCTCTCCGCACGGCTTCGAACGCCAGTTCATGGGTGACCAGGACAGCTGACTCCTCTTCGCTGATGTAGATCATCCCGAATACCTCCTGAGCAACACGCGGTTCATGGTTGGGGAGTGTTGCAACTGTGCGAACGCGGGGGCTTGGATCGCATCCGTTGTGAACCGTGCGGGCGCAACACGGATCGCCTAACGATGAAAGCGAGGCGATACGAGACGCCGGATATACTTCGCCCACTTTGCGCAGTTTGGTATGCCGAGGAATGGCTCAAAACGAATAATCTCGCTGATCTCAACGGGCAAAACAGCAGCGAAATCTGGGCGCCGGACGCCACCTTGAGATTCGATCTCTGGGTAAATTGAAGGCATCTTGCGCATGGCCGTTGGGCTCAACATAGACATCGTCGGCGATCCGACCGAGCTGACCCTGTTCGAGACCCGCCATGTGCCGGGCGCGCTGAAGCTGTCGCAGGAAATGGGCTGGCCTTACCGCAGCGAGGACTGGGAGTTTGCTGCCAGGGTGGGCGAGGGTCTTGTCCTTGAGCGTGCAGGGGAGGTGATCGGGTCGGCCATGTGGTGGAACTACGGGCAGGCCTATGCCTCGGCCGGGATGATCATCGTCACCCGCTCCGCGCAAGGCGGCGGCAATGGCTCGCGGCTCTTCAACGCGTTGCTTGAGGCGACGGAAGGTCGCAACGTGCTGCTCAATTCGACCGAAGAGGGGCTCACGCTGTACAGGCGACGCGGTTTCACCGTCTGGGGTGCCGTCCTCCAGCACCAGGGACGGCTTGACGTTGCCGTAACGACGCAGGTCCGCGACGATATCCGGCCGGCGACGGTTTCCGACCTTCCGGCACTCCAGGCCGTCGACGAGCGGTCCACCGGCATGCCGCGGGGGCCGATGGTGGCTGCGCTTGCCGATGTGGGCGACGTGGTGGTGATAGACCGCGGTGGACGGATTGGGGGCTACGCCATCGCCCGGAGGTGGGGCCGCGGCTACGTGGTCGGCCCTGTTGCCGCCGAGAGCCCCGAAGACGCGCAACGCCTGATCCTTGATCAGCTTTCCAGGCTCCATGGCCAGTTCGTGCGCATCGACGTCTATGCCGAACATGGATTGAGCGACTGGCTGGAAGGCCTGGGCCTTGCCAGGGTCGGTGGAGCTACCGCCATGGTCAAGGGGCGGCGGCCAGCGCCCGATGGCGCGGCCCGCATGTATGCCCTGGCGAACCAGTCCTTCGGTTAGTGATGAGAAACATCGAGAACATGGAAACGAACGCGGAATCGCTGAAACCGGTCCAGAAGATCTACGGTCTTGTCACGCCGGCGCTGTTGCTGGATCGAGCAAAGCTCGATCGCAACGTAAAGCGTCTCGCCGACCGCGCCAGGGAGCTGGGCGTTGTCCTGCGGCCGCACATGAAGACGGCCAAGAGCATCGACGTGGCGCGACGGGTGTTCCCCGCTGAACCCGGCCCGATCACCGTTTCGACCATCGCCGAGGCGGAATACTTCGCCAGCCACGGCTATCGCGACATCACCTATGCGGTCGGCCTGTCGCCGGTCTCGGCTCTTCGTGCTGCGGAGCTTTGCCGCAGCACCGGCGTCGACCTGAAGCTGCTGCTCGATACCGTTGGGCAGGCCGATGCCCTGGCCGATGTGCGCCAGGCGACGGGCGTCACCCCGTCCGTGCTCATCGAACTGGATTGCGACGATCATCGCGGCGGACTGAAGCCGGACGATCCAAAGCTCATCGAGGTGGCTGGCAGGGTTGTCGCCGCGGGCGCCAACCTTGCAGGCGTACTCGCCCATGCGGGCGAATCCTATGGTTTGAGCACGCCCGATGAGCTGGTGAAAGCGGCCGAGAACGAGCGTCTGGCCACCGTGCGCGCCGCCGAAATCCTGCGGGCTCATGGTCATGCCTGCCCGATCGTCAGCCTCGGATCGACGCCGACGGCGCATTTTGCCGAGAATCTGGAGGGTGTGACGGAGCTACGCGCAGGGGTCTACATGTTCTTCGACCTCGTCCAGCACGGGGTCGGGGTCTGTGCAGTCGACGATCTCGCGATTTCAGTGCTGGCCACGGTGATCGGCGTCAAACCGGAAAAGGGCTGGGTGCTGGTCGACGCTGGATGGATGGCGCTATCGCGCGATCGCGGCACCGCGAGCCAGCGAGTGGATCAGGGCTACGGAATGGTTTGCGACGGGGCGGGACGGGTGCTCGAAGACGTGATCGTGGCCCAGGCAAGCCAGGAACACGGCATCCTTGCGATCCGCAACGGCTCCGGCGCGGGCATGCCCAACCTGCCGGTCGGCACGCGTGTGCGCATCCTGCCCAACCATGCTTGTGCGATGGCCGGCCAGCACGACTTCTACAGCGTCGTCAACGGCGAGAACCCCGAGATCGAAGCGAGGTGGGAGCGGATCCGCGGCTGGTAAAAGTTCCGGTCTCCACGCTTTGCATGGCGCCCATGCAAACTGTCGCTCTGGTGGTGCGAAGATGAAACTGACGCCCTACTGCCTTGATACGTCCCAACCGTTCGATCGAGGTTCGCCCAAGCCCTCGAAGGCCATTACGACGTGGCATGGGTGGGTCGAGCGCCCAATCTCAACGCCTAGAAGGATTTCGACTGGCCGGCGATCCCCGAATTTTTCGGGCATCCCTGGTTCCCGGCAATCCTCGGCGCCTACTATCTGATGGAAGGATCTCGTGACATGACCGCGCCCCTCGATCACCTGTCTCGCAACGGCCGCCTGAACAGGTTCTTTATCGGCGGCGAATGGCGCGCGCCCAAGGGCAATGGCCAGGCCGCCGTCACGAATCCGGCGACGGAAGAGGTGGCGACGCGATTTCCGCTCGGAAATGGCGAGGACGTGGACGCGGCCGTCTCCGCGGCCCGCCAGGCATTCGCCTCCTGGGGCCGGACCGAGCCGGAATATCGCGCGGGGTTGCTCGATCGTTTGCAGGCGCTGCTCGAGGAGCGCCGTGAACTCATCGCACAATGTCTGACCCTCGAAATGGGCGCCGCCATCGGCTATGCGCGCACGGCGCAAGTTCCGCTGGCGATCACCCATGTGAAGACCGCTCGCGATGTCCTGACAGCCTTCACCTTCGTCGAGCAGCGTGGCCACACGGCCGTCACCCGCGAAGCGATCGGTGTGTGTGCGCTGATCACGCCTTGGAACTGGCCGCTCTACCAGATCACCGCCAAGGTCGCGCCAGCGCTCGCGGCGGGCTGCACGGTCGTCTTGAAGCCGAGCGAGCTTTCTCCCCTGAGCGCGCTGCTGTTTGCCGAGGCGATCGAGGACGCCGGGTTCCCAGCCGGTGTCTTCAACCTGGTGAATGGGGACGGGCCAGGCGTGGGCGCCGTACTCGCCTCCCATCCGGATGTGGACATGATATCCATCACCGGGTCCACCCGCGCGGGCATCGCAGTAGCCCAGGCGGCGGCACCGACGGTCAAGCGCGTCGCGCAGGAACTCGGCGGCAAGTCGCCCAACGTGATCCTGCCCGATGCCGATCTCGATCGCGCCGTTTCTCTGGGCGTGGCCGGAGGTTTCCGCAATCTCGGCCAGTCGTGCAGTGCTCCGACGCGCATGATCGTGCCGCGGGCGCTGCTCTCGGAGGTCGAATCGATTGCCGGGCGCGCCGCGGGCGAGATCGTCGTCGGCGATCCTCTCGCGGAGACCACCACCCATGGCGCCATCGCCAACCGTGCCCAGTTTGACCGCATCCAGACCATGATCGGCGTCGGCATGGCGGAAGGCGCGAAGCTCATCACCGGCGGACAGGGTCGTCCGGACGGTCGAAACGCCGGGTTCTACGTCAAGCCGACGATCTTTTCCGAGGTGCGCACGGACATGCGCATCGCCCAGGAGGAGATATTCGGCCCGGTTCTTTGCATCATCCCTTACGAGACCGTGGAGGAGGCCGTCGCCATCGCCAACGACACCGTCTATGGGCTCGGGGCGCATGTTCAAGGTAAGGACATGGATGCGGTCAGGGACGTCGCGTCCCGCATCCGCGCCGGTCAGGTGCATCTCAACTACCCGGCGTGGGACCCCCACGCGCCGTTTGGGGGCTTCAAGCAATCCGGAAACGGACGCGAATACGGCCTCGAGGGCATGTTGGAGTATCTCGAGGTCAAATCCATCCTCGGCTATTTCTAGGCTCCTGCATCGTGCAGAAAAGCTGACCCTTCATGCTATTGTGTCATGAATAGCTGTCCTTTTGGAGACATTCGAAGAGCCTCGGCTGTCGGAGGTTCTTAGCCTTGATCTTTGCCGTGACGAGAGCGCTGATCGAGCAGCTTGATCTGCAGATCTTCCCAGTGCTCCTTGAAGGCCTCCCGCGCAGTATCGAAGTGGCGGCTTCTCAGGCTCTTGATGAGCCGCTCATGCTCCAGCGCCATTTCTCCGGCGGTGCCGTAAAAGGCTTGGCGCTGGATGAGAAGAAGCTCGATCTCGCCTTCCAGGTTCGAATAGGCTCGCGTCAAGCGCGGGCTCCCGCTCGCTGCAATAATGGCGCGATGGAAGTCGCGATCCGCGGTTACCAGCGCGGACCTGTCCGAGGACAGGGTCGAGGCGTGCATGATCGTGACCGCCTCGAGCGCCTGGGGCGGAATGACTCCGGTGAGCACGATCAAGCGAATGGCTTCGCCCTCAATGGCGCCACGCACCCGTGTGATGTCGACTATGTCGTCCGCTCCGAATTCGGGCAGCATGAAGCCCCGATTCGGTATCTGGCGCAGCAGGCCTTGTGTGACGAGCAACTGGGCCGCGGCGCGGTAGGTGTGCCGTGAGGTGGAATGCTCCGCGCACATCCGGGCATCGCGGAGGAATTCGCCGGGCTGGAAATCTCCCGAAAGGATACGGCGTCGCAAGTCCTGCGCCAGGATGTCTACGGCGCTTACGGGCACGAGTCCGGCGTTGGCTTCGAGGTCCTGGACTTGCTTCATTGGCTTTTGATGGTGCCCCGCGTGTGGCTGCGTCAGATGACGCAGCGCCGGCAAGGGAGCCTGTGGCATCTTCTCCTAGATCTGCACCGCCCGCAGGGCGTTGTCGACACCTTCGAGCAGGCGCCCCGCATTGGCCGACGTGAAAACAAGCGGGGGCCTGATCTTGAGAATATGGGCGTCCGCGCCTGTGGCGGAGATGAGAATGCGCTGGTCGCGCAGTGCATTGACGGCCGCGAGCGCACGATCCATGTCCGGAACCTTCCGGTCGTGGTCCTTGACGAGTTCGACGGCGAAATAGAGGCCCGCCCCACGCACATCGCCGACGAATTCGTATTTGTTCTGCAGATCGCGCAGGCCGTCGAGGATCTGGCTGCCGACCCGGGTGGCGTTGTCCATCAGATTGTCTTGAAGGATCGTGTCGAGCACGGCCCGCGCGGCGGCGATGGCGACGGAGTTGCCGCCGAACGTGTTGAAGTAGCGCATGCTGGCCCCGAAGTTGGCAACAAGTTCGGGCCGAACAACCAGGCCAGCAACGGGGTAGCCGTTGCCCATGGGCTTTCCGAGGGTGACGATGTCTGGATCGACCCTGTGGCGGGCATGTCCCCAAAGGTGGGTGCCGGTCCGCCCGAAACCGGATTGTACTTCGTCGGCGATGAACAGGCCTCCGGCCTGCCGGACGACATCGGCCACCGGCGCCAGCACGTCCGTGGGATCGACATAAAGACCATCGGAGGAAAAGACGGAGTCGGCGATGAACGCGGCCAGGCCGTCGCCATGCCTTTCCAGGTCGGCAATCTGGCGGGCGACATCCTCCGCCATCCGCAGGCCGATTTCCGCGGCAGGCAGGCGGTAGGAGTCCGGGGCAGCGACCGTTCGAACGTAGGGATCCAGCGCCGATTTCTTGCCAAGCGACGGAGAAATGGCTGCCACCGCGCCGCTATTGCCGTGATAGGCTTCGGCCGTGACGATGACGCCGGCCCTCCCCGTATGATAGCGCGCGATGCGCAAGGCGAGATCGTTGGCTTCGGACCCGGTGCAGGTGAACATCGCGCATCCGGTCCGGCCGAGTTGGCCGCCGAATGTATTGATCAGGGCTTCGGCATAGTCCAGCAGAGGTTCCTGCATGTAGCGCGTGTGGGTGCAGAGAACCTCGAGCTGCTTCTGGATCGCCTCGACCACGTGTGGATGAGAGTGACCCAGCGAGACGACGTTGTTGTAGGCGTCGAGATACTCGTTGCCATGCTTGTCATAGAGGAAGACGCCCTTGGCACGGGAAATCTCCACCGGTGCCTTGTAGAAAAGCCTATAGGCGGGGCCAAGCAGCCTTTGCCGCCTGGCCACATGCGCCGCGTCTTCGCCTGGCAGATGCGCCGCATCCTGAGGGTTGAAGCCGTTGGCCATGTCGCCACGGTAGCCCTTGGGCAGGGCAGTCGCTTGCTGGGTCATTGCAGATCCTCTCGGATTAGAAGGTCAGATATTTGTGCGGCTGACATCGAGTTGAACCACTCGAGATGAGCCCACCCAGCCTCGGTGTTGCGCAGGATGTAGCGGCTGTTCTCAGGGAAGAGTTCGGCGCGCCAGCAGGTCAGAAGCGCGCGGACGGCAAGTCGGCCCTGTGCCAGGACGGGGATGAGCCGGAGCTCCTCGTCCGTCAGTTCAGCGTGGCGGAGATAGCCGCGCAGAACGTCGCGCGGTTCGTCGAACAAGTCACGCCGATTCGCGTGGTCGAAGGTTTTGGGCATCTGGTTCATCAGCGCCGTGGAGACATCGACGGCGATGGCTGTACGGACCGCATCGCCGAAGTCGATGACGCCAGTCAGGAACTGAGGGCTGGCGTGGTCAACGACCAGGTTAGACATATTGAAATCGTTGTGAAGCACTTGCCGCCGGCACAGGTCGAGCCGCGGCTTGATCTCTGCAAACCGCTCAAGCGCACGGACGGTCCATGTGCGCTTGCCGCCCGCCGGAATGAAGTCCAACAGATCTGCTAGATCGAGCAGGTGGGTGACGTCCCATGCCAATGTTCGATTGTCCGCGGGATGAGAAAAATCGGCCATGGAGTGACGTAGTTTCGCCAAGACCTCGCCGATCCGTTCGCGCTGCGCGGCGGTAGAGGTCGTCCGGTCGAGCGGGGTGCCACTGAGAAAGGTGATGAGCCGCACCACTCGCCGCTCACCGGAACTGGTCGTGACGATAGGCAAATCCGCGCCTTCGACGTCGCGATGTGCACGGGGGATGGGCAGGTCCGGAGCCCGCCCCTCAATATGGCGCAACAGCGCGACCTGGAAATCGAGTTCCTCCAACCGCTCGGAAGGATGAGCGATCTTCAGCACGAACTTCCCTTGGTCCGCGCAGTCGAGGAGAAACGTGTCGTCTTTCTCGGTCTCAAAGCGCGTGGCCGAGCCGCGCATGTCATAAAGACGTTCGGCAATTACTTCGGCTTCCGCCGCACCGACCGGATGGCACGCTTCGGAAAGCTCCGATGCGCGGGTTGGCTGAATCTCTCCAATGTAACCCATTGTCCACTCAGTTCAGGTGCTGCCGAGATAGCGCGCCATGCAGCAGGCTTGAGTGCCTCGTTCGCCAAGTTTGTACAACAACCATCACCCGCGTTCAAGGAAAACTTGCCACTTGCACCGAGCGTCAAGACAATGCTCGACCTATGTTTCGACTTCAGTCGGGTATGAAACTGGCTGGCACCCTCACCAAAATAACTGGAAAAATACCTAGAAATCAGTAATATATGAAGCACCTGCGTTCCTTATGCGTGCCACGAGCATCAGCCTATGCGCCACGAGCGTCAATGTTGCTAATAAGTGGCAGGGTCTCGGATGTGTCAAATAATTGTGGGACAATTTTTGCGGGCGTCTGGTTCGCCCCTTGGCCTTTTCGGACGGCAGGGCGAAACACATTCTGCCTAAGAAGCGGTCAGATTCGGAACATTGCGCTTCAAATGGCGAACGTTCGGAAAGTTCTGCTCCGCTGTTCGCGCAACGATGGCGTGCATGGAGCGGCCACTCCGGGTCCTCAAATTGAAAGGAACGCACGCCATGACCAACTTCAGGCCGAAATACGTCACCTTCGACTGCTACGGCACGCTGACCAACTTCGACATGGCCGGCGCGGCGCGGCGTGTGTATGCCGAGCGCCTCTCTGCCGAAGCAATGGACAATTTCGTCGAGGCTTTCAGGGGCTATCGCCTTGACGAGGTTCTGGGGGCATGGAAGCCCTTCGCCGAGGTGGTGCACAATTCCGTGGAACGCAGCTGCAAGCGCATCGGCATCCCGTTCAAGCCTGAGGACGCGCAGCGCATCTACGACGAAATCCCGACCTGGGGCCCGCATCCGGATGTCCCGGCAGGACTCACCAAGGTGGCCAAGGAAATCCCGCTGGTGATCCTGTCCAACTCGATGAAGAACCTGATCATGTCGAACGTGGAAAAGCTCGGTGCGCCCTTTCACACCGTCATCACGGCCGAAGAGGTGGGCGCCTATAAGCCACTGGCGAAGGGCTTTGAATACATGCTGGACAAGCTCAACTGCGGTCCTGAAGACATCACCCACGTCTCGTCCTCGTTCCGCTATGACCTGATGACGGCATATGATCTGGGGATAAAGAGCAAGGTCTGGGTGAACCGCGGCCACGAGCCAGCCAATCCGTTCTACCAATACACCGAGATCAAGGGCATCGGTGGACTTGCCGCCGCCGTCGGTTTGGAACCCGCCCTGGAGCGCGCCTGAGAAAACTAGCGCTCTGGCACTGCTGCTACGACGAGCTGGGGGGCGGTTCATTCGCCCCTTCTTCTTACTGTTCGAAGGGGGCAAGCATGGCCTTTCGGGACCTCCTCCGCGCGAATGACCTGCTGGCGTCAGAGGGCGGTTTGATCCGAACGTGACGCATCGACACGTCGGACTCGTGGCGCGTTTGTTGCGCGGCGGTTATCGATGTCGGCTTTCGAGTAACCGGGGCTATCCCTCCGTGAAGGGTTTGGGGTACCGGCAGGTGTACGAGACGATCCCGCTCAAAAAACCATATGCGCAGCAAGGGATATAAACGGTCATCATACAGCTGCTGCTGATCGACGGTCAGCTGCTCGAAATCCCAATCGTCGAGCAGGAAGGCGACTTTGTCTTCCGGACGGCGGTCGTCGAGGTAGCCTCACACATCTCTTCGAGGAGGCCGGCGGCGGCGGTTTGGAAATGCCATTCGCTGCGTTCCTCCTCCGTCGTGAATCTGAAACTCTGCGGTTCCCGGACAAGCTCGAGATTGGCTGAGTCTGGAATCTTTTCGGCGGCCCAGTTGGCACAGCAAGCCTGGACTGCCGCCTGATCCGCCTCATCCCAGACAGTGCAAATAGCGAGTTCTTCCTCGGGCACCTTGCCAGTGAAGCCGCGAATGTCCCAACCTTCGACGACAAAGCGCGCCGTCGCTGCCTGATCTGGTGTGATTCGAGCTTTGTCAAACACCTCCTGAGCGGCGATCAAACCCCGCATGATTTCTTCCGGCTGCGCTCCTTCGACGCGGATCGTGATGGTCATCACCTGTCTCCAATACCGTTCGGGCGCATCGACGCCTTCGCGTTCCGCATGGGCATGACATGATCCCGATTGACTCTCGGTGGATACGAGAACAAATGTAGAACATATCACAGGCTTTCCGCGTTTCAAGGGTCAGATGAGTATATCGGCGCCCCCTTCTGCCATTTCCGAGCTTCGAGAACGCATCGCGCGCCTCGAAGGCTCAAATGCGCGCACCCGTACGGTTTTACCGTTCGGAGTGGCTGCGATCGATGGGGTTCTGCCGGGAGGCGGGTTGATTTTTGGCGGCCTGCACGAGGTCGCAGGCGGCGGAAATGGTGCCGTCGACGGCGCGGCCGCGGCACTCTTCGCAGCGGGAATTGCCGCGCGCGTGACGGGAAAGGTGCTGTGGTGTGTTACCCGGCCGGACCTGTTCGCGCCGGCGATCGAACAGGTCGGCCTTCCTCCGGGAAGGGTGATCTATGTCGAGGCCGGCGACGAAAAATCCGTTCTCGCCTGCTTCGAGGAGGGTCTTCGTGGCGGCTTTGGCGCTGTCGTTGCCGAGGTAGCCAGGCTTTCGATGACGGCCTCACGGCGGCTTCAGCTCGCCGCGGAGAGTTCCGGTGCAATCGGCATCGCCATTCGCCGCTGGCGCCGCCAGACCGAAGCAACCGACTTTGGCCAGCCGACAGGCGCGGAGACCCGCTGGCGAGTGTCAGTACTGCCGTCGAAGCCATTGCCGGTGCCGGGCGTCGGGCGGGCGCGCTGGCATCTCGAACTGATCCGATGCCGGGCCGGAGAGAGTGCGGATTTTACAGTGGAGGCATGCGATGCCAAGGGTCGTATCGCTCTTCCTTCCGATGTGGCCGACAGACCGCTTCAGAAGGAAATCGGCCGACGCCGCGCCTCGGCCTGAGACGCCGCTCGTCCTCATCGGCCGTGACGGTCGTCGCCGTGTCGTGCTTGCCGCCGATGCGGCAGCGCACGCGGCCGGCTTGCGTATTGGCATGCCGGCGAGCAAGGCGCAGGCCCTTGTTCCGGGCCTGATCGTTCATGACGCCGAGCCCGATGCCGACGCGATGGCGCTTGAGCGGCTGGCGCTGTGGGCGCTGTGCCGCTATGCGCCGGTCGTCGCGGCCGATCCGCCGGACGGTCTCGTGATCGACACGACCGGCGCCGATCATCTGCATGGCGGCGAGGCGGCAATGCTCACCGAAATGGTGGAGCGGCTGGCTGCATCAAGCATCACGGCCCGCGCGGCCGTCGCCGATACCCGGGGAGCCGCGCATGCGCTGTCGCGCTTCGGCGGGGGAACGACCATCGTCGTTCCATCCGGTGAGACGGCGCGGGCGATCCTGCCATTGCCGATCGCCGCACTTCGCTTGGCCGCCGGCACGATCGACAGCCTGAGGCGGCTCGGCTTCGAGACAATTGCGGATCTCGCCGGCACGCCGCGAGCATCGCTCGCCTTGCGCTTCGGGCCGGAACCGGGCCGCCGCCTCGACCAGGCACTCGGACGGGTGAGTGAACCCATCGAGCCGATCCGTCCTGTAGAGATCGCCGAGGTGCGCCGCAATTTTGCCGAGCCCATCGGCGCGGCCGAGACGATTGCCCGCTATACGGGCAAGCTGGTGGCCGAACTTTGCGCCGAGCTCGAGACGCGAGGGCAGGGCGCGCGCCGGCTCGATCTTCTGTTCTTGCGTGTCGACAATCGAACCGAGGCGATCCGTGTCGGCACCGCAACGCCGGTGCGCGATGTAAAGCGCCTGACCCGGCTTCTCACCGACAAGATCGAGACCATAGACCCGGGGTTCGGCATCGAACTGATGCGGCTTGCCGCGACGATCGCCGAGCCGCTGCGGGCGAAACAGACGATCTCTTCGCTTGCCTCGCCGCCGGAGCCCGACGTCTCGGAGGTGATCGACATCCTCGCCAACCGCGTCGGCGAGGACCGGCTCTATCGCTTCGCCCCGGTGCAGAGCGACGTTCCCGAGCGGTCGGTCCAACGCATTGCGCCGTTGGCGCCTGACACCGGCGAGGGCTGGCCAGGCCATTGGCCTCGACCCTCGCGGCTGCTGCCACGACCTGAGCCCATCGAGACGGTCGCACTTCTTCCCGACCATCCGCCCGTGACCTTCACCTGGCGCGGCGTTCGCCGGCGCGTGAAGCGAGCGGACGGCCCGGAACGCGTCTTCGGGGAATGGTGGAAGCGTGATGCCGAGCTCGCAGCGGTGCGGGATTATTTCCAGGTCGAAGACGAGAATGGGGAGCGCTACTGGGTCTACCGCGCCGGCGACGGCGAGGATGCGGCGACCGGATCGCACAAATGGTTCATGCACGGGATCTTCGGATGATGGGCGCAACCCGATATGCCGAACTGCAGGTAACCTCGCATTTCTCGTTCCTGCGTGGAGCATCGTCCTGCGAGGAGCTGTTTGCACAGGCGGCACTGCTCGGCATTGAAGCGCTCGCCGTCGTCGATCGCAATTCGCTTGCCGGCATCGTGCGCGCGCATGAGGCAGCCAAGACTACAGGTGTCCGGCTGATCGTCGGCTGCCGGCTCGATCTCGCCGACGGCATGTCGATCCTGGTCTATCCGACGGACCGGCCGGCCTATTCGCGTCTCTGCAGGCTGCTGTCGCTCGGCAAGGGCAGGGCGGGCAAGGCGAAATGCCATCTCGAATGGGATGATGTCGTAGCCTATGGCGAGGGACTGATAGCCGTCCTCGTGCCGGACGAAGCCGACGATCTTTGCGCAGTTCGTCTGCGGCGGCTGCGCGAGGCCTTCGGCGACCGCGCCTATCTGGCGCTCACCTTGCGCAGACGCCCGAACGACCAGCTACGGCTTTACGAGCTGGCAAACATGGCGGCCGCGATCGGCGTGCCGGGCGTCGTCACCAATGACGTTCTCTTCCACGAGCCGGCGCGCCGCATGATGCAGGATGTCGTCACCTGCATCCGTCACAACGTCACCATCGATGACGCCGGCTTCCGGCGCGAACGCCATGCCGATCGCTACCTCAAGCCAGGAGACGAGATGGCGCGGTTGTTCAGCCGCTATCCCGACGCCCTGGCGCGCACCATCGAAATCGCCGACCGCTGCCGGTTCTCGCTAAACGAGCTCGCCTACCAATACCCGGAAGAAAAGACCATGCCGGGCCTGACGGCCCAGCAGGCGCTAGAAAAGCTTACCTGGGAGGGTGCTGCTCGCCGCTATCCCGAGGGACTTCCCGACAAGGTTGTCGGCATTCTGAAGCACGAGCTGCGGCTGATCGAGACCCTCAAATATGCGCCGTACTTCTTGACCGTAAATTCGATCGTCCGCTTCGCCCGCAGTCAGGACATCCTTTGCCAGGGCCGCGGCTCGGCCGCCAATTCAGCCGTCTGTTATGTGCTCGGCATCACCTCCATCGATCCGGAACGCAACAATCTCCTGTTTGAGCGCTTCGTCAGCCAGGAGCGGAGCGAGCCGCCCGACATCGACGTCGATTTCGAGCATGAACGGCGCGAGATCGTTATGCAGTGGGTCTATGAGACCTACGGACGCGACCACGCCGCGCTCTGCTCCACCGTCATCCGTTATCGCACCAAGGGCGCCGTTCGTGATGTGGGCAAGGCGCTTGGCCTGCCACAGGACATGACGAAGCTTCTGTCCTCGCAGGTCTGGGGCCATGGCGAGGCTGTCGATGAGCAGCGTGCCCGAGAGCTCAATCTCAATCTCGGCGATCGTCGGCTGCGCCTGACCCTCGAACTCGCGGCGCAACTTGCCGGTACACCGCGTCATCTCTCGCAGCATCCGGGCGGCTTTGTCCTGACGCACGATCGGCTCGACGACCTCGTGCCGATCGAGCCGGCGGCGATGAAGGATCGCCAGGTGGTGGAGTGGGACAAGGACGACATCGACGCCCTCAAATTCATGAAGGTGGATGTCCTGGCGCTGGGCATGCTCACCTGCATGAAGCGGTCATTCGATCTCCTGTCCGAGCACAAGGGCATCGCTCTCGACCTGGCGACGATCCCGGCCGAGGATCCGCGCACCTACGCGATGATCAGGAAGGCCGATACCCTCGGCGTGTTCCAGATCGAATCCCGCGCGCAGATGTCGATGCTGCCGCGCATCAAGCCGCGAACTTTCTACGACCTGGTCGTCGAGGTCGCGATCGTTCGACCCGGCCCCATCCAGGGCGACATGGTCCATCCCTATCTCCGCCGGCGCGACGGGAAGGAAGAGGTGACGTTTCCAACGCCGGAGCTTGAGCGCGTTCTCGGCAAGACGCTCGGCGTGCCGCTGTTTCAGGAGCAGGCGATGCAGGTTTCCATGGTCTGCGCCGGCTTTTCCGCCGGCGAGGCCGACCAGCTTCGCCGCGCCATGGCCACCTTCAAGCACACCGGCGGCGTCTCGAAATTCCGCGACAAGCTGATCAGCGGCATGATCGCCAACGGCTATACCCCGGAGTTTGCCGAAAAGACGTTTTCGCAACTGGAGGGATTCGGCAGCTACGGCTTTCCCGAAAGCCACGCCGCCTCCTTCGCGCTGATTGCCTATGCCTCGTCCTGGATGAAATGCTGGCATCCCGATGTGTTCTGTGCCGCGCTCTTGAATTCGCAACCGATGGGCTTTTATCTGCCGGCCCAGATCGTGCGCGACGCACGCGACCATGGCGTCGAGGTACGTCCGGTCTGCGTCAACGCCAGCCGCTGGGATTGCACGCTCGAGCCGACCGATGCTGAAGATCGCTTCGCCGTCCGGCTCGGCCTGCGCATGGTGAAAAGTCTCGCCAACGATGATGCGGCCGCCATCATCGCGACGCGGGCCGATGAACCCTTCGCCTCGGTAGACGATCTGTGGCGCCGCGCCGGCGTGCCGGCGGCCTCACTGGTCCAGCTCGCCGAGGCCGATGCCTTTCTGCCGGATCTGAACCTTGCCCGCCGCGATGCGCTCTGGGCGATCAAGGCGCTGCGCGATGAACCTTTGCCCCTGTTTGCTGCTGCTACGTCCCGTGAACAGAAGACCGTGCCGGAAATCCGCGAGCCCGTCATCACGCTCAGGCCGATGACGGCCGGTCGCGAGGTCGTCGAGGATTATGGCCATGTCGGGCTGACCTTGCGCAGCCACCCCGTCTCGTTCCTGCGCTCCGATCTTCGCCGGCGCCGTATCGTGACCTGTCAGGAAGCCATGCAGGCGCGAGACAGAAGCTGGCTCGAGGCCGCGGGCCTTGTGCTGGTCCGGCAACGGCCGGGCTCGGCCAAAGGCGTGATGTTCCTCACCATGGAGGATGAAACGGGTGCGGCCAACGTCGTCGTCTGGGTCAGGGTCTTCGAGAAATTCCGTCGCGTACTTCTCTCCTCCGCGATGCTCGGCGTGCGTGGCCGCATCCAGCGGGAAGGGGAGGTGGTGCATCTCGTTGCCCACGAACTGACCGATCTGTCCGCCGAGCTGGCTAGCGTCGGAAGCCGCGAGACGCCGTTTCCGTTGCCGCACGGCCGCGGCGACGAGGCGCACCATGGCGGGTCGGGGATCGATTCCCGCGGCATGCCCAAAGCGCGCGATATCGTCGATCCCTACGAGCACATCGACCGCATCAAAGTGAAGACGCGGGATTTCCGGTAGCGAGATGGGCACTCCGGCGACAATTCTCCATGCAGGTCTCGACGCTCGAGCTCCCAGGACAGAACTGTGGCCGTGACAGCGTGTCGGGGGAGCATTTCATTGCTGTTGCCTGCAATGATCTGGAACATCGCAATATGTTGATGATAATCACCTCATTGGGAGCCCTGATTTACTGGACATATCGAATGTGGCACTGAGTAGATTGCTGTCTGGCCGTGCGCGCACATACCGCCCTGGTTTCCTTGCGCGGATGTTTTCTTCCGGAAAATGGAAGCTGACCCTGGACCCCAAGCTGTCCGGGTGCATTCGGCTGAGCCAGGGTGGCGATGTTGATCTCAGCTGCCTCGATATCGTGTCGATTTCGACCAGCAAGGCGCTGCTGTGGCATACCGTCGAGATCCGCACACGCGGCAGAACGGACAATCTGTCGGGTCTGTCGGGGGACGCGTCCGGGCAACTGGCCGCAGACCTTCATGCGTTCATCAACACCCATCTCTTCGGCCTCATCGGCACAGAGACGGATCATTTGCTCGATGTCGATGCCAGGCTTCGGGAGATCACCGAAGGCAACAGACAGTATCTCGCGCAGGCCGATCTCGGCCGGGCCATCGCCAGCGTGCCCGGCAGTGCTGCTGCTGCACTTTCTCACCCGCTTCTGGATCCACAATTGATGCCGGCCGAGCTCAAGGCTTCCCTGCCGGCTTCGTTCGTCATGGTGACCGACCCGGGCGTTCGCCATGCCTATAATGAAGCGTTCGTCGCTTCAGAGCTGCTCAAATTCCAGCCATTCTTCGACGATCTCGACGGGCGCTCGTTTTCTGATCAGCAACGCGAGGCATGCATTCGCCTCGAGGACAATAATCTGCTCGTCGCCTCGGCCGGGTCGGGCAAATCCGCGACCATGGTCGGCAAGGTTGCCTATGTCCTGGCAAGGCAGCTCTACCGGCCCGATGAGATCCTGCTTCTGGCCTTCAACAAGAGCGCAGCCGATGAACTCAGGACTAGGATCGCACGACAGCTACAGGTCGAGGAAAGCGCGCTGGAGTGCCGCGTCACGACGTTTCACGCGCTTGGACGGGGCATCATTGAGGAGGTCGAAGGACGTCCGCCCCAGCTTGCCAACTGGGTCGATCATCCCGCTGGAGAAACCAGAGTCATCGAAGAAATCATCCGGCAGCTAGTCGAGACGGATTCGGAATTCGCTCGATTGTGGGGCGACCTGCTCGTAGTGCATCCCAAGGCGGACATCCCGGCCGAAGTTTTCGACACGGAGGCTGACTACCGTCGTTATGTCTCGGATCGGCTCAGGAAGGGCGAGGCCACGATCGGCTCGCTTGCCGGCGTCATCGTCAGATCGCTGCAGGAGCAGAAGATCGTCAACTGGCTGTGGCTGCATTCCGTCGCATTCGAATATGAGCGGCAGATCGCGGTCGAGGACGAAGACGGCACCGCCCGCCATCTGCATCCCGACTTCTACTATCCGCTGACCGAGACGGTGCATGAGCATTTCGCGCTCAACGCCGATGGGACCTCACCCTTTGCGGATTATGTCCAGCATGCCGAGAGCAAACGTCAGGCCTATCGCCGCAAAGAGATCGATTTCTTCGAGACGACCTCAGCCCAGGCCAGCAACGAGACGCTGCTCAGCACACTCGAGGTAGAACTCGCGCGGCGCGCGGTTCCTTTCGAGCGCAAGAGCTATGCGGAGATCACGAAGGCGGTCGAGCCTGTAGTGATCAAGCACTATCACAAGCTCATATCCACCTGCATCAAGCATATTCGCGCCAGCCATTTGACGCTCGACATGCTACTTGAGCGCGCCAAAACCCTTCACGACAAGGAGCGCGCGAAACTTTATGCTCGTGTAGTGTGGACGATCACGCAGGGCTATTCCCGGAAACTGGAAGAGACCAAGCGGATCGATTTTGACTCGATGATCGCCGACGCAGTCCGGCTGGTCGAGACCGGGCGGTATCAGAGTCCTTATTCCCTGATCCTTGTCGACGAGTTTCAGGACATTTCCGAGCCGCGCGCCAACCTCATCAAGGCGCTCAAGCAGCAGAAGGCGTTCAGCAAAGTGTTCGCAGTCGGAGACGACTGGCAGTCGATCTACCGCTTTGCCGGATCGGACATCACGATCTTCACGCAGTTCGAGGCCAATTTCGGGCCAAGTTGGCAGGGACGCCTGGAACAGACTTATCGCTGCAACCAGCTCATAGCCGAGACGGCCGCGACATTCGTCCAGCGCAATCCCGAACAAATTGCGAAGTCGGTTCGTTCGACACGGCCTGCCATTCCGCGATCAATTCGGGTCATTCCAATTGATGACGAACGCGGCAGGCCCGAATTCGCCCAAGCATGCCATCGCCTGCTCGAACGGCTCGACATCGCCTTGGGGAGCATCGCCGAGCAGTGGCGGAGCGAACCGGACGCCAAACTCAAAGTTCTGGTTCTATGGCGGTACAATCTGCTCGATCCGTTCGGCGGGATCCCACCCTCCTTCGCCAATATCGTGGTTTCGGGCCAGTCCTTTCATCGGGCCAAAGGGCTTGAGGCGGACTACACGGTTCTGCTTGATGTGAGTGAAGGCGATTATGGCGTGCCGAGCCGCATCGAGGACGATGAACTGCTCAACCTGGTCATTCCCCAGCCGGAAACCTTCGCCTACGCTGAAGAAAGACGCCTGTTCTACGTCGCGCTGACGCGCGCCAGCCGGGGCGTGTATTTCATCACCAACAGCCGCCAGCCCTCCCGCTATATCCGGGAACTTTGTGAGATCGCCGGGGATGAAGTTCGCTTCGAGACGATTGAAGGCGCGGCCTTGCGCCAATGCCCCGTGTGCCTGGTGGGGCAGATGGTTGAGAAGCGCAACAGGAACGGAACGGTGTTTTGCGGATGCAATCAGTTCCCCGATTGCAAGCACAGCGAAGGTATTCCGGCGCAATCGACGGCGCCTCGGCATAGGCGCGCCTAGTGTCAGGAGCGCCACCCGCGCAGTTGCAGCGGCGTCGGGGATGCCGCGGATGCAGTTTCGATACGACTGTCACGGCGCATATGCTCGCCGTTAGTCTACGCCCTGACGAACCGTTTCCGCGACCAGCGATCCCTCCGGCAGGGGCCTGAGCAGTTTACCCTGCGGCTTGGTCAAATGGAGCCAGTCCGCCCAGTTTTCTGGCTGGAGCACGACCACCTGACGATCATGGTAGGGCGCGACGTCCGGCCCCGGACTTGTTGTCAGCATCGTGAAGGAGGCTGGGTGATTGCCCTGGGCCTCACGCCATAGCCCGGCGATGGCCATGAAGGGGGCCCCGATCAGGCTGAAACGGTGTTTGGTTTTGGGATATTTCTTGCCGGTGAACTCGTAGAATCCCGATGCCGGGATCAGGCAGCGCTTGCTGTCGGTAAAGTCTCGCCCTTCCGATCTAAAATTGAAGACCGGCCCACCCCTGGGACCCGATGGCGGGAAGCTGAAGTTCATCTGGGCGAGTTCGATCATGTTGCCGGTCGCACGCATGACCGGTCCCATATCGTTGATCCTTATGTCGTCCGCCTGGGGCAGATCGAGTTCTGTCTGTTGCGTTGGAATCTCCAGCTCCAACGCCTGCATCAACTGGCAATATTCGACCCAGCGAACGTGTTGCTCATAGGCATTGCACATTCCGCAAGGATAGCGTGAACTTCAAGGTCTTTCGAGGGGTGGGGCGTCTTCCTCCGGAATCGGGCTGTCGGCGCAGCTGAAGCCACGCTTCGCGCGTCTTCACCCTTCGGGCGTCCATCCCTGACGCGGGGGCGGGTGCTCGCGAAGCTGGGGGAGGGTTTCTGGGATGCTGAGGGCGATATTAGCATGGGTGGAGAGGCGGCGTGCGATCCGTCGCCGATGGCGGGAAGACGCCCGGCACCTCGTCGTGCTCCACGGCCCGACCGCCTACTATGAGGCACAACGGCTTGCTGCAAGGTCGCGCGCGATCGAAGACGGCCAGTTCCTCCATTGGGCAAAGGTAGCTGCCGAGGTGGCGCGGATCGAACCGTCCGCCGAGATGGATATCGACGTCGTCGAGTCGATCGTCGATCGCGAACTTCGCCATCGAGCTCATTCGGATCCCGAGCGGTGACGCGAAGGGGTAGGTCGCCGCGACGATCATGAGGGGACCATAAGTTCGGTCTCTGCAACGGCTCTCTGCTACCGGGAATGATGCGACAGGGCGTGGATCCATCCACGCGCAGGTCCGCCCCCGCTTGCTGTGCTGGCTTCCTGGTCCAGGTCCGTCCTCCTCCAATCAACCCACAAGGGGTCCGCTACGCGAGCGTGCGGCCGCTGCGGCTTCGCCTGCGCGGTGATTGCGGCCGGGCCCCGGACCCGACGGGCGCCAGAGCGGGGATCGGCCCCGCCCATGGACGGAGCCCTTCAATGTCGCACGATCTTTCCCTCGCACAGAACCATGCCTGGAACCTCGCCCGCACCCTGATGGTGCCAGTCATTCTCTTCAAGGTCGACGACGAATATGGCGTCATGCCTGCCGACGAACTCGACGACGCCGAAATCGAGCCACTCTTCGAATACGATCCCTACCAGGGTGGTCGGCCGGCTCATTGAGCCGGCCTTCCCGTTGCGCCAAGCGCCCGGTCCGCCAGGAAGGCCGGGTTGCGCGCCGCACGTTCCCCGTTCCCCGCTGACGATCGGAGGCCGCGAGCACGCATAGGGACGAGGGTTGCCGCTTGCGCCGGGAAGCCCGCAAGGGAGGCTGCGCCGCCCCGGCAAGCCGGTGCGCCCTTGGCAAGCTTCCGGCTTCGCGGCCGACCTCGAGGCCTGCCGGAAAGGTAGAGAAACAGATCTGGAGAAGGAAAGGGCCGGACGCCCTGCGGCGCCGGCGGGATCGACCCATGGAGCAGCAAGAAATCGAGACGTTGCGAGACAAGGTGCCCTGCGCCGCCGTGCTCGAGCGCGAGGGCTGGATGGTGGACGTCAAGGAGAGCACCGCGCGCGCCGTGAAGTACCGACGCGGGGAAGGCGAGATCATCATCGTCATCCATGGCGGCAGGGGCTGGTTCGATCCTCTGTCGGATGCCAAGGGCGACGTCTTCACCCTCGCCGGTCACCTGGCCGGTATCGCCTTTCCGGCGGCCGTCGACGCGGTTTGCGGTCTCGTCGGTTACGTGCCGACCACGCCGCCCTGGAACCGCCCGAAGCGGACGGGCACGCCACTTTCGATCACTGAGCGATGGCGACGCCGCCGACCGCCGACCATCGGCTCTCGCGCCTGGCGATATCTGGCAGATGAGCGGGCGATCCCAGTATCCATTCTGCGGGCCGCTATCGCTCAGGGCCTGCTGCGCGAGGGTCCGAGCGGCAGCATATGGGCGGCGCATGCCGATAGAACCGGGCAGCTGATCGGTTGGGAAGAACGCGGCCCGCAGTGGCGTGGCTTCTCCACCGGCGGAGCCAAGGAACTGTTCCGCCTCGGCAACGAAGCGGCGCTTCGATTCTGCATCACCGAGGCGGCGATAGACGCCATGAGCCTTGCCGCGCTCGAGGGTATGCGTGCCGACACGCTCTACATCAGCACCGGGGGCGGGTGGTCGCCCGCCAGCGATGCCGCGATCCGGGCGATTGCCGCGAGCCCCGACATACTGATCGCCGCGGCCACGGACAATGATCGGCAGGGCGAGATCTATGCCGGTCGTTTGCAGGAGATCATGCGTGAGACCGGGCGCCGGTACGAGCGGCTGCGGCCATCCACGCAGGATTGGAACAGCGATCTCAAAAGGACAGGGGAAGGGAAACCCGGGAATGGAAGCGGAAAGGAGAGCGGAATCGCTGCCGCATGCCCGGCCGTCGCGTCAAGGGAGGCTGCGCCCGGCTAGCGCCGGCCCTTGACCCGCCGGACCGGAGAGGCGGCGGCGGGAAGGGGTGATGAGAAGGCATGAAGGTGATGGTCCGGTCGGGTGGACAGGATCGCGCTTGATGCCGACGGACGACAGGAGCCGCCATGATCACCCATACCCCATTCCGCAAGATCTTCGAGGGCGTCGCCACGCGCCGAGAGATGTTCCACATGTTCGATCGCCATGGCCAGGCGCCGATGAGCAAGGCACGCCTCACCGGCCGCCTTTATGACGGCGAGTGGTTCGAGATCGGCCGGGCCGAGCATGACTACATGTTCGAGATCCTGCCGCCGCTCTGGATGCGCGGCGACATGTTCGCGCTGCGCGAGTTCATGACCGGCTCGATCACCAGCGTCTTCTTCGCGCTCTCGATCGATGGGCGGCCCCGCTACTTCCACGGCTATTGCGACATGTTGGCCAAGGGTTCGGCCGAGCGCCTGCGCGATGTGATCGTCGAGCGGGAATCCCGCCCCGTCCGTGCCATGACGCGCACTGAGCGGCTCGACCACATCTGGAGTACCACCCATGCCGACTATCGCGGCTATGCGGGTGAGCGCTGGCCAGAGCGTGACCGGGGCGCTCGCACCATCACCGTCTACGGTGGCGCGAAGGGTACGATGCTGAAGCTGCTCGACGACCTCACCGAGGCCGAGATCAGTGCCAAGCTGCCGGTCCATCTTCGCTACCTGCCCGCCGCAATTGCAGCCTGATCGGAGGCTGTCATGTTCACATTTCCCATTCTTGCGGTTCGCAAGGTCATCGAGCGTGGGATAGCCGATGCCGCCGCCAATGGCGGATTTCGCAATCCCTACTACGGCATCAAGCCCGGCAAGGATGAAAAGCCGGGACTCTGGCTGGTCGGCGACCAGGGGGTCTACCTATTGTCCAACGGCAAACTCGCCGAGGGTGGCCGTGCCCTCGTGGTCTATTCGGAGGAATGTCATCCGGTCGGCAATCCCGACTGGTGGCATTACAAGCACCGCCATTTCGGCGGTGACGACGGCATCGAGTTCCTCGACGCCGACAGACTGATCCCGATGTTCGATCGGAACATGCGCTGCACGCATCTGCACGTGCAGCTGACCGAGACCGAAGTCTCGCTGTCCCTGATCGCCCGCTAAGCCCCTTCACACCCTCGCCAGCCTTTCACGCGGCCGACAATGCCGTCCGCGTGATCGCGCTCGCCAAAAATCCAAGGAGATTTTCCATGTCCCATGACGACCCCTTCACGCTCGACCTGTTCGGCAATACCGCGCTTTCCTCAGGGTTCGGTCTCGGCGTTTCCGCTTTTTCCGACAGTCCGGCCAATGATCCGGACGATGACGATCCGTCCCCGCAGTCTCCCGCGCGCGGCGCGCCCGTCACGGCGGCCGCGCAACTCTCGCGCCGGGCACGCAAGGGCGAAAACTTCCATCTCGCCGGCACACGCGGTCTTGCGAATTCATGGCGCGATCGCGCCCGCGACAATCTTGCGGCGATCCGACTCGCCGCCGAGATCATGGAGGAGCGGCGTCCGGCAACGCGGGCGGAGCAGGCGGCGCTGATCCGGTTCATCGGTTTCGGCGCCTCCGAGCTTGCCAATGGGGTGTTTCGTCGCCCGGGCGAACCGGAATTTCGCGAAGGCTGGGCGGACATCGGCGCCGACCTCGAGGGCGCCATCGACAGCGGCGACTACGCTTCGCTTGCCCGCTGCACCCAGTATGCGCACTTCACACCGGAATACATCGTCCGGGCCATCTGGTCGGGTCTGCAGCGGCTCGGCTTTCGCGGCGGCCGTGTGCTCGACCCCGGCATCGGAACAGGGCTTTTTCCGGCGCTGATGCCGGAGGCCTTACGCGACCGCTGCCATGTGACCGGTATCGAGATCGATCTGGTCACAGCCCGAATTGCCAGGCTGCTGCAGCCGCGGTCGAGGATCCTCGATCAGGATTTCGCTCGCGCGGACCTTCCTCAGCATTTTGACCTGGCGATTGGCAATCCGCCCTTCTCCGACCGGATCGTGCGCAGCGACCGGGCCTTTCGGGCGCTCTCGCTCAGGCTGCACGACTTTTTCATCGTCAAGGCCATCGACCGGCTGAAGCCCGGAGGTCTTGCCGCCTTCGTCACCTCGAGCGGCACTATGGACAAGGCCGATAGCAGGGCGCGTGAGCATATCGTACGACAAGCCGATCTGGTCGGTGCCATCCGCCTGCCTGCGGGCAGTTTCCGTGCCGATGCAGGCACCGATGTCGTCGTCGACCTCCTGTTCTTCCGCAAGCGAGGGGAGGGTGAAGACGCCGGCGACGCCTCCTGGCTCAACCTTGTCGAGGTACGTGCCGCCACCGAGGACGAGGGCGCCATCCGCATCAATCGCTGGTTCGCCGAACATCCCGATTTGGTGCTGGGAGACCACGCTCTGCGGCGCGGCATCTACGGTCCCGACGAGACCTATACCTGCCTTCCGCGCGCCGGCGTCGATCTCGATGCGGCTCTGGCCACGGCCGTCCTTGCCCTGCCGGAAGCGCTCTATGACCGCGAGCCCGAGATTGTCGACGCCGACGCCGACGTTGAAGACGAGGACGAAGATGCCGGCACGGGCGATCTCGGGATGGCGGCGGAGGCCTCTATCCGTGAGGGCAGCTATTTCATCGGCAAGAACACCGCGCTGCTGCAGATGGTCGACGGCGAGGCCGTAGCCGTCACCATCCGCAAGGGCAGGCGATCGGACGGTGTTCCGGAAAAACACGCCCGCATCATCCGCAAGCTGATCCCGATCCGCGATGCCGTGCGCGACGTGCTCAAGGCCCAGGAATTCGACCGGCCGTGGAAGCCGGCCCAGGTCAAGCTGCGCATTGCCTGGTCGAACTTCGTGCGCGCGTTCGGGCCGATCAACTTCACCACCGTCTCGACCACGGAGGATAAGGAATCCGGCGAGGTGCGCGAGACGCATCGTCGTCCTAATCTCCAGCCGTTCCTGGACGATCCCGATTGCTGGCTAGTGGCGTCGATCGAGGATTACGATCTCGAAACCAACACCGCCAAGCCCGGGCCGATCTTTACCGAACGTGTGATCGCGCCTCCGCCTCCGCCCGTCATCAGTTCGGCCGCCGATGCGCTTGTCGTGGTGCTGAACGAACGCGGCGCTGTCGACCCCGACCACATCGCCGAACTGTTGCACCGCGATGTCGACCAGGTGATCGCCGAACTGGGCGATGCCATCTTCCGCGATTCTGCCGATGGGTCGTGGCAGACGGCGGATGCCTATCTCTCGGGCGCCGTCCGCTCGAAGCTGGAGGCCGCAGAGACCGCCGCGGCGCTCGATCCCGATTTCTCTCGCAGTGTCGCGGCGTTGAAGGAAGTCCAACCGGCCGATCTGCGGCCCTCCGACATCACCGCCCGTCTCGGTGCGCCATGGATTCCGGCGGCCGATATCGTCGCCTTCGTCAAGGAGACTTGTGACGCCGACATCACCATTCACCACACGCCGGAACTGGCCTGCTGGACCGTCAATGCCCGCCAGCTCGGCTGGAGCGCCGCCGGCACAACGGAATGGGGCACCCACCGGCGCGACGCCGGGCAGCTGCTGTCCGACGCGCTCAATTCCTCCATCCCGCAAATCTTCGACACGGTGAAGGACGGCGACAGCGAGCGTCGCGTCCTCAACACGGTCGAGACAGAAGCCGCCAAGGAGAAGCTGCAGAAGATCAAGACGGCGTTCCAGAAGTGGATCTGGTCCGATCCGGATCGCACCGACCGATTGGCGCGGCTCTACAACGACACCTTCAACAACATCGCCCCGCGAAAATTCAACGGGGACCATCTTCAGCTTCCAGGCGCCTCGGGCGCCTTTTCTCTTTATGGGCATCAGAAACGTGCGATCTGGCGCATCATCTCGGCTGGCTCGACCTATGTCGCCCACGCCGTCGGCGCCGGCAAGACGCTCTCGATCGCGGCCGCGATCATGGAGCAGCGCCGCCTCGGGCTCATCAACAAGGCCATGCTGGTCGTTCCCGGCCACTGCCTGGCGCAAGCCGCGCGGGAGTTCCTGGCGCTCTATCCGAATGCGAGAATTCTCGTCGCCGACGAGACCAATTTCGTCAAGGAGAAGCGCCATCGCTTCCTGTCACGCGCGGCGACGGCGAATTGGGACGCGATCATCATCACGCATTCGGCCTTCCGCTTTATTTCGATTCCCTCGGCCTTCGAGAGTCAGATGATCCAGGACGAGCTCGATGCCTACGAGGACCTGCTCACCAAGGTCGATCGCGAGGACCGGCTTTCGCGCAAGCGTATCGAGCGCATGAAGGAGGGGCACAAGGAGCGACTGGAGGCACTGTCGACCCGCAAGGATGATCTGCTCACCATATCCGAGATCGGCATCGACCAGATCATCGTCGACGAGGCGCAGGAGTTCAGGAAGCTCAGCTTCGCCACCAACATGTCAACGCTGAAGGGCGTCGATCCGAACGGTTCGCAGCGGGCCTGGGACCTCTATGTGAAGTCCCGATTCGTCGAGACGAAAAATCCGGGCAGGGCGCTGGTGCTCGCTTCCGGCACCCCGATCACCAACACGCTCGGCGAAATGTTCGCCGTGCAGCGCCTGATGGACAACGCAGCGCTAGCCGCACGCGGGCTGCACGAGTTCGATGCCTGGGCATCGACCTTCGGCGACACCTCGACCGAACTCGAATTGCAGCCGTCCGGCAAGTACAAGCCGGTCACGCGCTTTGCACAGTTCGTCAACGTGCCCGAGCTGATCGCCATGTTCCGGTCGTTCGCCGACGTGGTGCAGCCGGTTGACCTGCGGAAATATGTGAAGGTGCCGGAGATCGCCGGCGGTAAGCGCCAGATCATCACCGCCGAGCCGACGCCGGCATTCAAGGCCTATCAGCGCCATCTCGATCAGCGCATCAAGGCGATCGAGGAGCGCGACGGGCCGGCGCAACCTGGCGACGATATCCTGCTCTCGGTTATCACCGACGGTCGCCATGCCGCGATCGACCTGCGCCTGGTCATGCCGGCCATGGACAATGAGGAGGGCAACAAGCTCAACGCGCTTGTCCGGAACACCTTCCGCATCTGGCAGGAGACGGCGACAAGCGAATATGTCCGCAAGGACGGCAAGCCCTTCGACAAGCCCGGCGCCGGCCAGCTCATCTTCTCCGATCTCGGCACCATCAATGTCGAAGCCTCCCGCGGCTTTTCGGCCTATCGCTGGATCCGCGACGAGCTGGTCCGCCTCGGCGTGCCGCCCTCTGAAATCGCTTATATGCAGGATTTCAAGAAGTCGGAGGCCAAACAGCGCCTGTTCAATGATTTCAATGCCGGCAAGGTCCGTATCCTGATTGGGTCGTCGGAGACCATGGGCACCGGCGTCAATGTGCAGGCGCGGCTGAAGGCGCTGCACCATCTCGATGTGCCGTGGCTCCCCTCCCAGATCGAGCAGCGCGAAGGCCGCATTATCCGCCAGGGCAACCAGCACGACGAGATCGGGCTCTATACTTACGCAACGCTCGGTTCGCTCGACGCCACTATGTGGCAGAACAACGAGCGCAAGGCCCGGTTCATCGCGGCCGCGCTCTCCGGCGATACCTCCATTCGACGCCTCGAGGACATGGGCGAGGGGCAGGCCAATCAGTTCGCAATGGCCAAGGCCATCGCGTCGGGAGATCAGCGCCTGATGCAAAAGGCGGGGCTCGAGGCCGAGATCGCCCGTCTCGACCGGCTCCATGCCGCCCATATCGACGACCAGCACGCCATTCGCCGCCAGGTCCGCGAGGCAGAGCGCGAGATCGAGCTGTCGGGCCGGCGCATTGCCGAAATCGGGCAGGACATCGCGCGCCTGGTGCCGACCGCCGGCAATGCCTTCACAATGACGGTCACCGGGACCGCTTTCGCCGAGCGCAAGCTCGCCGGCCGCGCACTGATGAAGGAAATCCTGACCTTGGTTCAGCTCCAGCAGGAGGGTGACACGGTCATAGGCTCGATCGGTGGCTTCGACCTGGAGTTCTCAGGCGGGCGCTTCGGTCGGGACGGATATCGCTACACCACCATGCTGATGCGCACCGGCGCCGACTACGAGATCGAGCTTCCCGTCACGGTCACGCCGCTCGGCGCGATTGCTCGCCTCGAGCATGCTCTGTCGAACTTCGAGGGCGAGCAGGACAATTACCGCCGTCGGCAGGAGGATGCCCGCCGGCGTGTAGCGTCCTATCAGCCACGTATTGGCGAAGCCTTTGCCTTCGAGGCCGAGCTTGAGTTGAAGCGGGAGCAGTTGGCCCATCTCGAAGCCGATCTCGCCGCCAACACGGATAACAATCCCGGCCTTGTGGTTGGGGTAGCTGAAGGTGGCACTCGCCGGGCGGCGTGAACAGGATCTGAGAAACCTCGCCGGCTGCCGAAAGCGGTGGATCATGTGCTTACAACACAAAAGAGCAAGAAGCGGGTAGCTGACCGGCTGGACGCCGATTTGCGGCAGCAACCGAGCCCACGTCGAAACGAGCGAGATCGACGACTCGGCACCTACAGCGCGGAGCGAAGCGCGTCGACAAATCTGGCGTAGGCGTCGTCGTTGTCTTTCAGCGCCTGCCGAAGGCCGGCATAGATTTCGAGCTGTACCCCGGCACGGGTGCTGCCACGGTTGCAGATATTCTGCGGTTCCATGCCGGCGTACTCGCCTTCCGTCACGACTTTGCTGTCAAAACCGGCAGCGCGCAGTGCTTCATGAACGCGGCTCCGCAATTCAGCATCGCGACCGCCGACTTGCAGGGACAGTGCGTCTCCTTCGAGACCATGAATGGTAATCACCTTCTCGCAAGACTCGATCAGCGTCAGCGCCCGCTTCTCGTCAAACCGATGAGAGGTGAGGTGCAGGGTGCGATTGCCCGTTTTTTTGAGGCCCCTGAATGCGTAAAAATTGTGATCGTCACCGGCAATCGACTCCGCAAGCTCGGCGGTGTGGAATTCGATCCCGCCCCCATGGGGCGCCGCGATTGCGACCTTGCCGCCGGCAACAGGCCGCGCAGTGACGTTGTAGTCGACGTTCTCTCGTTCCTTCTGGCTGAGCTCTTCGTAGCTCCCGTATTTATCCTTGCGCGCCATTGCTTCCTCCCGAAGGGCCTTTCCTTTTTCCTTTGAGGAAGATCACACCATCAAACGCGCCGAGCTTGGCTTTGTTGGCGTCCAAATAGCGCTTCCTGTTCGTAACCGCGGCCCCGGTCCCGAGCTCGGTGATCTTGCCGCCCCAAGAGCCGTCGCTAAGTGGGTAAATGACGATGTGGAAGCCATCGGTTTTGAGGTAAGGATTGCCTGACTGCGACACCTTCCACGTTCGCGTGAGCCACCGCTTCCGGCGGCCGGCCACGTTTCTCAGATCCTGTTCGCGGCGACGCGGATTGACGTAGTCGTCCTCCATCTTTTCCGCGCAGACGCAGCCTACATCGAGCCCATCCTGATATTCTTCGTGGGCCATGTGGTGGACGTAGCGGATTTCCGCCCGCCCGCACATTTCGCACTGTCCGTCGGGGAAGCCGAGGTCGGTGACGCCCTCACAGGTCCATCCTTTCTGGGGAACGCCCTTCTGATCCCAAAGCATATCTCAATCCCGATCGCTCGCGCCGTGCAAGGGAGCGCTGCCGTGTAGAAACATCTCCATCTCCTGCTTCAGGAGTTCGTCGTAGCGCGCCGATAGCTCGTCCAGGACTCCCATCATCTTCATCTGGCCGATCGACCAGATGGCTAGACCGCGATCGCCGAACGGGCCTCCGGTTGTCTCCTCGACGATGGCGAGCGCTTCCGCCTCAGTCAGCGGGCGGTGCAATTTCGCGCAAAGATAAGCATAGGTTGCCGGAAATTTTCCCCTGATCGAGCGCCAGGATTCCTCCGAGATCGTGGGCGCCTTAAGCACGGCTTTGCTGACTGTCCGGCGTCAGCACTGATGGGACCAAATCGGCTTAACTGAGAACGGAGGATTTCTGGTTCATCGTAGCCTTACGAAGGAGCGAAGATGAGACAGAAATCCGGGACAGGGAAAGCGCCTGCG
>Ga0182738_1000408_pt1 | contig 63046 bp, 49 predicted proteins | sample eDN5th30CBELigMG_FD_128876 | JGI IMG/M metagenome (GOLD analysis project Ga0182738, IMG submission 128876) | Enriched Miracle-Growth compost microbial communities from Emeryville, California, USA - eDNA 5th pass 30_C BE-Lig MG (version 2)... ... | reverse complement strand
TTTCCTTCATGAGTCAGCCATCCAGAACAACGTACAACGCGTTCTGATTCGCAACTTTCACCAACCTTGCTTATAAACAGCAGCCGTGTGAGTCACCTCTGACTCACACGGCTGTCTGCATTTTCAGACTGTACACGTCTCGCCCTTCCCGACAAAAGGCCCGGACACTCGCTCCACCGGGATTTCCCGGCAGACAAAAACCAATCCACGCGCTCACGCCGCGTGTTCTGAGTGACAGATCCATTCGGCAACGACATTCTCCCTCCGTGCCCTGACGGAACCGTTCGCATGATCAAACGCATCATGACCGCAGAAAACTTTGCCGACGAACGCAGCGAGCTGCCGGATGCCGGCCAGTGGGCCGAACTGATTCGCGGAGTGCCCGTCACGCTCGCGCCGCCAGACATCGAACATGGCACCCTTGTGCTGAATCTGTCGAAGGCATTCTCGAGCTATGTTCACAGCGGCGGGCCAGGCTACGCCTGCTTCGACCTGGGCCTGATCGTGGAACGCCGGCCGGACACCGTCTTTTTCCCCGCCGTCAGCTATTTCACCACCGGCGAACGCTTCAGCGAGACCGACCTCGCGATCACCGAATCGATCCCTGCCGTGATCGTCGAACTGCTCACCACCAACGAGCGTCGCACGAACATCAGCGAACGGGTGAATGCCTACTATCGATTCGGGGCCAATGTCCTCTGGCTGATCGATCCGGCAGATAAACTCGTCTATACGTTCAATCGCCGTACAGATACCCGTCGCCGGTATGCCGAAGAAGATCTGCTGCCGGGAGAGCTGGCCCTGCCAGACTTCTCAGTGCCGGTCGCCTCACTGTTCGAGCCGCCTGCCTGGGCCTGATTCTGGCCAGAAGTGCAGGCCTTGCAGAGAACCAGAACCATCCGCGCATGGAAAAAGACCAGGCACCAAATGCCTGGTCAAATGATTTCACACCGCAGGAAGTCCAACGGCAGAAGCGAAGACCTGAAGTCTTACTTCTTGTCGTCTTCCTCGTCCTTCTTCTTCTTTTTCTTGCCCAGAGTGGCTTTCTGGACGCGGACTTTCGGCAGGCCCAGCGGACTCTGGCCTTCCAGCCAGCGATCATCGGCCTTCAGTTTTTCCACTCGCTCGTCCCGCTTCAGCACATTCCGAGACCGGCTGAGACGGCTTCCACGCTTCAGACTCTTATCGATACCCATTGCAACAGCCTGGCCAGAAACAACTTATGTTCAGATTGCACTTCAAGTTGAGTGCAGGACCGAACAGTTTAGAAGACCTTCTCCCGGAAATCAATCCTGCCCGGAACGTGTCCCGGTCCGCAGAAACTGGGCTGTCAAAATGGACCTGCCGAACCGGCCGGCAGACCATCGGGAAATGACTCACGACTCCGCCGGGACCTTCAGCAGCTTCCGCAACTCTGGAAACTGCCCGGCAATTGCCGTTTCCACCAGCCGGCTGATCGCGGCCTCGTGCGCGCTGATTTTTTCCTGTGCCTGACTTTCCACATCCGCCGGCAAATGAAGTTCCGCGATCACCGATCGGGTGAGAATCAGCGTGTCCGCAAAGCCTCCCCCAATGTAAATGCCTGATCGAATGAGCTGATCGAAAGCCACCAGGTCAAGTTGCCGTGCGGCCTCGGCGGCAGTCAGATGGCCATCTCCATCCCGATCCCCATGAACGAGCAAATGATGAATCCGCTCCGGGAGTTCACGCGGGCTGAGCAGGCCATCCTGATCGGTATCGAATTCCATCAGGCGCTGCAGAGACTCCGGGCTCCCTGCCGGCGAGACAGGCATCTGCCCGAACCCTCCGGCCACACCGGCCAGCCCCCTGGCCAGTTGATCCAGTTCCGCCCCCTGTAGTTGCTCATCCGCATTCTGATCCGATTTGAAAATCCAGTTCCGGATGGCCTGTTGATCCGGCGGAGAGGCATCGTCGGGCGTCACCGCCTGACGCGCCACGACGGCGCGCTGATAGGCCAGATAACCGTCGGCCCCCAGCAGAGACTGCAGCTGCCGGCAGGTGGCCAGATCCTGCTGGTGAATTTTCTCGTCCAGTTGCTCTTTGGCCTGACGCAGTTCATTTCGGGCGACGGCGGCCTGCTCCTCCGAGGCAGAAAACCTGGCGAGAAACCGGTCGAGAAAGACTTCGAGCCGCCCGCCTCCTCCAAATTCGATCAGTCGAGCCAGAGCCTGATAGCCCGCGGCCTCGCCCCGGGTGACCTGTCCATCGCCGTTCCAGTCGCCCTGTGTCGCCGAGGCCGCGGGAACAGCGGGAGCTTCCGCCGGGCGTGCGATCTCCGGCCGGCCGGGAACAGCCGGGCCTCGCTCAGTGCCTCGAATTCCAGCCCGCGCCGCTGCGGCCCGAGCCCGACTGACCGGCCGTAATGCTCCGGTCCTCTGCAGAATCGCGATCACAGTCTCCGTTTCCGCCGGGTCGAGTGCGCCATCGCGGTTGCGATCCTGCGTCTGCAGCCATTGCCGGGTCTGCTCGAACGAAAGTCCCTGTCCGGCAGCGAGTCGTTCTGCCGGAGACGGGAACGGCGAAGCGGATGGAGCCGGCACCTGCGCCTGTCCGGCCACGTCTGACTCTGCCGGAGTCGCAGGCCGCCAGGGATCAGAGAATCGGGGGTCGTCCAGCAGACGGGAATCGCTCAAGGTCTTCAGAAAGTCCACCAGAGCGGTTTTTTCCTCCGCAGAAAACTGCATGCGGGTGATCGGTCCCAGGTTCGGATCCCGCTGCACGCCGGTGCTGTAATGTTCGATGACCTCTTCCAGCGTCTTCAGGCGGCCATCATGCATATAAGGGGCCGTATATTCGACATTTCGCAGCGAGGCCGCGCGAAAGCTGTTGATTTCGGACGGATTGAAGGTGATGTCTCCCCGACCTCCATCGCGGGCCAGGCCATTGGGATTGATGCCATTGTTCAGTGAACGAAACATGGCGAAGATGGCGATCTTCGGTTCACTGCCCAGATGATGGCAGGCAGCACAGCGTTCCAAAAAGAGCCGTTTTCCCAGGTTTTCCGACGGGGTCCACTGCGAAAAATCCTCGGTGGATGTTTCGGCCCGGGCCAGCGCGGCATCATAGCGCGAACCGGCTGTTGTCATGGCTCGCAGAAACTGGGCCAAGGCCTGCGCCACCCGTTCTGAAGTGATTTCCGCATCCCCGAACGCCGCCGAAAACAAATCGGTATACACCGGACTGGCGGTCAGTCGAGCCTGCAGCAGCCGGGGATTCAATCCCATTTCGACATGGCTGAACAACGGACGCAACACGGCCGATTCCAGTGTCGCTTCACGTTCATCCCAGAAGAATCCTGCCCGTCCCCACCGCAGATCATTCAGCGCCATGGAATTCCGGTCAGTGGCGATCCCATCGAATCCGACACTCAATCGGCGTGGATCACTGAAAGAGTGCTGCTGCTGGTGGCAGCTGGCACAGGAGATGGAACGGCTCAGGGAGAGCTGCCGGTCATAAAACAACACCCGCCCCAGTGTGGCTCCGGCATTGGTGAGGGGATTGTGGGCCGGAGTGGAATCGAATTGCCGCGCGCGGGCGGAGTCAAAATAGTCTGCCCAGGGGGTGGAAACGTAATCGGCTGGCGGATTCGGCAATTCCAGACGGGGAAGTGCCGGCGACGGTGAATCAGCCAGAACATGCGCGACCGAGCAGATCTGCAGCAGGCTCGCCAGCCAGATTCCTCGAGCACCTGAGACGAATTTTTGACAGCGATTCAAGCCGGCTTCTCCCGAACATCGCGGCCATCTGCCGTGAGCACCGCCACGCAGGGCCGGGGCAGGTTTCAAAGTGGAAAGCGGGCACGAACATCTTTGCGGATGTGATCCAGATACGACTCAGGTTCCCCTGTAACCGGATCAAGCGGAGTGATTTCAATCAGTTTCCACTGACCGTCTTCATCCTGCCATTTGCTTTCCCACAGGGTGGCCACACGGTCGGTTCCTCCGGAAAACATGATGCTTCCATTGACGCGAAATCGCGCCCGGGCTCGGGCTCCCCCGGCAACGAGTTCCGTCTGAATGTCCGTCACCCGCATATCCGGCTGCAGCTGCACCCAGTTGTAGGCATTCCCGATCAGCAGCTTGATGTCCCGCGCCGAATCGGACACATACGAGAGCGTCTGATCCAGATTCCGGTCACGAAAAGCATGCGTCATTCCCAGCACGGAATCCGACACCTGCTCCCGGGGGGTGACAACCGCCTGGTCATACAAAAAGGCGGCCCCGATCAGCAGCAGGCAGCCGGTTGTCGCGGCCAGCATCCAGCTTTTGCGATGCTGCGACCACAAAATGGTCAGCACGATTGCCAGCACCAGAAAGACAATGGCCATTGGCCAGGGATTTTCACTGGGCCACATAAGAACAGCCTCTGATTCCAGCGGCCGGCACTCCAGCCTGGTGAAGTGCCGATCCTTGAGCAGATCACTCGTTTCAGTCCCCGCGCTGCACGCTGCCCGGACGGGTGCCGGTTTCCCGTTCACAGAGGAGGAAACAGGTCTGTCCCCGGGCCGATTCCCCTGCGAACAGACGGTTTTCTCCGGTCCCTGCGTGCAGGCCGCATGGACCGGCTCTATTTGGTGATCAGTTCTTTCACCAGGGCGCGCGAGGCCTTATAGGCATGCCGCACGGCAAACAGGCGCGTCTCGATCTGCTGTTCGGTGTAATAGCGTCCGACCTCACTGGGGGGCAGGCCGGCCAGGGCCAGCGTGAGGGGCAGCAGGTCGAGAAATTCACGGTAACGACGCTGAACGTCACTGGCGGCGGAACTGGTCGAGGTGGATTCAGACAAGGGGATGCTCCTGGCGATCACTGCACGGCAGCCGCGGCTGTCGTGACATGGAAGTGAGAGCGGACCGGGAAAGGACACGGATTCGCCTGCCTGACCCTGGGAGAGTTCCAGCAGGAGTCGATTCAGGCAGCGGATCAGACAGACGCATTCCCGATCAGGTCCGAACCCGAAATTCCGGCAGAAACCGGCCGCCCGCAGAGAATCCTGCACACATCGACCGGAGCTGCTGCCGGAATTCCGATCAGAAGCCTCACACAGAAATACGCCCTGATCCAGAAAACCACGAACAAAATCGGCCGCGCCCTGCCCGAAGTGAAGAATTCTTCACTTCGGGAGCAGCTTTGCCGCGGCCTTGAACACTGCTGCCAGCATATCAACAGCGCTGCATGACTGCGAGCAGCGGGAAACCCTGAGGCAGGCTCAAAAACCGGCCATAGAATCAGCCACAGCGCCGACAACAGAACCGGCAACGCCACCGGATTGGCGGCCAGGATCAGCAGCTGCGTTCGATGGACATGGTCGGCAGCTGGGAGAGCAGTTCCCGGGCAGGCGAGGGGGCCAGAGCTTCCAGCTCCTGCTGGGCTTCCCGGGCGAAGCGCCGCGCGGTCTCCAGAGCCTCTTCAATCACGCCCGATTCCTGGGCCTGACGCAGCAATCCCCGAATCGAGGCTTCAGAGCCCTCTTCCAACTGCAGCTGCAACGTTTCCCGGACCGGGGGCGAACTCCCCTGCAGCAGCCGGATCATCGGCAGCGTCAGCTTCTGCTGGGCCAGATCCGTTCCGAGAGTTTTCCCGATCGACGCTTCCAGCCCTGTCAGATCCAGCACATCATCGGCGATCTGAAAGGCCAGCCCGAGCTTGCGGCCATAGCGTTCCATCGCCGCCACGACCCTGTCCTCCGCTCCGGCATAACGGGCACCGATTTCGCACGATACCGCACACAGCTCGGCGGTCTTACCGTCGATGATCGAAAAATATTCCTCTTCGGTGAGCTGCAGATTCCCCCGATGACGGGTCTGCATCAGTTCCCCTTCACAGACCCGATTGGTCGCCTGCCCGATCATCCGGCAGGCTTCGGCACTTCCGGTGCTGGCGGCCAGATGAAAAGCATGGGTAAACAGAAAATCGCCATACAGCACGCTGGTCTGGTTATTCCAGCGGACATTCACGGTAGCGACATGGCGGCGCACGTCGGCTTCGTCCAGCACATCGTCATGCACCAGGGTCGCTGTATGAATCATTTCCACGACGGCCGCGAGAATCAGATGCTCGCGTTCAATCTGCCGCACGGCCTGGGCCACCAGCAGGCACAGCAATGGACGCAGACGCTTGCCCCGAAAACGCCGGGTATGCTCCAGAATGTCGCGGACGAACGGATTGGTCGAAGAGAGTTCTTCGTCAAAGCGGCGCTCCACTTCCTGCAGCGCGTCCCCGAGAATAGATCGGGTTCGCTCCAGCAGTTCACCCACGTTCCGCATCTGCGCCATTGCCTTCCTCGATTCCGCGTGCCATTCCCTTTCGGCTGACCACCGGAAGAAAACCGCGTCCGTTGCCTGATTTTCACTTCAATTCGCGGAGATAATGTCCGCTTTTTCCGCCCTGTTTTTCCAGCAGGCGAATGCCGGTGATTTCCATGTCGCGATCCACGGCCTTGCACATGTCGTAAATCGTTAATGCGGCAACAGAAGCAGCGGTCAGCGCCTCCATCTCGACTCCCGTTCGCGATTGCACGCGCACACAGGATTCTATCCGAATTCTGTCGACATCCTGATCTTCAAATGTCAGCTCTACGCTATCGAGTCCCAGCGAGTGACACAACGGGATCAGCTCGTCCGTCCGTTTTGCGGCCATAATACCGGCCAGTCGGGCCACCGTCAGCACGTCTCCCTTGGGAAGTGCGGCAGATCGGATCAATTTTCTGGTGTCAGGCTGCATCACAATCCAGGCTTCCGCCCGGGCCAGGCGCAACGTCACCGGTTTGCCGCCGACATCCACCATGCCAGGCATTCCGGTTGCATCGAAATGAGTCAACTGAGGCGTCTTGGACATCGGCCAGGTTTCATCAGTCAGGGAACAGCAGACAACGCCTGCCCGCCAGCAGCATCGGCACCGGAGGAAACATAGTAGATATTGAAGGAAAAACCGATGTGGTCAACCGGACCCTGTCGTCGAAAATCCTGATACAGCCCCCGCGGATTGTGCAGCAGATGTCGGCTGATCAGGTGCCAGCCCTCCGGCAGACCGGCCGTCGGCGTCACGGGCAGGTCCAGACCGACAGACTCCAGCGGATACGCATGCACGCAGGCCAGGGTGACCGGACGGCGGTCCGGATGGCGCGCCAGCCAACTCTGGACTCCCCTGAGATCCTGTCCCCAGTCCAGACTGGAGTCGATCAGCACCGGCCTGCCGTTTTGGGCATCTCCCGCCAGCAGGTTGAAGTAGCTCACCCCATATGGCAGATGCCAGAGTGTTGTGGCGCACACCGCCCCCAGCCCCAGAACAGGCAGCCAGCGGAACCGCAGGGCAGCGGACTGACCAGCCAGCAGATACAGCACCGGCAATACCGGAAAGACATACCGGACATGCCGGTTCATGTTCAATTCGGCACTCACCAGCACAAACAAAGCCAGAGTCGGCAGCCAGAGAGGCAGCAGTTCGTCGGCGCGCTGCCAGAACCGGCCCTGCCGGAACAGCATGATCAGTCCGGTACCGGCCAGGCACCAGGTGGCCAGCGGAACTTTCACCGCCAGCCCGACGGCATAATACCAGGGCCATCCCTGCTGGCGGTGCTCTCCGAACAGATAACTCCAGTGCGGCTGATCCAGATCCTGCTGCTGCAGGTCCAGCCCGGTGACATAATCGGCCGGCAGCGGAACCGGCAGCTTTCCCAGCCCGAGTTGCTGAAACCGGTTCCCAGGCGGGTCATATTCCGGCGATCGCAACTCTCCGGAAAGCAGCCGGCTGTAGAACCGGTAATCCCCCAGTCGGGTTCCGGTGCCCTGAAATCCATAGCCCAGATTCAGCACATTGATGCCGATCAGCCCCAGGCACAGGGCCTGAACAGCCCGTCGACATCGGTCCCCGGTCGGGCGACACCACAGATCGAGCAGGGTGACCAGCGGAAACAGCCCCAGCAGCAGCACCCAGTACAGCTTCGCCAGCAGTGCGATTCCGAGACAAAGCCCGGCCTGAAACGCATGCCGCCAGGCCAGTGTTCGCCGCCAGGTGGCCCAGCGCCAGGCAAACAGCAGCCCGAGCGCGGTTGCGGCCACATCACAGGTGATCAGGGCTCCATGACCGATCAGATTCGGAGAGCAGGCCCATAACCCGGCGGCCAGCAAGCCTGCCTGTTCTCCGGCCAGTTCCCGTCCCCAGCGCCAGCAGGTCCAGAGTCCCAGCAGCGTGACCGGCAGGCACATCCAGCGGGCGATGGTCAGCAGCCAGAAAGAGCGGGGTCCATTGGCGGTCATGAAATCGGCGCCGACCTTCCATTCCGTCCGCAGACTGGAACCGGGGATGTCGTGTCGCCAGTCTTCCTGATGGGAAATCACGCTCAACGGAAGCGTGGCCCAACTGCGAACCAGTGGCGGATTCACGCGATACAGATCGGTGCGCCCCGTTCTCCAGACATGCACTCCGGCGGCCAGATGCGCCGGTTCATCCAGTGTCGGAGACATGTACCAGGCGGAATACCCGGTCGCCAGCACCGCAAACAGACACAGCCCCCAAAAACAGAACCGGTTTTCACAGAAAGACTTCCGCATCAGGGTCTGCCGGCAGGAGATCAGCGGGAGGTCAACAGGAACAGGGCCAGGAAAAAGGGCCAGGAAAACCCGAGCAGGCCGCGCGGAGGAGTTCTCCATGACCGCGAGGCCGTGTCATACACGGGAGTCCAAAATCACCGCCTGTGAACATTGCAGCGATCCGCCGCAGGGTAGTCGCCAGACGGGGAGTTTCCTAAGATGAGTTATTCCAGTTTTCTGCCGGAAATCGAAAAAAGTCGGGCACTTCACGGGCAATTTCTCCGGAGAACTGCCCCCAGGCCATGGGGCCATGCGGATCGATCCTGCATCATCCTGTGATGGATCGTCGATCCTGGGTCGGACTCAGGTGATTTTCCTCACCAGACTCCGACGTCCTCCCGCCTGATTTCCCCGCCTGGGAAGACCAGGCAGGGTTTGCCGGCAATATTTCCTCGACGCGACCGTCATCTGCTGAAGGAGTCAGGAATGCGTAACCGGGTTTCCATCGCCATGGTCCTGGGAATCGGAATCGCCATCGCAGGAGTGCTGTTCTCCTCACGCGGATGGCTGGCGGCCAAAGCGGAAGGCCCTGAACCGGCTGCCCAGCCTGCTGCCAAACCGGTTCATTCGCAGCAACAGGCCGCAGGTCCAACAGAAAACCCGTTCCCGGGGCGTTTTCCCGCTCCCAGCCTGGATGGCGGCACGGAATGGCTGAATACCTCCGGGCCGATCTCCCTGCAGGATCTGCGGGGAAAAATCGTACTGCTCGACTTCTGGACCTACTGCTGCATCAACTGCATGCATGTCCTGCCTGATCTGAAATATCTGGAAGAAAAGTACCCCAATGAACTGGTCGTGATCGGCGTGCATGCCGCCAAGTTCGATAACGAAAAAGAGTCCGAAAACATCCGCTCGGCCATTCTGCGCTATGAGATCACTCACCCGGTGATCAACGACTCGGAGATGGTCGTGGCCCGCAAATATCAGTTCAGCAGCTGGCCCACGCTGGTACTGATCGATCCGGAAGGGAATTTCGTCGGGCAGCAGCCGGGCGAAGGGAGCCGGGAACTGTTCGATTCGGTGATCGGCAAACTGGTGGCCTATCATCGCGCCAAGGGAACGCTCGATGAAACGCCGGTCAAATTCAATCTCGAGCGGGAAAAAGTCGAGCCGACCCCGCTGCGCTATCCCGGAAAAATTCTGGCCGATGCTGCCGGGCAGCGACTGTTCATCACCGACAGCAATCACAACCGCATTGTCGTTGCCGGCTTCGACGGCAAACTGCTGAACACCATCGGGTCAGGGGCCATCGGTGCCAAAGATGGCAGCTATCAGGAAGCCTCGTTCGACCATCCTCAGGGAACGGCCCTGGTCGATGACATCCTGTATGTCGCCGATACCGAAAACCATCTGCTGCGGGCCGTGGACCTGAAAACGAAACAGGTCAAAACGCTGGCTGGTACCGGTGCGCAATCGCGTGTGCGGCCCACATTTGGCGGCGGCGGGCACATGCGAAAAACCGCACTGAACAGTCCCTGGGCAATCACCGAACTCAAAGGGACGCTATACATCGCCATGGCCGGCCCGCACCAGATCTGGAAGCATCACATCGGTTCAGACACCATTGTTCCCTTTATTGGAAGTGGACGCGAAGACATTCTCGACGGGCCGCTGCGTGAAGCCGCCCTGGCTCAGCCTTCCGATATCGTGACCGATGGCACTGTGCTGTATCACGTCGACAGCGAAGGCTCCGCCATTCGCCGCGATGAAATCGGCAGCCATGGGACCGTCAAAACTGTCGTCGGGCCGCATGATTTTCCCAGTGGCCGTTCCCTGTTTGAATTTGCCGACATCGACGGCACCGGCGATGCCGTCCGCATGCAGCACCCGATCGGGCTCGTGTTCCACGAAGGCATGCTGTATGTCGCCGACACCTATAACGACAAGATCAAGAAAGTCGATCCGGAACGACGGACCGCGGTGACCTGGCTGGGAACCGGAAAACGGGGCAAGGCCCTGGAACCTGTCGAGCTGGCGGAACCGGCCGGGCTGACAATCGCCGGCAAGACAATGTATATCGCGGACACTAACAATCACCGCATTTTGCAGACCGACCTGAGCACGAAGGAAACAAAAGAATTCGTGATCGCCGGTCTGCAGCCGCCTGCTCCTCCCCGATCCAGCGAGGAACAGCCTTATACCGGGGAGCAGGAAAAGATCACCACTCATACAGTGCCTGCATCCGGCCCGGCCACCGTTCAGGTGAACTTTTCCCTGCCGATCACCTATCAGCTCAATCAGCTCGCTCCGCTCACCTACCGGCTGACGGTTCATGGCAAACAGTCGATTCTGGACCCGGCCCAGCTGGGAAAATCGCATCGGGCACAGGCACAGGCATCGTCCGCAACATTCACGCTGCCGCTGACAGGCGAAACCGGAACCGCGGAAGTGACCCTGACGGTGAACTATCAGTACTGCAAACACGGCACCGGAGGAGTCTGCCGCTTCGCCTCGAAACGCTGGACCTTTCCACTCACCGTGGCCGCTCAGGGAGATCAGCAGATCGTTCTGTCTGCCAAACCCTGAGCCTGCCGGCCGAGTGCCGCACATTCCCGATCCACACGCTCTGGCTGATCCTTCCCAAGTCGGCCAGAGCTCTCACTGTCTGTCCTGACTGGAAACCAGAACGTGCAACCGCTGTACGAATCGATTCTGAACGAAGTCGAGGCTCTCGTCAGAGCCTGTGAAGAACAACATCGCCCGATGGAAATGGATCCGGCACGCGGGGAACTGTTTGAACTGTTTGTGCGCGCCGAAAAGGCCGGCCTGACAGGCGAAGATGCCGAACCCGACCTGAGTGCCGACGGGCTGTGCAAGGCGCTCGCCGAGCGATCAGGATTGAAGGCCGCGGCCCGGATGTCGGCCGAGCAGCAGCAGAACCTGTCGCCGGCCGATGTCGCCCGGATGCGCAGCCTGTGGAGCGTGCTGCGGATGTGGATGGAATGGACCTATGCCTGGCAGCGCTGGCCTCAGTTTCATTCCGAACGGTGAGCCGCCTGTTTTCTTGTCACAAAACCCCCGGAAGATCTCCCCAGGCAATCCACAACACATTGACCACAAAGAGGTTGCAACCTCGCGCAAATCTCACTTCTTTATGCGCGGCATGACGGTCCGTCTCTGCGGGATTTCACCCGGGCTGACAAACTGCCGAAAAGTTCGCGATCTGCCGGGATTTCGGGAACTTGTCCCTGCATCAGCCGCGTCCTTATTTCAGCAGGACTTGTCAGCCACGCAGAACCGTTAAAGAATGACGAAAACGACGCGGGATTGTGGGTTTCCGCCCCGCGTTCCGTTTGCGAAGGCTGGGATGCCCGCGTAAACTCCAGAGTCACTTCAAGTTCATTTCTGCAGCTTCAAAATTGCCGCCGCCGGATTGTCCAGCCATTCAGCACTGGAACTCTGTGCGGATTCAGGACCAAGTATTATGGCGGAAGCACGAGCAGCCTGGGGCATTGATATTGGCCAGTCCGGCCTGAAGGCGATCAAGATTCGCTATGTCGGCGATACCGACCAGATCGTGGCCGAGGCATTTGATTACATCCCCTTTCCGAAAATCCTGAGTCAGCCGGATGCGATTCCTGACGAAATCGTGCCGCAGGCGATGCAGACGTTCCTGTCCCGGAACAATCTCAAAGGGGATGTCGTGGCGATCGGGGTACCCGGCCAGTCGGCACTCGCCCGTTTCATTCAGCTTCCGCCGGTGCAGGCCAACAAGCTGCATGAAATCGTCAAATACGAAGCCCGCCAGCAGATTCCCTTTGCTCTGGAAGAAGTGATCTGGGATTACCAGCCACTGGGCGCCGGAGCAGAAGAAAGCGGCTTTCTGCTCGATGCCGAAGTCGGCCTGTTCGCGATGAAACGAGATCAGATTCAGCAGCAGCTGAAGCCGTATCAGAACGCCAAGGTGGAAGTCGAGCTGATTCAGATCGCGCCCCTGGCTCTGTACAACGTGCTCAGTCTGGACCAGCTGAACATCCGGCGGACCTCGACCGGCGAACCGGGCGATGAATATGTCATCGTCCTGGACATGGGCTGCGACAATACCACGCTGATGGTCTCGAACGGGTACAAGATCTGGATTCGAAACGTCCCGATCGGCGGCAATCACTTCACCCGGGCGCTCACCAAAGAGATGAAGCTCAGCTTCGCCAAGGCCGAGCATTTGAAGTGCAATGCCACCAAGTCGCCTGATCCGCGTGCAGTGTTCCAGGCGCTGCGGCCGGTCTTCAATGATTATGTGTCCGAAATCCAGCGTTCGATCGGCTACTTCTCCAGCGTGAACCGGTCGGCCAAAGTGATGAAGGTGGTCGGCCTGGGAAACGGCTTCAAACTCGCCGGCCTGCAGAAGTTCCTGCAGCAGAATCTGCAGTATCCGGTGGAACGGCCGGATGCCTATCAGCAGCTGACCGGCGATGCGGTGATCAGCTCGCCCATGTTTGTCGACAACGTGCTCAGTTTTGCGGTCCCGTATGGTCTGGCCCTGCAGGGGCTGGAACTGACGCGCATTCGCACCTCGCTGCTGCCGCCTGAAATCACCCAGGCCCGGCTGATTCGCCGCAAAAAGCCCTGGGCTGTCGCAGCGGCCGCCCTGCTGCTGCTCTGCTTCACCCTGGCAACCATTGGCAATGCCATCTCGTTCGCGGCGGTGAACACCGAAGAATTCAAAAAGGCCGAAGCAGACGCCGATGCCTATTCCAAGGAGATCAGCGGGTTCAAAAGCCAGTACGACGGGCAGGTCGTCAATAACGGCGGCATCAAGACCAAGCTCGATGAATTCACACTCGACCGCCGCAGTATCGCCTGGATCGACGTCTACAACGCCGTGATCGACTGTCTCCCCCGCGATCCGGCTGATGCCGACATTCCGCTGGATCAGGTGGAGAAGAAAAACCAGATCTCTCTGACCCAGTTCTCCGCAGATCGCGTTTCGGATCGAGCCAACTGGTACAACTCCCTGTCTCCGGCCATGAAACAGTTCATGGCTCCCGCCGAGCGCGAGGCAGGGCCCTCTGGCGAAGGATACATCTTCACCATTCAGGGTGAGCACTATCACAATGACCCGACCAATCCCCAGGATTCCGGCCTGGTCTATCTGATCAATCACTATCTGAAGAATCTGCAGCAGCCGACCGTGCAGAAGCCGGATTATCCGCTGCGCGATGTCACCCGCATGGGAATTTCGCACGCCACGGTCGTGGCCCATGACATGAAGCAGGAACGGCTGACCACCGGTGGAACCAAGGCCATCGCCCCGGTCTCGCGTCTGGCTCCGGGCGGATTTTCCGGCAATCGTCCAGGCATGCCGCCAGGCTCAACTCCCAATGAAATGTCCCCTCCGCCTGGTGTCGGTCCGGGGAGCATGCCCATGGACCCGGCCAATCCCAATGCCCCGACCAAAGATCTGCAGAAATTCACCTTTGTGATCCAGTTTGCCTTTCAGGAAATCCCTGTGGCGGAAAGAGCCCCACTGGAAACAGCGACGCCGGAATCTGGCGAGCAGGCCCCGGCCACCGAAGGAGCCCCCCCGGCCGCCGTGCCGGGTGAAACGCCTCCTCCCGGCACGCCCTGACACCCGTCGTTCTTTCCGGCATCCGCCCGCAGCAAGGTTTTGCAGCCACCAATCGACGCAGACACGTGAGTGACGCGACATGGACAAACTTCAGCCGATTTTGAAACAGCATTTCTGGATTCTGGCAGGGCTGGTGCTGCCGCTGGTGATGTACGGCTTTTATTCGGCCAACGGGCAGCTGAGCGCAGCCACGCAGGCGCGCCAGGAGACTCTACAGAAGACCCTGTCCGGGGTCTCCCCAGGCCGGGAACCGAATACCGACTATGTAAAAAAACTCGAACTGATCAACGGCTTTCTGGGAGCCGCGGTGGATGACACCATTGTCGAAATCTGGCGTCGGCAGCAGGCCCGCATGACCTGGCCGGCACTGGTCGCCCAGAAGATTCCCCAAGAGTTCCTGGGCGAATTCGATCAGCAGGTTCCGTTCATCTATAAATCGGCTTATGAAGAGGCCTTTCAGAAACTGGAAGGCCGGGTGCAGCCGGTTCAGCCGGTCGACCCGATGGTGCGTCAGCCGGCATCAGGTGCCGGAGTGTCGAACCAGAAGGTCATTCTGGCGGCCACGCTGCCACAGGCCAACTTCGGCCAGTTCGGGGTCACCTCCCAGGAGATGTGGGACGCCCAGATCGACCTGTGGATGACAGCCCTGCTGCTCGATGCCATCGTCGACATCAACAAGGAAAAAGACTCGGTTTCGGAAGCGGTGATCCGCCGGCTGAATGTGCTGCAGCTGATGGGGGGAACCGGCACGCCGACCACCTCCGATGCAAATGCCGGCGGACAGTCGGGCGAAATGGGGGGCATGCCTCCCGGTGGCATGGGAGGCCCCACAGGACCGGCGATGAACGCCAGTGTGGCCTTTCCGGTGGAGCAGGAGTTTGGACCGTCTGTGGAAGGCGGAGGCCAGATGTCCGGCTCGATGGAGATGGGAGGCGTCGCAACCGTCGCCCCGCCACGTCGCTACATTGGTGACACAGAAGGCAAAAACTATCTGGAACGCGGGTTCTACATGAGCGTCATCATCATGCAGAACAAGATTCCCGATTTCCTGGTCGAACTGGCCAATTCCGACTGGCCGGTGCAGGTGCGGCGTTTCCAGGTCGGAGTGAATCCTTATCGAACCACGGCTCCGGCGTCTGAGATGATTCCCGGTTCCGAATACTCTTCTTCACCAGACATGTATTCCGGCAGCAGCATGGAAAGCTCGTCGATGCCGATGTCCTATTCCAGCCCGGGCATGAACGCCAGCGGCATGCCAATGCAGGGTGCCGCGCGTCCCAACAAATATGCCACCAATCTTCCCAAATTTGCCACCGATGCCTTGAATCATCCTGACCTGGTCCAGCTGGATCTGTGCGGCATCATCACCATGTATAAGCAGCCGGTCGAAATCATGGCTGCCGTGGAAACCCGGAAGCAGGCCGAGGCCGAAGCCCAGAAGGCCGCCGCCAGCCAGCAGGCACTGGAAACACCGGCCCCGGAGACGGCCCCCATGCAGGCAACCACTCCCATGGCCACAGACCCGATGACCACCGATCCCATGACACCGGCCCCCGCAGCAGAAATCAAACCGGTGGCCCCGCTGGATGGATCGGTAGCACCTGAAACACCCGCGGCACCACCCGCCGGAACGCCTGCGGCTCCCATGTAACTGCACAAATGCAGCGAGCCGGCCAGAAAGAACAGCAGGCCACATTCGGCCTCCCTCACGAAACACGGATCAGGCAAGATCCAGAAAGCGGCACGCGGAATACAACAGAGCGAACAGCAACAGACTGAGACCGAACACGACAATTCAACGGATGTCTCCCGGCTTTGACAGGCCGGATGATTCCCTGAAACAGACCAGATCCACCGGAGCCAGGCACAGTGGTGCCGACCTGAGGACTGGAATGAAAAAACACCCATCCGGGACGGAACACACCCGTGCCGCCTGATGGAATGACAGCAAAGTGAATGGCCATGGCAAAAATGGACTTCAAAAAACTGGCGATCAATCACGTTGAAAAAGCCGTGTTTGCCATTCTGGCATTGATCGGCCTGCTGGCGCTCGCCGGAGCGCAATGGTCGCCTTATACAGGATCTCCCAAGGAGATCACCGATAAAGTGGCTGCCGGCCGCCAGACGCTCAAGAACAATACCTGGCCGGAAGAAGAGCGGGAAAAATATGTCATCTCGCGCGAAGCCGCCCCGGCCAACATCATGAATGAACGGCTGGTCAAAGAGTTCAATCCTGCCCAGATCGAAGTGTCCGGCAAGATGGTGGTGGACGTCTTCGGTGGGAACGAACCAGTCCGGGAACCGGAACTGCTGGCCGTCCAGGCTCCCATCGTCGGAAAAGGGCGGGTGCTGCTGGAAATTCTGCCTGACAATCCGGCCGGCACCACAGAAGAAATGGCCGCCGCGTCTCCACTGAAGCCGCTCGCCCAGGACGACAACGTGCTGGATGAGTTCCGGAAAGGACGCAACCTGGGGACCGGAGGCATGCCGGGCGAATCCGGCCCGCTCACTTATACCGGGGCACCGGAACTGCAGATGATGACCACCGACAGCAGCATGTCGAGTGACCCTTCGGCCATGTCGGGGGACATGGGAATAGCCGCCCCGGTGCGCAACGGACAAGGCTATCACTTTGTGTCCGTCCGGGGAGTTTTTCCGGTTCGCGACCAGATCAATCGCTATGCCCAGGCCATTCACAAGTCGTTTTATGCGGCAGCCAGCGTGTTTGACATCATGGATTTCGAACTGGAGCGCCAGACCGCCCAGGCCGGAGACGACCCCTGGAGCGGGCAGTGGGAAAAAGTCGATCTGCAGGTGGCCAGCGACATTCTGAGCCGGGCCGCCGGACTGGAAGCCGATGTCGTCAACAGCATGATCACCAACTCGGTCATCACCATGCCGCTGCCGATGCGCATCTCGGGAGAATGGCGGCGACAGGCAACCCATCCCCAGATTGAAAAATTCGAATTGAGCGATTCTGAAATCGCCATCGAAGTCGAAATGCAGCGCAAACTGCTGGAAGAGGCCGCCCGTCAGCGCAAGCAGATGGATTCGCAGGTGACCAGGCGCAAAGGCTTCTCGGACTTCGTCATCGATACCAACCAGCTGGGGGCCGACATGATGGGCGGCAACATGTATTCCGGCATGGGAATGGACATGGGGATGGGTTCCGGCATGGGGGGATCCGGTATGGGCATGGGCGGCGGCATGGGAAGCCGGCCGCGCTCCAACGCTGCAGCCAGTCCTTATGACCGACTGATCACCGACATGGCCCGGGGCGCAACCAACAAGTCGGAAGAAGAACAACGGATTCGCAAATGGATTTCGGCCCGAATTTCGGCCGAAGGCGAACTGCTGCTGTTTCGCTATCTCGATTTCGACGTGGAACCGGGCAAAACCTATCGTTATCGGGTGCGTCTGGTGCTGAAGAATCCCAACTATGGCCGCCGAATTGCCGATGCCGGAGGCGTGCCGCACGTCGTGGAAGGGGAAACCCGCCTGACCCCCTGGAGCCAGATCACCGAACCGGTGCATGTGGATGAGGACATGCGGTATTTCGTCATGGACGTCCGGGAACAGTCGGCGCGGGTTCTGCCGACCGCCAAATTTGACGTCTTCGAATGGGATGCCTCGCGGGGAACATTCATGAACAGCCCCCTGGAAGTTCGCATGGGGCAGCGGATTGCGGATGAAGTCGAAACGACGGTGATCGACCCTGCGAAATCGAAATTCGAAACGGAGAAATTCCGGTTCGAAACATCCGACTTCTTTGTCGATGCCGCTCCCGAGATTCGACTGGATGACGCCCTGCACGAAAAAGCCGACGATGGCAAATCCGTCAAACTGCCTCCCGGCATGCGGGGCAAGCTGCCGCTCTCACCCCAGGCCATGGTTTCCACCGAAACCCATGGTATGATCTACCTGAACTCCGGTTTCCAGAAAGCTGAGCATCAGGTGCAGAAGTCATATATCGAGCAGCAGGCCGCCCAGTTTGAAAGCCTGAAAGCTCCCAAGATTCCCGAAGGAGGCGATGCCCTGATGGAACTGGGGCTGAGCGCTCCTTCGGAGATGTCAGGCCCTCCACCGGAAACCGGAAAACGTCAGCGGAACGTGATGCGGGCCAAACGGGGCCGCGGAAGCGAAGGCAGCAGCCCCTGACCGGCCACGCCTGTCCGCGGGATGCAGGATGGGATTCTTTCCTGCAGGCATCCTTCCAGCAGGCCCGCATGACGAAAAGTGCGGCCCTGGCAATGCGAGTTCCGCAGACCGAATCCTGCCAGGTGAATTCGGTCATTTGTCATGCGAAATGCGAAGCGATTTTTCGCGGGATGCACTCGCTGACGCTTCGTACTCGGATCAATGCCGCGTACTCGGACAGAGTCGCTTCACTCTCTGACGAAACATCCCTCGCCGCGTGATGGAACGCGGCCCCTGCGGGAGTGCCCCGCATTAATCGGCGTTGCGGCGATAGCGGAAGGGGACACTCTGCACAACCGAGACAATCATCTCGTTGAACTGCCCGTCCTTCGCTTCGGCCGCGGCGATGGCGTCGCGAATGGCACATTCATCGGCCGCATGCAGTCCGCGACCATAGGCATAAATCAGCAGGTTCCGGGCAATCGATCGGGTGAAGGCCGATTCCTGCTTCAGCAGCAACTGTTTGAGTTCGACCGGGCCGTTAAATTTCGACCCGTCGATCAGCTCGCCTGAGGCATTCACCGGCTGACCGGCTTCGATATCGCGCCAGTGACCAATGGCGTTGTAGTTTTCGAGCCCCAGTCCCAGCGGGTCGATCTTGGCATGACAGCTGGCACACTCCGGATTCCGGCGATGCAGGTCGAGTAGTTCGCGCACCGTCAGCTGCTTGCCCTTGTCCGATTTCGACTCTTCCAGGGCCGGAATATCCGGCGGCGGAGGTGGAGGAGGTGCCCCCAGAATCCGGTCAGCAATGTAATTACCGCGCCGGGGCACATTGGTGCGCCCCGGATCTGAAGTGAGCGTCAGCACGGCGGCCATGGTCAGAAGTCCGCCACGACGTCGATCCTTCAGGGCCACCCGGCGCATCTGGGCCCCCTGGACTCCCGGGATTCCATAAAACTTTGCCAGTGTCTCATTGAGATAGCTGTAATCCGCATCGATCAGATCAGAACAAGGGCGATCATCCCGAAGGATGCCCTGCAGAAATTCAGTCGCTTCCTGCTGAATGGCGGTCTGCACTGCCGGTGTGAATTCCGGAAAGATCTTGAGATCTGTCGTTCGCGTTTCGAGTTCCTGCAGGCCGAACCATTGCCCGAAGAAGTTTTGCACAAATGCGCGGCTGCGGCGGTCTTTCAGCATCCGGCGAGCCTGGGCCGCGAGCGTGGCCGGATCCTGCAGTTTTTTCTGGCTGGCCAGCTTCAGCAGAATGTCATCAGGAGGTGCCGACCAGAGAAAATAGCTCAGCCGGGAGGCCAGCTCGTAATCATCGATGAGATACGGTTCCGTACTGTCGGGGTTGTTGCGTTCCAGCCGGATCAGAAACTGGGGAGAGATCAGGACGGCGGTCAGCATATGCCCGATGGCCTGCTCATGGCTTTCGGATTTTTTCCGCGACCGGTCATAAAGCGTCATCAGCCGGTCAATGGTTTCCGGAGTGGCAGGCCGGCGAAAAGCCCGGGTGGCGAAGCGGGTGATCACCGTCTGGGCGACCTCGCGTTCCGGATGAGACTTGTCCGGCCGGGCCACGAAAATCCGCGATGGCTCGCGGGGATGGGCCTGCTCCTGCTGCTGCAGCCGGAGCACAATTTCGCCTGCGGCATTGTGGTAATTTTCGACCTGCGTAGGCGAAAGAGTCAGTGCTTCGCCAATGTTGTCGAACCCGAAACTGCTGGGATCAGGGGGAAAGCCTTCGGCGAGCTTCAGATCCAGACCAGTCAGATCGAGAACGGACAGGTCATACTCGGTGCGATTCAGGCGACGCAGGACCGGCGGCCCCGGGTCCTGCAGGGCCTCACAGTCCAGACTGTTCAGCGTTTCTTTGAGAAAGCGAACCATCAGGTCGCGTTCTTCATCGCTGGGCTGCTGCTTTGCTTTTCCTGGGGGCATCTCGCCCCCTTCGAGCATGTCCAGAGCTGTTTCCCAGGCCTGGCGATGTTCCAGAATCAGACGCGGATCGTCATCCTGCGCCAGATTCAAGCCGCCTTTGGCATTGCTGGCATTGTGACAATAGAAGCAATTCCGATGCATCAATTTATGGATATTGCGATCCCAGGACAGGGGATCTTTATCCCGGCCGGGCTGCGCCCAGGCAGACTGCGAATTCAGCGCCACACAAAGAGCGCACAGAACAGCCAGCCAGCCAGCAGGCTGCCGAGTCATCGAAACACCAGTAGAATACGGCAAGCGGCAGAACATCAGCTGAGCCGATCCAGGCGTGCCGTGCTGTCGCCGAACTGTTTGCAGTCGACGCCGACGCGAGCCAGCATGTCGACATACAGATTGCAGATCGGGGTCTTCGAGGTGTATTTGATGTGACGCCCTCCCTTCAGCGTCCGGCCGGCGCCGCCTGCCAGCACGATCGGCAGATCGTCATGGTTGTGTTTGTTTCCATCGCTCATTCCGGAGCCATAGCAGAAGAGGACATTGTCCAGCAGCGTGCCCTCTCCTTCGGGAATCCGGGCCATGCGTTGCAGCATGCGGGAAAACAGCTCCATATGGTGGCTGTTGATGTTGGAAAGCTGCTGATGATTTTCGGCCTTGCCGCCATGATGCGAAGTGGAATGATGCGAACCGGGCGCTTCGATCTGCGGATAAGACCGTCCGGATTTCTCATACGAGAACATGAACGTGGCAACGCGCGTCGTATCGGTTTGAAATGCCAGCGTCAGGATGTCGAGCATCAGATTGACATGATCGGCATAGACCGAGGGGATGCCTTTTCCGTCGGGAATAATGACCCGCGCGAGATCCGGATCGTCTGCCTGGGCATGCGGATCTTTCCGGAAGTCCTCCTGGTGATGGGAATGGGAATCGGAACTGGCCAGTTCGATTCGCTTTTCCACGCTGCGCAACCCGTCGAGATAATCTTCGAGACGACGACGGTCGGAATAACCGAGCTTTCGCTGCAGAGCGCGGGTTTCTTCCTGGACAACATCCAGAATGCTGGCTTCGATGGAATCGGAGGACCGGGCGGGTGACGCTGCCTGCGCGTTCCAGTCAGGCCGGCGCAGCGGACGGTCACGGAACAAACGGTCAAACAGCTGACGGGGATTGAGTTCGAGCGCGGTCGGCGTGGTTTTGTTCCGCCAGGAAATGTGCGACATATAGGTGCCGCTGTAACCGTGGTCTCCCCGATGCCCGGGATCGATCCCCAGAGACAGGGATTCGACCGGAGTGCGCAGGCCCAGGTCGCGGGCCGCGAGCTGATCGACCGAGACGCCGCCCACTTCGGGAATTTCGGAATGCTTGCAGCGTTTGCCCACCAGAAAGCCGCCGCCGGAAGGCTCGTGTGCGGCCCCGTTCCCTTTGCAGTGATCAGCGGCCAGATTGCTCAGCACGAGCACGTTCTGTTTGACCGGTTCCAGAGATTTGAGGATGACCGGCAGTTCGCTGAGCGCTCCTTCGGCTTCAGGCCGCCAGTGAGCCATATGAATGCCGTTGGGAACATAAAAATAACCCAGCCGCACGGGAGGCTGTCCCACCACGCCCCCTAGTGCCGTGGTGCGGGACATGATTTCGAGCCATGGGAGCGAAACGGCCGCTCCCAGCCCTTTGAGGAGTGTTCTTCGGGAAACGCGCTGAGAACCGGGCATGTGTTCCTCACTTCACGGCTGAAGCTGACTCACAACGGATTTCCTGCAATTCAAACGGTGATCACATCGCCAGAATGCCCGGGGCCAGGTCGGCATTCTTTCCAGACATCCAGAAAACACTATCGATCCACATCTGCACAGCAGCAGGTATCGACAGGTCAGGATCTGCCTGGACAAGGGCAGGAAACATCGGGGAAACAAGGCAGGATGCGGCGCACCACAAGGAAGGCTGTCGTCTGCAGAAGCAGCTGTTTTCACAACCGGTGCTTTGACCGCCGGTTGTCTGCCCGGCCTGTCACGATGGCCATGTTGTCATCGCCATGGTGTTCCGGCCCTGCAGAGCAGCTGCTTCTGAAACATCAGAGATCCTATCGGATGCCGCCTGATCACACTTGACCATTTTGATGCATGCAATGCAAGAATGATCTGCCTGCGCGCCTGCCGGCGGCACACTTGCCGGAGCCAGAATGATCGACAGGAAGGAATAGGGAAAGCAGACCGTCTGGCGCGAAAACTCAGGGGGTCACGAGCACTTTTCGCTGCATCATCTGATGAGCCGCCGCCATCAGGCCGGGCACATCGAGCCCGATTTCGCTCAGCTGTTCATTTCGCTCGCCATGCTGAATGTAGCGATCGGGAATCCCCAGGCGGCGAATGCCCTGTGTCGGAAGTCCGGCATCGTTCACCGCTTCCAGCACGGCACTTCCGAATCCGCCGTTCAGTGTGCTTTCTTCCACCGTAATCACAAACCCGTTTTCCACCGCGCGGAAAACCGTTTCGGTATCGAGCGGCCGCAGGAAGCGGGCATTGATCACGCCGACATCAATTCCGTCTTTGCCCAGACGTTCGGCCGCGGCGACACAAGCGGAAAACAGTGTGCCGAAGGCGATGAAGTTTCCGTCTTCTCCCCAGCGATAGACTTCGGCCTTGCCGGGCTCGATCGGCTGCACAGGCCGGGCAATCGTTTCGGCCGTGGCTTTGGGATAACGAATGGAAGTCGGCCCGTCGTGTCCGAGTGCAAACTGCAGCATCGGTTCGACATCGGCCTGATCACCGGGTGCCATGACGGCGATATTCGGAAAGGTCCGCATATAGGTATTGTCATAGGCACCATGATGCGTCGGCCCGTCAGGGCCGCACAGTCCGGCCCGATCGAGGCAGAAGACCACCGGCAGGTTCTGCAGCGAGACTTCCTGAAAGATATGGTCGAAGCTGCGCTGCAGGAAGGTGCTGTAGATATCGACAATCGGCCGCATGCCGGCCTTGGCCATCCCGGCGGCAAATGCCACGGCATGGGCTTCGCAAATGCCGGTATCGAAGAACCGGTCCGGGAAGTCTTCCCGGATCTGCCCCAGGTTGTTGCCTTCGCACATGGCGGCAGTCAGCACGCAGACGCGCGGATCGTTGCGCATCGCCTTGTGAATCGAATCGCTGACGGCATTGGTATAAGCCGGAGCCGAGTTCTTTTTCACGAAGACCACTTCTCCGTCATCGGTGCTGCGGCAGAAGGGCGAGGGAGTATGGAATTTGACAGGGTTTTCGAGTGCCGGGGCAAAGCCATGCCCTTTTTCGGTGAAGACATGCAGCAGCACCGGCCCACGGACTTCCTTCAGCATTTCCAGCGTCCGGCGGAGCGAGAACAGATCGTGCCCGTCGACCGGGCCGATGTAGCGGAAGCCCAGTTCTTCGAACAGCATGCCGCCATGCAGGTAATTCTTGACGGCGTCCTTGAAGTGGCCGATCGCTTCGGCAGCGGACCCACCGACCAGGGGGACCTTGTTCAGCAGCCAGGAGACATCGCGTTTGAGTCCGTTATAGAACGGGGCGACCCGGGCCTTGTCGAGACAGGCGGCCATGCCTCCCACGCGCGGACAGATGCCCATCTTATTGTCGTTGAGAATGACCAGCAGATCTTTATTGAGTCCGGCGGCATTGTTGAACGCTTCAAAAACGACGCCGCTGGGAAGCGCGCCGTCGCCAATCACGGCGACCGACTTCCGGTGCCGCTCCGGCGAGACAAGGTCATCTCCCGCTTTCAGTCCCAGGGCCGTCGAGACACTGGCCCCGGCATGTCCGGTCATGAACAGGTCGTATTCACTTTCCTGCGGGTTGGGATACCCCATCAGTCCGCCTTTCCGGCGGATCGATTTGAATTCCGGAAAGCGGCCGGTGATGAGCTTGTGCGGATAGATCTGATGCCCGGTGTCCCAGATGAGCCGGTCTTCGCTGAAGTCGAAGACCGAATGCAGGGCCAGACACAACTCGACCACGCCCAGGTTGCTGGCGAAGTGCGCAGGGCGGTCGGCAACCACTTCGCAGAGTGATTCCCGGATTTCCGCCGCCAGTTGCAGCAGCTGCTCATTCGACAGACTGCGCAATTCTCGCGGTGACCCGACCAGGGGAAGAAGTTGGTAGTCCATTAGTGATCCCGTTCGATGAGATATCTGGCCAGCGCCGTCAAATGTTCGCCTCGCGCTCCCAGGGGCGCGAGGACATCGCATGCCAGTTCAACCAGTTGCTTCGCCCTGCGACGGCTTTCCTCGACGCCGAGCAGCGAAGGATAAGTCTGTTTTCCCAGGTCGGCATCTTTGCGGACGCCTTTGCCCATTTTGTCCTGTTGCCCTGTCACATCCAGCAAATCATCTGCGATTTGAAAGGCCAAGCCAACTGACTCGCCATAAATCGTGAGATTTCCAAGCAATTCGGCATCCGCTCCGCCGATACGGCCTCCCAGCCGCAGCGCCGCAGCCAGCAGCCGGCCGGTTTTTCGGCGATGAATGGCTTCCAGTTCTTCCAGCGTTGTCGCGGTGCTGGTTTCGGCTTCCAGATCGGCCTGCTGTCCTCCCACCATGCCGGTGACTCCGGCGGCGGAAGCCAGTTCCATCACGCAATCCGGCACAATTGCGGCCGGTTTGAGATCGCGGGCGAGAACCAGAAAGGCCTGTGTGAGCAGACCATCTCCGGCCAGAATGGCTGTCGCTTCGTCGAACTGAACATGGTTCGTCGGACGTCCGCGGCGCAGGTCGTCATCGTCCATGGCTGGCAGATCGTCATGGATGAGTGAATAACAATGGACCATTTCGAGCGCCGAGGCGGCCGGCAGCGCGGCAGAACGGGTGCCGCCACAGGCCTCGCAGGCCATCAGCACCAGACAGGGGCGCACCCGCTTGCCCGGGGCCAGCAGGCTGTAACGAATCGCATCGGCCAGTCGCGGGGGACAGTCCGGCGGGAACAGCGTGTCGGCATGCAGCCGCTGTTCGATTTCGACGCGGAGCGAATTGAGGCAGGTCTTCAGGTCCACTTGGCAGATCATGTCGATGACGGATGCTTCGATTCAGTCATCCTGAAACGGGGAGACGGCCACAGTTGCACGTCCCGGAACGGATGACTGACCTGTAATCCAGAACGGAATTGCCCATGGGGAATCACAAAACAGACTTCAAAACCCGGTCAGGTTTCTGACATCTTCTGTGAAGAGAACCCAGGCGAAACTGCTCAAGCAGGTCTTCAGTTCACATTGGACAGCGCCGGATGGGATCGCGTCAATGATTCACTGACGATTGCGAACATCGTCGGGGCGGCTGGCCCCAAAACTCAACCACAGCTTACCTGAATTACCAGACAGCCCCATTCAGCGGCGCAGACAGAACCGGACGCGCGCCCCCTTGATTACGGCTGCGACTTCAATGTCAGGTCAAATTTGCCGTCATTTCCGGCTTCACGCACATCGCGCAGGTCAGAGCCGGCCCGCTGAAACTGGGCCGGAATCGATTTGAACGCGGCCAGCGTCGTAGGCTCAATCCAGATCCGGGCTTTCCCGAGCGGTGCCCCTGTATGTCCCAGATAGGTGAACCGGAAAGTGCCGTCCGGTCCGGAAAATCCCAGGGCGTCGGAAATACGCAGCGGCGTTCCGCCAGAACTTGTTCCCTGCGTGGCATTCACCGGAGTGAGATGCACGACGACATCCGGCAAAGGCTTGCCATCGAGCGTCACGACCCCGGCGGCCTGGGACAGATCCGGAAGAGGCAGCCCCGGCGTCCAGTAACGACTGGCCAGCCAGTAGGTGCCGCCTGCCAGCACCACATAAAGCAGCAGCAACGGGGCACTGAGCATCCATTGCCGGCGCGTGGCGGTGACGCGCAGCCGGGGACGGCGCGGCTCCTCCTGAGGCAGCACCGCCTGCGTGGTGACGCTGGCTCCGGCGGCTTCCGGAACGGCGGCCTTGGCTGGCCCGCCCCCCAGATAGCGGCGTCCGAGACTGTCGGTCGCCGGCTTGGTTTCGGATTCCGCCGGCGCGGTGGAGAGCCCGGCCGTCAGCTTGGTACCAGGCGGCGCATCATCCATCAGAAATGCGGCGGCATCAAACTCATCCGGATCAGGCTCCGCCGCATCAGGCTCCCCGACGGCGCCTGCCTCGACCGCCGCTTCTTCGACAGCGGATTCTCCGGTTGCCGTTTCCCTGACTGTCGATTCGCCGGCTGTGGCATCTTCCACCGGTGATGCCGCAGACTCCTGCTCTGCGTCAGGCATCTCAGAGAGAGCGTCCTCTCCGGCATCCGCCTTTGTCGTCGCAGAAGGGGCGGTCACGGCAGGGGCAGGCGGCTCTGCCGGTCGAGCCGGCTTCGGCTTCGCCGCCTGGCCGGGCTTCTCCGACTGATTCGACTTCGCAGCCTGACCTGTCTTCTCTGACTGACCTGACTCGGCAGGCTGGCTTGCCGCTACTGGTCGCGCCGGCTTCCCGGCAGGCTTTTGATCTCCTGTCGGTTCCGATCGGGTCCCGGGCAGCACGCCGGATTTCGACGCGGGGGGAACAGCCCTGGACTCGCGAGAAGAAGAAGAAGAAGAAGAAGAGTCAGCCTCAGACTGCGATTCTATGGCGGAGCCGGCATCTGTCGCAGGGAGTGCGGTGCCTGAGCCGCCTGGGTCGAGCGACTTGGATGACGGCGCTTCCATCGCCATCTCCTGAATGTCATTCCCGTTGCGCAGCACGGTGCTTTCTGAAACGTTCGACTGCAGTGGGACAGTGAATTTGAAACGGCAGTCCGGACACCGCCCCCGCGTTCCGGCCAGCGAATCCTTGATCTTCAGGACTGTGCCGCACTGCTCACATTGATAACGGATCGACATGACTTCCTCGGATTCAATGCGATGCGAAATGCCCTGCGACGAAATGGCTTTCGGTCGGCACGCTGATCTCACCGGCATTTCACCGGCAGCCTGCTCTCAGGCAGAGCAGGCCCTTTTCGGCTCACATCTCAAACTCACCTGTCAAACAGTGTCACCGGCGCCCCCTGGCTCATGTTCCCCAACTGGTTCCAGGTTCGCAGATCGATATTCAGGCTGATGAACCGCAGTGAGCCGTCGGCGAGGACCACATTGAATCCCTGCAGGTGTTCGCTGCCGGCCTCATCAAAATGTCTTCCATATTGCGGGCCAGGCGGCTGCGGAGCCAGTCGGGCCGCGAACAGGGTGGCCGGCCCCCCATAGGCCCAGCCGTCGCTGCTGCGTCGCTGATTGTCCGTGGAAGAATCAGCAATCGGCACCGCGCGCGAGGCAGAGGCATTCGAAAACAGCCGACGTTCCGCCAGCAGCAGGGTCGAGCCGGCCCCATCGGCAATATCGCTGATCGCAGTCCGGCTGTTGACGCCAAAGATCCCCTGATGTGCAGGGGACTGTGCGAACGGAGAGGTTCCCTCGCCGGCAATGTTGGTGGCCGCGAGCTGAAATCCGTTCAGCCAGTAAGTCTGCCGTTCGTCAGGGCTGTCATCTTTGAAGGCGATGCCTGACCCGGTGCAGGCGGCATAGTCATTCCCGCCACTCATCCAGGCGCTGTCGACACGCTCCGTCCGGGAATATGCTCCGCCGGCCAGCATGCTGGAACGACGCGACGGACAATAGAGTCGAGGAATGTCCTGCTGCGCCGGCCGGGCCACCGGTCCTGAGCCCAGAGGAGGTTCTTCACCATTCCGCCGGACATTTCCAACCCGGTGCCAGCTTTCGGCCAGCGGTGTTTCTCCCAGGGAGGCCAGAATGGAAACGACCCAGCTGGTTCCCTGAGCCTGGGAACGAGCCGACTTGCCCCCGCCGCTCAGCTCGCGGGCTTCCTGGGCATCGGCAAAACGGCCGGCCGCATCCTGCTGGGTGTAGGCAGCAATCTGTCCGGCCGGAAAGACCTTGAACGTGTCATGGTACTGATGCAGAGCCTGCCCCAGTTGCTTGAGATGATCCCCGCAGGTGTTTCGACGGGCGTTTTCCCGGGCGTGCTGAACCGCCGGCAGAATGAGCGCGATCAGGATGGCCGTCACCCCGATCACCGTCAGCAGTTCAATCAGCGTAAATGCAGGGAGTCGTCGCTTGTTCATCCGAGGGAATTCGATGTGAAGACAGACTGGCCAGTTTCAGGATCGGCGGCCCTGTCGGTGCCTGTTTGCAGTCAGGGCCTGCCTGCAGTCTGTGCCCGACCAGGATCGTCTGTGCAAAACTGCAGGGGATTTCGAAATACTCTGACGGCACTGCCGGACTGCAGGGATGAACGCGAGAAATGAATGCGATTGTTCTCTCCAGAGCGGAGAGTCGAATTCTGCGAGTCAGGTCTTGCCGGATCTCTGCCGTTCAATCTTCGCTGTGAGAACTGCCGGCTGTCAAGCTCCCCGCAGCGTGTGCACGTGCGTCAGCGACAGGCCGCGACGCCTGAATTTCTGAACCACAGAGAAGAGAGCCGACGGCCACCTTGTGCCGGATTCAGAGATCGCGCCGGATTCAGGGCCCGATGCGGGACTGAATCTGCCGCAGCGCCTCATCCGATCGCAGACGGGCCTCGCGCGCCCGCAGGATGCTGTGCCGAAACCGGTCGGCACAGGAGATTCCGGAAAGCTGCATCAACGGCCGATGGTCCTCTCCCTGCAAGATCAGATGGGCCGCGCGATGAAACACGGCCCCGGGAGGTGTGACGAGTTCAATCTCTTCAATGGCCTCCAGCCTGACCGCCGGAGAGGCCGGACGACGCCCGACAAGCTGCCGGGCCTGAATCGAATGCGTCGTCAACACATAACACGGAACGCTGAGCTTCGTCCAGAAATAGACTCCAGCCGCTAGGGGAGCCAGCACGGCCCCGGTCAGCAGCAGGGCCAGCACGCGCAACGGCGTGTTTTCAATCTCGGAGAGTCGCCCGAACACCTGCCCCAGCCAGCATCCCAGCCCCACAGCGGCCACCGAGGGGTAGGCCACTTCCAGTTCCATTTCCCGATCCGCTGGAATTCCGGCAATCGGCTGCAGTGTGGAGACAGACATAAACGGAGAACATGCACACATTGAAGACAGACGGCGCGCTCCGGCACAAATGCCGGAACAGATCTCAGTCCTCAAAGCCTAGCAGGGAGACCGCGGATCAACCAGCTTCCCGGGCGAGCGAAACACGGGAAGCAACGGCTCTGCAGGCCAGGCACGCCACACTTTTGCAAGGGGCCGCGTTCCGCCACAGGTTGATCGCCACAGGTTGATCGCCACAGGTTGATCGCCACAGGTTGATCGCCACAGGGTGATCGCCACAGGGTGATCGCCACAGGGTGAGCGCCACAGAGGCTGAGCGCCGCAGGTTGAGCGCCACACGGGGAGTGGTGTTTCCACCTTGGAAACGCACTGACAACAACAGAGGCAGCCGGTTCACTCCTGAACGGGATCCGGCCGGCGGAATTCCGGCAGCGGGTATTCTGAAATCGAAATCTTGAGCGTCCGCAGTTCCTGCAGGCGTTTCCATCCCCGGGTGACCAACTCCTCCCGGCGGGCCACATCGCCGGCATCCAGATGTTCCTTGGAAAAATCCCCAGCAGCGACCACCGGGGTGAAACGGGGATCGACAATGAACTGAGCCAGCACAGGATTGCAGCGAAGATGACGTTCCGGAGCCGACAGCAGCTGACGACTGCTGATCTCCCCGATGATATAACGGAGATACAGATCGCTCTGCGAAAGATTGTGCACCGGCTCTCCACAGACCTCGCACAGATATCCCTGATCACACCTGGCCATGTTTGTATCCTGTTTTTCGCGGTCAGGCGCTGCTTCCAGACACTCTGAGACATCCGGTATCCTGAAGCCGGAGCAGAGAGCATGCAACCCTGGCAGGCGACGCCCCGGGCGCAACGCATCCCCCTTGTCCTTCCCGCGAGCCTGTTTTCCTCAGTGAGTCCCGTGGAGATGAAAAACGCCCCGGCATCGATTCGGCTGTTTGTTTACGGCACATTGAAACGGGGATTCTGCCGGCACCAGGCCCTGTCCGGCGAGCGATTTCTGGGCCCAGCGCGCACTGCTCCTGAATATCAGCTGGTGAATGTCGGAACCTACCCCGGCCTGCTGAAGGGAACGGACACCAGACGTTCTATTCAGGGAGAAGTCTGGGAAATCCGGCCTGACACTCTTCCCAGGCTCGATAGGATTGAAGGAGTGGACGAAGGATTGTATGTCCGCCGTCCGATCGTGCTGCTGACCCCGGAATTCGGCAGGGTCGAGGCCTATTTTTACGCCCGCCCGACTCATGGACTGCCGGACTGCGGCGAAAACTGGTGAGAAGCAGAAATGTCCCCGCTGCGATCATCCCCTGAGACGGAATCACTCCGAGCAGCAGACCTGTTCAGCACAGAACCGCGATACGAACCATGGAGTCTCTCTGATGGCAAAGTCTTTCAAAGTCGGTGATCATGTCAGCTGGAATTCCGAAGCCGGACGGGTTTCTGGAACGATCATTGCCGTTCACACCCGGGATTTCGACTACAAAGGGCACACGCATCGCGCTTCGAAAGAGGAACCGCAGTACGAGATCAAAAGCGACAAGACCGATCACATCGCGGCCCATAAAGGGAGCGCGCTCGATCACACCTGACCTGGCCCCGCCTGACCTGGCCCCGCCTGACCTGGCCCCGCCTGACCGGATCACGCTGTGACGAATGTGATCCGGTGGAAAGGGGCGATACTGTCTGGAATGTGGGGCAGGCAAGTACGTCTCCTGCAGGTGCCCCCCAGAAAATGCGGCAGAGAGCCTGTCATCAATGGCAGCGGCATTGCCAGCTTCAACAAAAACTGCCTGGCCGGGAATGCTCCCGACCAGGCAGGTGTGTGGAATTCAGCAGAATCCCGTCAGCCGATGCCGACTGATTCAGGCCGACTTTTTAGCCGCGGCATACCGCTCCGAAACGACCGGCCAGTTGATAATCGAGAAGAAGGCCTCGATATATTCCGGACGGCGATTCTGGTACTTCAGATAGTAGGCATGTTCCCAGACATCCAGGCCGAGCAGGGGAGTTCCCCCGGTCATCAGCGGGCTGTCCTGATTCGGGGTGCTGCCAATGGCCAGTTCGCCATCCTTATCCAGGTACAGCCAGGTCCAGCCACTGCCGAAACGGGTGCCGGCCGACTTGGTGAACAGTTCCTTGAACTTGTCCTGGCTTCCCCATTTGGTATCGATGGCTTTTTTCAGCACATCACTAGGGGCACCGGCATCCTTCTTCAGGGATTCCCAGAACAGGGTATGGTTGGCATGTCCTCCCCCGTTGTTCCGCACGGCCGTGCGAATCTTTTCAGGCACCGCTTCGAGATTGGCGATCAGCTTTTCCACCGGCTGCTTGCCCAGATCGGTTCCAGCCACGGCCTTGTTCAGATTGTTGACATAGCTCTGGTGGTGCTTGTCGTGATGAATCTCCATCGTTTTGGCATCGATGAACGGTTCCAGCGCATCGAAAGCATACGGCAGGGGCGGCAGCTTGTAAGCGGCTTCCTCGGCAGCAAAGGCCTTTGCCCCCAGACCGGGCAGATGTGCCACAATTCCAGCGGCAAGAGCTCCACAGGAGACGGACTGCAGAAAACCGCGCCGATGCAGTTTCCGGGCAGGCCCGGTTTCAGTCAGGGCGACTGACTCACGACCAGTCGAGAATGGTGGCAACATGCGATGAGACCTTTTCGTCAAGGGATGTCACAAACTCCGAATCGGACAGCTTCCGATTTCCAGGCTGCACTCCTGCGCCGTCTCAGGCTTCCTGCTCAGGTCATGAATGCAGCAGAAGCCGCATCACACCCTGTCGGGAAACACGGATGTCCTGAAGCTCAGGACCGACACCGTCTTTCCCCAGCAAATTCCGCTGACTCACAACGGGTCCCCGGCATTTCCGGGAAGCCTTCCAACGATGCTTCCGCCTGATTGTATCGGAAGGTTCCGATGCGCACAGGTATCAGAGCGGGAACCTGCCGAAAAGATTGCATTCGCCGGCCGCGTCGGACTCTCACACCGGCCGCCTGAATTTCAGAATGCTCCCTGAATGTTTTCTTACTGTCTGCTTTCTGACCGGGTGCTTTCCATGTGCGAAGACCGGCCCGCTCCCCTCCTGTCAGCCTGCCAGATCCTTCCGACCGGAGTTTTCTGTCAGGGAGGCGGCCTCTTTCACGGCGTGATTCCCGGTGCTGCTCGCCGTGTCGTTCCCGGTCGCATTCGCTGTCTTATTCGCGGCATCACTCGCAGTGTCCGGATGATTCCCAGCGTCACTCCCTGCAGGCAGGCCGGGAAACTGCAGGGCCGGGCGACCGGCATGCCGACGAATCCAGTTCAGCGAGAGACGGACCGCAGGGCGTTCCAGCGCCGCATGCAGCAGCCGATGCTTGCCTGGAAAGTCCATCAGGGAAAGCCCCAGAATGATGGTCAGCAGTCCCTGTCCAGGCAGAATCAGCATGGCGATGCCGGCACTGGTCAGCATGGCTCCCAGCAGGTTTCTGACCACGACCCAGACCGCATGCAGGGCCGGATGCCGTCCCTGCGGTCTCCCCACCTGCCGGATAAAGTGGTCGGGCGACATGGCCAGCACGCAAACCAGACCGACCAGAATGCCCAGCCCGCTGATCAGCAGACAGCCTGTCACGGCCCAGGTGCTCCAGAATTGCAGAAAATGCAGCATGACAGGCGATTCCTACCAGAAGTTTCCCCCCCATCAGCCGAGCGCCCCGGCACGGCCGCCGCTCGCGACGATTTGACCGGCAGCTTGCCTGCCCGATTCCGGACGGGTGCGTTATTCTATGGACCCGTCGCATCTTCGACGATTGGCCCTGACGCGGAATACGAAAGAATTTCGTCCCGGCGTCGTGCCTGCAGATTCATCGACATCGAATGACAGAACCTGTTCGCATTTCCTGTGATGCGACAACAGGCAGTGGAGTGGCACCGTGCCGATTATCAATGTGGAAAGTGACTGGCTGAATCAGCTGCTGGGACAGACGTATCCGGTGGAAGAACTGGCGGATGCTCTCGAGCAGATCGGCTGCGACGTTGACGACGTGCTGGAAGTCGATCGCTTTCGCTGCCCGAAATGTGAACAGATCGTCGAAGCCTCGCTGGGAGCGGAAGTCACCAACCGCTGCAGCTGGTGTGAATTTGAACAGGAAAAGAGCTTCGAGAAAGTGGGTCGCAGCACAGTCATTCGACTCGATCTGCTGGCCGCGCGGCCTGACCTGTTCGATGTGGGAGGAATTTCCCGCGCGCTGAAAGGCTATCTGGGCCAGGTGCAGGGGCTGCCGGAATACAGCCTCACGCCGTCTGACCTGGTGGTCACCATCGATCCTTCCGTCGAGAGTGCCGACTGCCAGCGTCCGTTCATTCGCTGCGCCGTCATCGAAATGCCGCCGGTCAATGATGTCACGCTGGTCGCACTGATGAAACTGCAGGAAGCCCTGCACTGGGGGGTCGGTCGTGACCGCAAGCTCGCTTCCATCGGCGTTTATGATCTGGACACCATTCAGGGGCCTGTCCATTACACCACCATCGCCCCCGATGGAGAGACATTCGAACCGCTCGGCCGCAGTGGCGAACCAATGACCGGACGGGAGATTCTGGAACGCCACCCCAAAGGGATCGGCTATGCCCGCCTGCTCGCCGATCATGCCCGCTTCCCCGTCCTGCGGGATGCGAACGGGGTCATTCTGTCGATGCCGCCCATCATCAACAGCGAAGCGACCAAGGTCAAACTGGGAAGCCGGCGCCTGTTCGTCGATGTCACCGGCATCAGCCTGGCCGCCGTGGTCAAATCGCTGGATACCTTCGTCTCGTCCCTGCTCGAACTGGGGGGAACGGCGAAATCGGTCGTTCTGAAAAAAACGGGCGAAGCCGATCTCGTCTCCCCGGACCTGACTCCCCGTTCCATGGAAATCGACCTGTCGGCCGCCCGGCGCTGGCTCGGCCTGCCGCTGGATGAAAACAGCCTGGTGCATTCATTGCGGCGCATGCGGCTGGACGCCCGTCCGATCCCGGCCACTCCCGGCCGGTTTCAGGTGCTGTTCCCAGCCTTGCGCACCGACTTCAAGCACATGGTCGATGTGTTCGAAGACCTGGCCATTGGATTCGGCTTCCGAAATATTGTGGCGCAATATGTCGGGCAGGCGACAACCGGCACTCCCCGACCGGAAGAAGATATCAGCGAACTGGCGCGCAGCGTCATGCTGGGGCTCGGCTATTCCGAAATCATGAGCCTGCCCATGACCACCGAAGAACTGCATTTTGAGAAAATGCGCCAGTCGGTGCCGGAACATTACCCCCGCATTGCCAATCCCAAGCTCAAGGCCATGACTGTGGTGCGTTCGCATCTCATGACCGGCCTGCTGGAAATGCTCCGGGAGAACCGTCGTGCTCCGCTGCCACTGCGATTTTTCGAACTGGACAACGTCACCCGGCTTGATGCCCAGGCAGAGACCGGAGCCTTCGAATCGCGGCAACTGTCCTTCGCCATCATGGGCAAAGAGGCGAGCTATGCGGCGCTGCGTTCCGTCGTCGATGCCCTGCTGTTTGAACTGGGAAAAACGGCAGCCTTCGCCGCGACCGACAATCTCTCATTCATCCCGGGCCGAGTGGCACGTTTCCAGACCGGCTGCGGAATCGAAGGGATTGCCGGGGAGCTCCATCCGGAAGTACTCGAAGCTTTCGGGCTGGATGCTCCGGTCGCGATTGCCGACATTTCGCTGATGCGGGTGGACTGAGTGACGGTCGGTGTGCTGCCAGCGTGACTGCCGGCTGAAGGCGAGGGTTTTGCCCCCTCGCAAGGACCATCCAGCCCGCCTGCTCCCCGCCTGAATGAACAGTGCTCATGAATGCTCCCAACAGGCCGATTCACTGTGTGGCGTTCGATGCGGTCGGCACCCTGATCACTCCGTTCCCTTCAGTGGCCGAAGTCTATCAGGTCGCCGCCCGGCGCGGCGGAATCGAACTCCCGGTGCCGCAGATTCGCGAACGGTTTGTGCGCGTCCTGCGCTCCCGGACACTGCTCGAAACCAGTGAACAGAAGGAGTATCAGTTCTGGCAGGCCACCGTGGCCGATGTGCTGGGCCCTGTCCGCCATCCGGAACAATGCTTTCAGGAGCTTTACAGGCACTTCGGGCAGCCGGAGTCGTGGCAGCTCGCCCCGCAGGCCGCCGAAACGATCACCCGACTGCAGCAGCAGGGAATCGATGTCTGTGTCGCCTCGAACTTCGATGCACGGCTGCGCACCGTGATGCAGGGAATTCCCGAGCTGAACAGGATTCGAACCATGATCATTTCCTCAGAAGTCGGCTGGCGCAAACCTGATCCCCGCTTCTATCAGGCCCTGCTGGCCCAACTGCCATATCCGGCCACTCAGATTCTAATGGTGGGAGATGATTACGAACTCGACATTGTGCCGGCCCAGACTCTGGGGCTGCAGACACGTCATCTCCAGACCACACTCGCAGCCGGTGTTTCCCCTGTGCCAGGCGTCATTTCTTCGTTGATGGAAGTGGCCGAATTCTGCGAAGCGAGCCAGAAATGACCCGCGATCCGTCCACTTCACCGCATCAGGCCCCAGGTGCCCGATCCTGCGGCCAGAGACTTCACCAGATCATTGTCCGCCCCCTGGTGCAGGGGCTGCAGTTCTGTCTGCTGGCAGGGGTTCTGATCCGTTTGAGCGTGAAAGATTCGCAGCATTTCATCGGACTCATCTATTACGCGCTGCCATTACCGGTTCTGATGACCGGATCACTGCTGGCCATGCTCCTCGCCTGGAGTCGGCAGCGCTGGAAAACCGGCATGTTCTGGATGGCCATGGCCGGCCTGCTGATTCCCTGGTGGATCCAGCACGACTGGAAGAGTGCCAGGCAGCCGGAACCGGCTGGGCACATGCCGGCGGTGACGGTGATGTTCTGGAATGTCGCACGGCAGAGCAATCTGGAACCGGCATTGCAGCTCATTCGACAGACACGGCCCCAGATTCTCGGACTGGCGGAACTGACCGGATCGCCCCGGGAGCGCAGCAACAAGCTGAAGCAACAACTGCCAGACTATGACGTGTCGATTCTGGGCTCGAATCTCTATCTGCTGATCCAGGGCACCAGCGGGACCACAGAAACTCTGGAGATGGGAGGCAGTTCCGTCGCCCGGCGGATTCCTGTCCACCTGCAGGGACACGATCTGGACATCGTGGTCGTGGATATCGACTCGCACCTGGCGCGTCCGAGGCGACCGGCCATTCAACATCTGGCCGAATTTGCCCGCTCGCGACAGGCGAAGCCTGTACTCATCATGGGAGACTTCAACCTGCCGGCCGACTCCGTGCATTTCAGATTTCTGCAGGAATCCTTTCGTCAGTTGTTCGCGAGTGCCGGGCAGGGATATGCCCCGACATGGCCGGTCCCGGTGCCGCTGCTGGAACTCGACCAGATCTGGATCAGTGCCGGGCTGAAGCCGGTCAGCTGCCGGCATCTGTGGTCCTGGGCCTCGGACCATCGCCCGGTGCTGGGAACCGTGGAATTCACGGAATAACTCCGCCGGGCGTGCAAGCCTCTCCTGATGATCACGGCCATCATTTTTGCAGGGATCGCGTTCCGCCACGCGAATGACGTGCATCAGACGCAACGCGCGCTGCGCGGGCACTGGTCAGAGCCACCGGCTCTCTCGCAATTTCAGAATCGGTCTTCCGTGTTCCGCTGGCGATCCAATGGGCCTTCCTGCGGGGGAATCGCGCCCATGCGCCTGCACCAGAACCCTGAACATGGTCTATCGCATGTCGAGTGGATCGACGTCGACAGTCAGTTCCACATCGGCAGTCTTTCCCAGTTGCGGGGAAACCGCTCCCCACAACGCCTGCAGCGTTTCCAATCGTTCGCAGGTCAGCTGCAGATGATACCGGTAAAATTTTCGCAGGCGGGTGATCATCGCCGGGGCCGGGCCGAGAATCTTGACTGGCGGGGTCAGGGTCTGGGCCTGTTCCCGCAGCAGGTCGGCCACGCGGCGGGCTTCTTTCTGCGCCAAAGCATCATCGAGTGATCGCACGATGACCCGGACCATGGAAGAGTAAGGCGGACTGTGCAGTGCCCGGCGATGTCCCAGTTCCAGCTGCGCGAAGCCGTCATAGTCATGCCGCGCGGCGCATTGAATAACCGGCTCCATCGGTGACATGGTCTGCACCAGAACGCGCCCCTCGCGATGCCCGCGTCCCGTTCGCCCGGCCACCTGGGAGATCAACTGAAAGGTCCGTTCCGCGCTCCGCAGCTCCGGTTGATGCAGCAGCGTGTCGGCATCAATCACGCCGACCAGGGTGATGTTGGGAAAGTCGAGACCTTTGGCAATCATCTGCGTGCCGAGCAGAATGTCATACTTCCCATGCCGGAAGGCTTCGAGTGCGACATCATGACTGCCAGGGGCTTTCATGGAATCGCTGTCCATGCGCAACACCCGGGCATCGGGAAACCGGGACCGGATCTCCGATTCCAGCCGCTGTGTGCCTGCTCCCAAAAAGCGCAGCCCTGGCTGACCACACTGGGGACAGCGTTCCGGCACAGGCATCTGAAATTCACAGGAATGACACAGCAGCAGGCTTTTGTCGCGATGCCAGGTCAACGTGACATCGCAGTCCGGACAGCGGACCCCCTGACAGGCCGGACACCACATGACCGGGGCATATCCCCGCAGATTGAGAAACAGAATGACCTGTCCCTGATCTTTCAGGGCCGTGGTCATCGCCTGTCCCAGAGCCCGGCCGATGGAATGCCCTTTCGGCAGCAGCGGATCATTGCGGGTGTCGACCAGCGTCACGCGAGGCAACGGTCGGGATTCCACGCGCTGCGTGAGCTTCAACAGACGGTCAGTTCCCTGCTGGGCCTGAAGCAGTGATTCCAGCGTCGGCGTGGCCGATCCCAGCAGCAGTGGCACCCGTTCCCGGCGGGCCCGTTCCCGAGCGACTTCCCGCGCATGATAACGCGGAATGGTCTGCTGCTTGAACGTCGCTTCGTGCTCTTCATCGATCACGATCAGCCCGAGCTGCGGCACCGGGGCGAAGATCGCACTGCGGGCTCCGACCACGACCTGCACTTTGCCTTCAGCAATCTGCTGCCAGTGCCAGTGCCGGTCTGCATCGGACAGATGGCTGTGCAGAACCGCCACGGAAGGAAACCGAGCGCGGAACCGGCGAATTGTCTGCGGCGTCAGGCTGATTTCCGGCACCAGCACAATCGCCTGCCTGCCATAACTGACGACCTCCCGGATCGCCTGAATATAGATCTCAGTTTTTCCACTGCCGGTGACCCCGTGCAGCAGAAATGTCTCATGGCGCTGCCCGCGTAACGCTTCAAGAATCGCTTCCTGAGCCACCTGCTGCTCGGCATTCAACTTCAGGTCCGCCTGCGTTTCCACCGGCACGCTGCCGGCTTCGGCCACCTGACTGCGAATCCGCAAGGGGACAATCCACCCGGCCCGGCGCAAGGCCTCGATGGGAGAGCTTCCACACCCGGCCCGTTCCGAAAGTTCCAGCAGCGTCAACGGCTCCGAACATTCCAGCAGCACCTTCAGCACCTCCCGCTGCTTGCGGGGGAGCTTCAGGGATTCCAGTTCCAGACCGGGGACCGGTTCAAAATGCAGAATTTCCCGGGTGCCGGCCTGCTTCTTAACCCCTGCCGGAATCACACTTTCCAGCACCTGCCCCCAGCTGCACAGATAGCGCTCACTCATCCAGCGTGTGAGATCCAGCATCCCCGGCGACAGCAACGGCCGTCGATCGAGAATTTCCCGGACTTCCTTGAGCTTTCGCGGCCCGGCCATTCCAGGGGTCAGCCCGACGCAATATCCCATGGTGAGCTGATTTCCGCGCCCAAACGGCACCTGCACCCGTTGGCCTGGTTCAATCAGTTCCCGCAGACCCGGCGGAACCAGATAGTCGAACACCGGCTGCAAAGGCCGATTGAAAGCCACCTGAGCCACCAGGCAGTCCTCTTCCGCCTCCAGCTCCCACTTTTCGGGCTGAGCGTCCCAGTCAAACAAGGATGGCTGACGACCAGTAGACAGGGGAACCTCCTCCCGAAACCACACTTTGGGGCATACAGGAAATCCAGAAAAAACGGGCAGACTGGAAGCTCATGCCTTCCGGGAGCCCGCCGCGCAAGAATCGTCCTCATTCTAGGCAATTTCCTGTCTCAAGGCGCGGAGGAGCCTGCAGATCCAGCGGTCCTGTCGCCGAATAAGCTCCACAGGGGATGGTCCTTCCTGCGGCAGGCACCCGACCAGGCGATCTGCCCGATTTCGCCGGTCGATCCGGTGATCAGGAATGAATTGCCGATTGATCTTGTGACAGTCTGCCGCTTGGTTTAGGGTCCTCCATGAACATCAGCGCAACACCTTGTGTCATCGGGGTGTGCTGCAGAACTTCCTACTCAGATCCTCCCTTCCAGGCGGCCAGTCGGCGGCTGTGGAAGGAATCCTGCCAGTTTCGTTTTTTCTTTTCCTTCCCCATTGAATCAGCCGGTCTGTTTTGGACTGGCGGAAGATCACAATGCCGCGCTGGGCACGACATTTCGGCGTGCTGATCATCGCGTGCAGCCTGGGCTGCACGACGACCGGTGCGCGCTGGAATTTCCCGAACATCCTGCCGGCCGGTGCCAGCAGCTGGATGCAGCGCAAGCCGGCGCTACCGCATTCGGATCCAGAAGCCGAAGAGCAGGCGGACGAACCTCTGGTCGCGATTCGCGACCCGAACGCTCCCATCCGGCACGATCCGGCCACGCGGATGCTCATTGAAGCCGAGCTGAAGGATGCCACTCCGGAAGAGCGCAACGAATGGCTGGCATTTCTGGGGACCGTGGAGTCGGAGCAGGTGCCCTATGTGCTTCGCGCGCGTCGGATAGCTGAAGGCCGCAAGAACGCTCCCCTGATCGCCGACACCGAGTCGGCATCCGGGAAACATGCGGACTCCCCGACCGCAACAGCAGCCTCCTCTCAGACCATTGTCAACGTCTCGGCCACCAGCACAGAACCAGTCGCAGGCAATGCGAAGTCCGCGGAAACCAATACGAAGCCGGCCGACGGAAACGCCACCGGCAAATCCCGGAAGTTCAGTTCCGGCTGGCTGTGGTCGCACCCCAACGAGGCCGAAAATGCCGACAACAGTGCTCCCCCGGCCGAGAAAGTCGATCGCAGCACGTTCGGACTCCCCCTGATGGCAGGTGGCCACAACAAGTCGGAATCCCAGGTGGCCATGGCGAGTGCCGAGTCGGCCGCCCCGCCTGAAGTGAATCCGGCATTTCCGCCCTCGGCCGGGCTCTCCTCGCGTCTGACCCCGGGTTCGCAGTTCTGGGAAGATGAGATGCAGAAACTCATCGCCTTGCTTGAAGCGGAAACCGGCACCACGCCAGGCCGGACACTCACCAGCGATGAAGTGCGGAAGCAGGTCGCCCTGCGGATGCTGTATCTGATTCAGAATGAACCGATGAAAGCCCAGCTGGTGATCCCCGGCATTCCAGCCGGCGAGCAAGAGTTCTGGACATCGATCTTCCTGGGACTGGCCGAACACCTCGACAGCTCCGGCGCTGTCGACCCTGCGGAACGGGCGACCCAGACCATGGCCCACCTGAATGCCGCGGCCTCCCATTTGCATGAAACCGCCCGGCTGCGTTTGCGGCATGTCGCCTTCAGCCAGGAAATCAACGGCTTCGGAAACTATCTCGAATTCCCTCGCAATGAATTCGCTCCCGGACAGACCGTTCTGGTGTATGCGGAACTTCGCAACTTCCACAGCGAACCCACTGAAAACGGCTACTTCCGCACCCGCATCAAATCGACCATCGAAATCTACAAGGTCGGAGCCTCGCGCCAGATGGTCGACCGCAGTTCATTCGATGGCACCGAAGATCTGTGCCGGGCTCTACGGACCGACTATTATCACAGCTATCGCATCGATTTGCCGACCCATCTCTCTCCCGGACGGCATGCCCTGAAACTGATCGTTGAAGACGAACTGACCGGCAAAATGGCCACGGAAACGCTCGAGTTCGAAGTGCAGTAATTCAGTGCCGGTCGCTCCAGCCAGTGCCTGCTCAGCGCGCATGACAGCTGATGAAACATCACTCCCCGCCCGGCGGAACGCGGTTCATACGGGTGTGAGATCTTCCAGAGCCGGTCCGCAAGCCGGCGAGGATGTGAAACCGGCCGGTGCCCGATAGAATCCGGCCAGAGCAGGTTGTTCTTGCCTGGGCAGTCACTGACGCTTCTCGCTCTCATGAAACGTCACTTGCCGCGTAATGGAACGCGGTCCCTGCAAGACCGCCATGCTCTTTTCAGGGGACTGCCATGGCACCTGCACCGCTGCTTCGACTGGGACTGTTCCTGAGCCTGCTGCTGGGCTCGATTCACAGTGCGTCCGCCGAGCAGTTTGTGCTGTTCGATGTCACATTCGACTACACCAAACAGGATGCCGACAACGCGAAGCCCAGCCCGTCGCATTATTATGTACGCGAACCGGACCTGAATCCGAACCGCCCGCGCGACTGGACCAGCCCGGTCGATTACCGCCACGGCACCGTTCACATTCGTCTGGAAGTTCTGGAGAAGCCGGCCGGCGGGGAACCGACCACCTGGTCGCTGTGCTACATCCCCAACAAAGGCCAGAAGAACGGTTACGGCTGCACCAACACCGTGGTCTACAAAGAACCTGGCGTCTATGAGCAGGATGTCTCGATGACGAAATTCTGGGAAAACGATTCCATCATCTGGACGGAAGGCATCAAGCGGATGGACCTGGTCATCAAAGACAACAGCGGCGGGAAAGGCCATGCCCACAAACGGGCCGACCATGAAAAGTTTTTCCCCACCCGGGTCCGCATGACCATGATTCAGGTCTCCGCCGAATCGAAATACGATCCCAGCCTGCTGCCGCCTGCCAAAAACTCTCCCCGATAGACCCGTTTGGCCTTTGCTCTGTCATATTCGAGCCTTCATATTCGAGCCTGAATTCGCAGGGGATGATCAAGATCTGCGCGAGACAACATTGACAACGCCGCTCGAGACCATCTTCATGGTTCGGGTGCAGACGAACGGGCGCGATTCCCCGCAGGCAGGCCCATTGGATCGCCTGCGGAACACCCAAGACCCATGCCGAAATGGCTCGAGAGCCGGAGAAAAACTCAGCGGTCGACTTCGCCCATCACGACATCCAGCGAACCGACGATCGACGGGATATCTCCCAGCAGCACTCCGGCGCACAGCGGCGGAATCACGGACAGATGGCAGAAGGACGAGCTTTTCGCCCGGGCCCGCATCGGTTCCGGCTGGCCATCTCCGACGATGTAAAACCCCATCTGCCCGCGCGGGGCCTCTGTTTCCAGATAGGCCTCGCCCACCGGCAGGCGAGTGGTCATGCGGAACGGCAGACGATAGCCTCCTTCTGCCTGGGGATAAGCGTCGAGCCCCTGGCGAACCAGCCGGATCGACTCGCAGACTTCCTGCATCCGGACAAAGAACCGGCACCAGTTATCGCCGACCACGACTTCGCGCGGAACATGGTCTTCCGGACGAAACGGAGCATAAGAGACGTCGAACTGATAGCCGTCATACATCCGGGTGTAAATCGGTTCTCCATCCCGGCGCAGGTCGAAGCTGACGCCGCTTCCCCGCAGCACCGGGCCGGTGCAGCCATGACTGATCGCCATGTCGGCGCTCAGCACGCCCAGTCCGGCCGTCCGCTGAATGAAGATCGAATTGCGGGTGAGCAGAATGTGATATTCCCGAATCCGGTCATCGAGCCAGTCGAGAAAGATCCGGACCGCATCGCTCCAGTCGATGGTCACGCCCGGCTGATGGCCGGTCAGAGTGGCCAGCCCCGGGGGAAACGGGATATGTCGGGGAAGGTCATGCGTCACTCCCCCGATGGTGACATAGCTGTAGGTCAGCCGGGCTCCGCAGACTTCTTCGAACAGATCGAGAATGACTTCCCGTTCCCGGAAGGCATACAGAAACGGGGTAAAGCTCCCCAGGTCGAGTCCATAGGCCCCCATGCCCATCAGGTGGCTGGCAATGCGGCCCAGTTCGCAGATGATCAGCCGCAGCGTCATGGCCTTGGGGGGCACTTCCATGCCCAGCAGTTTTTCAAAGGTCAGTGACAGGCCCAGATTCATGTTCATCGCGGCCAGATAATCCATCCGGTCGGTGTACGGAATCCATTGCGGACCGGAGATATTCTCGCCAACTTTTTCTGCGCAGCGGTGCAGGTAGCCGATGTGCGGCGTGACCTCATGCACCACTTCGCCATCCGTGCGCAGCAGCAATCGCAGCACGCCATGCGTACTGGGATGCTGAGGCCCCATGTTGACCAGCATTTCGTCGGTGCGGACATCAAATTCGATGACGCGCTGATCAGGCAAATCAGTAGTACTCATGATGGGGCGCAGATTCCTGCAGACAAGGCCCGGTCTTCCCCGGGGAGAGCGAAACGAAAAGGAACGCGGTTCGGCACCGCCCGGTCATCGGCTCAGCGGCCGCGGATTCCATGATATTCCAACGGCATCTCATAATCTTTCCGCAGGGGATGCCCGACCCAGTCATCGGCACACAGAATGCGGACCAGGTTCGGGTGCCCCAGGAACTCGATTCCGATCAGGTCATAGGCTTCCCGCTCGTGCCAGTCGGCAATCGCCCAGACACCGGTCACACTGGGAACAGCCGGCAGTTTTCCGGGGACGTCATCCCGCCAGCGAGGGAGCTTCACTTTGACCACCAGCTGATGCCGCTGCGTCAGACTGAACAGGTGATAGACCACTTCGATGTGGGGAGAGTAAGGAAACTTCGCCTGCAGTTTCGGATCAGGTTCCAGATAGTCGACGCCGGTCAGATTGCTCAGCGTGTCGAAACCCAGATCAGGCGTCTGCTTCAGAAAATGGCAGACCCGTGCAATCTCCGGCGGGGCCACTTCAATCCACGGATCAATGCCTGCGTCATGCAAGTGCAGAATGACCTCGGGACCAAATTCATTCAGGAGTCGCTGATGGATCTCCGCAGGTGTCATGGATTGTCTGTCCGTTCGAGAAGGGCGGTCTGAATTCGAAGCCCCCTTTCCCGACGGCAGGGGCAGGCCGGATTGACGGAAAACCACGGCGATCAGCTGGTCAGAACCGATTCCCGCCGCTCGCTCCCTTCCGGTTCACTGAGAACCGGCTCCCGGTGCGGCTCGGGAGTGGATTTGACCCGACTGACCATGGCGCGGACCCAGTCCAGATCCCCGCGATACCAGACATAGGCAAAGCCGACCAGCAGAATGGAAAAGAACACCAGCATGTCGGCCATGCCTGTCCATGCCAGCCGCAGGGCATCACCGGAAGAAATCACCGCATCGCCGGTCGCGGTGCCCGGCGACAGATTGAGCAGTTTGTCGGTCAGGTTTTCCCGCGCCGCATCGGACAGGCGCTGATCAGCCAGTTGAGTCGCCGTACCAAACACGCTGGCCCAGGGAAAGAAGAATACAATTTCCACGTCAAACAGAATGAACAGCAGGGCGACCACATAAAAACGGATGTCGAACTGCACATAACTCGAGCCAATCGTGGGCTCGCCGCATTCATAGACCGCCAGCTTTTCATCCGTCGGCAGATGAGGACGCAGGAAGCGCCCAATCACCAGCGGCAGCAGCACCATGCCGGCACCGGCCAGAGAAAACAGCACCAGATGCAGCACCAGTTCAGTCATGACAGAAATTCTCGCATCGTGCTCTCCGGTGGCTCATCTGGCAGGCCGAAGCAGACCAGTCAAAACGTCCGGCCGCTGTGCAGCCTCGTGTTTCCTCAGGACTTCAGACCGGCCGGCGAAGATTCAGCCACGGCTGGCATCAACGGTTCTGCCGGAAGCTCAAACGGATTCGGTTCTCCCTGAATCCAGACCGGCTGGTAAAGCACCTTGGATTCGGCAACCACCGCAGGATTCAAGGTCGCCTGTCCCCAGGCCACCTGCAACGGCAGTTTGGCATAATCCACGACACATCCATCGCGGCTGTAACCGCTCAGGTCGTGATTCGACCCCATGAAGATGCAGTCCACCGGGCAGGGGTCCACACACAGGGCGCAAAACATGCACTTGGTGTAGTCGATGGTGAACCCGTTGATGCGAAAGCCTTTGCCGGCCGGATTCTTCATCTTGTCGATGTAGATGCAGTCCACCGGGCAGGCCACGGCACACTTGTCACACCCGATGCAGGTGGTGAGATCAAAGCGGTGAAATCCCCGATACCGGGCTTTGACCGGAATGGGACGTTCCGGATATTCATAGACTTCCGCCATCGTCTGCCGTTGATAGGTCCGGGCCATCAGGCGAATGGTGACCCACATTCCTTCCAGAACGGTGGTCACAGCCAGCCAGATGTTCAGAAACCATTGACGCACGGAAGACACGCTGCCTGCAGAAAAATTCGCTTCAAACTCGTGATCGACCCCGCCAGGAGATCGAAAAGCAGACCGAACCTGAGGTGCCATACTGAATTATAGGCCGCCCCCCCTCCCTCGCAACCAACCGTGAGGACGAGAATCTCCGGAATCGAGCCGGTTGCCCCTTCGTGATGTGACCCCTGACAGCAATGAGCCGCCCTTGCGCAATCACGACCACTGACGGCCTGACAGGAGGCTGCAGGAGGAAGACCACCGGACGAAACGCACATCCGGCAGAAGTGTGACACACCCTGAAACGACTCCCCGGGACGGGTATTCCCAGCCTCTCACAGAGGATCACAGGGAGCCCGGCCAGCCCGACAGACTCAATGATCTGAAATCCACAACATCCAGCCCAGACATACATTCCGCCGAATCAGCCCCAAGCCTGATGGCTGAAACCGCCCCAAGAATGGGGAGAGAAAAGAATCCGCTGAAGAGAGAGCGCTGGGGAGCCATTTGGCCCCGCATGCAGCACGCTGCAGATTGCCCAGACAGGCAGATTGACGTAAGCAACGTCACAGCAGAGAGTTGAAAGTTGCCCGACTAGGATTTGAACCTAGACTAAAAGAATCAGAATCTTTCGTGCTACCGTTACACTATCGGGCAAGCAGCACGCGAATCGTATGTTCTCCTGCGTCTCCTGCCAAGCCAGATTTCCCTCCTCCGCAAGAGGTCTGCAAAACTTATCGGAACCAGGCGCCAACATGGGCGTTCCCACCTGTGCCGTCTGCTTTCCGGCACTCCTTTTCCAGCACTCCTTTTCTATCTGTATCGAGAGTAACGGGCCCCGGATTCCCCCTGAGCCTGCCCCAGAGTGATTTCCCGCCCTGTCATGGGGTTTTCTCGCAGAATTCCCAATCGTTCACCCCTTCGGATGCGCGCGGTTCGCGATAGAATACCCCGGGTAAGAATTTTTGATCAGGCTCAAGGGGCAGGTGTGAACGAATCAGGCCAGGGGGCAACCACAGAATCAACAACCACTTCTGCATCCACCGTGGATCTGCCGCGGATCGAAAAAGCGGTGCGGGAGATTTTGGCGGCCATTGGGGAGAACCCGAATCGGGATGGGCTGCTGGAGACACCGGCGCGTGTCGCCCGCATGTATGCCGAAATGTTCAGCGGGCTGCATGTCGATCCTTCCCGGCATCTCAAAAAGACATTTCAGGAAACTTATGACGAACTGGTGCTGATCCGGGACATCAGCTTCAACAGCATGTGTGAACATCACCTGCTGCCGTTCATCGGTACCGCGCATATCGGGTACATCCCCCGGGGAAGCGTGGTCGGACTGAGCAAACTGGCCCGGATCATTGAAGAAGTCTCGCACCGTCCGCAGGTGCAGGAGCGCATGACCGAACAGCTCGCCGATCTGCTGGTGCAGGAACTGGACCCGAAAGGGGCCATTGTGGTTCTGGAAGCCGAACATTCCTGCATGACCATCCGGGGCATCCGCAAACCGGGAGCCCTGACCATCACCAGCGCCGTGCGCGGCCTGTTCAAAGAGAATGTTTCGAGCCGTTCCGAGGCGATGTCACTGATCTCGAGCCGGCGATAACAGCACCGGGCAGACACTTCCATTCTCCCCCGACACATGGCAGGCGTCTGCTCCTGTGCGCCTCGGGAAATCCGCATGCCCAGTCAGGAAGAGAACCGGCCCGGAAACGGGAAGCCCTGTTTCGCAACGGAGAAGGATTCGATCTGCTTCTGTCCGCGTTTCCATTGAAAACGGGGTGATCCAGTCGTTCGCCGGTCCTCAGGACCAGACGCCAGGCCGGCCTGACAACCTTTTGAAATGTCCTTCGTACTGAAGCCGCTTCCTTGGACGAGCAGAACCAACGCATTGCTGACGATCTGGCTGGAATCTTCCAGGGAGAACTGCGTTTCGACAGCGTGGCGCGAGAGCTCTATTCCACCGATGCGAGCATCTATCAGATTCACCCGCTGGGAGTCGCCTTTCCCCGTCACACGGACGATGTCGTCACGCTGGCGCAATATGCCTGCGAAAATCATATTCCCCTGATTGCGCGCGGATCGGGATCCGGCCTGGCCGGCGGAGCCCTGGGGGCCGGACTGATCGTCGATTTTTCCCGTCACATGCGGGAGATCCTCGCGCTCGATTCCGACATCGTTCGAGTCCAGACAGGAGTCGTCCGGGACCAGCTGAATCAGTTTCTGCGGCCTTATGGCCGCTACTATCCTCCCGATCCTGCCGGCACGGCTGTGACGACCGTGGGGGGCATGCTGGCCGTCGATGCCGGGGGATCTCATGCGGTCCGGGTCGGCTCGGCGCGCAACCATGTGAAATCCATCGAAATTGTGCTGGCCGACGGCACCTGCTTCGAGGCCGGCACGCATCATCGCTGGAGCAGTGAAACCGGCTCGCAGCGCCGCAACGAAATTGTCACACGCATCAACCAGATCGTCACCGAGCATCAGCTTCTGATTCAGGAACGCCAGAAGCCCCAGATTCGGAACTGCTCCGGTTATCATCTTCGATCCGTGCTGCAGAATGATGAAATTCATCTGCCGCGACTGCTGGTCGGGTCGGAAGGCACGCTGGCCCTGTTCACATCGGCCACGCTGCAGACACTGGCCATTCCTGAATTTCGAACTGCGGCCCTGGTGGTCTATTCCGATCTGGAACAGGCACTGGAAGCCGTCCCGGAAATCGTCACGCTGGAACCTTCCGCCTGCGACCTGCTGGATCGACGGCTGCTCTCTCTGGCGCGCGATTCCAGTCTGCAGTTCGCCAGCCTCATTCCGGCCACGGCAGCGGCCGGTCTGCTGATTGAACATGTCGGCTATTCCGAGCGCCAGGCTCAGGATCTGCTGGCACGTACCCTGCGGCTGGTCCGCGAGCTCGACCCGAGTGTCGTGGTTGCGGCAGAGGCCCATACCTTTGACGACGTCGAGCAGATGTGGTCGCTGCCGCAACGTGTGGTGCCGTTGCTGAACCAGCTGCGAGGCGAAACCCGGCCCTGGCCGCTGGTCGAAGACATTGCCGTGCCTCCGGCGGCCCTGCGCGACTTTCTGCTCAAGGCACAGCGCGTCTTTCAGAAACACTGGATCACCGCATCGCTTTATGCGCATGCCGCGTCGGGGCAGGTTCATTTTCGGCCCTTCCTCAAGTCGCCGAGCCCTGAGAATGCCGAACAGATCGAATCGCTGGCCCGGGAACTGTACGAAATTGCAATCGCCTGCGGGGGAACGATCAGTGGCGAGCATGGCAACGGGCTGGCCCGCACTGCCTTCATCCGAACCGAATACGGGCCGTTGTACCGGATCTTCCAGAAGGTGAAGGAAACCTTTGATCCGGAAGGACTGCTGAACCCGGACAAGATCATTTCCAATGATCCCCGGCTGACCATCCGGAATTTTCGCCGGCCACTGACGACAGGAGAACCCAACCCGCTGGTTCCCCTGCAGCTGGAGTGGCGGCCCGATGAACTCGCCGAAACCACGTCGCGCTGCAATGGGTGCGGGGATTGCCGGACTCAGAGTGCGTCTGCCCGCATGTGTCCGTTCTTTCATGTCGATCAGCTCGAAGATGCCAGCCCTCGCGGCAAGGCCAGCCTGATGCGGTCGATCGTCAATGGCACGATCGACCCGAAGACTTTTTCCACGGATCAGGCCAAAACGCTGGCCGACCTGTGCTTCAACTGCAAGCAATGCCACATGGAATGCCCGTCACAGGTGAACATTCCAGCCCTGGCGATTGAAGCCAAGGCCCAGAATGTCGCGGCCATGGGGCTGTCGAATGCCGACTACATCCTCTCACGGGCGCATTCCTTCGGGCGGCTTGGCTGCCGGATTTCTCCTTTCGCGAACTGGGCCCTGGCCCATTCCGGAATCCGCTGGCTGATGGAACAGCTGCTCGGCATTTCTCAGCATCGCCGTCTTCCCCGCTTCTCACGCGGCGAATTCCTCAACTCGGTCCAGGGACACCCGCAAAATGTCGAAGCTGCCGATGCCGTCTATTTTGTCGATCACTTCGTGAATTATCACGATCACGAGCTGGGACGCGCCTTTTTGCGCATCCTGCAGCATCACGGAATCCGGGTGGCCATTCCGGCCGGGCAGGTGGCCTCGGGCATGGCCATGGTCTCGGTTGGAGATCTGGATGCCGCGCGCGAGATGGCCGAAACCAATGTGCGAGTGCTGGCAGAATATGCCCGGGAAGGACGCCCGATCATCTGCACGGAACCCACGGCAGCCGTCTGCCTGAAATACGAATATCCCCGGCTTATCAGATCTCCTGATGTCGAGCTGGTGGCCGAACACACGATCGAGGCCGGAACTTATCTGTTGAACCTGCAGCAGAAAGGGAAGCTGAACACCGGCTTTTCAGAACTGCCCCTGCAGCTGAAATATCACACCCCCTGCCATCTGAAATATCTCACACCGCAGACCCCGCTGGCCACGCTGCTGAAGAATATCCCGGGTCTGCAGATTGAACACCTGCAGGCAGGCTGCTCGGGGATTGCCGGGGCCTTTGGAATTACCGCCCGAAACTTCAACAGTTCCATGACGATGGGAAAACTGCTTGTCGAACAGATGGAATCGCTCGATCTGCATGCCGGTGTCACGGAATGCAGCAGCTGCCGGATGCAGATGGAACAGCAGGCCAGCGTGCCGACGCTGCATCCCCTGAAAATTCTCGCTCTGTCCTATGGTCTGCTGCCTGAGCTCGCGCAGCGCCTGCAGCAGATGCGGCCTGCCGGATTAACCATGTCATGACAGTCACCGTGCTTCTGTTTGCCCAGGCCCGCGACGCCGCCGGCACCTCGCAGGTGCAGGTGACACTGAAGGAGGGCGCAACCATCGCGGAACTGCGCACGGCACTCCCGGAGCAGTGTTCCGCACTGTCTTCCCTGATGCCAGGCCTGCTGATTGCCCTGGATGAACAGTTCGCCACCCCGGACCAGATCATTCAGCCCCAGTCTCGGCTGGCCTGTTTTCCGCCGGTCAGTGGTGGATAACCCGGTATCTGTTTTTCAAAATGGTCCAGCCTGTGGTCACACGCAATGCCAGCCATGAGCTGACAGCGTCTGGCAGAGCCGCGCAGGATCTGACGGAGCCCGGCAGGGCCTCAAACGCGTCTCCCCTGGCGTCTCTCTATTTTCCGAAGGTCTTCCCTGATGGTGCGGTCTGGCCATTCATCTGCTTCTGAACAGGTTCCCGGGTTGCGAAACCCAGGGTGCCCTCAGTACGAACCGTTGCCGAACCCGGCACCATTCCGAACTGCTTATTCTGAAGAAGGAGTCGCGCGGAATGTCTGAACACATGCCGGCAGGCGACGAAACGACGATCTGGCTGACGAACGAGCCTGTGGAAACAGCCGAAGTGCTGCGCGCGGCCGCCACGCCGCAGAGCGGGGCCACACTGCTCTTTCTGGGGACTGTCCGCGAGATCACCGCCGGACGTCAGACACTGGCTCTGGATTATGAAGCCTATCCGGAAATGGCCCTGCACGTGATGCAGGCACTCGCCCGGGAAGCCCGACAGAACTGGCCTGTGAAACGACTGGCTCTGGTACATCGATTGGGGCATCTGCAGCCGGGCGAAATCAGTATCGCAATTGCCGTCAGCACGGCGCATCGGGCAGAAGCCTTCGATGCCGGCGAGTTCCTGATTGATGAGTTCAAACAGCGGGTTCCCATCTGGAAAAAAGAGAACTGGGGAGACGGCACCTCGGAATGGGTGCACCCCGGGCTGGCCTGATGAACCCTGCTTCGAAGAATGTCAGCCCCGACAGCCGGTGAACGTCGTTCACTCCTGCCTGTGCAGGGCCCGCGCGAATTTGCGGCCTGTTACCGGCATCGGCAGCCGCTCGATTTCCTGGAGTGTCAACCACTGATGCCGTTCCGCTCCGGCAGTCGCCGCAGCAGGAGTGATGGCTCTCCCGACTGGCGATTCAGCCGTCAGACAGATCAGGCGAATGCGATAACGCGTCACGCTGTGACGCAGCTCCTGCAGAACCTGCAGCGTTTCCGTCCTCAATCCATGCCGGTTCTGAAGCTCCGCGTGTACTTCGCAGAACAGTCGGTTCCGGCACTCCACATCCAGCGGATCGCTCTCGCTCAGGGAGGTCACCGGAAAGCGGACAAAATCCCAGAGTCCCGCCCAGCGGGCACCGACAGGCCGCTGCTGCACCAGAAAGCACTCTCCCTGACGCAGCGCGATCGTCGCTTCCACGACCGGGGTCACGGCCGGTCGAATCTGCGGGGCTGGAATCTCTTTCTGGGTCCCCTCCGCGAAAGCACGGCAACAGCTCTTCAGCGGACATGCCAGACAGTCAGGATCAACCGGCGTACAGACCTGCGCCCCCAGTTCCATCAGCGCCTGATTGATCTGGCCTGGCGTCTTCGACTGCGCCAGACGTTCCGCGAATTCCCACAGCAGCAGCTGCCCGGCACGCGATCGCGGATCTCCCGGATATCCCAGCAGCCGGGCATACAGCCGCAGCGTATTGGCTTCCACAATCGGGGCCGGAAGGTCGAAGGCAAACGAACGGATGGCTCCGGCCGTATAGCGTCCAATCCCAGGCAGTTTCTGCAGGGCGGCGAGTTCAGACGGGAAGTCTCCCTGAAGTTCCGCGCAGATCACCTGCGCGGCCCGATGCAGGTTGCGTCCACGACTGTAATATCCCAGCCCTTCCCAGAGCTGCAGCACGCGGGATTCTGTGGCCGCCGCCAGAGCATGCACTGTCGGAAAGGCCGCCAGAAAGCGCGCATAGTACGGCATGACGGCTTTCACAGTCGTCTGCTGCAGCATGATCTCGCTGATCCAGATGCGATAGGGATCGCAAGTTTCGCGCCAGGGAAGCGGCCGGGCGTGAGTCGCATACCAGCCCAGCAACCGGCGGCGTAGAGTCCCCAGAACCGGGCCGGAGAAAGGGCGCAGCAGTTCCTGATGATCTGCGGATGCCCACAGGCGACCGGGGGGAGCGCCGGCGTTCTTTTGTCCTTGTCGGCCACCCGGCACGTCATCACTCCCTGCAGCACAGACTGCATACAGCGCATAAAAAAAGCGACCGTCGCAGGACGATCGCTGATCTGTTTTCGAATCTGTCCGTTACCGGGACAGGAAGGCAACCACGGCCCCGACTTCCACGGGCAGGCTGACATCGTCCGCAGTGGGCAGCGAGGTCACGATGGCCCGCAGTTCGTCTTTGTCGAAGTTGATCCAGCTGGCGCTCTGATCAGAGCCGCTGCCCAGTTCGGCATAGAACTTTTTCAGGTTCGGGCGGTTTTTGACGGTAATGACGTCGCCGGCACAGCACTGATAGCTCGGGCGATCCACACGACGACCATTCACCAGGAAGTGACCATGCACAATTCCCTGGCGTGACTGGGGGCGGGTCGTGGCAAAACCGGCACGACGCACCACGTTATCCAGGCGGCGTTCACACAGGATCATCAGGTTTTCCCCGGTGTTCCCTTTCATCCGCTTGGCCTTGTCGAAGTACTTCCGCAGGTTCTTTTCGCGCAACCCGTAGTAATACTTAATCTTCTGCTTTTCAGTCAGAGCCTGGCCATAGATGCTCGTTTTCCGGCGGCGCTGAGCCATTCCGGGCGGATATTCTTTCTTTTCGAAAGCACGCACAGCGCCTGCGCTTTCGAAGACCTGAAATCCGAGGCGGCGATTGATGCGCGCTTTTGGTCCGGTGTAACGACCCATCGACTCTATTTCCTGAAAACTGACACTATCACAACAATTGAGCACAACGAATCCGCACAGCGTCAAAAATGGCGCGACGCGGCTTCCCGGTGCATCGGGGAAACGAAGAATGATGACGTGTTCCCTCCAAGGCGTCAAGCGTGGACAGATCTCCCTTCCGACCTGAATTTTCTGCCGGATTCCGTCGGGGGTCTGGCTGAAACTGCCGGATCTGTCAATGGGGGTTGAAATATCGGCAACCCACCCCTCCAGCAACTCGCAACCCTCACCCATAAATTCACTTACGGCACACACAAAAATCTTCAGACTTTGACTCAAGGCCATTTTCGTGCAGGTTTCGTCCTGTTTCTTGAGCAAAAGATCTAGGCCCTCGGAAAATTTCCCCATAGAACCGCCCCACCCCGCTGGCCGCATTCGCCGGTCACATGAAGTCACTCCGTTTGAGATTCACCGTTTCTTGTTTTGACGGCCTGTCTCAGCAGGTTCTCCCGCATGATGACACTACTGCGCCATTCCGTTCTTTACCGTTCTTCCATGTCGAGGAACGCCCAGGCCCTGTTGCTGGCTCTGGCCTTCGGCAGTCTGACAGGCTGTAACTGCTTCTGCTCACGCTGGCAGTTACGGCAAAGCCAGCTGCGGACCTATCAGGCCTATAACCAGAGCCAGATGCTGGCCAGCGAACTGGGACAATCCCAGCAGATGGCCTCCCAGCTGGCCACCGAAAAGCAACTGGCCGAATCCCGGGCGGGCGAACTCGAGCGCAACCTGAAAGTTGCCAACCAACGGCTCGAGAACCTGGCCCAGGAACGCTCGAAGCTGCACGATGAATACAAGCATCTGCTCACCACACTGCCGGCACCCGGCAGCGGTCTGACGAATAAACACTTTGAAGAACTCTGCCGGCGTTATCCCCAGTTCGAGTTTGATCCCATCACCGGAGTCAGCCGCTTCAATGCCGAAATCATGTTCGACAGCGGCAGCAACCAGCTGACTCCGGAAGGCCAGCGCGTGCTGCAGGAATTTGCCAGAATCCTGAACGACGGCGATGCCCGCCAGTTCAATGTGCTCGTCGTCGGACATACGGATGACGAGCCGGTCGTCCGCCCGGACACCCGGGCCAAGCATGAAACCAACTGGGAACTTTCGGCCCATCGGGCCACCGCGGTGGTGCGACAGCTGGCGAAGTATGGAATCTCGGAACCACGCATGGGAGTGGCCGGATACAATAAGTTTCAGCCGGCAATTCCGAATGCAAACGATTCGAGTCGCGCGAAGAACCGGCGTGTCGAACTGTTTGTGCTCGCCCCGGATGCCTCGATTGCCGGGCGGGATTCCAATCTCTCCCAGCGCTGACCGGTCTTCCGTGTCATCATCATCATCAGTTTGAAAATCATCAGTCTGAAAACAGGCCGCACCTCTTCAGGGGAGCGGCCTGCTTCCATTCCACCGTCTTCTTCAGCATCTTCGCCCCCTTCGGAGATCGTCAGATGATGCATGCCGACTGGTTCCGCACTGTCGAGTTCCCGCTCGCGTGGGATGCCTACCGCCGTCTGCCCCGGCATTCCGCCTACCGGTATGAATACCGACAGGGCAAGGCCACCATCACCGGACGGCCGCTTTATCGTCATTGCCGCATCCCGATCCCCCCCAGTCCGGCACCTTCCGAAACTGCGCCGGCATTGCAGACTCTGGAACTGGTCCCCTGGACGCAGGCCAGCCTGACAGCCGGGCAGAAAGACCGCCTGGTCGATCTGTATCAGGCAGCATTTGCCGAGACCGTTCCCTTTCCGGCTCTGACCAAAGAGGACCAGTTCGCGGCGGCGTTTTCGATTCTGGGAGGCAGCATCGCAGGCTTTGACGGCGTTCCCATTCCACAAGCCAGTTTTGTCATCCGCAGCCGCGCGGAAAAAATGCCGGTCGCGGCCGCCCTGCTCACACTGACCGCCCCAGGGAACTGGACCGATTTCACCGATCCCGCCTGGAAAGCGGCTCCGCCGAAAGATCCGGTCCGGCAGCAGTGGGGGCATCCCCATCTGACCTGGCTGTTTGTCCGCCCTGACTTTCAACGCCAGGGGCTGGGAACCCGCCTGCTGACGCAGGCCCGGCAGCAACTGTCTCAACTCGGCTATGCCTGGCTGTTCAGCACTTTTCTGGTGGGCAACAACAGCAGTCTGCTCTGGCACTGGAAACAGGGCTTCGAACTGATTCCGCGATCGTCTGAAATCCCCTCTTCTTCCGGAGAAGAAGACTCGTCCCATTTCCCGACAGGTCGGCAGACTGGACACTGAGCGCCGGAGATTCGAAACTCTGCGCATCACACCGGCCAGAACACCTTGCCGACGAATCTTTTTCTGCTCCTGCTGACGGCGGCCCTCATTTCCGATCTCACAGCGCCGTGGCGAACAGCGGAAAGAGCACACCTAATTCCACAAGTCGATCAAGCAATCGAGGCAGACATGGCGAAACCGATTCGCGTAGCAATCACCGGAGCAGCAGGCAACATTGGATATGCACTGGCATTTCGCATTGCCAGCGGAGAAGTTTTTGGACCTGATCAGCCGGTCCACCTGAACCTGATCGAAGTTCCGCCGGTGATGAAGTCCCTGGTCGGCGTGGAAATGGAAATGCAGGATTGTGCTTTCCCCACGCTGGAAGGAGTCACCCGATGTGACAGCGATCACCTGGAAGAGGCATTTGCCGACTGCAACTGGGTGCTGTGCGTCGGCAGCGTGCCGCGCAAGGCCGGAATGGAACGGGGCGACCTGATTCGTGTCAACGGCCCGATCTTCACCAATACCGGCAAAGCCATTCAGGCCAGCGCCGCGAAAGACGTGCGGGTGCTGGTGGTCGGCAATCCCTGCAACACCAACTGCCTGATCGCCATGCACAATGCTCCTGACGTGCCGCGCGATCGCTGGTTCGCCATGACCATGCTGGACGAAAACCGCGCCAAATCGATGCTGGCCATCAAAGCCGGCCAGCCGGTGAAAGCCGTGAAACACCTGGGAATCTGGGGAAACCATTCGTCCACTCAGTTTCCTGACTATTTTCATGCCACGATCAACGGCAAGCCGGTGACGGAAGTCATTCAGGATGAAGCCTGGTTGAAAAATGAATTCATTCCACTGGTGCAGAAACGGGGAGCGGCCGTGATTGAAGCCCGTGGCGCCAGCAGCGCCGCCAGTGCCGCGAACGCCATTCTGGACACTGTGAAGTCGATCATTCGCCCGACAGAAGCCGGCGACTGCTTCAGCGCGTCCATTCGCAGCGACGGCAGTTATGGCATCGACGAAGGTCTGATTTTCGGTTACCCGCTGACGACCGACGGCAAGACCGTGAAGATCGTCCCCGGGCTGGAAAACACTGAGTTCGCCCAGTCGAAAATCCAGATCACGCTCGATGAACTTCGCGCAGAACGCGACACCGTGAAAGACCTGTTGAAATAGGCTTCATGCCTAGTTCAATGCAGGCGACTGCAGCCTTGGACAATGACCTGACCCGGACGGAAACACGTCCGGGTTTTTTCGTGCCCTGGCGGCAGCAGCAGCAGCGATTCGAAAGACGATTCCGGTTGGCCGCCCGGTTGGCTCCCCCAGTGCCCGGCTCACTTCAGGCCGGCCCCCGTTCACCAGTATTCGGCGTCCGGACAGATCCCGGTTTCCGGCTGTCAAGACGCGAATCGACACGAATCGGAGAAGCGGGGCGGATCGATCAGTTTCTTCCTCGGGACAGGGCCAGGTGGGGTAGAATCCAGGCAGACTCCATGTTCTCGTGCAAAAAGGAAAACTGGTATGAGCTATCGACGTGAACCGGCCATTTCCAATTCCACCTGGATTCTGGTGGCAGATCGTGCCCAGGCGGCGATCTATCATGCGCTCTGGCCGGAGCTGAAGCACCTGGAGGCCATTCATCAGATCCAGAATGCCGAAGGAGCAGGGGAGCAGAACGGGCTGACCACCGACCGGTTCGGACGGCCGGACGATCCCCGGGCCATTTCCAGACTCGGGGAGCCTCAGACTGACTATCGGCATCGCACCGCGCAGGAGTTTGCCGTCCGGCTGATGTCCGAGCTGGAGCATGGACGGGCGACCAGCCAGTTCGGACGTCTGGTTGTCGTGGCCCCTCCACTCATGCTGGGAATTCTCCGGGACAAGTATTCGTCCCCCTTGCAGAAGTGCGTCGTCGCCGAAATCGACAAGGAACTGGTCGATCTGCCGGTCAATGAACTCTGCGCCCATCTGCAGGGGGCATTGTCCATGGTCACCGGAAGCTAAGCAGGTTGCTCGCTCCGGTGCCCGCGTCGGAGGATTTTTGGATTGTCCACTTCCCAATCCGCGAGGCGAGAACGGTTCATTGAAGCGGGACGATCGTATTGAGCAGGTTGCTCGCTCCGGTGCCCGCGGATGCATTCACTGACGTTTCGTGCTCTGAATGAGACTCCGAGTTCGGTGGATTGTCTGAGCATGCCCCAGAAAACAGAGCATGCCCATTTTCGGGGCGGCTCTGTTTCGTTTTTTCACCTCAGGATATTTCCCCGGCGTTCACGCAGCACAACACGCGGACAGGCAAGACATTGCGCGCCGGCTTCTCCATTCACCGCGGTGTCGACCGGGCCGAATCCCCGGCCGCGAGTCCGGAGCCATGCCGGGGAATTGTGTCGGCCCAGGGAAAGACGATACGATAGAATTCAGTCTGAAATTTCGGGATTTTCACCCGGAGTCGCACCGATGTCGGCAACTTTCCTGTCGACATGTCCACTTTCGCGTATCCAATTTGTCCCATGTCCGCCGCCACGGAAGATTATGACTGGCTGGCCGGCCTGAAGCAGCACGAGCCCTGGCTGCGGAAGGTTCTCTTCAATCGCGTGGGGGACCGCGATGTGGTGGACGATCTGATGCAGGAAATCGGACTGGCTATCAGCCGTCCGGAGCTGCGCCCCCGTGAAGTCGAACGGCTCGGCGCGTGGCTGTATCGCGTGGCCATCAAGCAGTCTTATCTGTATCGCCGAAAAATGGGGCGATACCGCAAACATATTACCGGAACCGATGAAGCCGCGACGGGAGCCGCCGAGAAAACGGCCTCCAACCCGTTGAACTGGCTGCTCGGAAAAGAACATCAACAGGCGGTGCGGAAGTGCCTGCAGGAGCTGGGCGAGACCGATCGTGAAATTTTAATGTTGAAATATGCGGAAAACTGGACCTACCAGCAACTGGCTGATCGGCTGGGAGTGACCGTTCACACGATTGAGCATCGTCTGTTGAAAGCGAAAAAACGATTGCGCCAGAAACTTCAGCAGGCACATGTGGAAGTGGGAAGTTAAAGATGTCCATGAACGAACTGCATCTGCAAAAACTGGTGGATGGCGAACTGACGGACGAGCAGCGGGCACAACTGCTGTCTCAACTGCAGTCAGCAGAATCTGTCGAGAACTGGCGGACACTCGCGTTGTCATTCGTCGAAAATCAGGTGCTCTCCCAGGCTCTTGCTCACCTGGAGTCGCCGACGATGGCGCAGCCGGTCCGAGAGATGCCTGCGCATTCTCCCGTCAAAACACCATTCTGGAAACGGCGGGTTCATCCCTGGATGTCGGTGGCCGCATCGCTCCTGCTGGGAGTTTCAATGGGAATCGGCGGGCATTTCTGGATGAAGGAGGCACCCTCCGCGACCGGTTCTGGCCCACTGGCCGCATCGGGCCCGGCAGCACTGCCATTTTCCCCTGCCGTAGCCGGACGTGAAACCGCCTATGCCAGCGTTCCCGGCAATCTGGTCGGTTCCGGCACAGCAGGTTCCGGCCAGGGAGCCCGCATCGGCATTGGTTCGCCCCGGCCGGCCCCGGTCATGAATCTCAATCTGTCCGGACTGGGCAACAAGGCATCCGACCCCGTCCCGGTCCCGGTCTACTCAGGCGAGGAATGGCCGGAACTGAACGGTGCCGCCGTGGTGCCCGAAGAAGTTCTGCGGTCTCTGGAAGCCCAGGGACTGACACTGGACCGCGAGCGGCAATGGCTGCGGGCCCGTCTGAATGATGGGCGCGAAGTACTGGTTCCCACAGAAACATTGCGGGTCCGCAATGCCGTGCAATAAAGCCATCGACTTTCGTTGCACTGTCTACTTCCATGAGGTCGAACATTCTGTGAACTCCCCTGTCATGTGACCCGAGAGAACGAACCGGTCCGAACCGCATCTGCCCTCCAGAAAATGCCACACAGGCAGATAAAGGTATCACTCATGCTGCGAATCACGTTCTTTTCCTGCCTGCTGGCCAGCCTGATCGGGGGAGTCGGGGGGTTCGCTCCGGCCGAAGAACCTGTCGTTCCGACTGCAAATCCCATTGCGAATCCGGCCGCGGCCCCGACTGCGAAACCGGTCGCCGCAGCGGCGTCTCCGACTCACTCTTCAGAAAATCCCCAGCCCCCGTCTCCAGCATCGTCGAGGGATCAGCAGAAAGAAGGGGCAGGGCATTCCGTGATTGTTGTCGGCCCGGACGGGAACCATCGGGTTCTGCAGGTGACTCCCCAGTCAGAGTCTTCCGCCGCGCACGATGTGGTAGACGCCGTTCCATTGGCAGAGCGGTATCTCATCGGCGTGCAGGTGAAGACGATTCCAGACGCCGTCAGAGAATCGCTGCGGCTGCCTGAGGAAGCCCATCTGGTGGTGGCGAAAGTTTTCCCTGGCAAGCCGGCCGCCAAGGGAGGGATGCAGAATGGGGACATTCTGCTGTCGATCAATGACCACCTGCTCAACGAACCGGCCGATATTGTCCGCATTGTGAATGAAGAGAAAGATGCGGCCCTGACATTGAAAATTCTCCGCGAGAAGGAACAGCAGACCCTGACCGTAACTCCCGAGAAATGGTCGGAAGACTGGGCACCGATTTTCGGTGCGCACGATGCCAGGCTTCCGCCGGATCAGGCTCTGGAATATCTGAAACAGATGGGACTGCCGCCGGGAACACGAATTGTCGGCCCTGGAATTCTGGTCGACCCGAATACGGCGGATCAGATTGAACTGCAGGCACGAGTCGACCGGTTGGAGCACGAAGTGCAGGTGCTGCAAAGCCAGAACGCCCGCCTGCTGGAAATAGTCGAGAAGCTGGTGGGCCCTCAGCCGCCTGCTGCCCCGACTGCGACAGACAAGTGACCAGGCAAGTCATCACACAAATCACCAGGCAATCCACGCCCATTCTGCTTGCTGATCAATTTCCGGCTCCTTTCATTCATCTGTGGCCATCCACCTGGGATGCGACCCGGTGACCTGCGCCCAAGCCCGCGCATTCCTGAGGAATCGTCGCTCGCCGCGTGGTGGAACGCGGGCTCTGCAGGGGTGAGTCGCTGGAAGATCTGGGCAGGCAGAAACCCTCGCCTGTGCGACTTTCATCTGAAAATCCGGCCTGCTGCGGGAGGAATTCCCTCCTGCAGCGCCATGCCCCGGCTGACCTCACCACCGGGGCATGGGGCTTTTTCTGATCCAGCGCGCTGCGCCTGCCGGTACTGATAGCACAGATAATCTGTCGCGACTGGACAGGCCGGCTGGCAGTTCCGACACTCTGGCAGACTCAGAGTGGGCTGGATGGTCGCTCCGGTTGATTTCAATCGGGGAGGAAAGTCCGGGCTCCGCAGGACACGGTGGTGGATAACGTCCACCGTCCGCAAGGACAGGGAAAGTGCCACAGAAAACAAACCGCCGATGGATCACGTTGCCGGCATCTGCCGGCAATGCTCACAGGCAAGGGTGAAAAGGTGCGGTAAGAGCGCACCGCGGAACTGGCGACAGTTCTGGCAGGGTAAACCCCACCGGGAGCAAGACCAAGCAGGAGGGATCTCTTCGGAGAACGAAGCGGTTCGTTTCGTCTGACCTCCGGGTCGGTCGCGCCGAGGCGTCTGAGCAATCAGCGCCCCAGAGAAATGACCATCCTCGACAGAACCCGGCTTACAGGCCCACTCTGAGCTTCTTTTGAATTGCCTCCTGCCCGACTCTTCATGCGCCGAAACTGGCAGCGTCTTCAGCCGGCCGCGTCTTCCTTCCTGCGGCGTTTCCCCTTGGCCTTTCCTTCAGGCAGCAGGGTCGCCCCCGCTCAGCGTCTGCACGGACTGCACAAAACACCGTCCCCGTTCGATGAAGTTGGCGAATTCGGCATGGCTCGCACAGCCGGGTGAAAGCAGAACGGCATCACCGGGGACAGAGTGCTCCCAGATCCAGGCCGCCGCCGCAGGCAGATTTGGCGCGAGATGAATCCAGCTGTGTGGGTCCGATCGCAACGGGCCCGCCCGTTCCGCCAGTGCCTGAGCCAGGGCCGGTGCCGTATCGCCGATCAGGGCCACCGCTTTGACGCGCCGGGCAATTTCCTCCGCCCAGGGAAGTAGATCGGCACCTTTATTCTTCCCTCCGGCAATCAGCACCACCGGCTGACTGACCGACTGCAGCGCCGCGATGGCCGCCTCGGGGGTGGTGGCCTTGGAATCGTCAATCACGGTCCGGCCGCTCAGCGTTCCCACAGTCTGCAGCCGATGGGGCAGACCTGCAAAGTTCAGCAGTGCGGCCGCCACCTGATCGAGTGGAATGCCGATTCCGACGGTCACGGCAGCCAGAGCCGCGGCCGTATTCTGCCGGCCCTGCGGTGTTCTCAGGCTGGGAGCCAGATCACTCTCCTCCAGAGTCCAGCCCTGTGTTTTCGTGCGGACGACCAGCCTGTGGCCGTCGACCAGAACGCCGGGCCGGTCACGCCAGCAGTTCTGACCATACCAGATCACCTGCGCCGAAGTGGGCCACAGAGGCGAATCCGCATCATCGGCATTCAGCACGGCCACATCATCGGCGGACTGCCAGCAGATGGCATTCTGCTTGGCCTCACGATAAGCATCGAGCGAACCATGCCAGTCGAGATGATTGGGGAAGAAATTCGTCACCACGGCCACATCCGGGCGGGGCTGCAGTGGCTCCAGCAGGGCCAGCTGAAAGCTGCTGAGTTCCAGAATCACCCAGTCCTGCGGATGGCAGTCAGGCAGTTGCGACAGCAGGCTGCCGCCGATATTGCCTCCCAGGTGCGCCGTCTGCCCGGCGGAGCGAAGACAGGCCTGAATCAGCGCCGCCGTGGTCGACTTGCCGGTACTGCCTGTCACCACCAGCTTTCGAGCCGGGCAACGCTCCCAGAACAGTCCCACTTCGGTCGTGACAGGAATCCCCTGAGCGCGGGCCAGGGCCACAAACGGATTGTCGGGCTTCACTGCCGGATTGACGACAATCAGATCGGCCTGGGTGAAGTCACTCTCGCGATGTTCCCCCAGTACGAGTTGCGCCAACTGGTCACAGGCGATTCCACGCAGGGAATCTGCCAGTTCGTCGGCCGTCTGCAGATCAGTCAGGGTGACCTGGGCTCCCTGTTCCAGCAGAAACCGCACGGCTCCGGCTCCGCCGCCAAAACGTCCCAGCCCCATAACTGTGACACGCCGCCCAGCCAATTCCCCGGTCTGGACCTCGGAATGTTCGTCAGCCATCTGGCATTCCTGAGAACGTGCGATGAAATGAAGCTTTTCCCGTCAGACGCTTCGCAATCGGCCCGCAGGGCCGCGCCGTTTTCCAGCGTCAGTTTTCCAGCGTCAGTTTTCCAGCGTCAGTTTTCCAGCGTCAGTTTTCCAGCGTCAGTTTTCCAGCGTCAGTTTTCCAGCGTCAGTTTTCCAGCGTCAG